>Ga0307379_10008459_pt1 | contig 13870 bp, 10 predicted proteins | sample UN2MG_FD_202237 | JGI IMG/M metagenome (GOLD analysis project Ga0307379, IMG submission 202237) | Soil microbial communities from Risofladan, Vaasa, Finland - UN-2 | ecosystem: Environmental > Terrestrial > Soil > Coastal area > Acid sulfate soil | place: Finland: Risofladan, Vaasa | collected...
GGAACGTTGAACCTGAGCAGTTGCGATATTTTTATTGTAAAATTTCCTGGGAATAGGTATAACCTCCGTCCATGAAAATTTTCCTCCTCTTGCTCTTCTGGAGCCTCTGGTTTCTCAATTTTTCTACTCGGACTATTATTTCTCCGCTTCTGCCCATTATAGAAGATGAGCTCGCAATCAGTCATGCCATGGCAGGCAGCATATTTTCTTTTCTATCTCTCGGTTATACTATTACCTTGCTCCTTTCCGGATTTCTATCCCCACGTATCGGATACAAACGGTCTATCGTATTAGGTTTCACTATTTTAATAACAGCGGTATTTTGCTTGAAATATGCGAGAAGTTACCCTTCTTTTGCTGTTGCCACTTTATTCGTTGGACTCGGAGCGGGCATATACTTACCAAGTGTCATGCCCCTTCTCACAGCAATCTTTGCGCGTGACAACTGGGGCAAGGCTATTGCCTTCCATGAAACGGCTGCTTCTTTTAGCATCCTTTCTATTCCACTCCTGACAGTTGTTGCATTGCGTTTTTTTCATTGGAGAGCACTTTTTAACATTTTGAGTGTGGCCTGCTTCGTTGTTATCGTATTTTTCTGCATATTTTCTCCAGACCCTCGTCCCAAGAAGGAGAAAAGAGCTCGGCTCTCACGCATATTAATTCGTAAAGATTTTTGGATAGTGGCTATCCTCTGGATTTTTGCTGCATCAAACAGCCTCGGACTCTACAATTTGATTCCCTTATTTCTCGTAAAAGAGAGGGGGATGTCGATTGAAATGGCAAATACAATCTTTGGTATATCCCGTACAGGGGGTTTTATTATTGTTATCTTAGCAGGGTTTCTCGTGGATCGGTATGGGGCTAAAACAATTCTGTTCCTTTTGTTGTTAACTACAGGACTTACAACAGTGGGCCTCGCTTTAACTCAGACCGTTCCACATCTGGTTGTCATGCTTATTCTTCAGGCAACCGTTTGTTCCGGATTTTTTCCGGTTGCTTTGGTGGCCATCTCCAAAATTACGAGCTTCAATGAACGAAGTATCTTTACCGGAACAACCATAGCCATCGGGGTTATCGTTGGACTTGGGCTTACTCCATTCGTCTTGGGTGCAGTAGCCGACGTCTGGAATTTCCAGTATGGTATTTTTGTCCTGGGAGTGTTTACGGCGCTGTCTTGCATGTTACTGAGAGGTATTGAAGAGATTTAGGGCGATGTTTTTCTGCTGGCATTACTCGATTTCTTCAACACTTACAATCGCACCATTTATCCGCCGGATTTGGGGTGGATTTATCCGCCAGCCTGCCAGACATACGGCAGACAAGATTTGTGGTGGATGTATCCGCCTAAGGCAAATGTTTCCTGCCAGATAAGGAGTCTCGCCTTATAGACTTACACTTAGTATGAGAGTGTCGAAACCTCAATGAATTAAGATATAAATTATCATATATTTATATATTTATGGGAGCCCCTTTTACCATAGGTGGACAAGTATATAGATCTTCTCAGATAAATTGTTTTTCCTTCTTTATCTAAAATCGTTTTTTAAATGCGACTATACTGGCTGGAAGAACAACCAAGTCTCCGATTAAAGCAAAAAACATTGCTAAGGAAATTAACAGCCCAAACTCTCGTGTGGGCTTAAAATCGAGTATTGAAAAAGCCAAAAACCCAAATATTGTTATTATCGAAGTAAAAATAATAGCATGTCCGACAGAGACAGTCGTTTTCTTTAAAGCATCATCCAGTCTGCAGTTTTTTATTTTCCTCTCTTTTCTGAATCTTGAGATAAAATGAACGGTGTCATCTACTGCAATACCGAGTGCTATTGAAGCGACCATTACAGTAGTGTTGTTAAGCGCTATACCCGACCATCCCATGATTCCCAGAATCAACGTTATTGGCAGTAAATTGGGCATTATGCTCAACATACCAAATTTCACAGACCGGAATGCAAGAAACAAAATTGGTATTATTGTTATAAATGCAAATGTGAAGCTTCTAATTTGACCTTCAGATAAACGTTTGAGGTTTATATTATATAGATGGATAGTTCCGGTCAGATTAACTTGTATTCCCGCCCCTGATAAATATTTTTTAGCCATATTATCCAATGTTTTGCCAAATAGTATACTTTCCTCTGATGACATTGCTTGTGTTTTTATCGATATCCTCCCTTGAGAATAATCTGAATTAACAAAACTATCTAATTCGTTACTCCCGCCATCAAATAATGTGAATAAAAGCAGTTCTTGAGCTATTAAAAACTGATCGTCGGGTAATCTGTAAAATTCAGCTTTGTCTTCATGCAATGCCTTATTTATTTTTTTGATGTAATTAGGAAGAGAAAGGACTTTTTTTACAGGGGGAAGTGTTTCAATTTCAGAAGATAGGCTGTCAATTCGCTTTAAAATTTCGGGTCTCTTTAATGCTCCATCAGGCCCCTGAATTACAATTTCCATATTATCTATTCCGAAAAGGTTTTTCTCAACTATTTTTGCAGATCTATAAAAATTACCATTTTTCGGAAACCATTCGAGACGATTTGTTTCCACCCTAACTTTTTTAATGCCCCAAATTGAAGCAAAAAATACTAGAATGGCTACTACTAAGATAAATTTGCGTTTATTTTTAAAAAAATTAAAAATTCGCATTAAAACAGCTGTAAAATATTTTTCTATCTGTTCTGTTCGGTAAGCTGTAGATAGTGTCAAGAGAAAAGGTACAAGATTAATCGTAATCATAAAAGCAAACATAACTCCAACTGCTGAGCCGATACTAAAATGCCTCACAGCATCAATAGGACTGACAGTCAATGATAATAACCCAACGGCGGTTGTTAGGCTAGTTAGAAAGCAAGGTATCGTTATAAACTTGACTGTGCGTATATAGGCTGTTTCTTTGTTAATATTTTTTCCCACCTCACAATGATACAAAATAATATGGATACAGTCTGCTATTGATAATACTAAAATTAGAGGGATTAGTATTGAGGTGACAGCATTAAAATTATATCCAATAATTGAATAAAAACCCAAAGACCAGCAAACGCATATTCCAACATTTAAAAGAATAATTAAGGTTATGAAAAGGGATTTGAACAAAACTAATGTAATTATGCTGATTATCAAAATTACTAATATTGATCCTAAGACCTGGGTCTGTCGTGAATATTTATTAAAAACGGACATCAACTTAGAATCGCCTGAAATAAAAATATCCACATTTTTTGGTTTGTCTTTGTAAATGATGCTTTCAACTTTCCGAACAGTTTTCACCTCATCTCTTTCAGAGGGAAAATCATTAAAAGCAACAATAATCGCGGTGAACTTACCATTAAGTGAAACTAAATATTCTTTGTAAATTTGATCTTCAAGGGCATACTTCTTTATTTCGTGCAAACTGTTAGTATCTAATTTTGAAAGCAGACGGTGAATTTCGATAACTTCCTGTTTCCCGGTAATTTTATTGGCGTTTGCCAGACTGTACACTTTCCCAACACTGTTAAAAACCTCTAACTCATCTGTCTTTTCCTTTATATAATTCAACACATCCAGGGAAAATATGTGATCAGATTTAAGTGCAATAATCAGATATTTGCTACTTTCAAAGGTATCAATAAAATCTTGATATTTAATATAATCTGGGTCGTCCTCAGAGAACCATGCTTTTATGGAATTATCTGATTCAATGTGGATCGATAATCCAAAAAAAACGGTTATCAAAAGTATACAACTTACAATCAAAAACCTTAGATTATAGATAATTTGTGCGAATCTAACCATTTATATATCGGCTTTAGGGCTTTATGAACCTGACTATGCTTTTAAATTGTATTTATGGGTAGACTATACTATAGATTCCTCAATGATGCGAATTTTCCGGTTGTTTTTTATTTGTCGATAAAAATTGTATTGGGTAGAAGTGAAAAAACATTTGCGTCTTTAGGGATCGCCTCCCGAGTCAAGAACAAAGGGTAGATACAACATGAACCATATGCAAAAAATGGATCGAATCTACCGATATCAGCGCCATATTTATGATGTGACACGACGATTCTTTCTCTTTGGGCGCAATGCCTTAATTCGCAAAATGAAGATCCGTGAAAGAGATCGGGTATTAGAAATCGCATGCGGAACAGCAAGGAACCTGATAATACTTGCAAGGTTAAATCCTGGCGCCAAGTTTTATGGAATCGATGCGTCCAAATATATGCTCGAAATTGCTAGAATCAAAGCTAATAAGGCAAAACTTTCCGATAAAATAGAGCTAAAATATTGCCTGGCAGAGAATCTAAGCCGCTTATCATCTTTTGGACTTGGCGAACCTTTTGATCTAATATTCTTTTCTTATTCTCTATCAATGATATCTGATAGCGTTCGTGCTTTGGAAACAGCTCTGAGAAACTTAAAGACTGGCCGGACTATCTACATTGTTGATTTTTGGGATCAGAGGGATTTCCCGTTATGGTTTCGCTATTTGCTGAAACGATGGCTGAGTCTCTTTCACGTAGAGCATAAGGTAGAGTCGATTGAATATCTTGACAGGTTGAGTAATTCTAATCTAGGTGAGCATGAATTTTATCCCATCTATAAGAGTTATTCATATATTTCAACATTTCGAAAGCTTCAAGATCATTGCCGTATAAATAAAATTCAAAAGTAATTAAAGGTTAAAAAAGGGAAATGTTCCGAGTGTTTTACCATGAATACCATAGCCTATGAAAGCGAGGATACCGGTCGCAATCATAAATATAATAACGTTAGGGTATATTTGAAATAAACTATAAAATGTTTTAAGAGAAGCTTGCATTACGAGGAACGACTCATTAAATTTTCCCTGAGTAATGATAATTGTGCCCATCAGTAAAAAGCCAACACAAGCAAAAACCAAGGCAGTATAAAATGTCTTTTTATTTCTTTCATTGCCCTTATAAAGATCATACCTAAACTTCTCAAGTGATATTCTCTTTAAACTATGAAATATAATAAATATAGCTGTGATAATACCATTTGTAGAACCAAATGGCAGAAAACAAATAATAGCAATAAATGCTATAAGACATAAACCGGCAGAATATAATTGAACAGGATGAATATGAACGCCTTTCATATTGGGGTTGATACGCAATATTTTAGAGTCGATATTCGTGTAAGAAATAGCCCACGGGACGCTGGTAGACGTTCCATAACAGCATCCATAATTATAACAACCCAACCTTCCAAAAAATATACAAATAAGAGTACCTATACCTATCGCATCTGTAACTAACAGTAATTCAATGTTACAAATAATTGAAAATAAGAAACCAGCAATAATTCCCCCTATGATTGCCCCGTGCACTGAAAATCCGGTTTCAAAAAGATATTTTTTCGGATTTTTAATAAGATATTTCCACCAAACAAAATAATAAAACAATTTTGCCCCGAGCCATATTAGGAGAGAAAATAAAGTAGATAAAAATAACATTTTAAGCGTTATTTCACATCCCTTTAAAAGCAAGTAATAGAAAAAAGTTCCAAAAAACGACATAGCACCTGCAGCCTGGAATATACCATAATATAGCAAGGTAAAGTCTTTGCCGCGATACATAATTGGATAATCTTTAATGCTGTATATAGGAAAGAGTAAGAAATATAGCGGCTTAAAAATCACTTTCATTCTGTAGAATTAGATACAAAGCTTGTTTTTGGAAAGCGGAATAATCCAATATACTGAATTGAGTATTGGTTTTAGATGCTGCTAATTATAGGGGAAACATAAAATAAGTCAGAAAATAATAAGCTGATACCATAAGCAGAGTCGATTGTCAAAATCGAAATGATAAGAACCTCCTTTTTGTGGAAGGAAGTATCGGGAAATTGTCGCTGTGTGTCAATCGTAAAGACAGTACAGGATTTTCTGGCTGCTCATTTTCCATCATTATTAGTCTTTAACATGCAGGCGGATAAGGTGGAATATAAATGCCCATGAGGCAGATTTTGTATTTGAGGGGAACAAATTGGGTTGAATAAGGGTATATCTGCTATCTGAAATCGCCTTGCAATTTGAGAAATCAGCGAGGAGATGTCTCTAGATACTTGCTTTCGTGTTGCACATAGACGTATTTCTGATCGCCATAAAGTCACTTCTCGGACACAGGAACTGGTGAAGTTGCCTAGGCAATATGATATTTTGGCTCTTCAGTTGGGCCTGATGCCGTCAATAACGATAGCACTGGCATTGGCTATGGGCTTTTTGTGTTTGCCAACCCTATTACTGAGAGTGGAGGGTAAAGCCGATGAAACAACTTAAACTGACCTTGAAACTGTCTCTGATCTTGCTGCTGCTCCCCTTGGTGGTGGCAGCCCAGACTCCTGAGGAGAACGGCCTCGCCATAGCACAGGAGGCCGACAGGCGCGACGCAGGATTCGGTGATTTTACCGCCGATATTCTTATGATACTCAAGAATAAGCAAGGCCGGGAAAAAATACGCAAAATCCGTATCCAGACGCTGGAGGTGGAAGGCAACGGTGACAAAAGCCTGACCATCTTCGATGAACCCAGGGATGTGAAGGGGACCGCTTTTCTGACATTCTCACACAAGGTAAGAAATGACGATCAGTGGCTGTACCTGCCGGCTTTAAAGAGGGTGAAGCGGATCAGTTCACGCAACAAATCGAGCTCGTTCGTGGGCAGTGAGTTCGCCTATGAGGATATCTCCAGCCAAGAGGTGGAGAAATACACCTACAAACGGCTTGGCGATGAGGGGTATGATGGGCAAGACTGTTTCGTTATCGAACGCTACCCAGTAGATAAAAAGAACTCCGGTTATAAGCGGCAGGTTGCCTGGATCGACAAGAGCGAGTACCGCACCCTGAAGGCCAACTACTACGATCGCAAGGGCTCCCTGTTAAAGACCCTCACCATTGAAGGTTACCAAAAGTACCTGGACAAATACTGGAGAGCGGACAAGATGAACATGGTCAACCATCAAAACGGGAAAAGCACCAAGCTGGTCTGGTCGAACTATAAGTTCCGGCTCGGGCTTAAAGACCGTGACTTCAACAAGAACAGTCTCAGGAGGGCGCGGTGAAAGCCTTGCTTGCCACCATTTCTCTGTTTTTTACCTTCGGCTTGATCAATGGGTCCGTGGCCACCGCCCATGAGATCTCAGGATACATGGCGGTAGAGGGCAGGGGTTTCTTAGGCGACCCGCTGTATCCAGAACAGAAGCGGAACAACGCCTCTGTTGCGATCCAACCCGAGTATTACCACGAATGGGAGAACGGCTCCAGCTTTACTTTCTCCCCATTCGCCAGGCTCGACAGCCGGCGGAGCCATTTCGATGTGCGTGAGCTGAACTACCTGTGGCTCGGAGATCCTTGGGAGCTGCGTATTGGTATCGGAAAGGTGTTCTGGGGAGTGACGGAGTTTGTCCACTTAGTTGACATCATCAACCAGACCGACCTGGTGGAGTCTCTCGATGGGGAGGACAAGCTGGGCCAGCCCATGGTGTATCTCTCTCTTCCTATGGATTGGGGAACGATCGACCTTTTCGTTCTGCCTTACTTCCGAGAACGAACGTTCCCGGGGCGCGATGGGCGCCCGCGGTCCTCGCTGGTAGTGGACACAGACAACCCCACGTACGAAAGCCCTGAGGAGGAGCGCCAAGTCGATTTCGCGGTAAGATACAGGCACTCAATAGGGGACTGGGAGATCGGCCTCTCTCACTTCACCGGCACAGGTCGGGAGCCGACCCTGTTACCGGGCTCTAGCCAATCGGGTGATCTAGTACTTACTCCCTTTTACGAGCAGATAAACCAAACCGGCCTAGACCTGCAGCTCATTACAGGAGGATGGCTGTGGAAACTGGAGACGATTTATAGAGCGGGCCAGGGTGACGATGACTTTTTCTCAGGCGCCTTTGGTTTCGAATACACCTTCTCCGGTGTCTTTGGCACGCCTGCGGATGTGGGGATGATAGCCGAATACATCCGCGACGAGCGGGACGAGGAGGCTACCACGCCTCTCCAGAGTGACGTAGCAGTCGGGCTGCGGCTCTCCTTCAATGACGCGGCCACCTCGGAGATGCTGATTGGCGTCATGCAGGACACAAAAACCTCCGCTCGGCTTATAACCGTAGAGGCCAGCCGCCGGCTTGGCTCCAGTTGCAAAGTTAATCTGGAGATATACGTTTTCTCCAATGTCCCACCCGAGGACGCGTTATACGATCTGCGTGCCGACGATTACGTGCAGCTTGAGCTGACTTACTATTTTTAGCCGCGCTCCATTGTGTTTATCAGGTCAGGTTGATTGAGGGTTAGGTGTCGAATTTATTTTAATCTAAAGGAATACCTCTTCTGGGATTTATCCGCCTAAGGCAAATCTTTCCTGCCAGAGAAGAAGTCTCGACTTATAAATTTACACTTAGTATGAGAATGTCGAAATGGTTGAATCCTTGATATTACTGATGTTCTTGGCAGATGATCAGAACGGTAGGAGACCAGGTAAAAGCCAATGAAATTTCACTTTTGGGTGAGACTTATGAAGAAAGAGGTTGAGAAAAGTGAATATTGAAAAGGTGATTTTTATTCGGAAGGTCTGACTTAAACCATGCGTTATTTTAGTCCTTTTTTTGTTCGCTAGGCCATTTTATCTTTGTGTTTTTCGCTAAATCTTGAAACCATTCTGATTTTTTTATATTCTTCTCTAAACCAGGGGACAATTTAAGCGCTCTATTTAACGATTCCACAGCCATCTCGACTTTATTCTGTTTCGCGCATAATGCTGCTTTCCAAAACCAAAGCCATCGATAATTAGAATTGCGTTTTTCAATCTCTGAGAATTCCTTTTCTGCTTCATCATATTTTTTAAGAAGTACATAACAAAAACCACGAATACACCTTGAGTGGAGTGCTTCTGGGTCTTTTTGAATAGTTTCATTTAGTCCCGATATAAATGGATCCACAACTTTTTCAGGTGATTCTGTAGGCAAGTTTACAAGTTTTTGCATAACAATATTATACCACATCAATGAATCTGAATATCCTTTATAAGGTGACTTGTATTCCTCTCGATCTGAATTTCTTGACCACCAAGCTTTTACAGCGCTTACATCGAGTGGCTTAAATTTTTCTCCAGTTAATTTTTCAAGGGCACGAGTAATTCTTGAGATAACACGTAGACCTTGTAGAGAATCTATATATTTACATAATTCTTCTACAACACATTTTTTATTCATATCGCATAATACATTAACAGCTGGTTCTCGAAGTTTAGGATTTTTTTGGAATATACCAACTACCTCATCAACAGAATAATTTATCTTTTTTAATGATATTGGATCTACTAAAACCTGATAACTTAATAAGTACCTATCCGTATGGTAAAAATATTCAACTTCTTTAAGAGCAGTTTTAGCATAATTTTTGAATTCAGTATCTTCTTTGACAATATTTTTTAGTTCCTCATATTTAGGCCGTTCACCAGCTTTAGAAGCAATAGCCAATTGCTGGATATGTAATTGTTTGCGTAACGATTGTTGATCTTTTTTTATCTGATCTTGCCTTATTGTTATTTCATTACCAAAAGATTCGATCCGTTTTGATAAATCATTTGCTTTGGAATTAAGAGGATTGATTTTCTCTTCAACATACTCGCTCATTTTATTTTGGATAACTTGTTTAGCAGCAGTTTGTAATTCAGGTTCTGTCATGCGTTGCTGAATATAGCTTTGAATCCATTTTGGAATCTGAAAGGGTGCAATGAAAATCGCTGCTATTGCAATAGCTGTTGTAAAACCCGCTATGAATCGCCATTTTTTAACATGCTCAGAAACTAATTTTTTTAAATCGAATTGATTGTGATCGCGTAAACGATCTATTGCCTCATATAAACGTGTTTCAATTAAGGCTTGGATACCAGGAGGCATATTATCATCTATAATATTCTTGGAATTTTCTGAATCAGTCATATTGTCAGAGCTATTCTCTTTCATGTTTATTATCCTCTAAAATGTAGATTAATTCTGCTAAGCAAAACCTCAAATACTCTTTTCTTACACAAAAACAGCGGCTGTCAACCTCCATAAAAGAATAAAACCCCACCTCTCTATGTGAGAAATGGGGTTTAAGTATTCAAGCTCATGACTTTTTTTCAAGAGTCTAAAACCTTCTTAAAGACTTCGTATTTTCTTTTTAAATATAAAGATTCATCAACTTCGTCATAGAAATAGTGAAATAACCTCTCACACTTTGTTTTGCTACTAATTCTTATATAGCGTGCTTGCTTGTATGGTTGTCGATAGATAGTTAGCTTTTCTTGAATAGAATGATTCTTATAAAATCGGTTATTTAATCTATCCTTCCCAATCCCTACTTTGTAAAGTTCTAAAACAATTCTTTTGATAAATTGCACAGAGCCAGAAACAAAACTTGCTCTCATTTCTCCTGGCCTTCTTTTCTCAAAATAAACTGAGCCGTCTCCATCCCAACATCCTCTTATAAAATGGCGTATGCACTCCGTAGGCATCTCAGGAAATTTAACGTTTAAACTTTTTGCTGGAGTTAGACCTAGCTTTAAAAGGTCTTCATATATTTCTTCATCAGTAAGGTCGAGATGGTATATATACCCTCTTGGCCGATTCTTAGCTTTGTATAACTTCTTATCGCATGACATCAGTGCCTTTATCTTCTCAAGTATTTCTGGAGACTTCTGAGAAATTGAACATCTTGGAGACGTTGAAGTAGTTTTAGATTCGGGATTCCTTTTTTTTCCATCATCTAATGACCCATCTGCATAAATGAATCCAAGGACATAGGCCATCTGAGGTGTCCAAGTTTTAAAGAAATCCCTATTAACTGTCCAATCTCCCAAATACACTGTCTCTAACTGCCCATCTACCTCTTTTTCAAATTTTAGTTTCTTTTGCTTTATAGCAATCTTTCTGGCTTCAGATTTAGTTCTCCTTACAATGCCATATTTTTTTAATAGTTTGTAGATATACTGCCTTGTGCAATTGTATTCCCTGGCTATATCAATTAAAGATTTGTCTAGTACACTGTATTCCTTTTTCAGCACTTCCTCGGTTAAGCTCTCAAGAATAACCTTTTTTGAAGAAGCAGAGCTCCTACGTCTATCTCTCTTTATATGACTTGTATCTCTTCTCCTAGCTCGCTTTTCATAACATCGCTGGCATAGACCGTTGCCTTTATGGGGGTATTCGGTTCCTCCACATTTTACACATCTGTTGTATTTTATTGACCATTTTGAAGCGAGAACAGGCATTTCATAGCTCTCAATATGAGAAATGGAGTCTTAATTTTTAACTTATAACACCCTCGATTAAGGGTTATTTTGAGGATTCAGAATGGGATGTCGTCCTCTGGGACATCAGGTGTTGGTTCAAATTCTGCGAAGTTATCAAAACTTTCTTTAAGGGCTTCTTTCCATGGCTCACCGTGATAATTAATTAAAAATTCTACTTTCTCATAATAACTCTTATTTCCATCTTTGAGACCCTTTATGAGTATGTTTATCATCCTTTGCTTAGGCTCTTCTTCAATCATATAAAAAAAGAAATACCTAAAAACGTAGTCCTTTTCTATTTGTTCACCCCAACTGAGCTTTCGATAGAGAGCATTCATTAGTTCTTTTTTAAGTAAAAAATGCTCTAAAATATCTGGTGCCCATGTACCTAATGATCCAGATAAGCATTTTTTCTGTTCTTCTTGATATCTGCCACTCTTGATTGATTCGATTAATTTCTTTTCGATTCTGAGACGTCCAATTTCTTCATAATGTTTCCAACAGAAAGATGGAAAAATAGTCAAAATATTTCTAATGGTGCCTTCTTCATTAGTATGTTCTAACTCCTCAGACACGATTTCATATACTTGGGACATATCATTTTTAGTAAGTTTTTTCAGGAGTGCACGAATGAAATATTGCAACTTATCCCTATCTGCTCCCTCTTTTGCTCGATACACATCGACAAAAATTTCTAGCCTTTTTTTGGGTGGAATTTTTTTAACTAATAGTTCAGCATATCTCTCATTTTCTGCGAAATCTGGATCAAATACACTGTCTATAAACAAATCCTTTGAAAAAGGAGATTTTGATTGATCAATTATCCCTATGAGATAATTGGTGAATAGAATTATGGCATCTGCGTCCTCTGGTTTGTCATTATATCTTCTATGGCTCCTAGGATTTCTAATGCTTTGGTAAATTCCTCGAAGAATTTGTTCTGTACCCTTCTGCACATTCCACTCAGAATCACTTTGAAGTTTGTTCACTTTAAGTTTTGGAGATCTTCCACCGAAAGCATTCCCGATAAGCGCAACTCCATCGCTTTCCAAACCACTTTTTTCACGTATTAGATCGCTCAAAAAATGAAGAGCATCAATAATGGCAGCGGTGAAATTCCTATTTTCATATGAATTTTGGATAAACTGCCAGAGGCGAGAATCGAGTCTTGTTTCTAAATTCAATTATTCTTCTCCTTGCAACTATTATAGAAAGAAAATATTGTTTTTATGATGGAGAGAAATCATAAAAACAAAAACCCCACTCCGCTTTGTGAGAAATAGGGTTTAGATTTAAATCATAGCAACCTCTATTAAGACTTATTTCTTGGATTCTTATATCAAAAATATAATCTTTTTATAAAGCCCACATTTTCTTAAAAAAATCAAGGATGATTTTAGTTGGTATGAAATAGGTATAGTCGATACCCACTTTTTAAAGAAAATAAATATGATGTAAGTAATTGTATTTTCAGTCAAAAACTTACAAAGGTTACATTTTATAATGGGGAATTCCCTTTAATATGAGAAGTTATTGCTCTTCAAACAACAAAAACCCACTTCTCAATAAGCGAAATGAAGTTTAAGTATTCAAGTTTATTTAAAATAGTACTCTATCAAAGATGGAAAAAAGTTCATATTTTTTATCTTTTTATATCCGTTGATGAGGGGCAAAAGAGGGGCACAGTATAAATCAACATAAAAAAAGGATTTAACCAAAATGGCTAAATCCTTAACAGTTCTGGTGCGCCTGGCAGGATTCGAACCTGCGGCCTGCGGATTAGAAGTCCGCTGCTCTATCCAGCTGAGCTACAGGCGCAAAAATGTAATGTATTAGAATAGGTACAACTAATTGAATTTATACAATTATTAGCTTAGTCCTCTATATGCCATCCACTTGGAATGGTGGCCCGCCCTGGCGCGACTTGCCTAATAAAGGCAGTTATCGCTGTAATATCTTGCGAACAGAGCCTGTAGAACTACAGCCTTGCAAATCAGGCCTGCCCACCATCCGGCAGGCGGGTCTGGGCCAGGGAGTATTGGAACAGTGGAATAATGGGATAAAAACAGGAAAAACAAATTTTAATTATCCTAAATTTCCTTAAACCCAATACTCCGAGAGCTTTGCATAACTCATATTTCCTTAAAGAGGATGGGCTTTTCTTCAGTTCCCTCCGGGGCATAGGCCCTATGGGCTGGAGGCCAAGGCTCCCGGGCTGGTCTTTTCAGCAACGTATCTATGAGGGAGTTTTGCCCCCTCCGCATTGCCCCGATAAATCGGGGCCTGCGGTTTCCCCCACTGATAAGTTGCGAAAAGACAGCGCCCTTACACCAGTCACCTCAGAAAAGTCCACCCTCTTCATTGGGGTGACAAAAATTGTCAGGTTTTGCAAAGCTCTATACTCCATTGATCCATTATTCCAGTTTTCCAATAGTGGAGCGAAGCGGACCTAAGTGCTATGCCTCTTTTGACTTACTTTTCTCTGTGACCTTTATATCACCTTCCCATGGGGAGAGGTTAGGGTTTGCTTGAATTTCAATGTTAACACCATAGCGTTTTTCAAGCTCAGCTAACTCTACCCGT
>Ga0307379_10008463_pt1 | contig 13867 bp, 11 predicted proteins | sample UN2MG_FD_202237 | JGI IMG/M metagenome (GOLD analysis project Ga0307379, IMG submission 202237) | Soil microbial communities from Risofladan, Vaasa, Finland - UN-2 | ecosystem: Environmental > Terrestrial > Soil > Coastal area > Acid sulfate soil | place: Finland: Risofladan, Vaasa | collected...
CGCCGCGCCCGGCGCAGTGGCACTGGAGGGCCGACAGCGTCCGGCTCCCCCTGTCGCGCGAGCCATCGTTCTACTCCGCCGGACCGATCTACTGCCGGGCGAGTCCGCCGAGCAACTCGCCTGCGTTGCCGTGCTGTCCTCGAACCATCGCCCGCCCATCGGGGTCTGTGGGATCATCTGGTCCGACGATGGGAATGAGAAAAGCCTGGGGATTGTGCGTACTCGTCACGTTGAGTGTGGTCATCGGCTACGGCGGCGACAACGGGTCGGATTTGGCGTTGGGAACGACGACGGTCACGACCAGCCCAGACAACGCTAGTCATCCAGCCGATCCACTCCCGCTGCGAAGCGGCTCCCCCGTGTTGCTGCTATTCCACGGAGGCGCATTCCTGTTTGGCGATCCAACCCTGATTGACAGGGCAGCGACCGAGGCTCGATCGCGGGGCTTCAAGACCGTGCAGGTTGCCTATCCGCTCGGTGACCCGGAGCGCGCTCTGCGCGTCGCGCGCCAGACCGCTAGGCGCTACCCGCCAGATCGCGAGGTCTACGTCTACGGCGAGTCTGCGGGCGGGGCGCTCGCGGGTCGGCTTGTGCAGGCTCGTCGGCTTGGCATCGACGGCGCCGCCCTTTACTCGCCCACGGTCGACACGACGGCTCTGATCGACCAGTTCGCGGACGCAACCCGGCTGCCGCTCATGGGGCATCGGGTGAGGGCACCGACCCTAGCTCTCGTGGCCAAGAGCGAGGCCACCACCCCGACTTACGCCCGCGACATCCGTCAATGGGCACGTGCCGACCGGCGCGTGACGCTCCGCCGGGTGCCCGGTGACCACCTCGGTTCGGGTGGCGAATATATGTCCAACATGCGGGGGGCGATCCGCTGGCTCGCCGGGCGAGCGCGCTGACTTTGCTACGTCTGCCGGAGCGCCGATGCGAGGTGAGGCGAGCGAACGGCCCAACGTCGCGGCCTTCAGGGCGCTGAGACCACCAGCAGAACCGAGGTTGCGACGGACCTGTGGAGCCTCAAGCCCCAATCTGAAAGAGCTGGCCTTGCCCCGTTTCGTGGACACTCCACCGAAACGGGTCAGGTCCAAGCCTACGAGGGGGTCGACTAGGACCCGCGTGATTCGTCCACCGGACGGCACACCGCCGGCACCCAAGTCTACGCCGCGTCCTCCTCCAGCTCCTGCTTGGTCTTCATATAAGGAGGGAAGCGCAGCTTCGGCGGCTTCAGCATGCCGCGGCGCTCCCACTTGCGGCGGAACGCCATCTGCGCCCGTAGCCAGTCGCCACGGTAGGGCGTCGGGGAGACGCTGTTGCGGTGGTGGGCGACGGCCATCTCGGCGACGAAGACCCTGCGCCCCAGCTCGCGCACCTGAAAGCAGATGTCGGCGTCGTAGCCGTGAAACCCGGGTCCCACCTCGAGCTCGTCGAAGCGGACCTCCTTGACCGCCCAGCGCGACATGCCGAGCAGGTAGCCGTCGACCATGTCGACATCTCCGAAGCCGCCGGCACCCGACATCTCCGAGCCCTCCAGCAGCGGCGTCTCATAGAGCACGGCGGGATCGATCGGCTCGAGGATCGAGGAGCCGATCCCGTAATCGTGATGCCACCAGTCGATCCCCTGGACGCCGACCGCGCCGATCGTACCGACGATCGCCACCTCAGGATCTGAGAGCCCCCAGCGCAGCTTCTCCTCGAAATAGTCGTCCCGGATCTCGGTGTCCTCGTGGATCAGGACCAGCGCCTCAATCCGCGGGTCCGCCGCGGCCTCTTCCATGATCGAGTTGTAGGCGGCGAAAATGCAGGCCTGATCGCGCCGGAGGATCAGCTTCGTCTCCTCAGTGGCGACTCGCTCGATCCCCTTCAGCGCATAGCGCTCCCACTTCTCCTGCGAGGCAATCGCCGCCCCGAAGGCGATCACTGGCCGCGATGGTGGTTGACGAATCGCTCGGAGCGCTCGCCGCGCACGATCTCGCGCTGCTGGCGCTGCTTCTGCGCGGCGGTCTCGCGGAAGCGCTCGCGGCGTTCCGCGAGCTGCCGGATGCCCGGAAGGCGCCGGGCCTTCATGTAGATCCGGTAGGGCAGCGACTGGCCGATCCGGCGCAGGCCGGCCCGGGCGATCTCGAGCTGCCGGTTTCGTTCCTCGAGCAACTCACGCTGGGTGTTGATCTCACGCAGCAGGTTCTCGGTCGTGATCTCGGTCCGGCGCCGATCCACGTCCGCCTCGACAGCGGCCTGACGCGTGCCGCGGGCCAGGTTGCCGACCGTCTTGCGGAGCGCATCGACCTCGCGGTCGGGCTCGCCCGCCGCGGCCTCGAGCTGATCGGCGATCGTCTCCGGATCGATCTCGGAGGCCGGCGGACCGTCGCCTGCGCCGCAGAGCTCGAACGAGCCGATCAGGAAGTTCTCAGGGCGCTCTCGGCCCGGCGGCGGAGCCAAGTCGTCTGGCACCCTGCGCATGTAGCCGCGTGGGTTCTGCGTGAGCAGGTAGCGCTCCCGCCAGCGGTCTGACTCGAACGGCTGATCCTCCGCCAGCCACGCATCGAGGGCCTCGCTGGGGCCCGGAACGGCGTCCTCGCGCACCGGCCGCCCACCGAACCAGCTGTCCTCCACCACCAGGTAGCAGTTCGGAGTGACCAGGTCGGAGTAAGTTCGGAGCTCCGCGAGCACGTGATGAGCCCGGTGATCGGCGTCGAGGTCGATCATCGTTCGCTTGCCTTTCGCCGCCGCGCGAATGTGGGAGACGATTTCCGGATCGGTCGAGCTGCCCTCGAGCAACTCGATCCGCGGGTTCTCGCGAACTCGCTCGTGCACGAAGGAGAGGTCCACATCGACGGCGATCACCTTGCCGTCGATCCCGAGCGCCTCCTGGACCGAGGCGAACAGCGCGGCACTACCGCCGACGTAGACACCGGTCTCGACGATCAGCTCGGGGCGGGTCTCGACGATGATCTGCTGCAGGACGAGAATGTCTGCCGGCGTCTTCACAAGCGGCACGCCGAGCCACGTCGTCGTCGCGAACGTCTGCTCCTTGAGGTCGTGGAAGATCGTCGCGAACTCGCGCGAGGCCTGCTCGACGCGGCCCCTCGTGACGCTCGTGGGGATCTCGAGACGGGGAGACGTTTCGGGGGTGCTCACGACGCGGAGTTTGCCACAGGCGCGCGCGGCCGCGGACTCTCAGGCCGAACCCGTGCAAGGATTCCCGGCCTTGTACTCCAGCGCTCCTCACTATGGGCCGGCACCCAGAGCCGGCCGGCCGCGATGAAGGTCACCGGCGAACGGGTCGCCAGCGCCTCCGGTGGCTTCAACCCGACCTGGCAGCGCCACGTCGCCGCCTACGCCTTGGCCGACGACTTGCTTCCGCCCGGCCGGTTGCTCGATCTCGGCTGCGGGATCGGGCACAGCTACCACCTGCTCGAGCCCCGTGAGACGGTCGGGATCGACATCTCGGCCGGGGCACTCGAGGGGCAGGACCGGGAGACGGTCGTTGCCGATATGCGCGATCTGCCGTTCGCCGACGGCGAGTTCTCCTCGGTTCTGTCGGTGCAGTCGCTCGAGCACGTGCCCGACCCCGAGCGGGTGCTGGCGGAGGTCGCGCGAGTCCTCGAGCCGGATGGCGTCGCGACGTTCGTAACGCCAAACCGGCTGACGCTCGGCCGGCCGGACGAGATCATCGACCCCTACCACTTCCGCGAGTACGACCACGCCGAGCTCGCCGAGCTCTGCCGCTCGTACTTCGACGAGGTCCGGATCCTCGGGCTGTTTGGATCGCCCCGCTACATGGAGATCGTCGCCGAGGAGCGAGCGAAGCTCGACCGGCTGCTCGCGAGGGATCCGCTGCGCCTCCGCCGACTGGTTCCGATCCGGGCCAGGCAGCGCCTCTACGACTCGACGTTGCGCCGTCACCGAGGGGACGCCGACCCGCGGGCGGAGGCGATCGAGACCGGCGACTTCGAGCTCGGTGAAACGGACCTCGATGCGGCGTTGGACGTCTGCGCCGTCTGCCGCCGCCCGACAGGCTGATTTTGGGCACCGCAGCGACGGAATGCGCATGGTGCGGCAACACCTTCGGCGAGGGCGCCGCCCGCCTCGCCGGAAGGACACGGTGTTCGCTGTGCGGGGCCGCAACGACGGACCCCCTGCCCACCGCGGAGGAGCTGGATGCCGCCTACGGCGACTGGTACCGACCCGATGGTGAGCGGCGGTTCTCTTTTGCCGGGGACGCCATTCTCCGGTTTACCCGCGGTCGGCTGGCCGGCCGGATCGACCAGATCTCCCCGGCCGGCCCCGTGCTCGACGTCGGCGCAGGTGACGGAACCCTGATCGACGAACTGCAAGCCCGGGGGCGCGAGGCAACCGGGCTCGAGCGAGGCTCCGGCAGGGCGGACTTCCGGGACGAGCCGCTGTCGGCGATCGATGGCCAGTGGGCGGCTGTGATCTTCTGGCACTCGCTCGAGCACCTGCCGGACCCCGGCGACGCGATCCGCGAGGCCGCCCGGCTGCTCGGGTCCGGGGGCATCATCGCCGTCGCCGTACCCAACAACGACAGCATCCAGGCGCGGGCCTTCGGGGACCGGTGGCTGCACCTCGACCTTCCGCGCCATCTCGTTCATCTCTCGGCGGACAGCCTCGAGGATGGCCTTCGCCAGGCGGGATTCGAGATCGAGCGGGTCTCGTTCGCCCGTGCCGGGCAAATCGTGATCGGCTGGCTGCATGGCCTGGTCGGCAAGCTACCCGGACAGCCGAACCTCTATCAGGCGCTACGCAGGCGTCAGGCGCGGATCGCTCCCCAGTCGGCCGGCAAGCGGGCATACGCGCTCGTCGCTGCGGTGGCGTTACTACCGTTCGCCGCGCTCGCTGGAATCGCTGAGATCATCATGCGGCGTGCTGGAACCGTCTACATCGAGGCAAGGCATGTCTGAGCCCCGGCCGGCTGTGGCGGCCGGCGCGAGAAGCCGGGCGCCGCTCAGCCCGGCGGCGGGCGCGGGACCAGCTCGACCACCTCGAGGCCGTTGACGCTGCGTGCGACCTTGCGTAGCTCGAAGCGCTTGCCGATCTCCTTCAGCACCCACTCCTGCAACGTGGTCAGGCCAGCCGCAGCAGCCGGCACGCCGAAGGCCGATCCGGTGAACGGGTCGCGCGATGGCTCGCGACGGTAGAGCTCGAAGACTTCTCGCCCGGGCGGGTCGATCAACATCCGGTCACCCGGTTCGAGCGTCTCTACGAACTCACCGAGCGGCCCGAGGTGGTCCTCGGGCACGAAGCTGTCCTCGTAGGGGTCGCCGAGCGGGACCGCGCTACCGCGGCCCGAGCGGATCAGGATCTCGAGCCCCGGATCCGGGCTGGTCAGAACGATGCTCCGGCGCTCGCCCGGCATGTACGTCTCGAGCAGCTCCTCGCCCTCGGGAGCGATTGGCCGCACCACCGGCGATTCCCAGAGCCGATCGAGAGCGGTCGTCAGCGAGGAGCCGCCGGGCAGGGCGTAGCCGAGCGCGGACTGCGAGAAGCGGGTGTTCACCGATGAGGCCGCAACCGCGACCAGCAGGGCCGCGATCGCCAGCGCGAAGCCGAGCGCGGCACGCCTGGTAGTGAGCGGGACGGCCAGCCCCGGCCGGTTTATCAGCGTCAGCCAGAGCGCTCCCAGCATCAAGGCGGGAAGGGCCACATAGGGGATGATGTGGTCGGCGGAGCGGTTGACGATGTAACTCAGGAGAGCGACACCAAACGCCGTCATCCCGGTGATCGCAATCAGCATCGTCCTCGCGCGGGCGACAACATCGGGCCGGCGCCGAACGATCAGAACGACGGCTGCTGCGGAGGCCAGATAGATCGGCCCGAGGGCGAGCCCCGGCGACCAGCGCGAGAAGTCGTAGGTCAGGTCACCCAACTGGCCCGCGAGGAACTCGCGAAGCGTATTCAGGTACCAACCCCAGTCGGGGAGCTCACCGGATCCGGCCAGAGTGGCCAGGGCGAACAGCAGGTGGGCGACCAGGCAGACGCCGGCGACCCCCGCCGCCCAGCCAACGAGCTCGCGGCGGCGCTCGGCGGCGGGCATGGTCGCGGCGCGCAGCGCGACGATCGCCACCAGGGTGAGCAGTGTGTACGCGAACGCCTCCAGCGCCCAGATCGAGGCGATCGCGACGGTGAGCAGCTGCAGCGCCCGCGCCGGCGCCGCGGCCTGCGGCCATCGGGACTCCGCGACCGCACCGACGATCACGCCGACGGGAAGGCCGAAGCGGAAGGCACCATGCTGCAGCAGCGCCCCGAGCGGGAACTCCAGCCCATAGACGAGCGCAACGACCGCCACGGCCATCGTCGATCCGGCGAGCAACCTGGAGACGCCGGCGATCCGAACCGCCGCGTATGAACCTATGAACATCAACGCCGAGAGCAGCCCCTCGATCAGGCCGAGCGTCCCGTTGCCGATTGGGAAAACCTTGAACATGCCGGCGAGGAAGTAGATCGAGGCGACGCCGTATTGCGAGAGGGTGTCAACGAGCATTGCGTCCCCGGCCAGGATCTGGTTGGCGGGCCCGAGGTAGAAGTTCTGGTGAAACTGGGTGACCGAGGTCTTGTAGGCCTCGGTGGGATCGCCGGTGACGAGCACGACGAGATTCGGGACGGCGAGAAGCAGCAGCAGGATCACGGCCAGATCGATCGCTCCGCCCGCGGACCGTGGCAGGGCGGGCATCCGAGCCCGCTCCCGCGCCACGAGCACGACGGGAATCAGAGCCAACCCGATCGCGAGCACCGCCACAGACACGGAGTCGAGATGCGCAAAGGAGAGGGCGACGCCGAGCGCCAGAGCCCCCGTGACAGCCCATAGGGGCCCGGATAGGCTCGACGCCGCCGCCAGCGGCCCCCAGGGGCGAGGTGATGCGGCCCGCCACAGCACCGCCGCAGCCAGCGCGCACCAGAGCGCAGCACCGGCGGCCAGAACGGTCTCGCCCCCTCCCCAGGTAAACCGCTCGGAAAGCTTGGTGAACAGCAGGACGAGCGCAAGCGCGCCGAACAGCGAAGCGGCAAGAGCCGGCAAGCCGGCTCGATTGGGGCCGTCAGCCACGCGGTCGGCGATCCGCGACGAGGCGATCACCGAAAGTGGCAGCAGGATCGCGAAGGAAACGACGAACATCAGCGTCTCCGCGTCCTGGTGCTGGTCGGCGAACGGCTCGGGAAGCTCGGTCGTCGGAAGCAGGTGGCGGGCGATCGGCCCGACGAGCAGGAAGAGCCCGATCGCGATCACAACACTCAGAGCGACGATCGGCGCGAGCGGGGCAGCCCGTCCCCGCTCGTGCTGGATCGGATCCGTCCCGCGTGCCGTCCCTGTGGTGTCCACGCTGGCCTTACCGTCCATCTCTGGGCCGCCGGTCCCGCTGCCTGCGCGGCCTGTGATCGGCAAGACTACACGGCCGCTTCTGTGCCGCGACCTCCGATCCTGGACGGTGCTTGCGGCATCGATCCATACAATCGCCGCCGTGAAACACAAGCTGCCGATCCCCGACCGTAGCCGCAAGGCTCTGGGCCGTCTCGCGCGAAGCGGCCCCCTGCGGCGCCCACTCAGCGCCCGTTCCACGCGGACGCTCTACCTCGACCTGCTCGAGAGAGCGGTCACCCACACCCTCTACTTCCCACCGGACAAGCGCGAGCATCCTGCCAACGTGAGGGAGTCGTTCGAGCAGGAGTTCGAGAGAGCCGGGATCACCGAGCTGGGCGGACTCAACGACCTCCAGCGCCGGAACGAGGGTCGGGACTGGCCGGTCTACGCGCAGACGATGATCGGCCGCAAGCGGATCCGCAACGTGCGCCAATGCGTCGAAACGATCCTCGCCGACCGCATTCGCGGTGATCTGATCGAGGCGGGCTGCTGGCGGGGAGGCGCGGTGATCATGATGGCCGGAATCCTCAAGGCCTACGGTGTCACGGACCGAACGGTCTGGGCGGCCGACTCATTCGAAGGCCTGCCGAAGCCGGACGCCGAGCGGTTCCCGGCTGACCGGGCCGACATCAACTACACCGCGGACGAGTTGAAGGTCCCGGTTGATGAGGTCAGGGCAAACCTCGCCCGCTACGGTCTGAAGAACGAGAGGGTCGAGTTCCTCAAGGGTTGGTTCCGCGACACGCTGCCCACGGTTCGCGACAGGCGGTGGGCGCTGGTACGGCTTGACGGCGACCTTTACGAATCGACGATGGACGGTCTCGTAAACCTCTATCCGCAACTCTCCCCCGGCGGCTTTCTGATCATCGACGACTACGGCTGGGAGAACTGCCGCCAAGCCGTCGAGGACTACCGCGAAGAGCACGGGATCAGCGAGCCGATCGAGCGAATCGACTGGGTCGGCGCCTTCTGGCGCAAGAGCGGCTGACCGGCCGGCCGGCCCGCGTCTGGGCGCCGGGCGGCGGCGTTGGGCGCTCAGCCGGTGCCTGAGCACGGGCGGCACTTATCCTGCTGCCATGCAGCGGCCGATCGCAATCGAGGTGCGGGGTGTGGCGAAACGCTTCCATGTTCCCGGCCCGCGGGCGCCGGCGACCATCCGAGCCCGCCTCCGCAACCCGATGGGGCGAACGCCCGGAAGGTATCTCGAGGTCTTTCGCGGCCTCAGCTTCGACGTCGAGCAGGGCGAGTTCTTCGGCGTGGTCGGGCGCAACGGCTCCGGCAAGAGCACCCTGCTGAAGCTGCTCGCCAGCGTCTACGGCGCCGACCATGGCTCAATTAGGGTCGCGGGCCGGATGGCGCCCTTCCTCGAGCTCGGGGTCGGCTTCAACCCGAAGCTGACGGCACGCGACAATGTCGTCCTCAACGCGGTGATGATGGGACTGTCGCCGACCGAGGCGCGCAGGCGGTTCGACGAGGTGATCGAGTTTGCCGGCCTCCAGGACTACGTCGACCTGCAGGTCAAGAACTACTCCTCGGGGATGAAGGTCCGCCTCGGTTTCGCGGTGATGACTCACGTCGATGCCGACGTGCTCCTGATCGATGAGGTGCTCGCGGTCGGCGACGCCGAGTTCCAGGAACGCTGCGGCGACGTCTTTGAGCGGATGCACGCGGAGGGACGCACGATCCTTCTCGTCACCCACAGCATGCCGATCGTGACGCAGTACTGCGAGCGGGCGCTCCTGCTCCACGACGGTGCTATCGACACGATCGGCGCCCCCGACCTGGTCGCAGAGCGTTACTACGAAGTCAACCTCTCAGCGATCCTCGAGCGCCCCGACAACACGCTCCCGGAGATGTCCTCACATATTGTCGCCGCGATCGCCGATCCGCTGGCGCGAATCACGGATGCCTGGATAGTCGACGACGCCGGAGAGCGCACCGGCATCCTCGGCGAGGGCACCCCGATCAACCTCCGCGCCGACATCCAAGTTCAGCGGCAGTTCGCCGATGCCGGTTTCCGCTTCCAGATCGCAAGTAGCGACGGGAAGGTTGCCTTCACCAGCGATCACGCCCAGCTGACCGCGGGCGGGGCCGCGGCCGCCGGCCAGCTGCTCGAGGTCAGCTCGACTGTCGAGAACCGGCTGCCGGCCGGGCGCTACACGATCGCCTGCGACATCTTTCAGGGCGAGGAAACCCCCGCCGGGCCGACAAAGACAGTTCGACTCGAAGTCGCCGGCGAGAAGCGCGGCGCTTCGATGCTGCTGGACCACGAGATCAAGGTCCGCGATGCCTCAGGCGAGCAGCAGGTGATCGGCAGGTGAGCGCTGAAGGCGAGGTCCTGGAGCTGCGCGAGATCCGCGGGCCCTCCGCTTTCGGTGGCGGCTGGCGGCGGACCTGGGATCTGCTCTGGCTGATCTCGGTAACCGAGTTCAGGGTCCAGTACACGAACACGACCCTTGGCTACCTGTGGAGCATCCTCAAGCCGTTCGGCTTCTTCGGCGTCATCTACCTCGTCATCAGCCAGGTATTGCGCTTCGGCGATCGTATTCAGGACTTCCCGCTGCAGCTGATCCTTGGTCTCGTCCTCTTCCAGTACTTCACCGAGGCGACCAATGCGGCGCTGAAGTCGATCTCGGCCAAGGAGTCGATGATGCGCAAGATGCAGTTCCCGCGGATTGTGATCCCGCTCAGCGTCAACCTGAGCGCCTCGATCTCCCTGCTGTTCAATCTGCTCGGGGTCTTCCTGCTGTTCATCGTCACCGGCCTGGACCCGCGGTTCAGCTGGCTGCTGGTGCCGCTCGTCGCGGTGGCGCTGATCGCGCTGACGACAACACTCTCGATGTTCCTCGCGGTCGCCTACGTCCGCTCGGAGGATGTCGGGCAGGCCTGGTCGCTGACCCTGCGCGCTCTCTTCTACGCGACGCCGATCCTCTACACGCTGGCGATCATCCCCGAGTCGATCCGCCCTCTGATCGCCGCCAACCCGCTGACGCCGCTGATCGGGCAGGCCCGGATCTGGGTGATCGATCCGAACGCTGCGACGTCCGCCGAGCTCGTCGGCACGGTGCCTGGCGTGCTCGTGCCGATAGCGATCACAGTCGTCATCGCGGTGTCCGGCATCTGGCTCTTCAATCGTGATGCCCCCCGGGCCGCCGAAGCGCTCTGAGATGCCGGAGTGGGTCGAGCCGACCCGGTTCGTGATCCTCTGCCTCGGACGCACGGGTTCGACGCACCTGCAGTCGATGCTCGACTTCCACTCGCAGGCCCGCTGCCACGCCGAAATCTTCGGACAGGGCAAGCCGCCGACCTTCGCAGCCTCCGAAGACGCGGACCCGAAGCGGTTCCTCGATCGGATGCTCACGGCGACCGACCAACGGGCGATCGGCTTCAAGCTGCCGCTGGAATCGGTTCGCCTCACACCTGACGCCGGCCGGCTGGTCCGCGAGGACAACGCGATGGCGGCGATCAGGCTCTCACGCCGGAACCGGCTCGCGCAGATCGTCTCACGGCAGATGCTCACCGCGACCGGGGTCTCGCAGTCGATCTTCGGCAACTACGGCGAGACGACCGTGCGTCTCGAACCGCGCGGCTGCCTCGCCGCCCTCGATCGGATCGAGGTCGACGAGGCGGCGCTCGACGAGCTCTGCCTCGACCACCCGACCTTCCGGATCGACTACGAGGAGCTCGGCGAGGAGGAGCGACTGATCGAGCTGCAGCGCTTCCTCGGGCTCGAGCCCGAACCGCTGCGGTCCTGGTACGAGCGGCTCCGCACCCGCTCGCTGGCCGAGACCGTCAGCAACTGGGACGAGGTCGTCAGGGCCCTTCGCGGCACCCCGCACGAGCGCTTTCTGACTGAGGCTGCGCCCTAGGGGCCTATCGCGAAAGGTGATCGCACCCCTGCCGGGGTTGGGCCGTGAGCCTGGTGCTGAGCTGAGTCAGCGGTGCCGCCGCTGCCGCCTCCAGCGGCGTAGCACCGCAACGCGGCGCCAGAGAAATCCAGCCAGGATCGCCCGTTCGCGCCCGAGGGTCTCATCGGCCCCCCAGAGATCGCGGGTCGATCGGCCGAGGAGCCAGACGATGCCCTGCGGCGAGTCGCTTATCCGATCGAGGACCGCGAGCTGGGCTGGACTCAGCACGTCGCCACATCGAGCCCGCAGTGCGTGCGAGGTCAGCAGGACCCGGCAGAAGATGTTGAAGTAGGGAGCCCGCCAGGCGGGCCGGTAACCCCGGGCGCGAAGATTGCGGAACGAGGCCAGCGTCCGTTCATGTACGCGACCGCTGTATCGCCCCCGCCCGTTGGCCGCCATGTGGCCAAGCGCCGCCGCGTCGTGCTGGACGTAGTCATGCAGTGGTCGATCGACGTAGCTGATCGGCCCCAGAGCCATCGCTATCTGGGCGATCCAATGATCGTGGAAGAGCGCGGAGTGGCGAGGTGGGAACGGGAGTGCCCGCTGCAGCAGGCTCGAATCGAACATCGAGGCGGCTCCGGTCACGGTGTTGGCGAGCACCAGCGAGGCAAAATCCGTGTGGTTGTTGCGGCGCATCGTCCAGTAGGTATCGGCGAACACCTCGCCCTGCTCTCCAACCAGTCGCATGTCGGAATAGACCAGGTGTGAGCCCGGCTGCAGGCCGGTGATCAGCGAGGACAGCTTGTCCGGGTGCCAGACGTCGTCCTGATCGCTGAAGGCGATGTAGCGCGCCGACGGCGGGGCCATCATCAGGGCCCGCTCGAAGTTGCGGTAGTGACCGTCGTTGGTGGCTGAACTGGAGACCGCGAACCGTGGATCCTCGCCGAGGATTCGATCGATCGCCGTCAGGGCCCCGGCCGACGAGGCATCGTCGCTGATCAGGCAGACCCAGCGTCGGTGCGACTGCGCCCGGATCGACTCGATCTGCCGGCGGAACAGCTCCGGATCAGGCTCAAACGTGGCCATACAGATCGCGACCAGGGGCCCCTCCCCAGCCTCGGGCTCGGGCTGCTCGAAGCCGTCGAGGTCCGGCGCCGAGCGCTCGGGCCTGAGCTGCAGATCGCCAACCAGTGCCCGCTGCTCGGACCCGTCGGCGAGCCCGGCCCGGAGCTCGAGCGGCAGCGCCCGCGGGCCGTCGGTTGCGGGGATCGGCAACACCCCCCACCAGTAGCCGCTCTTGCGCCTGCCCCCCGGCTCAGCCATTCCCCACCCCATCGCCGGATGAACGCGATCCTCGATGATCAGATCGAGCTGCCGGATCGGAGCCGAGCCGACGCAGACGCCGTCAACGAACAGCGCCGTGCCCGCTCCGACAGCCACCTCGGCCGGAAACGGCGTCACGGTCTCGAGCACGAGGGGGCTCGCGGCTGCGTCGATCAAGCGGCTCGGTTCCATCAATCGCATTGTCCCGCAAGTGATAAACCCGGTCGCGACCGGGTGTACTAGCCTCACCGAGGGCGTGGCCAGGGACTCGAACAAGGCGAACGGCCGGTGATCGACTCCGATGCCGCCGACCCCGATGCCGGTGATCCGGCATCGCTGGCCCGCGTCCGCGGCGCGCCCTTGCTCGAGGCTCTCGCGGTCCGGCTGCCGGACGCGATCTCCCGTAGCGACGTCGCATTCGCGGTAGCCACGGCGCTGGCCGAGAGCGCGCCCGCGCAGGACCGGGCCCTGATCGGTGAGGCGGCGAGACTGCAGGAGGTCGGCAAGCTGTTCGTTGCGGCGCCGGTGCTGCGGCGGGCGGGCGCTGATCTCAGCGACGCTGAGCGGGAGCTGTTGGCGGAGCACTTCGAACACGGCCACCGGATCACGCTCGGCGCCGGCATCCCGGTTCGCGCCTGCGGTTGGATCCTCCATGCCCGCGAGCGCTGGGATTGCGATGGCCCCGGCAGCCTCGGCGGCGAAGAGATCCCGCTCGCCTCGCGGATCATCGCGGTCTGCCGCGAGTACCTCGACGCGCCGATGCCGGCCGGCGAGGCCACCGAGCAGGCGTTGCGGAACGCGGCGGCGACGCAACTTCAGCGCTTGGCCGGCGAGATCCTCGACCCCGCCCTCGCCGCCCGCGCGGTCGAACTCAGCGGTGACTCCTGGAAGTGATCCAGGGATCTTCCCCATACAATCCACCGCCCGGTGCGAGAGAAGAACCCAGAGACATACGAGGAGAAGCTGGCCTACCTGAGGGAGCTGCGCGAGGCCGCAATCCATTCCGCCTCCGAGGCAGCGGTCGACAAGCAACACGAGAAGGGCAAGTTCACAGCCCGCGAGCGGATCGAGAGGCTGCTCGACCCCGGCACCTTTGAGGAGCTCGACACCTTCGTCCGCCACCGGACGCACGACTTCGAGATGCAGAAGAACCGGCCCTGGGGTGACGCAGTAGTCACCGGTTACGGCGAAATCGACGGCCGCACCGTGTTCGTCTTCAGCCAGGACTTCACGGTCTTCGGCGGCTCGCTCGGCGAGGTGATGGCGGAGAAGATGGTCAAGGTGATGGACATGGCTGCGAAGGTCGGGGCGCCGGTGA
>Ga0307379_10008465_pt1 | contig 13864 bp, 23 predicted proteins | sample UN2MG_FD_202237 | JGI IMG/M metagenome (GOLD analysis project Ga0307379, IMG submission 202237) | Soil microbial communities from Risofladan, Vaasa, Finland - UN-2 | ecosystem: Environmental > Terrestrial > Soil > Coastal area > Acid sulfate soil | place: Finland: Risofladan, Vaasa | collected...
TATATTTTGATCCTCTGACTTTAAATAGAAGTGCCTTGCAAAGTAACAATAGTAAAATCTAGCAATAGCCAACTTTCTAAATTTACGACCTCCTTTTATATCGCTTACATTTACTTCTAAGTACTTGCAAACTTCATCTAATATAACCTCTAACATAGTGAACTAAATATTACTTGCTCTTGTATGCTTAAATCCTCAAAAGTAATTGCTGAAAAATCTGGCGTTGCATAATCAAATTCATTATTACTAATTTGCTCCTTTTTGTTAAAAGATTGTTCAATTATACTTTCAGTTTTTTTGTATTTAAACAGATCTAAGTAATGCCTAATAGTAGAATTATTAAAAGCGTGTTCTAAACCTGCTTCTAATGCTTTATATTTAATCTCTTTAACTGATGAATTATTATTCATCTTACAAAGGTTTATAAGTATCCTTAACCTTTTGTCTTTTTGTGAGTTTTTAATATTCATAACTAATCCTTTTTTTCAATGGCTAATCCTAGTTCTATAAGTCCGTAAACATCGAAGTGCCATGAGATAAGTTTTGTAACTAATCCAAAACTAAGTCCATTAATATTAATTTCATCAATAGAGTAATCAGTTAAGTTTGGTTTACTTCCTAACTTTTCATAAGGTTCAAACCTTTCTCCATTATGCTCAATCTCTTCGTTTAGTTGCGAAAGTGGTCTAAGGATTGGTTTGAATAAACTACGTTTATCATACCATCTATCTTTCTCAGAAAGAGTACCATAATGCAATTTATTACAATCAAGAATCATTATACAATCCTTCATTCTATCATCTGGATTATCGGTTGTAGGGTCTCCATTTTCTAAATCTAACACCCTATAACATATTTTAAGTTTGTAAGGCAAATAAAACGAAAGAGCTTTAAATAGTAAATCTTTGTGTTCTTGTTTCATAATTTTTTAATTTAATTCAAAGGTAAAAAAATACCGCCATCACTTTTTGAAATTGTGATAAGCGGTAGATATGTTATTTAAGTGGTAGATTAGAAAGCAAGGTCATCTTCTCCATCATTTGCTATGTTGTTAGGTGTGGAGTCAATTATATTTTTATTACCTCCTAACTTCTCCAACTTCCAATGGTTTAGATTATTGTAGATTTTACCGTTGTATTCTGTTGATCTAATTGTAAACTCTAATTCTACTTCATCGCCTACCTTGTTATATTTAACAAAGTTGTCTACGTGTTCAGCGTATTGTTCGCCTTTGTAAAGTCCTACATTATACTTTGTTACATGACCATTTTCCGCTACGTGTTCTACAATGTAGTTAACCGCCTTAGCGCCATTTTCTAATTCTTTTACATCTCCTATTGATGTAATCTTTCCGTTTACTTTATACATAATTGTTTTGCATTTAGATGCCTCTATTTATTTTACTTGTTTATTGTTCTCTTTCGTAAGCGTAAGTTAATATGTCTAAGGTGTCGTAATCTTCTAAACTATTCTCATTTTGCCTACATTTAAATACTATGTTTTCATGTTGGTAAAAAGATATTGAAGTGTTTAAATTGTTTTCTATTACCCCAAAATTAACCAAAGCGTCTTTATTTAACTTATTAAGTACCGATATTAAATCTGAAACTGTAAAATTATTTTTACCAACGAAAGAATTAATATCTCCTACTTTTACTTTTTTCTGTTTCACTTCCATAATTTTATTTGTTTTTATTTAAATTGTCCTTAATCTCGAATTGTCTAATCTTAATCTTATCTTTTAATTTAGCACTTTCACGATACAAACCTTTTAAAGTTTCGTCATCTTTGTACTCTGGCAAAGCATCATCTACGCTTTTAACCTCTATTCTTTCCCTAAGATAGTTAGGAATTTCTAAATAATCTTGGTGTGCCATACGGCAGTTTATAAATTCGTTTTTACTTGCGCTCATCTTATTTTAATTTAATTTTTAATTCATCTTTCAAAGCAACGTGTTTAACTTGCTCTTGTTTACTTAGTGAGGTGTAAACTTGTTGAAGTTCTTTAAGTGTCTTACAAGCGGTTAAAACGTCTTTAGAATTAACTTTAGGTATCTCAATATTATTAGAGTGAGTTGTATCTGTATCGTCAATCTTTCCTACTGGCGTAACAAAAGCATAAAGTAAAGCGTTCTTCATTGCGTATGTAGTTGCTTTACCTGCTCCTTTATCTTGCGAGTCAATGCCGTGACCATAACCAGCCAACTCTAAACTTTCTCCGCTTTCATGTAATAGTAAATACTTTGTTTTAACCTTTGTAAAAACAGATTGCTTTTGCTTTATTCCATATTGGCTTTCTTCTGTCCATCTATCTATTTGAGTTTCCTCCTGAATATCAATTGGCAACATACATAAACCCGCATTTCTTAACGCTTTGTTAAATACATCTTTAACGTCTTGGTCTTTTGTACCATCATAAGCAGCGTTTCCCGCTCCTACTTTAGAGTTCTTCTCCATTCCTTGTACTTCTGCCATAACAGATAATACTGCTTTTGCTAAATTTTTCATTTGTTTTAGTTTTTAATTTTGTGCTAAGTTAATGCTTTCTTTTTATAACTGTTTTTTTAATTTAATACTTTGTAATTCTGCTTTTATATAAATCTGCCACTCTTGAAACTCTTTGCTTTCAATTGTTCTTTGGCGTTCTGATTTGTTTAGATCGTGTAGTAACATTTGAAAGCCTAAGTTAAGATATGCTAATCTTTTCTTGTCGTGTTTAATGTACTTTCCTAATCTTGCCACATTATTCCATAGAGAAAGGTCAGTAAGTTTATTATACTCCTTTGTATGGCGTTCTATTCTATTTTCTAAGTTAACTATTAATTCGTCAACTTCTGCCAGTCTTTGTATTATTTCAATTCTTTTCATTTTAATAACCTCTTTTAAGTTCAAATTGTCTATCTTGGTACTCTTCTCTTAAACCGTCAAAGTAATCTGTTACAAGTTCCTGAGACCGGTTGTGAAAGTCGATAGCATTTTCGTTAAGTATTTCTAAATTCTCGCTATCTACTTCTATTTCCTCTACATTTCCGTAGTCATCAAAGTGAATAGTCACATCTATTCCTAGTATTTCTCTTTCAATTTTCATTTTGTTTTGATTTTTAATTATACCACAATATTAATACTATTTGCAATTCGCGAATCAAGAATTGTGATGAACGGCAAAATAAGTTTATGAGCGGTAAACGAATAAGTTTACTTTTAAATCTATAAGTAAATGAATGTGTTTACTTGAATACACATAACTAGATAAACACTTATTAACTGTTTATTTCATTACACAAAAAAGCCACCTATTAAAGTGGCTCTTCTGAAATAATTAAAAATTAAACAATGAATGATGCAAATGTATTAATTTATTCTTTACTTAGTGAGTTTATTTATTAACACTATCAAAATAAAGCCTATTAACAAGCCAATTAGAAACCAGTTAAAACTATGCTTTTTAACGGTCTTAATTTGTTGATATGGCACTAACACTTCTCTTATAAGTGTATCGCCTTTACATTCAACGTAATGATGTATTTCATTGGTTATGGTATCGTATCTATATTTTAGATTTACCCTTTCGTTATTTATTACCTCAACTGTCTTGTGTTCAATAAATTTAGTAGTAGTATCGTGAATGTAGGAATCAATTATTACCGTATCAACTACTCTTATAGTATCGGACACGAGTAACTCAGGGTGCTTTTTTACTATTCGATTGATGCGCTTAGATGGCGAACAAGACGCAAGTATTATTAATAATATAGGTAGTAGTTTCTTCAATCTTTCTAACTCTGAAATTCTTGATAGTAACTCAAATATTTTATGCGTGTTGAGTTTCTTTGTTAATTTCGGATGCTGCTCTTCTGATAACTTACTTTTAAGTTCGTTTAACCGGTCGTTAATTAATGCTTTCATTTATTTAAATATTAATTCTTCACACTCTTCTTTCCACATGGGGTTAGCCCAATTAGTAACTCCTTTTACTTTTGTCCTTTCGTTTATTAATCTAGTAGTTGTTAAATCGTCATCTAAATGAAATATAAAGTCTTTATTTCTTTTAAAGTAGTCACTTTTTTCCCTTCCGTTTGTAAAAATTACATTGAAGTGAGGTATTTTAATATAGTCAGCAACCTCTAATACATCTAAATAAAAACAGTGATGTCTAGCAGTGACTATATGTACATCTATGCCTATTTCAACTAAATATTTTGCATATTCCTTTACCGATTCAAATTCAATAGTTCCATCAAAATCAAAACTTACTTTATTTCTTTTCATAATCTATTTGTTCAAATATTCAAATTCTACTTTAGCATCAAATCTAGGACAAGACTTTTTAACGTTTGGGAAATCTCTATGACCTTGAATTACAGCATCAGGAAACTCTATTTTTAATGCTTCTACTAAATCTTTAATAGTATCTTTTTGCTCTTCTGTTCTATCGTCAATATCCTTGCCGCCGATATAACTAATATGTATTGAATTACTATTGTAACCTTTTACACCGTTTGTTATTTTATCAATTGTAGCCAACCTTTCAGCACTTCCGTTAGGTTTAACGATCCAATGATAGCCTACATTTTTCCAGCCTATACGCTTCCAATGTTTCTTTATAGATTCTATTGTAGTGTTTTGAGGTGTGGCAGTACAATGTAGTACTATGTATTTAATGTTTCTCATAATGTTAAAATATATGTGTTAAACGTGCGACTTGTCCGTAGTCCTTGTGATGTATAAAACCCTCTACCGCTTTAGGCGCTCCCTTGTAACCGTTTCTATCGTGCCAACTATCCGAACCGCTTGGACTTCTTAAACTCTCAACTGTTACATTAATAAAGTCTTTTGCGGTTTTGTGGTGTACGTGGTGCGTATAATAATATCTATGTTCAGCATACGCCCAAAGGTCTTTCGCTTCGATACTCATAAGGCTTCCTAAATCTTGTTGTTTTGCTCCATCTCCGTGAGTAGTTCCTATTAGATTTTTACCGTAACTAAAATACTTTCTATGTGCTATCGAACAATCAAAAGTTATATTCTTACAGTTTCTAAAATGAGTACTTATAACATCCGCTAAAAAGAACCCGTTTGTATAGTCGTGATTACTTGGATTAAACACAAAGTGAACATCTGCCACAGTTAAAAGCATTTCTAAAACTTCAACATAAAGTTGTTTAGCGATTAAGAAGTTATCGTACCACATTCCATCTGTATCTTGCGGAGTTCCTGACGTTGTTTTTCTTTGTGGTGTATCAATATGAAGTATATCGTTACCACCTACAAATAAAACCTTATCAATATTAAACCCGTTAGACTTTTGAATGATTCCTTTAACGCCATCTAAGACACGTTTAACTGCTATCTGTGCGTTATACTCTTCTCCAGTTTCAAATGCTCTAGCAAGTTTACCTACGTGTATATCTGCTGGGTCTACTACTAATAAATGACCGTCACTCTCTACTTTCCTTTTAATCTTTGGATAGTTTGGCACGTGGTCTTTTAATGATTCTACTAATTCTTCAACAAAACTATCTTTATTCTCATTCTTGAAGTTAGGATTCTTTACAAAAAATGAATACTTCGGGTCTGACTTGTCCCAGTAGTAAGGACTATTTATCGCTTGTGCTTCGTGATTCTCCAAGCCTAGTTTTTTTATATGACCCTTTTGTTTTACGCTACCGCTATCAAGTTTTATCTTATTCAGTTTTTCAACTTGCGCTGGTTTCAACCTGTATCTACCACAGTCGTTAGGCTCGATACCAAGTTGTTTAATTTGTTCGGGTGTTGCTCTGCAATTTGTCTTAGCCATCCTTGTGTTTTAGGCAAATATAAACTATTTTTTAAAGGACTTAAATAATTCTCTTAATTTTTTAACTTTATCGGAAATAATATCTTTGATTCTTACATTTTTAACTTTGTAGTAATTCTCGTCTATGCTATCAAATTCTATCCACATTAAAATTAAACCGCCTATCTTTGTAGCACTATACTCTACTGGAAAGGCTGGAAAAAAATGAGTAACTAAATCAGAAAGCATAAACCGATCTAAAATATAAACAAACAATATCACAGAAATATAGCCTAGTATCTTAGGTATTAACCCATCTCTAGTCTTTCTGCTCGATACTTCTAACCTCACATCTTTACCCTCCAATCTTGCTATATGTCTAGCAGCCCAACGACCAGACAAAGTATCTGCTAATATAGTAGCAAGTACCAATCCCACTAAAGGATAAATAGGCGACAAATAAAGAGATATGCTTATTAATCCTGATAATCCTAGTGCTATAAACTTAGCCCATAATTCGTTTATTGTATTGTTCATTTCTTAATTTCCTATTTCTGGTATGTTACATTTATTATAGTTAAAAGGTGTTTTGAAAGATACACTCATTACCCACCCCGTTAATTCATCGGGTAATCTCTCCGTAAAACTTGTTAGATTAGCGCTTAGTTGCAAATCAAACTTTATTCTTTCTCCGTCTATATCGTACAATATAACGTGTCTAAAGTAAGCCATATAGTCAAGTAGTATTTGATGCATACTAGACTTGACAAAGTTTTCGTTTGCTTCACCGTTTAATACCTGGTCAAGTGCCAACACATTAAAGTTAAAGAATATTGCTTTATCTTGAATAGTACTTCCATTATCTTGCATCCACAATAACGGATAGTTAAACGCTTGTAGTTTATCTCTTTGCACCGTTTCCCATAAATCGCCATTACCAAAACTATTAATTTGTTGGTGGTTATTTGCGAACGTTTGGCTCTCTAGTATTATTTTTTGGTAACTTAGCATTAAAATATTGTGTTAATTTTTTATCTATGTTTACAAACTTCCTCGCAGTTTTGCTCTCAGTTTTCTTTCTTCCCATGTTTCAGTACCTAAGTAAAAAGGGTTAGTAAATGCGTCTGTTTCTGGTATCATATCCCAAGTGTTAGGACTTTGTAAGTATGCAGGAAACAGAACTTTATTACCGCATAAATAATCAATTAGACGCTTCTTATAGAATTGTGCTTTATTATCCCATCTATCCATTAAAAACCTCATTTGTGTATAGTCCACAGGTTGTGAGTTTTCACTACTTTTAGTCATTACTCCTTTATCTCTATACTTAAAAAGTAAATCACTAGATAACTCCATTTGCACAAACTTAACCAGCATAGGAGCAATATAATCACTTAGTAAAGTGTCCTCCGCTGCATTAGTAGTACTCGCTGCTATCTTTGTTTTTAAGTCATCGTATAAAGCAGAACCCAAAACAGGCAGTAAATGCATCTCCTGAGCATCTACAATAGCTGGAACTATCTCCTTTACATCTACATTCTCATCTATGTTGGTAGAAGATTTTAAGTAACTCTCACTTATAAATAATACGTTTGCCATTACATTAAATCGTTGTCTAATTTATAATTAATTCTAAATGCTTTCGCTTCTGCTGTGTGAGGTCTTTCAATCATTGCTTCCACTCCGCTTTTATAATGCTCTAATCTCATTTTTAACTTTTGATAAGAACTTATTTTTTCTTTCTTTTTACTAGTCTTTGTACCCATGTGTGTCTGCAATAAGGGGCGTGAGTGTTAGTGTTTGGTTTTGTGTACCACCCTCCTCTCGAAGTGAAAACGTCTAACCCTTGTCCGTTTCTTAATCTTTTAATATCTGCTAAAGTGTAACTCCTATTCAATGACATTAAAGTTTTACAAAAAAACCTACTCTCTCCTTTTAATGGTGGAGCATCTAATCTCTCTGCGTATTTGTAAACTAAAAATACCTCGTTTTCATTTTCTTTCTTTCCCTCTTCTGTTGGCTCTGGGTTGCTGTCTTTATTCAAGTCAACCAATCCATTAGCCCTCATTATATCTATCTGATCCATAGTTGCCTGTGGTGTTTCTCCTATGGCTTCGGCAATCTCTGCAACTGGTGTGTTAGGGTTAGCCACAATTATAGAAAGTATTTGACTTTGTAAATCTGTTATAGTAGCAAAGTTTAACCTTTGGCTTTCGGCATCTTCAATAGAACTTGCCATTAACTCTCTACTTTCAATAACTTCTAAGTCATCGTCATCTATACCGCAACTATTAAAGAACTCTAGCATAATACTATCAGTATCTTCTTTAGAGAAGTTTGTAGTAGTTGTATTGTTTGCTTCTTGCGTTTTAATTACAGAACCCTCTAAGCCTATCAATGCTCTAACCTCTGTATTAGTCATTGCTTCAAGTATCTTAGTTGCAACTAAAGGAGATAATGTACCAAGTGCTAAAGCAACCTCGTTAACTTTCTCGCTTTCTCCAAGTGGTTGCGCTTCAATAATTGCTAACTTTGCTCCTACTCCTTTAAATACTAGTAAATCATTCCAAAACTTCTCTAATAATATCTGCCTGTTATTAGTCCAAGTGTTTTGCATTAAGTTAAAAGATTCTATTATCTCAGTACTACCCCCTAAAGAACCTGCTTCACGAACTCCAAATAACATAGGGTTTGTTATATTGTGAGCAGTAAACAAGTTATCTCTAACCGCTTCTTTTAACGTGTTAAATCTGTCATCGTGTCCATTGGTAGGAATAGGTACTATCTCTGCGCTCTTGCTTTCAGGGTCGTTAAAGTTTAAAACAAAACTACCTCCTGCATCATCTCCTCCAAACTTCTTTTTAATCTGTCTTTCAATATCTCTTTGTTGGTCTGGCTCTGGGTGTCCGTTGTAGAAATTAAGTATAAAACCTGCGCTAAAACCAGACTTTACATTCTGTAAAAGGAAGTTCCCTATTCTCCAATCTAACTCGATATAACCATTGGCAGCCAAATAGTCAGGCAATGCATAAGGCTCGTTACCTGCTCTGTAAAGTGAATAATCTACTAAGTAATTTTTGCCGCTTTCAAATTTACCCTCAAAGGTGTGAAAGGTTTTAAAGTCCTCGTTTTGCTCTGGCTTTCTACAAGTCCAATCTTTAGTGTAATACCATACATTTTCATCTTCTTTAGAACGTCTAATGTAATCAAATGACAAGTGAAACGCTTGTATATTTCCTCCCTTAGTTTGTATTAACTCAGCGTAGAAACCGCCAAATATGACTAAATCAGTAGATAACTTTCTATTAAGGTCATCCGCATCTTCATAATCATTAACACTTTTAATAGTAGCCTTAGCCAATGCAAGGGCGCTAGGGTCTGAGAAATACTTTACTTCTAGTCCGCTTCCAACGATGTAATTAATCTTACCGTTGCAAATAGAATTATGAATGCTAGATTTGTTGTAATTATCCAGCAAGTACTTAGGGTAGTTATTATAATATTCTGAATCATTACCGAAGATGATATATTCTTTATTTTTTTGTTCAAAAATTACAGGCGGTTTATGCGCATCAAAAGAGATGAAACTAAAACTATATTTTACTTTTTCCTTATCCATTATAGACTATGTATGTTTTGCCGTCTAAGGCAGTTGGTGTAATTGGTGCGGTTACTGTTTCATATACTTTTAAAAAGCCATTACAAAGCAGGTTATTAGTTCCGTTAACTTCGTATAGTTCCCACTCGTAAAAACCTAACTCGTTAAAGGTTATATCTACCCCCTCTGTTAGAGAAAAGTTAAAGCGGTTTTCTGAGATAGTAGGAGCAAGTACCAAAGTTTGTTCTACCTTCGTACTACCACCTATAAACTTGAATAGATAAGTCCTACTAGCAAAAATAGAATTATCTAAAGCGTTACTTATAGAGAACTCATTAAACTGATTCTTCTGTATTGCTATTGTCATCTTCTATAATTGCTTTAAACTTCTTTGCTTTTGGTTTTTCGAATACGTCAGCACCTAACTTAATTAAAAGTTCTTTGTTTTCCTCACAAATTAGAATACCTCTAAACTTGTCAGAGTTCCATCTGTGGTTAATTAATTCTTTTTTAAACTCCATACTTTAATAATATAAAAATAATTTACATTTGTATATTATTGTACTAAACAAAAAAGCCTACCTAGAATTAACTAAGTAGGCTTTTCTTTTACTTAAAGATTAATTAAGCAATAGTCAAACCTGAAACTACTCCAGAAGAAACAAAGTAAGGGTAGTGAGATTCTTTACAAGTTAAACCAATTGTGTAACCTTGCTTATCTCCGTACGCTTTACCACTTGCCGCTTGGTTAGTTCCTCCTTGTTTCATTGCTCCTCTATCAAATCCCATTGCCACATATTGACCGTCTGACAACTTAGCAATAACTAACAACTTTCTAGCTTGTGCCATAAGTTTTAATTCCTCGCTTTTTGTTGCGCTTAGTTTGTCAATAGTGAAATTTAAAACAGTTTCATAAAACAAAGTTCCCGCTTCTGCACTTCTGTTTTCAGTAGTGACAAAGTCGCTATCTTCTTGCTCTATTTCGTATCTGTAAAAAGAAGTTGCACCCGCTTGTGTAATTGCTGAAATAGTCCCAGCTGCTTCTGTAAATGCGGTAACCTCTGAAAAGTTGCCTAAAAGTATCTCCTCGATACCTCCGATATTGTCATTACAATCTAGTGTAAATCCTGATGTTAGTAAACACGCCATATTATTATATTATTTTTTTTATAAAAAAAGGGTAGTAGTATTTTAACCACTACCCTTGATTATTGTTATTATTTAATTATTAAGGTACTAAAGTAAATTCTACTACTTCCTCAGTAAAGTAAACTTGTGTTCCTCTTTTGAAATTAACATCAAAGAAAATGTTTTTCTCAGTTACAGGGTCTAATCTAACTACCATGCTATCCTCGTCAGCATCTCCATCCATTCCGATAACTAAATTCTCATTCCAAGTCAAGAACATTCTGTTTGTTCCATTAAGTCCGTCTGTTGGTCTTACGGCTACGTTAGTACCGTGAAGTTTAGATATTCCATCCTCTCCAACATAGTGGAACAAGTTAGCATTAATCAAAGCAACTACATACTTATCATAAAACTCTCTAGGCATAAAGATTGAAAGGTCTGCTCTATCTCTAATGTTTTGAGGAATTTCCAAAAACATTGCTTGAAGAATAGCAATAATGTTAGCAGTAGTTACACCTGTCGCAACTGTTACACTTCCTGTATTACCGTCTGCTGGAGAACCTGCATCTATAATCTTAGCCCACCCATCATAGTAAGAAAGGTTGTTAGTCCCTGAACCAGTATCTCCTTGCCAATCAGAAATCTCTAACTGTTTTTTAAGACCTTCCATTTTTTGCTGCATATAAACTGCATCAATTTCAGACGGCAAAACGCTATCTCCTGCTGCACCTTTTTGCATATAAATTTGAGTGTATTTACCAATCAAATCTTTAGCGCACAAATCTTCATACAAAGCAATATCTCCTACTGTAAGAGTTCTGTCTGTTAAAGTTGTTGCCATATTTGCAGAACGTGTACAGTTCGCTCCATCTTGGAAAACGATAGTAGACGCTAAAAAGTGAAGTTTAGAACTTCCTTTAATTCCTGTTTGTTTCGATGCTAACGCAGCCGTGTTAGATGAAACTTGTATTTGTGCTACTAATGGGAAATCTTGATTCTCAATATATGCAGCCAATCCTGATACTGTAAAACTCATAATTTAAAATTTTTATTTAGGTAAAAAAATGTTTGTTTTCTTTGCTCCTTTCGGCTTTTCCGTTGGTGCTTGTTTTGGTACTTCTCCGAACTCTACGAAAGACTTCATTACGATGTCTTTAATTTCGTTCTTTGCTTTTGTTAATTCTGCTGCAAATAGTTCTTTAAGTTCGTTTGCTACTGTGTTAACCATTTCTTCACTAGCGAAGTGCGACTCTTTAACAATAGATTCAACTACCTTTTTAACTTTTTGCTCTTGCGTTTCCGTTGGCTCTGTTGCCATTGGTACTTCATCCTCTACTACTACTTCTTCCGCTGGTATAATTTCAGTAATAACCCCCTCAACTGTTACAAACTTAGAACCATCCGCTAGGGTATGTTCTGCATCTGGCGCTACTGTTGGGTTGCTCTCTGCATCAATTACAACTACTGCCGCTCCTACCTCTAGTGCGGGTTCAATGTTAATCAATGTACCATCTTCTAAAGTCGCATCCATAAAGGTATGTTCAACTACTGGCATTTCTGCCACTTCTTCGCCAAACACGATTTTTTTAATCTTTTCTAAAATATTGGTTGCTTCCATATTGTTATTATATTTATTAAATTTATACTTGTAATATTTTTAAAGACTTTTTAACAGTTCAATAACTTTTCTTAGTTTCTGCTCGTCCTCACTTTCTTCTTTTACATAACTAAAAAAGCCCTCTACCGAGAAACCTTTAAACTTCCCCTCTTTAATTAAACCCCATACTTTGTCATTATTCACTCGCATACTTCCCCACCACGAACCATCTGGAGCATCCTCATAACCTTTAGGTGGTTCTACACCTCTTGCTCTGTCTATTAGTAAACTTTCAAATACAAACACATCTGAAAGCCTTAATTCTTCCTCATGCATTAAATTAGTATTTGAATTAAAGCCGTTAGCCATAAACTTAAATACTATGTCTTTAATAACATCCGCTCTAAATATTACGTTATGCTCTCCTAATTGGTCGTTGTTACGGTAGATAGGTTTATCAGCAATCATAAAATAACCGCTTACTATTCTTTTATCTTCATCCTTTACTTGAAACTGTAATTTAGTTTCTTTGAAAGCCTGCCAGTCGCTCTCTATTGCGGGACGGTCAACAAGGGCAATATAATCTACACCGCTTTCTTCCTTGCTATCTATTACTAATTCGTATGTCTTCATAATTCTATTATATTATTTTAATATTTATTTGGTATATTTAAAAAGTTTACTATCTTTGTGTCAGCATTTAAAAATCGTTGGCTCAAAAAGGGGGTTGACATATTGAGCATCTGGACTAGCATTTTTTACGACTGACGAAGCCGAAAGGCAGAAACATATTTTGTGTCTCGTGGAGTTCTCCCTGCTAGTGAATAAATGAGAACCTATACCCCCTATTTTTTTATATTGTTGCTTGTGCTTCATTTACACTAACCTTATTTTGAGTATTACTAATATCTTGCTCAGTTACATAAACTTTAGTAGGCTCTCCTATTGTAGTAGTGGTGTTAGTTACTTGCCCTACGTTTGCACCTCCAGAACCTGCTGAGGTGTTACCTAAAGAACTTGGTGTGCTTCCTCCACCTGTTGAACCTGCATAAGAAGTAGACGCAATCTTTTTTATATTTGCAAGGGCGGTAATACCTGCTATACTTGCTGCAATACTCTTAGCAATTAACCCGCCAGGAGTTGAACCAAACGTACTAATAACCGCTCTAATTCCATCAATGGTTGCTTGTGCTAATTGTAGTTTTTTGTTACGCTCAAAAGCCTTTTTTCTAAACTTCTCTTGTGCGGCTTCATTATCTCCTGCGTTTTTTAAATCTGCTTCAAGCCTTGCATCACTTAAAGCAGAAAGACTGCTAATAAATTCGCTAGTAACATTATATCTAGTATCCCACTTTTCTTTAAAGTCTGCTGCTTCTTTTTCATCCTTTTCTTTTTGGTCGGCATCTACTTTATCTTGTAGTTCCTTTTCTTTGTCAATAGATAACTGTACATACTTATCTTCTATATCAAACTTATTTTTTTCATACTCCTCTTTCAAAAGTAAAAGCATTTCGTTATTACCTTTTAAAGCGGCTTGTTCCTCAAAGTATCTATTACTTAAAGTTTCAATTTCCTTCTCTCTATCAGTTAATTGTCTTACCCTGTAATCTTCATACGCCTTTTCTTCTGCTGCTATCTGCTCTAGTTCAAGTTTTAAAAGATTATCTTTATGTTTCTTTTCTTCTGCTAGTTCCTTTTCATTTGCTTTCTTTCTTTCATCACTAGACTTTTTAATAGCATCACTTTTTATCTTAGTTTGCTTAAT
>Ga0307379_10008466_pt1 | contig 13864 bp, 14 predicted proteins | sample UN2MG_FD_202237 | JGI IMG/M metagenome (GOLD analysis project Ga0307379, IMG submission 202237) | Soil microbial communities from Risofladan, Vaasa, Finland - UN-2 | ecosystem: Environmental > Terrestrial > Soil > Coastal area > Acid sulfate soil | place: Finland: Risofladan, Vaasa | collected...
CCGAGATCGCCACGTCGCTCACGCTCCTCGCGATGACAGAGAAAAGAGGAACAGGAATAGTGAACCCCGTCCCGAACGCCAACAAGGAATCTCGCTTCTAGAAATAACAACAGCAAGTGTCACTAATGTACTGGACGAGTACAAACAGTTGACACCATCAGACAAGCCAGCTAAAATTTATGCTTGTTGGCTGCTTGTGTTTAGCAATCAAGCAGTAATCAATTTAGAACAAGGAAGGGGTGATATTGCGTGCTTGAAGTAAAGCTTACAGAAGGAGAAGGCTTTGATAGTATGCTGCGGCGGTTCTCCAAGAAGGTTCAACAGGCAGGCATAATTAGCGAAGTTCGCCGCCGTGGATTTTACGAAAAGCCCAGCATAAAGCGAAAGCGGAAGGAAGCGGCAAAACGGCGGAAGAGTTCCAGAAGCAGTACAGAGACATTTGCCAGAACCAGAAGCAGTTCAGAGACATTTACCAGAGCCAGAAGCAGTTCAGAGACATTGAGAAGATGACTTTAGCTCAAAAAATCAGAGGTGACCTCGATGGGGCAATCAGGCAAAAGGACAAAGTACGATGTTCAGTGCTCCGCCTGGCTTTAGCCAGCATGAAGAACGCCGAAATTGCCCAGCAGAAGACTTTAGACGAGGATGGCATATTGGGTGTTATAGATAAGGAAGCTAAGCAGCGGCGTGAGAGTATCGAGGCTTTCGAACGGGGCAACCGCCAGGACTTAGTAGCGCAAGAGAAGGCAGAACTGGATATCCTTTTGGAGTATCTTCCCGAGCAGATGGGTCACGAAGAGATTGTAGATGCAGCCCGCAAGGTGATCAGCGAGATAGGGGCAACAGGCCCAAAGGACAGGGGCAAAATTATGTCTCAGCTTATGCCTCAACTGAAGGGGAAAGCTCAAGGGCAAGAAGTGAACGCTGTCGTCTCAGAGCTTTTGAGCAGTAACTAAATACTGAAGTGCTACCATTTCGCCCTTTTTAATTAAGATAGTATTCAGCGGCAGAAACCGCTGCTTATTTTTTAGAAGGAGTCAACTTGGCTGAAATTTGTCCGTTTCCAGGTATACGCTACAATCAAGAAGTCGTTGGAGATCTGGCATCAGTCATCTGCCCACCCTATGATGTCATCTCTCCCGAAGAGCAGAGAGCCTATTATCAGAGAAGTGATTACAATGTCGTCCGTCTTGAGCACGGGATGGAGTCGCCCGAGGATACTGAGGCCGATAACAAGCATAGCCGAGCTAGCATCACCTTCAACCAGTGGCTAAAAGATGGCATCCTGCAGGACGACCCTGTACCCTCTTTCTATATTCATGAACATACCTTTACCTATCAAAACACCCGAAAAAGGCGCCTGGGGCTGATAGCCTGTGTCAGGTTGGAGCCATGGGAGAACAAGGTTGTGTTTCCCCATGAAAGTACAGTATCGGGGATTAAAAGTGACCGTTTGGAGTTGATGCGAGCCTGCTCTGCCAACTTTAGTCCACTCCTCGGCCTTTATGAAGACCCGGGGCAAAGAGTCACCAAGCTATTGATTTCGCATACAAAGCGTAAGCCACTAATTGGTTTTACTGAAGCTGGCGAAATGCACAAGCTCTGGCTGTCTAACGAACCTGAGTTTGTTCAAAGAATCAGCCATTTTCTGGCTCCCAAGCCAATCTACATCGCCGATGGACATCATCGCTATGAGACAGCACTAACCTATCGGGATGAGATACAGCAAAGCACATCATTGCGCAATAGTGACGCAGCTTTCAACTTTGTCATGATGACGCTGGTGTCCTTCTCCGACCCCGGGCTTATTGCTCTGCCTGTTCACCGCCTGGTGCATGGTATACCCTCTCAAACTCTAGCTGGATTCAGAAACCAGTTAGAGACCTTCTTTGACATGGAGTCACTCCCCTTGGATAAAACCGGGCTGCCTGAGGTGAGAGGAGCAACTACAAGTGTTTTAGGGTTGGAGCCAGGAAGCCTTACAACTCTGAGACTACGCCAGTCTGCATCCCTCAATAACATAATGCCCGAGGGCCACTCCGAAGTTTACAAGAAGCTGAATGTTAGCATTGTCCAGCATTTGATTACGGAGAATTTGCTGGGCTCCTCAGGCAAAGCTGATGGCATTGCCTATACCCCTAACGCTGAACAAGCCCGAAGTCGAATAGAAAACGGCGAATATCAACTGGCTTTTCTACTGAACCCTATCCCCGTGACAACCATCAAGGCAATCGCCAACGCCAATGACAAGATGCCGGGAAAATCAACTTATTTCTATCCCAAACTGCCCACCGGGTTGGTCATCAACCGCTTAGAAGGAAAATTATAAGTTTGGGGACTCCAGTAAAATCAGGAAAATCACCAGGCTGCGCATCTCTCTCAGCTGTCCTGAACGGAATGGTCGATTCTGGACTGTTTTACAACTGGTGCTCAGTACATGCTCTCTAAGTTCTTTTGTTTGGTTTTACGCCGTAAAGTGTCACGCTCCTAACCGAACTGCCAATCTTTCCCAGTTCTTCTCCAGAAACATGCAAGCCATTGGCCAGCCTCTGCGCCGTCGGGTCGCTCGCCATGCAATCCAGCGGGAAAGATGTCTCTTCAATTATGCTCACCTCTTGAAACCCCGCATTTTTCACAGCTTCAATATATTCATCTCTCATTATGGCACCAGAAAGACAACCTATATAGGCAGTAACCGAGTTCTTAATTAAATCTGGAAGTTCGTTTACTAAAACTATGTCTGAGACCATCAATCGTCCGCCGGCTTTCAGTACCCTGAATGCTTCTTCAAAGACTCTCCCCTTATCCGGCGATAGGTTTACTACGCAATTTGAGATAATTATATCTACATAATTATCGGCTACAGGCAAGTTTTCAATCTCACCTAGTCTGAACTCCACATTTTCATAGTTGCCTTTCTGCGCGTTTTCTCTGGCTTTTTCAACCATCTCCGGAGTCATATCCACCCCGATTACCCTGCCACTTCTGCCGACTTTGTTGGCTGCCAGGAAGCAGTCGAGCCCAGCACCTGAGCCAAGGTCGAGGACAATCTCAGCCTCTTTCAATGAAGCAAGCGCTACCGGATTGCCACAGCCAAGACCCAAGTTAGCACCTTCAGGAACTGACTGCAGTCCTTCATCGGTGTACCCTACTTTTTTACTGATTTCTGCAGCCATATTGGTTGCGCCACAGCAAGAACTGCTCGGAGTGCAGCAGGAGTTTTCTCTTTTAGCAACCTGGGCATAGCCTTCCCTTACAACTTTTCTAACTTCTTCTTTCTTCATTTTTGTTACCTCCTATCTTATTCAAATTTTACTCAAAGTTCAAGCGCTACTGGAAATACCTTCGCTGGAAGTAAAGAGCTACATTGCACTGATTAATGGCAACAGCTTATGTTAATAGTCAGATAGCCTTCGGCTTTATTGCCTTTATCATCAGTTACTATGACTGTGATAAGGGCATTTCCATACTCGCCGAAGGTGCGGAAAACGACGTAGTCCCCCTCGCCTTCAATCTTACCGATGGTGGCCAGCCAAGAATAATTCAGTTCATCACCCTCGGGGTCTGAGGCTTCACACACAATATAGTATGTTTTCCAGCGGGATGCTTCTATTCCATTGCTGCAATCCTGACACCTCATACTGTCAACAACTGGCGGGCGATTGGGCTCAATGGTCACAATAACTTTTGCTGAACCAGTAGTCTTATCACCTTCCCCATCGCTTACCACCACCGTGACGGTGTAAACACCAGTAGTACCAGGAGCAATCCAGATGGCACTATCTCCCTCTCCTTGAATCTGCCCTCCCGTGGCTGACCATTCATAACTTAGGACATCGCCGCTGTCACTGGTAGCCACACATAAAATCGGGGAGCTGCTTGATGGTGCAACCTGCTTCGGAGCTTTTAGGTCATGAATAACTGGTGCCGTACCCTCTGGCTCGGGGGATTGTGGCGTCACAGGATACGTTGTGCAGGCACTAGGGAGAACTAATAAAATGCCCATGAGGGTTAAAAGAATTGCCGACTGTGGCCGGCAACAGAGCCGAACTAGCTTCATTTTCATTGCTCCTCCTGCTTGGACTCGGGGCTAGGCGAGCGCACCTCTTCTTTGTAGACGCTGTCATCGCTGTTTCTTAACATCAATACTTCCAAACTTCCAGTCTCCATGTCTCATTCATCATAGCGGTGAGATTTCAACCTTGGCTGATGGCCATTTCCTGCTGACCAAAATACTTTCGTTTAAAATAGAGAGCTACATTTACCAAACTTACCAGGACTGGCACTTCGACCAGCGGCCCAATAACTGCAGCAAAGGCTTGCCCAGAGCCTATGCCAAACACGGCTACGGCCACTGCAATAGCCAGTTCAAAATTATTGCTGGCAGCAGTGAAGGCAATGGTCGCTGTCTTAGAATAGTCGGCCCCTATCTTCTTACCCATGTAGAACGAAACTAAGAACATCAGCACAAAGTAGATCAGGAGTGGAATCGCAATACGAACGACATCCAGTGGTAACTCAACAATTATCTCGCCCTTGAGGGAAAACATAACCACGATGGTGAAGAGGAGAGCGGCCAGGGTGATCGGGCTTATCTTGGGGATGAATTTGCTCTCGTACCACTCTCGTCCCTTCGCTTTGACGAGAGTGAATCGGGTAATCATACCGCCAAAGAACGGTATCCCTAGGTAAATGAACACACTCTGAGCTATTTGGCCGATGGTCACATCTACTGCTGACCCTTGCAGGCCAAACCACGCTGGCAAGACTGTTATGAATACATAGGCATAAACCGAGTAGAAGAGTATCTGGAAGATCGAGTTGAAAGCTACCAGGCCCGCGGCGTACTCGTTATCCCCTTTAGCTAGTTCATTCCACACGATGACCATGGCAATGCATCTAGCCAAGCCTATCATGATTAGGCCGACCATATAATCGGGGTAATCGTGCAAGAAGAGGATAGCTAACAGAAACATCAGTATCGGGCCGATCAGCCAGTTCTGTATCAGAGAAAGTCCGAGTATTCTCCAGTTGCGAAATACGCCGGGCAATTCCTCATACCTTACTTTGGCCAGCGGCGGGTACATCATAAGGATAAGGCCGACAGCTATGGGTATAGAAGTGGTGTCCACCTGGAACCGGGTAATGAAATCGGCCACAGCGGGCACGAAATAGCCCAGCCCAACTCCGAGGAACATGGCTAAGAATATCCAGAGTGTTAGGAACCGGTCAATTATGGAGAGTCTTCCAGCTACAATCTTCGGCTCAGCGCTTTCCATATTTGTTTCTCCTCATTCCAAATAATCTTCCTGGAGAACATAAGCACCTGACAGCTTGAATTTAAACATCAACAATTTGAAATCTTTATTCCCTCTTCAAAAGGAGTTAACCATTAATTAGATTCACCACCTATGGGCAACAGCCCGAAGGGGGATATCCTCCTACTCCCCGCGAGGGGTTCAGACTTATATTACTTTCTTCAAATGTGAAGCTCCTCCCGTCTGGCAGTGTTAGCGTTACTTCTAAGATGCCACGTTCACAGAGGACAGGCGTGTAGTCGTTATATTCCAAACGTATCCTGGCTATCAGGTCTTCCGTGTAGTCTTTCTTCGTTATATGGATATCACTCCACTCTTGAATAAGCTTACCTTTTTCCTCCTTTGAGGCATCCGGCTGTGACCAAAGCCTGGCGTTGAGGCTGCCTTCAGCCTTAAGCACTAAGCCGGTATCATCCTGTGGGCTTACTATTAACTGTACACCATCCGGCTCAAGGTCGTCATCCCAGTTCGTTGCCGCTGACACAATTAAGTCGACTGCCTCGATATCCACCGGAGTATGAGCGCAGCCTGGAGCCACAACCGCCACCGCAAAGCATACTAGCATCAGAAGAGCAGCGCTCCGTTCTCTTGTCCTCAGACACTTAGAATTGTATCCACAGCACCACATAATATATTCCCACTCCTATAAAGATGAAGGAAACTACTATACGGATGATTCGCTCAACCCTGGTAATGGCATTAAGCCATGAAGAAACTCCAGCTACACCCAAAGAGAGAAGTGTGCCAAATACCAGGACCGGGAGTCCTGTGCCGATGGCATACACTGCTGGCAGTGCGATGCCACCACTTGACTTAAGAGCTATAGGTATCAATCCCCCAAAGAACAGGACGGCGCTATAAGGACAAAAAGCCAGGGCAAAAATAACACCCAGGAGGAACCCCCCTATCATCCCCCAATCAGCAACTTTGCCTCCCAGAGAGGCTAATTTCCCACCTCCCTGACCAAAAGAAAGCCTGTCGATACTTAGCATAACCAGTCCTACTATTATCAAAATTGGTCCTAAGATTTGTTCGCCAAAATCCTGAACAACTGAGGAGACCCAGGGGATTTCTAGGCCAATCACAATGATAAGGATACCGAGGATGGAATAAGAAAACATGCGCCCTAAAGTATAGAGCGTACCAGTTATTACAGCATACTTGCGGTCTGCAACCCTGCGGCTGATGTAGGCTACAGCAGCAATATTGGTAGCCATAGGGCAGGGGCTAATGGCAGTTATTAGCCCCAGGAATAGTGCCGAGAGCACCGGTATATTAAAGCTCCCAGTAATGCTACTCAAATCCATTATTGCTCATCCTAAAGGCTTTGCTCGATAACAATCCTCACCGCTTCTTCAAAACCCTCTTCGTCACCTCTGCAATCCCAAGACCAAATCTCCTCTATATTTTTGATATGGTCAGTGCCACCCCTTACAGTATTGATAAATAGTTGTGGCCCAAAAGCGCCATACTCGTTAACGATAGCAGCATTCTCCTCATCCCCCAGGTTCAATACCTCAAGAGTCAGCTTCCCGCTATCTACCTCATCCTGGAAATATGTCTTCACGACGTGGCGAATCTTTTCTTCGAAACACAGGCAGGTCACGCAGCGAAGAGGACGGTGGAAATACACAAGATCTACCCTATCAGGTGGACCTAAAGACTCATCTTGCGGAGTCGTTGTTTCAGGCAGCTCCGAAGGCTCGGTTGGCGGCGTAGTTGCCGCCTCAGACGGCTCACCCGGTAGCGGGGTTGCTGCTGGAGCCGGACTTCCGCAAGCACTCAGCAATCCGACTAGCAAGATGAGAATCAAAGGAAAATACATCTTGGCCTTAATCAATATGTTCACGTTGTTTCATAACCTCCTCGTATTGTAAGTTCGCTGTAGCTCGACAGGCATCACGATATAGCTGCGCAAAGAAGCTTCGGATACCTATTTTCCTCAAGAGCCTTTGACCCGCTCTTCTTTGTCCACGGCATTTACGATTAGCTGGGTGACCTCATTTTTACCAAGCACTTGGCCACTACTAACCACCTGCTCATTGATTACCAGCCCCGGCGTGGTCAGGATAGGATATTCCAGCATTTTCTTCATGTCTTTAATCTCCTCAACAGTGGCATTAATCTGGAGCTCACTCACCACTTCCCTGACCGTCTTTTCCAGAGCATGACACCTAGCGCAGCCTGGCCCCAATATTTTGATATTCATCGGACATCTCCTTTTTCATTGAATCACTAATCCAAAAATGTAGCCGGTAAATGTAGCCATCACTACTACCAGAGCAATATAAACTAAGGTTTTTTGAGTTCCCATAATGCTGCGGATAACAAGCATATTGGGAAGGGAGAGTGCCGGTCCTGCGAGGAGCAAAGCTAGCGCAGGTCCTTTGCCCATACCTAAGTCCATAAAGGCTCTTATAACAGGAACCTCGGTAAGCGTGGCAAAATACATCAGGGCTCCGAGGAAAGAAGCTACGAAGTTAGCCTGTAAGCTATTTCCACCGACAACACTAGAGACCACTGACTGAGGGACAGCTACTTTCAGTATCCCAGCGGCGAATACGCCAATTAGAAGCCAGGGGATGATGAGACGGACGAAGTGTCCTGTTTCCCTCATCCACTGCTTAAGTTCATCACCGGTAAACCAACGCCATAGGACAATACCTAGGACGGTTAGCAATATGCCTGTCACCATCCACTGCTTAGAGGCAGCGAAGACCAGTATGCCTACCAAGATGCCAAAAAAGATTATCTGTTTCCATACAGGCCTCTCTTCAGGATCGGCTACTAGCGCGGCAAAGGCAGCAGCATCAGCTTCAGACTTTTCTTTCCGATAAATGACGGCCATGACCAGTCCGATGATGACAGAAAATAGAATAGCTCCGATTGCGCGGCCAGCCCCCAGATCGTAGCCAAGAAGTCTTGCTGAATACACAACGGCCAAGATGTTAATAGCTGGCCCGGAGTAGAGAAAGGCAATAGCAGGCCCCAGACCAGCTCCCCTCTTGTATATGCCTCCAAACAATGGCAATACAGTGCAGGAGCATACTGCCAGGATTGTGCCCGAAACCGAAGCTACACTATAAGAAACAACCTTCTTTGCTTCTGGCCCAAAATACTTCAATACCGCTGCCTGCGAGATGAAAATAGCAATTGCTCCGGCTATAAAAAAAGCAGGCACCAGGCAAGTCAGAACATGCACCGAGAGATACTCTACTAAGGCACCAAGCCCTCCTTGAATAAACTGTAAAACAATTTCCATTGATTGCCCTTATAAATTCTTATATTCGTATATACGTATCCAATATAGCAAAAAAGAGCGCTTACGCTGGCACTCTACTCGTACAGCCCGGCCCTATTCTTTCAGCATTCCTCAATCTTCGCCTATCTCGCAAAGCTATCTCGCTCCCTTCGAGCGCTTTGCCGACAGCCTTATCCAAGTCAGCGCAGAATTGTTTTGAACCTTCTCTATCTATAGAATACAGCGACCAAAGCCCATCATGCCTGAGTTTCAGAAATCCGGCATCATAGAGAGCGCTCAAATTGCGGGAAGCGCGGGCCTGGGAAATCTCCAGAACCTGCATAACCTCGCACACACAGCATTCTCGTTCCATAAGCAAATTCAGCATCCTCAGCCTGGTCTCATCTGATAAGGCTTTGAAAGCCTTAACTATCTCCCGCATCTCCAAATTCCCAAGATAAATACGTAATTGCGCATATAGGAATATAATATCATTGAGGCATTTCCCTTGTCAAGACCCGGATTAGGCTGGCTTTTTGTACAGGCAGCAAAGCCAGCTTTACAGCTTCACCAGCTTGGCGGTATAGACATCATCAAGGGCAAGGATTTCTTGCCTTTGCTCCTCGGGGAGAGGCTCGTCCAGGGCCAGAATCATGAGTGCCTGACCTCTGGGCTGGAGCCGTGCCAGTTGCATGGAACTGATATTGATATCCACCTTGCCGGTGATATTACCCGCAGCACCGATAAGCCCCGGGCGGTCGCGATGGTCGCTGAACAGGAAATAACCACCGGTGGGTATGATGTCCAGCCAGAAATTGTTTACCCTGACGATATGAGTTTCTCCACGCAGCACAGTGCCAGCGATTGCAATGACTCCAGCATCGGTGGCAGCTTCTAAAGTAAGCAGACTAGCATAGTTCTCGCATGTGGTTTCTTTCTGTTCAACAATCTTTATACCTCGCTGGGCAGCGATGAAGGCAGCATTGATTAAATTAACTCTTTCCTCAGTTATTCCTTCCAGCAGGCTGCCGATAACTGAGGCTCTTATGGCACTGGTATCATAACTAGCAATTTCACCATTATATTTAACATTGATGCTTTTTATCTGCCCTTCCATCAACTGCCTGGCCAAGCTTCCCAGAGTTGAAGCCACCCCCGTAAATGGGGCCAGCACAGACAAAACTTCAGCCGGAATATGAGGGGCATTCACAGCATACTTAGCAGGCTGCCCTTTCAACACAGCCAAGACCTGCTCGGCAATATCCAAGGCAATACCGGTTTGAGCCTCGGTAGTGGAAGCACCAAGGTGAGGAGTAACAATAATCTTGTCACTCTTAAAAAGTATGCTGTCGGTCACCGGCTCGTTAGCAAAAACGTCGATAGCAGCACCAGCTACCTTCCCTGCCTCAACCGCCTTAAACAAGGCTTCTTCATCGATGAGCCCACCGCGAGCACAGTTGATAATACGCACTGTTGGTTTTACTTTGTTCAGCGCCTTGGCACCAATCAGTCCTTTAGTAGCTAAAGTCAATGGCAAATGAAGGGTAATGAAATCAGATTCCTTAAGTAATTGCTCCATGGGAACCGACTCTACCCCCAGATTACGAGCATAATCAGGAGATATAAAGGGGTCATAGCCAATGAGGCGCATTTCAAAGGCTTGAGCTCGCCGAGCAACCTCAGAGCCGACGTTACCCAGGCCAACGATACCCAGGGTCTTACTTCTAAGCTCGATGCCAACATAGTCACTCCGCTTCCAGAAACCTGATTTGAGCCGAGCATTAGCTTGCGGAATATGACGGGCTAAAGCCATCATCAAAGCTATGCTATGTTCAGCGGCTGATGTAGTGTTGCCTGTGGGAGCATTAACTACCACTATGCCCTGTCGAGTAGCCGCCTCAACATCAATATTATCCAAGCCAACGCCAGCCCGAGCAATAACCTGGAGCTTTTCGCCAGCCCGAATAACATCAGCGGTAGCTTGAGTTTCACTGCGTACTATTAAGGCTTCATAATCACCAATTATGCTCTTAAGCTCCTCAGGCTTAAGCTTAAGCTTAACATCGACTTCGACCTCAGCCTTCAAAGCCTCTAACCCTTCTTCAGCTATAGGGTCAGCAACTAGAACTTTCATGGCAAACAACCCCTCCTCAGTTATTTGAGCTTACAAACTCGCCTGGGGCAAAACTTTAGCTAGAATCTCCAGCACTTCCTTGATATCCTCTTCTGCGACCCATCCCAGGTGACCAATGCGGAAAATTTTTCCGGCTAGCTTGCCCTGGCCACCAGCCAGAACTACATTATGTTCATCCCTGAGTATTTGAAGTAGTTTAGGTACATCGAGTTTCTCTGAAGCTTTAACCGCAGTTACAGTATTAGAAGCATACTTTTCATCAGCAAATAAAGACAATCCGAGTGATTTCACTCCACTCCGGGCTAAGTCAGCTACTCTGGTATGGCGGGCAAAGACATTTGACAAGCCTTCAGCCAATATCATATCCAGGGCGACCGACAGGCCAAAGAATACAGAAACAGCCGGTGTCCACGGTGTTTGCCCCTTCTCTAAATAGCTCTTGGCTTTGGTGAAATCCCAATAAAACCTGGGCATCTTAGCTTTGGCATGAGCTTGCCATGCTTTGTCACTGACGCTAGCCATAGCCAGCCCCGGCGGCACCATCCAGCCTTTTTGAGAGCCAGAAACCACCACGTCACACTTCCAAGTATCAACCGGCAGGTCAATGGAACCCAGTCCACTTATAGCATCTACCAGGAGAAGCTTGTCGAACTCTTTAACGATGGCACTGATAGACTTCAGGTCATTGGTAACGCCGGTGGAAGTCTCATTATGCGTCACCAGCACTGCGCTTATTCCGCCATCAGCCCTCAAGGTCTGGCGCACAGCTTCCGGGTCGGCTGGTTTACCCCACTCGAAACTGAGACGTTTTACCTCGGCGCCGTATGCCTCGGCAATATCAGCAAAGCGCTCGCCAAAGGCACCGCTAGAAACCGCCAAGACCTTGTCGCTAGGTGACAAAGTATTGACAATAACTGCCTCCAGGCCACCAGTACCCGAGCCAGTCAGCAGAAAAACATCGTTCTTGGTCTGGAAAATATCTTTTAACTTGGCTGTAACACCCTGAATAATCTCGCTAAATTCTTTGCCCCGATGGTTTATCATCTGCCTGCCTATGGCTTCCAAAACCTCCGGCGGGCAAGGGGTAGGTCCTGGTATTCTTAACTGCATGTTACACCTCCATGTTTTTTCAGAATCAGGTAGAAGCAAAGCGACGCTTGCCCACCTTAATTTTTCTACCTTTCTTAATATTTGCCATATCTATATCCTCAGTGACCTTTTCTCCGTCAATCTCAATGGCACCCTGGGCCAGCAAGCGCCTCGCCTCCGAGCGACTCTTGGTCAGCCCAGCCTCAGTCAACACAGCCGTAAGCGTAACTCCAAGACCAATCAAGCTGCTCAGATTTACTACTTCTTCCGGCGCCTGTTTCTTCTGGAATACCTTAGTAAAATGGTCTTCAGCCTCACGGGCAGCTTGAGTACCGTGAAATTGAGCTACAATTTCATAAGCCAACCGCTTCTTAACAACCATCGGGTTAACCAACTGGCTTGCCATTTGCTCCTTGAATTCGGCGATTTCCTCGTCTGCAACATCGGTTACCAGCTCAAGGTAATCGATGATAAGGCCATCAGGAATTGACATAGCCTTGCCATACATCTCCTGTGGCAGTTCATCAACACCTATGTAATTACCCAGGCTCTTGCTCATCTTCTGGCTACCGTCAGTACCAACAAGAAGAGGAACTAAAAACACCTGTTGGGGAGGTTGCCCCATCATCTGTTGCAGTTCCCGGCCAACAAGGCAATTAAATTTCTGGTCGGTGCCACCGAATTCGACATCAGCCTTTATAGCCACTGAATCATAGGCCTGGAGCAGGGGATAAAGCAACTCGGTAAGAGCGATAGGGCGTCCCGAGCTATATCGCTTTTCAAAGTCTTCTCTGGCCATGACTTGAGCAACAGTGAATCTACTGGTTAGTTTGATAACATCCTCAAGACCAAACTTGCCAAACCACTCACTTTGCCACCTCACTTCCGTTTTATCCTCATCGACCACCTTGAAGAACTGTTTCATGTAAGTCTGTGCATTAGCCCGCACTTCTTCTAGCGAAAGCATGGGGCGGGTAGTTGACTCACCGCTAGGATCGCCGATCTGGGCTGTCCAGTCACCAACGATGAGGACAACATGGTGACCTTTTTCCTGAAGCTGACGCAGTTTCCTCAAGCCAACCACATGTCCCAGATGAATATCAGGGCAACTGGGGTCGAAGCCCTGTTTCAACCTCAATGGTTTCCCCGACTCCAGCAGCTTTACCAGTTCAGCTTCAACTATAGTTTCGGCCACGCCACGCTTTAACAGCCACTTAATCTCTGGACTCGTCATCTTTTAAGTCAGCCCCCTCCTTGCCTAGCCCGTTTGTCCAGTATTATTCTTACCTGGTCTACATCTCTTCTTATCTGAGCCTTTAGTTCTTCCGCAGTACCGAAATGCTTTTCATCTCTCAACCTGGATACAAGGTCAATCCTAAGCCTTTGCTCAAGCAATTGTCCTTCATAGTCCAAGAGATAGGTCTCTACTACACGCTCCCCATCCCCAAAGGTAGGACGAATGCCAATGTTAGTTACCGAAGGCAATGACTCATGGTCAATATGAGCAACAGTGACATAAACCCCATCACCAGGCAATGCTTGCTCTGGCTTTACGTCCAGATTAGCAGTGGGGAATCCCAAGACTCTCCCTCGCTTATCACCAGAGACGACTTGACCACTGAGACTAAAAAGACGCCCAGACAATTTCTCAACCTTTTCCATATCCCCTTGAGCTAATGTCTGACGAACAGCACTGCTACTTACCACTTCATCATCAAGAACCAGCGGTGGCACAACCTCAACACTGAAGCCCATCTCTTGCCCCAAAAGTCGAAGCTGAGCAGCATCGCCTTCTCTATTTCTACCAAGAGCAAAATCAGGGCCAATTACCAGACCACGCATCTGCAGATAATCCCTGAGCATCTGGACAAATTCTCGGGCGGTGAGATGAGCTAGCTCAAGCGTAAAAGATAAGACTACAATCACATCTACCCCCAAGCCTCGAAGCAGGCTGATTCTGGTCTCCAAATCGCTTAGCCAGAATAGTTTGCTCCCAGGAGACAGCACCGCTTGTGGGTGAGACTTAAAAGTAACTACGCCACTTAGCCAGTCCCTTCTTTGAGCTTCGTTTCTTAGATAAGC
>Ga0307379_10008469_pt1 | contig 13862 bp, 14 predicted proteins | sample UN2MG_FD_202237 | JGI IMG/M metagenome (GOLD analysis project Ga0307379, IMG submission 202237) | Soil microbial communities from Risofladan, Vaasa, Finland - UN-2 | ecosystem: Environmental > Terrestrial > Soil > Coastal area > Acid sulfate soil | place: Finland: Risofladan, Vaasa | collected...
TTGTAATCGTTTCTGCTTTGAAATAGAAAAATAGAAAAATAAAGATTTGAAATAGCATATTTTTTGTTTAAAAATTCTCGCCCCCTCACTATCTCCGGTAATAATGGAACGAAAATTAAGAGTGTGCAGCTTATTTAGCGGGTGCGGAGGGCTAGACTTCGGGTTTCATCAGGCGGGGTTCGAGATAGTGTTTGCGATAGATTCTTACGCAAGAGCATGCCAATCGTACGAATTAAACTTAGGTCTTCCTATAGTCCAGAAAAACGTGCAAGACTTATCTTACGAGGATATACCCGATTGCGACTTGATAATGGGCGGGTTCCCCTGTCAAGGGTTCAGCACGGCGGGGTGGTTCAAAAAAGAAGACGCAAGGAACGAGCTCTATGTGGAGATGTTAGAAGTCATCAAAGCGAAGAAACCTAAATTTTTTCTGGCGGAAAATGTTATGGGGTTGTTATATATGGAAAACGGTAAAGTTTTAAGCTACATTCTGAACGACTTTCGAAAAATAGGGTATAAGGTAAGGTATAAAGCTATCAATTGCGTGAATTACGGAATTCCTCAGCATAGGCGGAGAATATTCATCTTAGGGGCTAAACCAGGATTTGAAATAAATTTTCCAGCTCCAACTCATTTGAAAAATCCGAAAGCAACGCTGTTTCCAAATCGTTATAGAAGGTGGAAAACGGTGAGACAAGCGATTGGAGACTTAGAAGGGTTAGACGATCCTTATCCGAAGGGTAGGATAAACAACGTGCAGTCGAGATACAAAGTAAGACCAAATGAGCCCTCGAGATACACGATCCTTGCGAGCTCCACTAAAATACCGATCCACTACAATGGTTCTTTGGAGGACGAGTTTCCCAGACGGTTAACTGCACGGGAATGTGCGAGGTTGCAGTCTTTTTCCGACACTTTCCAGTTCTGCGGTCCCCTTTCTGCTCAAATTAAACAAATCGGAAACGCAGTCCCCCCTTTAATGTCGTATAGGTTAGCTCAGGCGGTAAAAGCTTCGATTTAGAATAATAGAGGTTTAATTTGTGGTTAAAGGATTTCTTTGCCTTTATTCTGTTAAAAAGAACACTTTATTAATAATTCTCTTATTATAAGTTTAAATTACTTTTTCAATTTTAACAAATTTGACAATAATATTTTATACTGTTATTATTACATATATTACAATCGACAAATAAATACAATATAAAAATGAAGGGACAAAATTATGGGGTATAAAAAAAATTCAAACAAGAATTTAACATACATTGATAAGGATGGATATAAGCGCTTTACCGATTCAGGAAAAAAAGTACATACGCATGTCGCTGAAATGATGCGTGGACGAAAACAAACACCTGGTGAAGAAGTCCATCATAAGAATACAAATAAGTTAGATAATAGAAGGTCAAATCTGAAGGTTTATCCTTCTCGAAAAGCCCATACTAACGCTCACAAACTACATAAAAAAAGAACGGGTAAATGGTAACATAAATGCTAAAAAGATATAGTTGAAAAACTTTATTGTAGTAAAATGTATTCAAAATATGAATTGCATGATGAAAAACATCTTCTGATTCAAATTGTGAAAGTCTTGCATCAAGATAGCTTAACACTATATACTTTTAACTTCTTTTTTTATTCTTTCGGTTCGCATTCTCTCTCTTTTTTCTTTAATTTCATTTAACTCACACCAATTCAAATTTCTTCACAATTACATTACGAGCAATCAGTAGATAAGGAGCGTAAAAATAAGGAAATTTACGAGCAAGAATTAATTGATTTAGAAGAGGAATGGCGTAAAACAGAAAATATTTAGATGATGAATGATGAATAAAGTATGTGAATGGTGTAGGACTGTTCTAAAAGGATTAGACGACTTAGTAGCATACTATGAAGAAGGAGAAGGAAGGCAAGTATATTGTAAATATTGTAATACAAAAAGGGAATTAGATTATTATTGGGAAATAAAAAATAAATAGCTCTTTTTTTTTCTTTTTTTGGCTACAAAATACCCAGATGGATGGAATTAATTCATCCATCGCCTTCCTATATAGGATTGAAAGTAACTATATCTATTTTTTTTTGTAAGGCTTCTTATGAAGATAAATAAAAAATAATTTATTTTTCTAATAATAGTTTTAATCATATATTTTGCCTTTATTCTGTTAAAAAGGACACTTTATTAACCTTTGACAACATAGTATATTTTATCAAGAAAAATCGTTTAGGAAAATGTAAAGAATTTTGATGGTTGCAAATGTTCGAAAGAAAGAAAAATTACGACGATTATTACGCCTTACAGAGAAAAAAGAAGAAGCATAGGAAGTCTAGTATTATCTTATCATTCTGGCTTTTTTTATTTTTATTCGGTTTGATCGGGGTTAATATACTTATACTCTATTCTACTACGGATTTCTGGTTAGCCTTGTTAATTGATTTGTTGAGGGCTTTCGCGCTTGTAATTAATCTTTGGTTCGCTGTTGTGATAGGTATTTTCAGTGTGCCCTTTACTATTGCATTGCGGAATTTTATACTCGTTAAAAGAAAAATGACTACATCCCCCTACTCAGTTCCTCAGACAGAAAATGAAGTTGTACAATTTCTGACTAATAACAAAGGAGAATCCTTTAATTTTGCCTCCTTAATTGAAAAAGTAAACTTTCAGGGAACTTCAGAAGAATTTAACATCATCCTCGAGCGCTTACTAGAAGAAAACAGAATAAAGCGCGATAAGGAAGACTATCCGCAATATTATGTGATTTGATTCGCTACTTTATCTATCGATGTTTTATATAAGATTGAAAGTAAGTATATTTATTTTGTTTATAGGGTTTCTCAGGAGCGTTTAAGAAACATTTGGGGCATAATATGGATAATAGGTTGTCGTTCCAGACGAGGAGGGCTCGCTCTCTGGAATACTGAGGGTGGTTCGCCAAAAACTCGTCGAAAGTGATGATTTTTTTACAATCGGAACAATTCCTTTCCGGAGAAAAATGAGTCATATATGTAGTTCGCAAACGAATTATATTAATAATAAATGTGTATTAACCAAGTAATTTATGAAATGTCTTGAAGTCGTAATAATTTTTCTTTATATAGTTGGATATTGACTATTGTATAACTGTATAATAATACAAATTCAATTGATCATGGTAGAATATCACAATAAATCGTTTTTCGGATCGAAGGTAGGCATGTTTTTCGATAGCGGTTCCTGGACGAACCAAAACATATTTTTAAAATTTATTAAAAAGCGAGCTAATGGAACGTGGGAAAAACCTTCGCAAAAAGAAGGAAAATCCATCAAGTTTTCTTTGGAAGACTTGGCGAACATATTAAGAGTGTTGACTAAAGAGGTTTTAAGCTGGAATACCGTCCACGTGTTCGAAGAGAATAAGACTTCCATTTCTTTCGAGTGGGAAAAAGGAGATAAAGAGTACTTCGGTATCAAGGTCGCCGATTACTACAAAAAGCTTAACTACGCTGAGACCGTAGTGTTTAAAGCGCTGTTGGAGCACGTGTTTGAGGAGAAGATCGCCCATTCGACCGTTAATTCTAAAAACAGTAGCTTTAAGAAGTCCGCTAGCTCCGTTGCTAATGCTGAAACATCAGAGCTTGTTGTTATCGAAGAAACAGAAGGTATTTCAGAACCCAAAAGTCGAAAAACGAGTCAAACCTCACCTCTTCAATTAGAGAAAGACTCGGAAACCACCACGGTAGGAGGTGTGTGCGAGGGAAAGACGGAAAAAGCGCTCTTGATCCTTTTCGAAAGCGGAAAACAGATTTGGATACCTAAGTCTACGATTCGCTCGGATTTTGACTCTGAATCAAGCGGTATGCAACAGTTCACAATTGATACTTGGGTGCTTAAAAAACATAGCGTCGTCGCTTAAGCGTCGCTTAATGAAGCATAAACTCATTTTTACTTTTTCTTAAATTTATTTTTTCATTATAGCAAGTCGTAATAATTGATTATTCAATAGGATTAGATGTAATGTAACCTCCTCCTTTACATATCCAACAAGATTTAGTGTATTTTCCTGTTCCATCACATGACCGGCATTCGTATGTTGAATATACTCCTGTTCCGCCACATGTACTACATATTTCTCTTTTACTAATTTCAATAGATCCCTTACCTTCGCAAACTTTACATTTTTCTTTCGAAATAATACCAGTTCCTTCACAACGAGCACATTTCACAACTTTCTTCCCTAATCCAAAACAAGTTGAACATAATTCTTCATCAATATTTCCAGTTGCAGCACACTCATCGCAGTTAGAGGTTGAAGATACTCCAACTCCATTACAGATAGTACACATTTTAACAAGCCATCCTGTCCCTTCACAATTTTTGCAATAAGCCCCTATACCCCACCCAGTTCCATCGCAATACCTGCATTCTGAGTTATACTCTCCCGTACCATTACATTTATTACATATCTCACTAATTTCGCCTTCACCCTCACATTTTCTACATTTCTCGGGCAAGATTTGAAATACCGAGCATTTTTCTGCAATCCCCTTATATTTTCGATATGTTTTACTATTACATAACACATGAACTATTTTTTTTCGGTTAAGAACTTTTTCAATAGGAGCTACAAAATCGGTATCACCCGATATAACCACACAAATATCAATAACATTTTTAATAGAATCATCCATAAAATCCGAACCCATCTTAGTATCAATATCTTTTTGATATGGACCAAATTTTATTTCAAAAGAATATTCTTTTTGGTGGGCTTCTACAATGTTGTCCTCATCCGTATATTTCCCTTTCTTTAAGTATAAATTTTTTATTACAATTTTTCCTAATTTTGAACAGTAATCTTCAATAAAATCGATTTGGGCGTTATATTCTTCTAGGTCAAGAGAAGCATCGTAAATATTTTGATAATCATAATATACGCCAACTTTTTTCTTCATAATGGATCTTACATTTAAATCCAATAAAAATTTTTATGGATTTATTATAAAATATTGGGATGCGGTATGCGGGTATATTTTAACAATAATAAACCTAATTTTAGAAGTAAAAAGGCTTCACTCATTAAACTACCTCTTTATAAGAAATACTTATTTTCAATAATACTACCTGTTTTTTCCATAATCTTCACCTGTCAATTAGGTTTAATCTGACAACACACGCAACCCCTGAACTAATTGTACGAGAGTAATTCCGTGCAAAAACGCTCGATGGAGGGTTCTTACGTCGTTTTCGATCTTTGCAATATCCTTTCCAGATTTTGCGTATTCTCCTGCGATTATCTTTAGTTCTTGGTAAGCGTCCTCTTTATTGCTCGCACATTTTCCAAAGTAGCCCCCGAACGCAACGAACATGTTATGCATGAGTTCAAGGTCTTCTTTGGAGAAAGTTTCTATGCATTCTTCACACACAACGCTAAAATTGGTGCCTAATCTTATGATTTTCACGCTCGATCCGGCACGGTTTTTACATATGGCGCATTGTACCGTGCTTTTGTTCGACTCTCGGTTTTTCACGAGCTCAGGTGCTATCATACTTTACCTATTCTTGGGGAGTATTTAAAGAAAAATTTGTTTCAATTGAATTTTTGTTTAAATAGCTAGATTTAAATTACCTTGTATAGAATAAAATCATACAAAAATCTTACAAAAAGATAAAATGATGGGATACAACAACCAAAACGAAACAGATCAAATTCGATTGTTAGAAGGAAGGTTCGACGCGCTTAGAATTTATGGTGACGAGCGGGATTTCGAGATTTTCGAAGCAAAAGAAAGCATTAGCAAACAAAATTGCGAAGTTCCAATCCGAGCTTTCTTTCTTTACCCTGAACTCAAAAACGATCCTTTAAACAAAAGATTACTAAGCGTTGAATGCGTTGAAAATGCGCTTATCGAGTTCGTAAAGTATAAATATAGAAATTGGACAAAAATCGTCTCCTACGATAGAATAGAAGATAAAAACACTGAACCTCTTGATTTAAGCAATTCGTGTGCTATATCGTTATGTTCTTACCTTGAAATCGTTAAGGAACGAAGAGCTGGTCCCGAGCAAGCAAAAGCGATCTCGAAGAGATTGAAGGATAACATGGAATTGATAAACCATTACAAGTGGGGAAAAATTACTAAAAACGAATACGAAAACGAAATGCGGAGGAGAACGGCAGATCTAAGAAAAAAACAATCGAGACCGCGATCGATAGAACTTCTGAAAAAAGACAACGAGGCTTTATTGCAACACATAGAAAAATACGTCGGGAAAATTGAAAAATCGATCCACGACCAAGCGTTTAGCTTAGCCCCTATCAGCATTCACGTTATTCCCGAAACTCGCGACGGTAAGGGTGGTGCGTTAATGACGACTGGCCTGAGCGTTCTCCCTATGCACCCTCCAGAACCTTTGAGAGCGTTTAATTACTCCGAATTAATCATGAGGTTTCCTAAAGATTGGCCTTTACCGCTAAAAGAGTTAAAACAAGACGATTCTTTCTGGCCTGTAGGAGAATTACTACATTTAATGCGATACATTCACGAAAACCAACAATGGTTTTTTGACATGCACACCTTTGGAAATGGAGACCCTCCAAAACCATACGCCGCTAACACTAACTTTTGCGGGCTCCTTTTTACTTTGCCCGTTCTCTCGCTTCCGCCCGAGTTCTGCGAATTACAAATCGACGATTCTAAAACCGTGATCTTTTTACAGCTTTTACCCCTCTACAAAGAGGAAATGGATTATGCTATAACCGACACTTCCGAAGCATTGCTAAAGAAGTTCGAGGAGCACAACTCTCCCGATTACGTGGATATACATAGAAAAAGCGTAATTGGCTCGAAGGACGTGATTCCTGGTAAAGCTAAGACTGCAGGAATGTGGTGTCCTAACTGCCAAAACACGATAAGGAACTTTAAGCCGGAGGGTGTGAGGTGTCCAATGTGTAAACGCGTGTTAGTAAAAGACCAAACAGGAGAGCTCAGGTCGCTCGATATTCCCGAGGAAAAAATGACTGTGTCGGAGAAGGATGAAAGGAAAGCAGAAGAGCTGTTTTTTGAAGCGTTAAGCCATCTCGATAACAATAAATCGGAAGAAGCTATAAAGCTCCTTACTCAAGCGTTTAAACTAAATCCCTACGATAGGCGCGTCTGGAGCGTGAAGTGCTCGATCTTATTTGAGTTAGGAAGGTACGATGAAGCCCACAAATGCGGTCTAGAAGGATTAAAGTATATCTAGATTTTATTTATTTATTTATTTATTTATTGAGAGAAACATTAGTTGTTATTATATCCAAATTCTTTCGTAAGAAGGACATTTTTTTTTCTTAGCATGGGCTTTTCCTCCTATTGCTAAATGTGCTTTGTATTCATCTTGATTAATATCTCTAAATAAGACTTTAATTTCAACCATTTCTTTTTACCTGAATTATTTACTTAAGAAGTATATAATAATAAGGGCTTAAAGATTTAAAATGATGAGGTAATAAACACAAGAATACCGATCCGAGATCAAAAAATCTACCGATCAAGCCATTAATTTCTTTTTTAAAGAGGAGTAAAGTCGTTTCGCTCTCTGATAAATCTTATCTTCGTTTTTGTCTGCGTCACCAGCGAGAAATAGGTACATTTTTTCCAGATTTAGTAAGCACGAATTTAGGTGAGCAGTGGATTTTTCGAAATCTTTCCGTACAAGAAAAATACATCCAAGGTAATAATGAACGAGCCCGCTATATTGAAGATCGCCAAAGGACTCGTAAATTCTCAAATCCTAATAGGTTTATATACAACAGTGTCTAATTATATCATAATTATATTAATTTATAACATGAGGAGTGAAATCACGATACGTCATAAAAGTTCGCTATTTGGGATTATCGCTTTAATCATCGGAACATCTGGATTAGGGATTGGAGTGTCTTCACCATTTAATCCCCAAGCATCTAGCGATAATATTCTCGATTTAGAATGGGAAGTTTATCTTAATTCTACTACATCCGATTGGGTAGAAGGAATTACTAATGATTCACTAGGGAACGTATACTTTATAGGTAATATAAACTCTTCCTTTAAAATTTTCATATGTAAGTATAATAGTTCAGGGGAGCTTCAGTGGTTTAAGACTTGGAGAAAATTTTCAAGACAAAGTGCTAATGGCATAACTATTGATTCTGAAGGGAATATTTACATTACAGGTTCTGTTTGGGGGATCTTACCTGCTGGATATTTTGAGAACATGGTTTTATTGAAATTTGATAAGTATGGCACGGAATTATGGAATACTACATGGCAATGGAGTGAGTCTTGGGGCGGTGATTGGTATACTCAAGGAGATGGAATTACAGTTGATTCCTATGGGGATATATATGTTTCCGGAAGGATCAATAATGAATCTGGTCCCAATGGGATGGAACTCAGAATGTTCCTTGCTAAATTTAATGGTTTTGGTGTAGAGCAGTGGAATTGGACATATGGACATTACGATATTCAAGCTGAGGCTTATGACGTGGCTATTGATTCCTTAGGACAAATATACCTCATCGGCTCTTATCATCCTTGTAGTGCATGTTACTGGGAAGGATTACTTGTTAAGTTTAATAATGCAGGAGTAAAACAATGGAATGAATCGATAAGCAAATTAAATCGCCACATTGCAGGTTACAGTCTTTTCATTGATAATTATGATAACCTTTTTGTTTTAGGAGATATGTCTACTCTGGATATTAGTGATATTTTTTTAGCGAAGTATGACAACTTAGGGTCTCAACAATGGAATAGCTCATGGGGGGGAAGTGAATCTGAGTTAGGACGTTATGGCGATATAGCAGTCGATCCTTTTGGAAGCATTTTTATAGTGTGTACTATAAAGAGTTATGGTTCGGGAGATTGGGATATTTGCTTAGTGAAATTTAATGAATCAGGTATTGCTCAATGGTACAAGACTAAAGGAGGTTTAGAAGCAGATTATGGAGCAGGAGTTGTACTGGACTCCCAAAATAATGTATATGTTATTGGTTCACTATGGGCTGGGGTAAGCAATTATAATATTGTTCTTCTTAAGTATGCTTATGATACGGTAGCTCCAATTATTAATATTAATTCCCCACAACAAAATGCAATTTATGGAACTAATGCTCCTAACTATGTTATTACTATTATTGAAAAGAATCTTAATTTAATGTGGTATACTTTAGATGGTGGAGAAACCAACACTTCATTTACTGAGCTGACAGGTACGATAAATCAGCTTTTATGGGATAATCTTTCATTGGGAGAAATTAATCTGACATTTTATGCTAAAGATAATAGTGGGAACCTTGCTAACAAAAATGTTGTTGTTATAAAACAATCTTCGAGCAATCTTGAGGAACCTGTAATTACGGGTTACGATATGTTCTGTCTATTATGCATTCTTTCTACAATATCAATAATGTTAAGCAAGAAAATAAAGAAATTCGCTAAATGAATCACCTTCTGTATATTTTCTTTCTTTTCACCGATAAAATCCTTGGAACTAATTTTATACTTAAAAAGAAATTCGATGAATTCTTACAAATTTCTCCTCCGTAGATTAGAGCTCATTCCTAAGGAGTGTATAAAGAAAAATTGTTTGGGGACTTGATAATTTTCCTTTAAATACTTACGTTAGTATATCGATTTAATGTTATCTCAAGAAATGTTAGCTCACATCGAATTTTTAAGGGAAAACCAAAAAACTTTCGCAGACATTGGTCGTTCGCTCGATATTCCTGCAAATAAAGTACATTATACTTTTAAGAGTTACATCCTTCCCTTTTCTGAAGTATTTAACTCGATAATAACCGAATTAAAATTGTACGACATGGCTGTATATAGGCGGGAATGTCAAAATTTACTTTATCGCGTTAAATCCAGTCTAACTAAATCCCAAAAATTTTTGAACGTCAATTTATTAGCTCCTGTTGTTGTTTACGCAGTTTTTAGATCAAAGGGAGAAATAATTAAGCCCCCCGACCTCTGTCGAGTTGCACATATATCTCTTGGAGATTTTAGAGAAGGGTTGGTCGTTGTTTATCCCGTTTATACCGCTTATATCAAACGAGATCGCGAGAAATTTGTGGCTCAACTTATCGATAAGGTTATTGCTAAATTTAACTTGGATTCGCTATTCGAGGATACTGCAAAAAAATTGCTAAAAATATTCTTTCCGTTATTTAAAAACACGAAAGACAACATTATAGCCGGTTTGACCGCCACGCTGTCGTTCGTGGTTCTCGATTATAAATTAATGCCTCTTCTTGATATATTCGAAGCACTTGGAACAGATGTAACCAGAGCTCACTATCACGTAAATCGTAAGATTTTCTTGCCGAATAACCTTGGCGACTTCAAAGGTTTCGAAAAAGCAAAAAAACCGCTCAAACAATTTTTACTCACACGGATGAACGGTTCGTCAGGTAAACGATAAGACTCAGGTTTTGGATTCTTCCTTAATTATTCAGTTTTTTTTAAGCCTTGCTTTCCTTATCCTCTACTATGAATTTTCCGGAAAGGAAGTAAAAGTGCCCAAAGAAAAATTAAAATAATTAGGGATAGGGGTACTCTTGTCTTACTTGATGTGTTTGTCTAAAAACTGTTTAACCCTCTTGATTAACTCGTCTCTACAGTCTAAATTACTCCACTCGTCTCCAGTTAGTAGTCCTTCCTCTTTTGCTTCTAATTGGAATCCTTATTTCGCAATAACACAGAACACGCGGGTGTGAAATCGAGTAAAATCAGATACTTCGGATATTTCTTTTAACGCTTCATCCTTTAGGAACTCTCGAGCTTGTTCTATTGTGTGATTTTTACTATTCATCAAAACTAGAATTTTTCCTACAAAAATTATATTCATAGAGAGTAAAAAATTAGTGAGAATTTTTTTCCCTTTAAATAATTTTAATTTAAAATAAATTAGATAACAAAACATAAGGAGAAAAAACATGGAAGTTAATTTTTTTGTGGACCGGCTTTGGAAAAATTGGGGAAGACCTTATGAACTGTTGACGAATCACGACATTATTAAAAACGTGTTAATAGAGTCAGAAAATAGCGGGGAACGATATAATTTAATGATTGATTTGTTAACACAAATGGAAAAGCGTCTGCCCCCTTTTAGTACCCTCTATATTAACTTAAATCCAAAAGTTGAATGCCCTGAAACATTCGCCGCTAAATTTACTTATAGTTCCTTGGATTTTAACGTTCCCTACATCCATGATTTAGGGGATGATTCGCGCGACCGTTTCAGTAAATGTTTTAACGCGATTTTTAATTTTCATCCTGAACTGCAGATTATTATGGAAATAATTTACAGTAATTGCACTCAAAGAGAATTTCCTACCTCGATTATAGGATTCTTGGAATTAATGTATGCTTATCTTGAGGACAAACCGTACGACAACGAATTTACTAAGAGTCTTCTAAATAATATTAAAGAGGCTATAGATTTATGCGAAAACGATAATACCTTAGAACAAACTTTTAGAGCTAGCACATCGCTTCCTGATTGGGTGGCGTTATGGAAAAATAAACAGAAGGTTTGGATAGACCTTTCAGGGTGTAAACCGCTTATCCAAAAGATGCTTATTCCCGTAATATTTCTCAACTTACTAAGATTTACCGACCATTATGGACCTCCGGAGAATTATTGGCATTTAAACGGCGTCGTAATTATAAACGAGGCGGAAAAATTGTTTGCGTTAGTGCCTTGGGAACGATATAAAGCTCGTTATAACCAGAGAAGACGACATTGGGAACTCTTAAAATACCAAAAATTATTTTTAACCAAAGAACAGATGGTTGAGGCTTACGGAGAACCATCCATCCTCTTTAAAAGCCAATTAGAGACGTATTATCGCGATGTTTTGGCTGATGAGTTCCGTTTTCGAAACATAACGCTCTTTACTGGAACAAGCGATGAGAAGACTATCCAAAATTTTATCACTGACTTTTCTCAAGTAAAGCTTGTAAAAAATGATTTCATTGGTCATAATACCTTTAATTGACTTTTATCTCAAAATGTCAATTAACTTAATTAAACAACGACCCAACTTTTTCCACATTGACGGTTGTGTCGCTTCATATAGTTGTATTGTTGTGGAACATTCGTTCCAAAATTCAATTGGATCATCTTCAGACCAAGTGAATTTATGTTGTTCAATAGATTTCTTAATCTCTCTAATCTTTCTATGACTTATGTTGGCAAAAATGGATTTAAAAACATCATATATATACGATTTAAAGCTAATTGATGTTCCTAGTTTAATTAGTTTAATTTTATCTTCTATGATAAAGATGAACTATTCGCTCAAGAAAAAAATATTTTATATAAACTTAAAGCTCAAAAATTATCTAAAATTGAAGAGAAGATTTATTACTTAGAAACCAAAAAGAGAAGCATAGAACTATTAAGATTTCTGGAATACTGACAGTTTAGATTTAACCTTAATACTACTTCACTTGGTTCCGAGCATAAAAGACGACTCCTACCTTACCTGCGCGAAATTGCAATTCTCTTTCAACCAAAAGGATGTAATGTAGGGTAGGAGTCTTGGTTTACGCTAAATTTTCAGTTCGCTAATGGGGGTCCTACGGGCGAGTAATACTTCCAAAGCTCAACCTGAGGAGAAGTTACGATGGGATTTTCGCGCTTCGGTTGAGAAGAGTTATCCAGTCTTGGAGAGCTTATGGACACCACTACTAGCTCGTTTAAGTTTCTAACGAATAAATAGTATTCAAGATCGTTGTTGGCGTTAAACACTGGCGACGCAGATCCCAGCGTAATTTGTATCAGTTTTTTCTCCTCAGGTCTTTCTTTGTTCTCAAAAACACCCAATTTAGCCATTATTTTTTTCAGGAGACCAGCAGATTTGACTAAACTTCTAAAGCCAGCTACTCGAAACCGGTCAAATACTCTTTTTTCAACTTGTTTTTGGATAGCTGACATTTCTATTCCCAAGATATCGCACAGATTAGAAACCCGACAGGTCGCGTTTCGAGTACAGAGTAAGGTAATCGAACACACCAATCCTATTATGATGTCGTCTTTAGTGTTCTTGATGTTCTCGTAGAATGCGTTCAGAATTTTCTTAGATTGATAGAAAAACGGCATCCCTAGGTTAAAGTGTTCTGTCATCGCTAAAATCCTGCGGACTACGTATTCTTTGCGATTTCTCTCTTGATATTGCGGCCATATACGGATAATTGAAAACTTAAACGAGTTAAAATCCTTTTTTGAGATGTGTGCAACATCTAACAGCTCTCTCTCGTGAATAGGCTTGTTATTTTCTTTGTAAAAGGCGTAAATAACGCTCGGAACCAGCATTGTTGGGTTTCTATACTTGGTTCCCTTAGCAATTTGAGACCGTATGAACGTGAACCGCTCCATTAATGGAGAAATGTTTTTGTTTGGGAGCTTTAAAGCGGTTAGAATGCGCTTTATTTCGACTCTAGCTGCGTTTACTACTATTTCCTCGTGCGAACGGCGTGCATCTAGCTTATTCAAGGCGTCAATCTTAACCGAATTATTTACTCCAAACCTTTCTTTCTTGGTTCCTATTTGAGTCTTATTCATAACAGCGTATTGCAGGATGTCTTTGTCGTACGGTCTGTGGTATTCTAACTTTCGGACTTCCAAAACGATCCCACATTTTTGACATGAATAGCCCTCACGAGTTTCTATAATGTCCATTGAACCACATATATCACAACTATTGGAAGAGTCAAACACGGAGCTTACCTCTAACGAGCCAATTTTAGTCAAATCGTAGCTTTCCATATATTTATACCCAAAAATATTCGTATATTAAGTTAAGTATGGGCACCAGTTTGCTATTTGAATCTTGTGACTCGAGTGTAAAATA
>Ga0307379_10008472_pt1 | contig 13858 bp, 8 predicted proteins | sample UN2MG_FD_202237 | JGI IMG/M metagenome (GOLD analysis project Ga0307379, IMG submission 202237) | Soil microbial communities from Risofladan, Vaasa, Finland - UN-2 | ecosystem: Environmental > Terrestrial > Soil > Coastal area > Acid sulfate soil | place: Finland: Risofladan, Vaasa | collected...
TGTGCCGTTGTTTACATCGTCAAAGTTATCACCTATATACACATCGTGCGAGACAGCAAAATCTCCGGCTTTCCAGGAGAGATTGATCCACGTGCTTTCGAGTATGGTACCATCCGGGGGGTTAGGACCTCGCGCCAGAGGGAATCCCTCTCCTGCTCCCTCCATGACAGTCTGAATCTCGCCTTCTGTTAGGGCTTTCTCATAGATCCGAACTTCATCCAAAAGCCCGTCGAACCACCTGTTGCTCGCATGTGGATTCTGGCCGATCGTCACATCCATAGCCTCAAGTGTATTGATCGGCTCGTCAGCTACATCGCCTGTGGCATCCGGCACACCGTCCACGTACAGCTTCGTCTCTGAAACGTCCGGAGATCCATCGTCTTCCAGAACAATGGCCACGTGGTGCCATTCATCGTCATTGACCCTGGTCGTGCCGTAGTGGTAGCCGTCGTGGACTTCACAGCGTAACTCGCCGCCGGCTCCAATCTGGTTGACGCGCATAAGCCATTTGCTGCCGGAGATCACTGGCGCCCAAGCGACGATAACACCGTCGGGTGTCAAGGTCTTGATCCAGGCGCTACACGTGCGAGGATTTGTCCCCAGGACACCTTTGTATCCGGGGACGACTACATAGTTGCCTAATGAAAATCTCAGTGCACCAGCGAACATTCCATCCGCCCACTCGGGAGATCCTACGAATTCTCCGTGGTGACCGTTACCGCTTGAGTCAAAAACAGTAGTCCCGGAACCATCATCGAACGACCACCAGCAGACAAGACTTGGGTCAGCAGCATTGGCTGTGCTCGTCAGTACGGTACCCATTACTAAAACAATAAAAGTCAAACAAACCAATTTTTTACACATTATAGTCCTCCTTCATAAAAGAGATTTAATAATACGACCGATAAGAATCATGTCGTTTGCTATATTCATTTGGCTCGAAATAGTTTTTTACGATTCGAAATCAAATCCTCCCTTCCAATGCCCAAAACTGGCCTTAAGTTTCCAATGTAAGGAACCTTATCTGCAAAACCAACACATATGCGCATAAACATATATATCTTAATTTATACTATATTACCCATCTTCCCGTCAAGGAATATTTAACTCCAGCCCTGTTTTTATTCTTTCTGAAATTAGTAGAATCCGTAAGTTATAAGATAATCTTTCAGAGATAGTAATGAGGTCCAGCAGCATGTGTTTTACCTCCTAAGTTGGATGTTGTTGCTTAACAGTACATTCAAGGGAGGCATGGTTTTGAGTTGTTTTAACATTGCGTTAAAACAGGTTTGAGAGTATAATATAATCATAATAAAGTAGTGGCCGGATAACGCATGAAAAAGCGAAATTTGGTGGAACAGAATGCTGGTTTTTCGCATCTTACTAAGAAATCATCAGAAATATAAACTAAGGAATTTGATGATGCACAAACAAAGACGTGGATTCACGTTAATAGAACTTTTGGTGGTAATCGCCATTATTGCCCTATTAATGTCGATATTAATGCCGGCGCTGCAGCGCGTTAAGAAACAGGCAAGGACAATAGCTTGTCGTGCAAACCTCAAACAATGGACTCTCTACTTCTCGATGTATACCGAAGATCACGAAGGCAAGTTCCAGGCAGGCATCGGCAGTGGTCATACGTATCACTGGACGAATGCCCTAAGAACGTATTATAAGAACGATGCCAACATGCGCTGCTGCCCCACTGCCATGAAGCCTTTGATTGATGAGAACGGCCAGCGCTCTGCCCAGTTCAATGTTTTTTCCGCCTGGGGTCGATTCTGGGGCGAGGGCTATGACGAGAAAGGCGACTACGGCAGCTATGGGATAAACGGCTGGGTGGAAAATCCACCCCCATCATACAAGACAGTTTATGAAGATTTTAATACTGCCGATAACTGGAGAACACCAAATGTAAAGGGCGCCGGCTATGTGCCTTTGTTTATGGATGCCCTTAGATTCAATATATTCCCGAGGCATACTGACACTCCACCGGAAGTACAGGATATGGCATGGCAGGGCACGCAGCACATGAGACGTATCTGCATCGACCGACACGACGGATTCATAAACATGGCTTTTCTGGATTGGTCTGTCAGAAAAGCCGGCTTAAAGGAAATTTGGACGTTGAAGTGGCATCGCAAGTATCCTGTCAACGGACCCTATACTCTGGCTGGCGGTGTCCTGTCGAGTGAATGGCCGGAATGGATGAAAAGCTTCAAAGACTACTAAAATATCTTCGCCTCTTCAAGCGGCAGCAACAGAGAATTTTAAAAATCCTTTCTCCGCGAAGCGGATTCACGTTAATAGAGCTTTTAGTGGTAATCGCCATTATTGCTTTATTGATGTCGATATTGATGCCGGCACTTCAGCGGGTGAAGAAACAAGCCCGGATGGTGGCCTGTTTATCACTACTGAAACAGTGGGGTCAGTTCTTTTTGATGTACACGGACGAAAACAATGGCAAATTCATGGAAGGTTTTAACGGCAGCAGCAAGGGTGATAACCGCTGGTGCAAAGCCATGGGAGAGTATCATAAATACCAGAGCGAACTTACTTGCTGCCCCAGTGCCACAAAACCATGGACCGATGAGTTTGGAAATTCCACAGGTCTCGAGGGTACATACCTGGGCTCAACCTCGGCGTGGGGCTACTACCAGCATAGTGGGTGGCTTAAACCTTTGAAGGGCAGCTACGGGATAAACGGCTGGTGTAACAATCCGGATCAAGGACACAGTCATGGCGGCAAACCGGAAAAAGACCACTGGAGGACTCCAAATGTTAAACAGGCAGGCTATGTTCCTCTGTTTTTGGGTGCCCAGCGATACAATATCTGGCCGGAGCATACCGATCAGCCACCAGCTTTTAATGGGCAGAGGTGGGGAGATATTCATATAGGGCGTATTTGCCTCAATCGGCATGACGGATTCGTAAACAGCCTTTTCCTGGACTGGTCTGCGAGGAAGGTCGGGCTTAAGGAATTGTGGACGTTCAAGTGGCATCGCTCATACAATGTAGCCGGACCCTACACCACGGCCGGCGGCATCCGGCCAAGCGATTGGCCGGATTGGATGAGGAATTTCAAAGATTACTAAAAGTATCCGTCTTCCAAAACGGCAGTAATAGGGCATTTTTCATATCTTTTCTCCGCGGTATGTCTTCAAGAACTTGCGGATAAAAGAATTGCATGTTTTTGAACAAGTCTGTCCAAAATAAGACGCTTCCGTGCTATTTTCCTTGACGTAAAGCTGGGTAACTTTGTATAATTCAATAAATACGTGTTAATTCTTGTATTTGCCGGTTTTATAGTTTAGTTTTGCTAATTTGACCCATTTCGTCCATTGGAAAGAAGGGTTTGACTTCAAAACGCAACGAATCCTCTCGATCCGAAATAATATAGCAAAACTTATTATTATAGGTCGTATTATTAATTCTCTTGTATGAAGGAGGACTATAATGTGTAAAAAAATGGTTTACTTTTTTATTGTTTTAGTACTTGGTACAGTACTGGCGAACACAGCCGATGCCTCCGACCCTAATCTTGTTGGCTGGTGGAGATTTAACGAAGGTTTCGGCACAGTTACAATTGACTCGTCAGGCAATAATCGCCATGGTGAACTCGTCGGTGATCCTTTGTGGGTCAGCGGAATACAGGGTGGTGCACTGGAATTTAGCGGGGGCAACCATGTAGCAGTTCCCGGCTACGATGGCATATTGGGAACGCACGCCCGAACCAGCGTGGCATGGGTCAATGTAACAAAAACCTCAGCCAGTATTATAACCTGGGGTCCGACCGGAGGCGGCACGAAGTGGGTAATGCGCACTCATAACGGCCCGGCCACTATTCGTCTTGAGTGCGGGCAGGGAAACACCTGTGGGACCACCGATCTGGCAGATGGCGAGTGGCACCACGTGGCGGCAATTCTGGAAGACGACGGCACGCCGGATGTCAGTGAGGTCATATTCTACGTCGACGGCCATCTGGATCCCATAGCGCCGGGAGGTCTGTCAGGGGCTATGAACACCTCCAGCGGCGGAGAGTTCCGGATTGCATACGACCTGAATAACGCTAACAGGACATATGTTGGCTTGATAGACGATGTGTACGTGTATGACCGCGCGCTTAACGCCGATGAGATCCGGGATCTCATGGAGAATCCCCGGATGGTCACCCAGGCCTTGGCGCCCGATCCCATTAATGGGGCAGTGATTGACAGCACGTGGTACATGTTGAGTTGGAAACCAGGTGATCTCGCCGTCTCGCATCAGATCTATATCGGTGAGAACTTCGACGATGTCAACGAAGGCAGAGTAGAGGCTATTTCCACGAACGATAATTTCTATATCGTTGGCTTTGCCGAACCGTATCCGTCGGGGCTGACCGCCGGGGCAAGTTATTATTGGCGTGTAGATGAAGTCAACGAGGCCGAGCCTGATAGTCCGTGGGAAGGCCAGATCTGGAGCTTCAGGGTTCGGCCAAAGACGGCCTGGAATCCCGTGCCGGCCGATGGGGCCAGATTTGTAGATCCAAATACGGACTTGAGCTGGGACCCCGGCGTGCGGGCACTTGCATACTATGTTTATTTCGGAGACAATTTCGAAGACATCAATAGTGCAACAGGTGCAAATTTCATAACTGAAACTACCTACGACCCGGGTCCGCTGGAATCGGGCAAGACCTATTACTGGCGAGTTGATGGTACCGACTTCGTTACAATACAAAGGGGCAACATCTGGAGCTTCACCACGGTGATACCGGGCGGTGGGCTTTTGGGTGAGTATTTTAACAATATGAATCTTAGCGGCCAGCCTGTTCTGACCCGGATCGATCCGACCGTGGACTTTGACTACGGCAACGGCTCACCGGAGCCCAACCTGGTACAGGCGGACGGCTTCTCGGTCCGGTGGCGGGGTGAGGTAGAGGCTGCCTTCTCAGAGGTCTATACATTCTACACACGGACTAATGACGGCTCGAGATTGTGGGTGGATGACAAATTGATCGTGGACAAGTGGACATGGGTCAACAGGGTCGTCGATACCCGCGGTGAGCCGATACAACTCGTTGCCGGAGAGCGATACAGCATACAGATGGAGTGGTACAATGAAGACGAAGAAGCAGAAGCGCATCTCTTCTGGGAGAGTGCCAGCCAGCCCAAGTCAATTATACCACCCGCAGCGTTCTCATTACCGGTCAGGGCCGGCAGTCCGAGTCCCGCAAACGGAGCGACGGGTGTGAAAATGACACCCACTCTCAAGTGGGCCCCCGGCGTTTACGCCGCTTCGCATGAGGTATATTTCGGCACGGATATGGATGTCGTCAAAAATGCAACGAAATCGTCGCCTGAGTACATGGACAGCAAAGTGTTAGGATCTGAGAGTTACGACCCTGGCAAGCTTGCCTGGCATACGACTTACTACTGGCGAGTTGATGAAGTCAACAGCGTCCGTCCCGACAGCCCGTGGACAGGCAGGGTATGGAGCTTTACCACAGGTGATTTCATTGTCATTGACAACTTCGAAGACTATACCGATGATGATGTGGCCGGTGAAGCCATCTGGCAGACATGGATCGATGGCTATGGCATTCCCAGTAACGGAGCGCAGGCCGGTTACTTATTCCCGCCGTATGCCGAGCAGACGATTGTCCACAGCGGCCTTCAGTCCATGCCGGTCATTTACGATAACACAGCCGGAGTAATGAATTCGGAGGTGGCGACGACCTTGACCGACACGCGTGACTTCACAGAGGAAGGTGTTAAGGTATTGTCTCTGTGGTTCAGAGGTTATCCACCGTCTGTCGGCAGCTTCACGGAAGGCCCGGTTGGCACCTATACGATTACAGGCTCCGGTGCAGATATTGGCGGTAACTCCGACGAGTTCCATTTTGCCTACAAGATGCTAACCGGCGCCGGCTCGATTATAGCTAAGGTCGAGAGCGTGGAGAATACGCACAACGCGGCCAGAGCCGGTGTGATGATCCGTGAGACACTTGATCCGAACTCGAAAAACGCCTTTGCGTGCATTACGCCCGCCAACGGTATTATGTCACAGGGTCGCACCGATACGGGCAGTACAAGCTACAGAGCAACCCAAAGCGGGATCGCCGCGCCACACTGGATTAAATTAGAGCGCGATATTGCGGGCAACTTTACGGCTTATCAGTCGACTAACGGCTCTACATGGGAGATGGTAGAGAATTCCACACCGCAGAACATCATGATGAATGCTAATGCCTATATAGGTTTGGCTATTACCAGCCATAACGCCAATCTACCCTGTGAGGCCAAATTCTCCAATGTCCAGATCACCGGTACTGTTGGTGGCCAGTGGATGCACCAGGATGTAGGTATAGTCAGCAACGCTGCCGAGCCGATGTATATAGCTTTGTCCAACAGCACAGGCACAGTTGCGGCGGTTTACCACGAAGATACCAATGCAGCAATGATAGACACCTGGACCGAATGGACAATAGACCTCCAGAAGTTTGCTGATCAGGGCGTGGACCTGACCAATGTTGATAAGATTGCACTTGGTATCGGCAACAGAGATAATGTGCCGGGGCCTGGTGGTTCAGGTACCGTGTACTTTGACGACATTCGTTTGTATCGACCCACTCCAACACCGTAGGCTGAATAACAGGCGAAGGAGCTACTAATTTTGCACGATTTCGGGGCCTATATCGATTGACTCGGTATAGGCCCCAGTGGTTTTAACGGTTAGAGAAAATTTCTTTTGTTGTCGACCGTGTTATCTTTCCATTCCTGCGAAGGAATAAAGTTTATTTCGAGCAGACGACCGCCTCGATGTTGTTCTGCTCAACAGGATAAATGGAACTATGGCTGAGGAACAAGATTTTCTAAGGTCCAAAGGTAGTACTAAGTCGAGGGCAAGCTCTTAAAATTTCAGCATTCCACTATTAGACGGCATGGAAAATCAGTCACTACCTGTCACCAACCTCCACCACGTAAATCATCGTGGGTTCTTTTGGGTTTTCGGGCTTGCGATCCCGGTTGGGTGAGTCTGTTTCCTGCTGCATGTAATGCTTCATGCCCTTTGGCAACGGCCCACGATTGACGGCACGGATATTCGCTATACCAGGAGCAGCACTTACCGAATTTTGGGCGGGATATTGGCCCGGCCTCATTGCCAGCAACTGCTCTGGCGTGAGGACGAACTGTCCTCTCCGGATCTGTGCATAACGATTGCTGTAGACAATCTGAATCTTCTGATCTTCGGTGATTGAGACTTTAGGAATCGGGGGATACTCCGGAATCGTACCCCTGCCTTCAAAATAAAAACGATGTTTCCAGTCAGAAAGCTGAATTATCTTCCACTTGTCGTCAACCGGCGTAGCTATATAGATTTGATTGTGGCCGTTTTCATCAAAGCGAGTATAGCCGATATAGGGCCGCCCTTTACTGTCCACAGCTAAAGTGCCGCCATTAATGAGTCCGCTTTTCTGTTCGATAGACTCGACCACATGGGCGTTTTCCGGTGTTATAGGCAATTCCAAATCACGCCCGTCCCAACTCTTCCACGAGAAACCGCGATCGAGGCTCTTGGCATAGCATATATCAAAATTAGTTATGACATCAGGAGTCTCTCGCCAGCACCAGGCAATATGCCACACTCCGTTTTTGTCCTCCAAAATACCGAACGGATAGGCATTGCAGGTCGGATTCCTGTCACGACCATTGGTCAAAGCCTGTACCGCCTTTGTCCATTGCCGGGTCTGTTCGTCATATTGGACCAGGATTCGCATCCCATTACCACTTCCTCCATGCCGATACATGATATAAATTGAACCATCGCGAAGTTCAAACAAGGTGGGATATGTAACTCTGTCTTCATAATCACCCGTCCACTTATGAATCGGCTGGAAGGTGTGTATATCCCCGGGGGCCTTAGTTCGATAATACCGCAAACGAGCGCAGTGCATATTTCCGGTAATGTGAAGATATCCTCCCCTGTCCTGAAATAATACAATCCGGTTATGCGTGTCCCATCCAACCCGTTCCGGCAGTTTAACGAAGTCCCATTCCGTCTCGCTCAGTTTTCGTTTTCCCACGGTTAACTGGTGGTCGCCGTCATAAAAAGCTATGTACTGATATTCGCCATCCGAAATTAAACAATTACCGCCATTGACCGGATGCGAGGCTAAACCTTTTGCGACCGGAATCTTGCGTATTTCCTTTTCCAGTGCGATAGAATCGCCCAAAGATACCGGTAACAAAGAAAACAAGATAAGAAAGGGTATCAAGTATTTTACCAGCATGATGTTCACTCCTTAAAACTACTACTTCTGCATCAACCGTGCCCAGTTGCATCACCGAGCCTTGCTTCTGACTAATATACCAAATTAAGAGGTCCACTGTTTGCTTTTTTATCCTTTTGTTGCAAACCCAAGAAATACAATGCAATGCTGGAATTTCATTCGAGCCTGCCTATCTATAATGTTAATACATGAAACAACTGATTGCGACAATGGTCGTTCCATATCACAGAGATGGCTGGGTACATTGTTGCAAGTTGATAAACGTCCGCTGAAAGAGGTGGAATAGAACGCCTGATTTTGATATGATGATGGTTGGATAATCACGGCGACTTTACTGGGCCTTTATTGTCTTTTGTTCTTCCTGTAAGCCTGGTAATGGGGCCATGCAAAGGTTCACAAATATCGAGCTTTAATTTCTAATATTGACTATGAAGCAAACAAACAGGAACAGGAAATCCGAGGCAGTGGATAGCGGAAAAGACGGCAAGACGGCTATCCTTGGTATATCCGCGTTCTATCACGATTCAGCGGCGGTATTAGTCGTTGACGGTCAGATCGTGGCCGCAGCGCAGGAGGAACGCTTCACGCGTAAAAAGCACGATGAGCAGTTTCCGGAACACGCCATAAAGTACTGCCTGGCTGAGGCAAATCTTGATCCCGCAGACGTGGATTACGTTGGATTCTACGACAAGCCATTGATGAAATTTGAGCGTCTTCACGAGATGCACCTGGCATATGCACCTTGGGGTTTTCGTTCATTCACAAATTCCGTCGCCGGCTGGATGAATCAAAAGCTGCACTTGGCACGTCATATCCGGCGGGGACTTGGCGGTGCCTATCGCAAACGTATTATATTTACTGAACATCATGAGTCACACGCGGCGAGTGCGTTCTTTCCATCGCCGTTTGAAGAGGCCGCGATTCTCACGCTCGATGGTGTGGGTGAATGGGCAACAGCCAGCTATGGTATGGGACGGGACAATCGCATCGAACTGACGCACGAACTACATTTTCCCCACTCGCTGGGCCTGCTTTACTCATCGTTCACATATTTCTGCGGATTTAAGGTTAACAATGACGAATATAAGCTGATGGGACTGGCGCCTTACGGCGAGCCAAAGTACACACAACTGATGCTCGAGAAGCTGATCGATATGAAAGAGGATGGCTCGATACAGATGGACATGTCGTACTTTAACTATTGCCGGGGCCTGACAATGACGTCGCGGAAGTTTGAGCGGTTGTTCGGCGGACCGCCGCGCGGTCCGGAGTCCCCAATCACGCAACGAGAGATGGACATGGCCGCTTCGGTGCAGTACGTAACTGAAGAGATAATACTTCACATGATACGTCACGTACACAATGAGACACAGATGGAGCATTTATGTCTGGCCGGTGGTGTGGCGCTGAATTGTGTAGCCAACGGACGTGTGCTGCGGGAGGGACCTTTCGACGATATATGGATTCAACCGGCTGCCAGCGATGCGGGTGGCGCACTGGGAGTGGCACTTTTCATCTGGCACCAGTTGCTGGATAATCCACGCCATACCGGCAGTACAGATAACCAGCAAGGCTCGCTGCTGGGAGGTTCTTACTGCGATGATGAAATCCGCACATTTCTCGAAACTGCTAACGCAAATTATGAACATATCGGGGACAGCAATATTCTTTGCGATCGGATAGCCGATGACATCGCAAACGACAGGGTCGTTGCGTGGTTCCAGGGCCGGATGGAGTTCGGCCCGCGAGCCCTGGGCTGCCGCAGCATCCTTGGTGACGCACGCAAAGGCGTTTTGCAAAATATTATCAACAGGAACGTGAAGTTCCGTGAGGATTTTCGTCCTTTTGCGCCGGCTGTGCTTAGAGAACACGCCCACGAGTACTTCAGCATGGCCGCCGACAAGGAGAGCCCGTATATGCTGCTGACGGCCTCTGTGCAGCAGGACAAGCGAATTGACCTGTCGCAGGAGTTGGCTGATATAAAAGGCACCGATAAGCTCAAGATATGCCGCTCTGAGATTCCTGCGGTTACACATGTCGATTATTCGGCCCGAATTCAGACCGTCGATGCCCTTCGTCACGGCCTGTTCCATAAGCTGCTCAAAACATTTTATCGCAAGACGGGCTGTCCCGTCGTTATCAACACCAGCTTTAATTTGAGCTGGGAGCCGATCGTCCGATCACCACGAGATGCATACGAGACTTTCATGACGTCAGAAATTGACACACTTTGCATGGGACATTTTATTTTGACCAAAACTGCTCAACCATCATACGTGTTTAGTTCAGCAGCAGATAAGCGAGATGAGGTCCTGGGAGACCTTTTATGCAGTCCCTGTCACGGAGCTGATTTGAATTTCGATGAAAGCCAGGCCGTTTGTACAGAGTGCGGCCATTCGTTCGTGAAGGAAGATGGCATGTGGTTGATGTTCTGCCCGCACTGTGGTTTCGATGATGTCACTGACATTACTGAGAAAGTCAAGGCATTTTACGAAGAGAATCCCTTCCCAAACTATGATGAGCACGATACTTTGCGCTCGTTGATCGGAAAGGCCAGGCAAAGTAACCTGCCGTCAGCGCTCGACAGCGCAATCCCTTACAACAGCACTGTGTTGGAAGTGGGCTGCGGCACGGGACAGTTGACAAATTTCCTCGGCATCTCCTGCAGGCGCGTTATCGGCACAGACATCTGCATCAATTCACTGCGTCTCGGCGAAAAGTTTCGCAAAGAACATGAGCTTGACCGCGTCCAATTTGTGCAGATGAATCTGTTCAAACCATGCTTCAAGCCGAATCAGTTCGACGTAATCCTTTGTTCCGGCGTGCTGCACCACACGTCCGAACCGTTCGCCGGATTTCAAACACTGCTGCCGTTGCTAAAATCTGGCGGGCACATCGTAATCGGGATGTACAACCGTTACGGGCGGCTGCTGACGGACCTTCGCCGTCAGGTGTTTTGTCGTACCGGGGGACGTTTCAAATGGATCGATCCCGTCTTGCGCAGCGGTTCGCGCAGCAAAGCACAGAAACAGGCCTGGTTTGCCGACCAATACTCCCACCCTCACGAGTCGAAGCATACGATCGGCGAGGTACTTCACTGGTTTGACCATACAGGCATTGAATTCGTTCGCTGTGTTCTGCCGGGTAGGTTCGTGGGACCACATACGGATGTCGGCAATTTGTTCAATCCCCGGGAGCGCCCAACCGCACCTGACCGCCTTTTCATGCAGGCCCGGGAAGTGTTCACTGGGGGCCGTGAGGGCGGTTTCTTCCTGATAATCGGGCGAAAATCCGGAACATGCCACCGGTAGAACAAAAGAAAAAGGGTGAATATATAATGCACTTTCAAAATGATGTTATAATAATCGGAAAGATAAAATATTAGTTCTTAGCGTTTAAGATAAGGCGTGCAGTTATGGCAATAATCCAAAGAAATCGTGAACCAACACCTCACGAGTTGCGGATATTCGGATTGCTGCTTGCCTTATTCTTCGGCCTGATCGGCGCACTTGTATTATGGCGGGCCCGGTTATGGACAATCGCAACCTTGTGCTTGGCAATAGGATTACTCTCGGCGATAGTTTACTATTCCGTGCCGTCCTTAAAGCGGCCAATGTATATGATGTGCGTAGCCGTGACGTACCCAATTGGCTGGACTATCACACATTTGCTGCTGGCGCTTGTTTATTTTGGATGGATCACACCTGTTGGCCTGTTAATGCGACTGTTTGGGTACGACCCAATGCGACGCCGAATGAATCGAAGGGCTATATCGCACTGGATACCGCGAAAACCGATCAAGGATGTTAGCCGATATTTCAAACAGTACTGACCAGGGGATTCGTGTAATGAAAGATAAACACCATACAAAGTCATCCGACGCCGGTGAACAATTTGCCCGGCAGGCTAAAGAGGCTTCGGCAGGATTGCTGAGTGAGTACTTGCACTTTTTACGGCACAGCAAAAAGTGGTACATCATACCGACCATAATCTTGCTGCTGCTATTAGGACTGCTGGTGGGATTGTCCGCCTCGGGATTAATGCCGTTCATTTATGCAATATGGTAATTGTATGACAAAGTCAGGCGATAACAATAGCGGGCCAATACGAGGCAATCATAAAGCGGTGGCTGGGCAGGCCGGTGCGAAGCTGCCTGTTTGGAAAAAGTTGCTGTTTACAGTAATCACGATTACGTTGTTATTCGCAACGTTTGAAATGGTGCTGATAATAATTGCTGTGCATCCGGTGCTGGACGACGAAGACCCATACGTCGGATTCTCATCTCATATACCTCTTTTTGTCGAGCAGGCCGGGTCGGACAGTCAGACAGCTATGGTGACAGCGAAGAATAAACTGAGTCTTTTCAACTACCAGCGATTCGCACGGAATAAGCCTGCCGGCACATATCGCATCTTTTGTATGGGCGGCTCGACCACGTTTGGCCGTCCCTACAATGACATGACTTCTTTCTGCGGCTGGCTGCGTGCGATGCTGCCCAAAGCCGATTCATCACGTCAATGGGAATTGATTAATGCCGGTGGTGTCAGTTATGCCAGCTACCGCGTGGCTGCATTGATGGAGGAACTAATCCGCTATGAACCCGATCTGTTTATCATATACACAGGTCATAACGAGTTCCTTGAGCTTCGAACGTACGGCCGGATTATCGATATGCCCGACCCAGTACGCAGCTTGGGAGCCATAATGAGCCGAACACGCACGTACACAGTGGTTAAGCAAACCGTTGATGTGCTGGGCGGGCAATCCGGCACGATGGTTGACAGGCGTGACTATCTGCCCGGAGAGGTCGAGACGATATTAGAAAATTCTCTGGGCCCGAAAGAATATCATCGCAACACCAAACTGCAAAAAAAAGTGCTCGACCACTATCGCTATAACCTGGTACGCATGGTCAATATGGCGCGATCAGTCGGGGCAAAAGTTATCCTGGTTACGCCCGCATCAAATTTGCGCCACTGCACGCCGTTCAAGAGCGAACACAAAGACGGACTCAGCGATACAGACTGTAAATACTGGCAAACGCTGTTCGACAACGCGAGCAAGTATCATACAATGGGCCAATGGAACGAGGCAATAACTGCAATTGATAAAGCTGTAACCATAGACGACCGCTACGCTCACGGGCACTACCTGCGCGGACGTGTGTTATGGGAGTTGAGGCGTTATGATGAGGCAAAAACGGCCTTCGTGCGCGCAATGGATGAGGACATTTGTCCGCTGCGAGCGCTGACATCCATTCTGAATATTATCAACGAGGTCGCCAGGGAGCAAAAAGTCCCGTTGGTCGATTTTGTCGCACTGCTTGAGCAGCGATCGGAGCACGCCACACCCGGGGAAAGCCTGTTCCTCGATCATGTACACCCGACCATCGAAGGCAATCGCCAACTCGCCCTGGCGCTTTTGGGATCGATGAACAAGCAGGGCATTGTGCATTTTGTAAGCACCTGGGGCGATGAGGAGATCAATAGGGTAACACAAGAAGTAGAAGAACATCTTGATCGCAGGGCTCACGGCATCGCGTTATGCAATCTCTCGAAGCTGTTCAGGTGGGCAGGCAAG
>Ga0307379_10008473_pt1 | contig 13857 bp, 14 predicted proteins | sample UN2MG_FD_202237 | JGI IMG/M metagenome (GOLD analysis project Ga0307379, IMG submission 202237) | Soil microbial communities from Risofladan, Vaasa, Finland - UN-2 | ecosystem: Environmental > Terrestrial > Soil > Coastal area > Acid sulfate soil | place: Finland: Risofladan, Vaasa | collected...
TCCTTCCAAAACTTAGCGAAGGCATAATCATCTATTAGTTTTTGCTCCTTTAGTTTGATGATTGTTTTTTCTATTGACTCGGCATCAAAGTCTCGCTGGTGAAGGCGTTGTCTCATTTCCCTTTCGCTACGCGGGCGATAGCTGAGGTAGCGGTAGGCTACATCGAGGCAGCGTTGAGAGGCACTGTTATTTGCCAACTGGCAGTTTCCTGTTTGAATATCATTGTTCCTGAGAAGGGATCTCTACATCTTGTCTAAGAGGGATGGTGGGGATAGCTGTTGAAGCTCTGATTTCACGTTCTAATTGCGAAGCGACCTCAGGGTGCTGCCTCAAGTAATCTTTGGCATTTTCTCTCCCTTGCCCTAATTTTGCCTCTCCATAGGTAAAAAATGAGCCAGCCTTCTTCACTATTCCTGCTGCCGCTCCAAGGTCAATCAAATCCCCTTCTTTGCTTATGCCCTGATTAAACATTATGTCGAATTCGGCTCTGCGAAAAGGAGCGGCTACTTTGTTCTTGACCACTCTGGCTCTTACTTTTGTGCCTATTATTTCCGAGCCCTGTTTAATGGTATCACCTCGCCTTAAATCTATCCTCACGGAGCTATAGAATTTGAGTGCTCTTCCCCCGGGAGTTACCTCAGGGTTGCCAAAAACGATGCCCACTTTCTCCCGTAGCTGATTAAGAAAGATTACTGCTGTTCTTGACCTACCGATAGCGGCGGTCAATTTTCTTAGTGCCTGGGACATCAGCCGGGCTTGCAAGCCAACGTGGACATCGCCCATCTCGCCTTCTATCTCCGCTTTGGGCACTAAGGCGGCTACACTGTCGATGACTATCACATCCACAGCACCGCTTCTTACCAGAGTCTCAGTAATCTCCAAAGCTTGCTCACCTGTATCGGGCTGGGAGATAAGCAAGTCATCAACTTTAACGCCGCAGTTAGCGGCGTATACCGGATCGAGGGCGTACTCAGCATCTATGTAAGCCGCAATGCCGCCAGCCTTCTGCGCTTCAGCGATTATATGCTGGCCGAGCGTAGTTTTGCCTGAGGCCTCCGAGCCAAAGATTTCGGTAACTCTGCCTCTAGGTATGCCACCTATGCCTAAAGCTAAATCTAAACTCAATGACCCGGTAGAAATAACCTCTGCCGGCACCCTGGCCGAGGCTTCACCCAACTTCATAATCGAGCCTCTGCCAAATTGCCTTTCAATCTGCTCAATGGCTAATTCTACTGCCTTTCCCTTCTCTGTGGTCATTTTTTGGAATGTTTAAAAATTAATTAGAGCATCACATCATATCATGGGCAACATGTTAAATCAATACAAAGAGGCCGTAAAATACCACATAACTCTTCACTAGGGGTGGTATGCGGTAACGTCGCTTTACTTAGCCAGTTTCCATCACTTGAACTTTATCTGGCCGATCATCTTTTGAAAAGCATTCAATAGTTGATGTCCCTGTGCTAGACTTACTTCACGGAATCGAATTTTATCACCTGGCTTCATCTGTCCAAGCTTGGAGATGTCAGGTGTGATTGCGGTAGCTATTTTGGTGTATCCACCAGTCGTCTGCCTGTCAACCATCAGCACGATCGGTTTGCAATTTCCTGGTACCTGAACAGCCCCCAAAGGAATACCATCACTTATAATATCTGCCTTACCTTTATGCTTTATCTCTGGACCCTCCAATCTATATCCCATTCTATCAGATTCAGGTGTAATAGCATACTCACTATTAAGAAAGGTAGCGATGCTCTCTTCAGGGAAGTGATCAGCCTGGGGGCCAAGTATTACCCTGATTTCCTCAGAACTTTTGTATTCCGGGATCAGTTCTTTGGGAACCTTTCTGCCAATAAGATGCTCCAGCTTTTCACTACTAGCAGGAACATTTTTTAACACATCACCAGTTCTGAGGGCACGACCCTCCAGCCCGCCAATTCTAGAACGTAAATAAGTTGATCTGCTGCCTAACACCACGGGAACATCTATACCACCGGCTATTGAAAGATAAGCACGGCAACCGTTACGCATGCCGCGCCAGGAAAGTATATCTCCTTTTTGTACTTGTATAACCTCCCACATGGGAAGGGGATGGTTGTTGAGTAAAGGGGCCAGGTCGCCGCCAGTAATGGCTATCAGGGTATCGTTTAAAAACTTCAACTTTGGTCCCAAAAGGGTGCATTCTAAGCCTGCAGCATATTCATCATTGTCTAACAAACGGTTAGCTATACGCAGTGCCAACCCATCCATAGCGCCAGAGACTGGCACGCCATATTGTTGATAGCCAAATCGCCCTAGATCCTGTATAGTAGCAAGCGGTCCAGACCAAAGCACCTCGAATACTTCCATGATTGACTCCATTATCTCAAGATTTCGATGTAACTTTTACCTTGAATGTGCCCTCTTTTACCTTTCGCGAAATATGTTCATATTGCTCGGGGCTAATCGGGACGAAGCGCACTTTGTCCCCTGCTCTGAGTAGCGTTGGTGGCTGCCAGGATGGGTCAAACAATTTAAGTGGGGTGCGGCCGATATATCTCCAGCCACTAGGGCTGTCAAGTGGAAGAATGCCACTCTGTTTGCCGCCCATGCCTACAGAGCCAGCTGGTACACTAATTCGTGGCTTATCCAGCCGTGGCGTAGCTATCTTCTCTGACATCCCACCAAAGTAAGCAAACCCAGGTAAAAATCCGATCATGTAGACCAGGTAGTCTCCACTGGTAAAGAGCTCCATCACTTCTTGCACTGAACCAAGCCCGTTGTATTGTGCAACGAACTCTATATCTGGCTTATATGGCTCGCCATAACCATAAACAATGGGAATCTCCACCTCTCTGGGTGAAGGCAAAGATGAGAAATCCAGCCTATTCTCCAGAGCCTTTAACTTGTCTTGTAAAGTTGCGAAACTAATAATAGATGGCTCGTAATTTATTAAAATAGAACGGTAGGTAGGTATCAATTCCCTGATGCCAGCAATTTCCGCCCGTTTTATAGCGGAAACCATGCTATGTACTTTCTGGTTAAGAGTTATATCGATCTCGTCACCAAATTCTACTACCATATTTTGATCGCCAGCTATCGGATATCGCGCCTCAGGATAGATCATAGTGCCCTTTCGCCCTCCTTCAGGTCAAGAAGACAGCTCCTCATTAAGTATGTCGGTAATGAACATATGTCCTGGTGCATGTGAGATCAGCAAAGGCAATTTAGCCTTTTGTGCTACAGCTTGTGGAGTAACACCGCAAGCCCAGAATAAGGGCACCTCGTCAGGCTTTATGCTGATAGCATCGCCAAAATCAGGCTGACTGAGATTACTGATGCCGATGGACTCTGGCTTGCCGATATGTATCGGTGCGCCATGCACTCTGGGATACCGTGCCGTGATCTGTATTGCCTGAACAGCTTGCTTTTCTGGTATAGGACGCATGGTCACCACTGTTGGACCCTGGAATCGACCAGCGGGTTGGCAAGGGATGTTGGTAATATACATGGGCACGATTTTTCCCTCCTCGATATGCCGGAGGGGTATACCTGCCTGTAAGAGTGCTGTTTCGAAGGTCAAGCTGCAGCCTAAGAGGAAGGCAACAGAATCTGATTGCCAGAATGGGCGAATATCAGTCGCTTCCCTTTTCAACTCGCCATACTCATAAACACGGTATTTTGGTAGATCAGTACGTAAATCTGCTCCTGGTGCCACCAGTTTAGGCTCTGGATCGCCGACTTCAGTGACATCCAGCAGTGGGCATGGTTTAGGGTTACGCTGACAAAAAAGTAAGAATTCAAAAGCTAGTTTCTGAGGCAAAACTACTAGGTTCGCTTGAACATATCCTGGGGCTAATCCATGGGTGGACTTAGTCCATTCACCTCTGCGCATACTTGCCCGTATTTCCTTTGGCGTTTCAAGGTTTAGTGTCATTTCTTCACTATCTCCTCTAGAGGCACTACCTTAATGCCTCTGTCTCCTAGCGCACTTCGCAGATGGATAGCCAGCTCTAGTGCACCTGGAGTGTCGCCATGGAGGCAAATCGTATCTGCCTTAATGGTGACGTCTTCACCTGTGATAGCTTTTACCCGGCCTTCTTCTATCATGCCAATCACTCGTTCAGCCACTTCCTTTTTATCTTTTATTACTGCACCTGGCTGGCTACGTGGCACTAAGCTTCCATCAGCGGAATAAGCGCGGTCGGCAAAAGCTTCGCCAGCTACCCTTAGCCCCTGCTCTTTCGCTATGTTAACCCATGCTGATCCAGCTAGAACAACCAGAATCAGCCCTTTATCTAAACTCCTAACCGCCTCTGCGATGGCCTGAGCTAATTTAGGGTCCTTGACTGCCATGTTATATAAAGCGCCGTGTGGTTTGACGTGTTGCAGTTCTAGGCCTTCAACTCGAGCAAAAGCTTGCAAGGCACCAATCTGATAAATTAGGTAACCTTTCACATCCGTAGCTGCCACTGCCATATTCCTTCTGCCAAAGCCCAACAAGTCTGGATAGCTAGGATGTGCCCCTACCTTTACCCCATATGTCTTTGCCAGCCTTATCGTTCGCTGCATCACCACTGGGTCACCGGCATGAAAGCCACAGGCGATGTTAGCTGAACTCACATGCTTAATCATTTCCTCATCAAAGCCTAACTTATAAGCGCCAAAGCTTTCACCCATATCGCAATTTAAATCAATCTTCGCCATTATAAAATCCTCCTCTTCAAGTATTTAGGCAACATCCAGCCACTTGGTTCCCTATCACATTCCCAGGTAAGCCTTTTTCACCAGGTCGCTATTTAGCAGTTCCTCGCCTGTTCCTTCCAGCACAGTTCGCCCGTTTTGTAACACGTATGCCTTATCTGCTAGTTCTAGGGCATCTCGAACTGCCTGCTCTACCAACAAAATGGTAGTCCCCCTTTTGCTGATTATTTTTATGACATCAATAACTTTATCCACCATTGTGGGCATTAACCCTAGCGAGGGCTCGTCAAGCATCAAGAGCTTTGGCTTGGGCATCAATCCACGAGCTACGGCTAACATCTGCTGTTCACCGCCGCTCATCGTCTCCGCTTTTTGCCCTGTTCTTTCCTTTAAAATGGGAAATAATTCGAATACTTCTTTTAGAGTCTCTGTTATTTCTAGTTCAGACTTTCGCGTGTAGGCGCCGAGCAAGAGGTTCTCTACTACTGTAAGCTTGCCAAAAAGCCCACGCCCTTCCGGGACGTGTGAGATGCCCAAAGCGGCAATATGGTGCGGCAATTGTCCATCGATCTTGCTGCCTAAGAACTTTATTTCGCCCTTAGTGTTGTGTAGCAAGCCCGATATAGTTTTTAGTATGGTAGTCTTGCCGGCACCATTAGACCCGACTAAGGCCACAATCTGCCCCGCCTCGATTTTAAACGAGGCGTCAAAAATAGCTGGGATTTCGTTATAGCGAACTTCTATATTATTCACTTCTAGGAGTGGCTCTTTTGGCATAATACCTCGCTCCCAAGTAGGCTTTAATTACCCTTTCGTCGTTAGCTATCTTTTCTGGCACATCTGCGGCGATCTTTTTGCCAGCATCAAGCACCACTACACGCTCACATAGCGGCATGATTACCTGCATTACATGTTCCACTACCAATAAGGTGATCCCTTCTCGCTGTATTCTCCGGATCAGCTCTACAGCCTCCTTCTGCTCTGTAGGGTTCAAGCCGGCCATAGCTTCATCTAAAAGCAAGAGCTTTGGTTTTGTAGCCAAAGCTCTGGCAACCTCGAGGCGCTTCTTATCGGCAATAGTTAGACTGCCGCCAAGAATATCTTTCTTTTCTGGGAGGCCAGCAAACTCTAGTATTCCTTCGGCAATTTCTCTTGCCCTATTGGTGTTTGTAGTTCTGCAAAAGGCGCCTACCATCACGTTTTCCAACGCTGTCATGTTCATCAAGGTATTCACCAATTGAAAGGTTCTGGCGATGCCCCCTTTGCAGATTTTGTGCGCCGGAAAATTAGTTATCTCCTTGCCCTCAAATCTGACAGAGCCTTTGGTCACGGGGTAGACGCCGCAGATACAGTTGAAAAAAGTAGTTTTGCCAGAACCATTAGGCCCAATTAAGCCCACAATCTCACCTTGGTTCACCTCCAGGTCTAGAGAATCATTAGCTACCAGGCCAGCAAACTTTTTGGTCAAACCTTTCACCTCTAGAAGCTTCATCCCCTTATCCTTTTCCACCATTGGCGGAATCTAGGCCCTTGGAAAAAGCTGGTTAATCCACCAGGGCGGAATATGATTGCGACCATGATAGCACCAACAATCATATAGTCAACTCCACGCCCACCACCACCTAGCCAAGCACGAGAATACTCTATTGCTATCAATAGGATTGGTGCCCCCAGCGCTGGTCCCCAGAGAGTGCCTGCGCCACCAAGGACAGGCACCACGCAGATCAGGATTGAGGTCATCAGCGGCATGAGACTGATGGGGTCTATGTAAAGTACATACTGGGCATAGAGGGTGCCGGCCATAGCGGTGAAAAAAACACTGATTGACATAGCCACAAGTTTATACTTGGCTACATCGATACCTAAACTTCTGGCTGCCTCCTCCGATTCTTTTATCGCTCTGAAATAGAAGCCGAGCTTCGAGCGTTCTATCTTATAGAGAATAGCAAAAATCAAGGCACAGAGTACCAGGGCAATATAATAATATGGCAATTTGGTAGTATGAAACTGGAAATTCCAAAGCGATTCTGGTAACAGTGGCAACCGCACACCTAGAGCACCTCCTACTAACCTCCAGTTCGTGAAGAGTAATCTTATTATCATCCCAAGGGCTAAGGTAGCGATAGCAAAATAGCGCCCGTGAAGTCTGAAGCAGGGGTAATTAATAACCGCAGAGACAGCGACAGCAAGAATGCCACCCAAGAGCATACCAAACCAGGGGTTCAGTCCGAACCAGATGTAGCAGAGAGAGGAGGTATAGGCACCTATGCCGAAGAAGGCCGCATGTCCGAGCGCTACCTGCCCGGTATACCCGCCAATAATGTTCCAGGCACAGCCCAGAAAAGCAAACATTAGCACCTTTATCATTACATGATGCTGAAAGCGGGCGGTAAATATAAATGGAAGCGCCAAAAGCAGTGCCAAAGCAAGAGCGAAGATATAGTTTTTACGCCAGAAAATCCTCGGTTGTCTTACCATCAGTGGTTTTAATCTGCCCATCCGAATAGACCTTGAGGACGGAGTACTACAACAATCACAAAGACGGCAAATACTAGCACTTGTTTAAGCGCTGGTATCCCCACGAAGCCACCTATGCTCTCTATGAGCCCGATTATTAACCCACCTATAAGTGCGCCCTGGATGCTACCAAAGCCACCAATCGTCACTGCTACCAGGGCATACAAGACAAACATAACGCCTACTTCGGGAAATATGATAAAAAAATTCGTCAGAAGCACCCCTGCGACACCAACGCAGGCTATACCGAGGCTGTACGCTAGTGCATACATGCGTTCAGTATCTATCCCCATCAAAGCAGCAGCTTGTCTGTTCATCGCTGTTGCCTGGAGGGCACGGCCAGTCTTGGTACGTTTAATGAACCAGTATAGTAAAGCAGTGGCGGCTAAACTACCGCCAGCAGCAAGCAATTTAGGCACACTGATGAAGTTTGTCCCGCCTAAAATACTTACTGTTATTACCCGGTCGCCTACCAATGTATTCCCTATCAGCCTATAGTCTGCCGTCCAGAGAAAATGGGCTAAATTTCGCAGGAATATGCCCAACCCGAAGGTAGCCAGTAGCGCTGTCAATCTCGGTGCTTTAACTACCCTGGTAATGAGAGACTTGTAAATACCCAAACCTAACATGAACATCGCCGGGGTGACAATCAGAAGCCCGATAAGTGGGTCAATGCCTGTGAGGGTAGCTAACCAATAAGCACCAAACATGCCCAGCATCAAGAAATCGCCATGTGCCAGGTTAAGTACGCCCATGACGCCCCATATTAAGCTCAAACCTACAGCTACTAAGGCATATATAGCCCCCCATAGCAAACCATCTATTACCACCTGTATATATAGCTCTGACATCTTCTCAAGAAGGCAAAAATTTAATCAGGTGGAGAAACGGAGAGATCTGAACTCAGCCCCGTTTCCCCTCCCCTTTCGCTTCTTTTGGTTTATCTTTCCGCCCAGGTTGGCTGTGGGTAGACCCAGTCTCTAAGGGCAAACTCAGATGGATATACTGTATGCCATGACTCGTCAATTATCTGAGAGATGACACCTTCCCCATACATGTTCTGGCCAGTTTCATCAAACTTAACACCTCTCCAGGGCATGATGAGCTGGGCTGCCGGAATATCAGTTTCGACTAAAGCCTTCCTGATTGCTTCCGGCTCTGTTGAGCCTGCGCGGTTGATAGCATCAGCCATCGTCATTAACCCGGTGAAACTGCGCGCAGTGGTGCCGTCCATATTCTTTCCGTGGCGCTCGTAGTACATGTCATTAACGATTCCTATCAGCGGATTTATCGCACTCAAATCCAAGCTCCATACGTCACGAGTGAAGATGTAGTTGGCATCGGCACCAAGCGTGCTAACAAAATCAGGGTGTATGTGGCCAGCATCCATGGCTAGGATAGCTTTAGGGTTGAAGTCTAATGCCTTGAACTCCTTCTGGAACAACAACGCATCTGAGAGGTAGGATGCCTGAAACACTATGTCAGGGTTAGCAGCTTTGAGCTTCATCACCTCACTGGTTACGCTGGCAGCTTCGGCCGAGTAAGCTATATCAGCCACAATCTTATATTCAGCGCCGGCAGGATACTTTTCCGCAATTAAGGCTTTCTCAGCATCTGCTACACCCACGCCAAAGAGAGTATCCTCATAAAGAATAGCCACATTCTCTATTTCGCTCTGGTCGAGCCCTTCCTTCTCCTTCAAGTCTTCGAGGAATTTGAAAAAAGTCTCGGAGAATGTATAGTCATGAGGGGTATTGCGGAAGAACCATTTGAAGCCACGATCAGTGAGCCCGGGGTAAGTTGACTCTGGGTTAAGGTAAGGTATCGCTAATCGCTCGGCGGCGAAGCTTGCTGTTTCGGTAACCGAGCTCTGATAAGCTCCGATCAATGCTACTACACCTTCCATCTCGATCAGCCGCTCAGCCTCTGCCAGGCCGGTTTCGGGCGAGCCTTTGGAGTCAGCGAACACTACCTCGATCGGCGCACCGCCTAGCCCGGGCAGCCCCTCGCCTCTGGCAAATGGCAGGTCAATGTCGTAGGAATTGTTGACGATATCTGCGGCTAACTCCACAGCATGCTTGATGTCTGTCCCAATAGCCGCTAATGATCCAGTAATCGGATATATCGCTCCGATTTTCACTGTCTCCACCTCTTCCACTGGCGGTGCTGGTTTGCAGCCAGGAACAACAAAACTGGCCACCAGTATCAGTGCCAGGCAAAGTAACAATATTTTGTTTTTCAATTGATTCACCTCCTTTCAGATTTAAGTCTCCTCGCTCTTTTCACCTTTATTATACCCCTACATAGCATCACCCCTCCTTTCTCTAAAAGGTTAACAGAAAGGTAATTAAAAAACAATCAAATAACGGCTCTATTATGAATTTTGTGAAAAAATCTCCTCAACCGGCAATAAAATAACATTTAAGTTTAAACCTTCGGCATTTACAGCACTGTCCCACAAGAGGCGGACCCTGTCATAATCACCGCTAGCTAAAGTCAAATCAATTTTAGCCATCTTTAAAATCACCTCGTTTTAGATTAATCCCATCGCCTGCGCCACTAGAGTAGCTGGGTGCAAGACCTTAATACTAGGGAGACGCTGCTTAGACAGACCTGCTGTTAGCTGTTTAATGCATGTAGGGCAGCAGGTAACAATAGCCTCTACATCCATGTCTTTTAAAAAGGACATTTTACGCTTTAAAATGCATTGCGAGATTTCTAGATTTGTTAACCGCAAACCGCCGCCGCCACCGCAGCAGTAGTCAGCTTCAGGCATTTCTACAAAATCCAAATCAGGAATAGCTCGAAGCACTTGACGCGGCTCTTCATATACGCCCTGACCCCGTTTAAGCGAACAGGGATCGTGATAAGTAGCCTTTAATTTAAGGCCTGGCAAACCTTCTAGCGATAAAGAATTCTCTACCAGGAACTCACAAAAATCTTTTACCTCAAAAGGCAATCCATTGCCTGTAGCTTTTTGGTAAATTTCTGGCCAAATTTTTTTAGCACTTAGACCACAACTGCTACAAATTGTTATTACCTGGTTGCAGTTTGCTTTTTTAAAAGCTTCTACGTTTTTAGTAACTAGCTCCCTTATTTGTTCGTGAGCTCCAACTTCTTTTAAGGGAATACCGCAGCAAACCTGTTCAGGCGGAATGGCTATTTCTATACCCAAATTTTGCAGTACCTTAACAGCAGCTGCAGCAATAGGCATTAGACGAACATCATAATCAATAACGCAGCCAACAAAGAGCCCGACTTTCGTAGCACTTGCATTAGCATTTTGCTCCAAGAAGGATTTCTTGCCTTTAGGCGGTCGGAAGGATTTTTGGCTATCTTTAACCATCTCCATTAATTGGTTAACAGCCCGTGGGGCCCTGCCATTAGCCACCAGCTTTGCGCGTAAAAGCTGGATAATTTCGGCTGGGGCAATACTATGCGGGCAGACTTCAGTACATTTACCACAAGTAGTACAGTTATACAATCCACCGCTGTAAGCTACTACATCACGGTTCAGTTCGTCGCGCGGGTCAAAGGCATGTCTGGCCAACTGTACCATACCGGCTGGACCTAAATATTCATGTTTATTTTCATACAATACCGGACAACTGGAAACGCAACAGTAGCATTCTACACAGCGGCTGGCTACTTTAAAGTTTTCTAAGTCTTCAAGATCGATTTTTTCCGGCTGTTTGGCGGGAACATTTACCCGGTCTAAGAATAAACGCAGGCTATCTTTGCGGTTTTCGTATTCCTGCCGGTCAACCATCAAGTCACGGATTACAGGGAGGTTATCCAGTGGTTCCAGGGTCATTTCTTGCCTGGCAGCTTCCCGGCACATGAGGCCGGGTTTCCCATTGATTTTTGCCCCACAGAGTCCACAGTGGCTATTGCGGCAACAGTAACTAAAGCTAAATGTTCCGTCAATTTTTTCATATATGTAAAAGGCTACGTCCAAAACGCTCATGCCCGGCTCAAAAGGAAACTCATAAGTTCCATAATGGGGTTGCCCATCTATTTCCGGGTTATAGCGCAAGATAGTTGCTTTACCCTTTTGCACGTTATAAACCTACCTCGTCGGGCCTGATTTCCCTTAGGTCTACAGGGACTTTCTCCATTTTAATTTCGCCATCACTTCCATGTATGACAAGATGTTGCAGCCAGTTACGGTTATCTGTTTCAGGATAATCATCCCGGTAATGGGCCCCCCGACTCTCAGTACGGTTTAAGGCTGCCGTGGCTACACATTGGGCTACTGTCACTAAAAAGTAATTCTCAAGGCCCTGTACCAACTCCTGGTTATAATGCCTGGACTTTAAGTCTAAGAATTGTTTTCCCAATTCTGATTCAAGTTCTTTAAGCTCCTCTAGAGCGCTGCGCAAGTCAGATTCTATCCGGAAAACATTAACCCTTTCCCACATAAGTTGGCGCAAACGTTTACGTAAGTCTATGGGTCTTACGCCTTCCTCGCGCCCAAGCATCTGGTTTGCCAGTTCAGTGGCCACTAGTGCTTCGCGAGGGTCTACAATAGACTGAATGGTGCTTGCCGCAAATTTTGCTGAAGCTTTACCAGCACGTGCCCCTGTCACGAGGAGCTCAGCAAGAGCATTCTGACTCAAACGGTTAGCTCCATGCATACCCGCTGCAGTTTCGCCTGCTACAAAGAGCCCTGGCACAGCGCTTTGCCAATTTTCATCCACTTTCACCCCGCCCATGATGAAGTGACAGGTGGGGGCAACTTCAAGGTAATCTTTCTCCGGGTCTATGCCGATCTTTTGATAAGTTTCGTAAAGGGCGGGTTGCATCCTGGCAATAAAGCCAGGCTCATGGTATGTCATATCGGCAAAAATACCACCGTGAGGGCCACTACGACCCTCTTTGATTTCAGTGTAGATGGCCCTGGCAAGTTTGTCACGCGTTGAAAGTTCCAAGCGCGCGGCATCATATTTTTCCATAAAACGTTCACCTTTGTTATTTCGCAAATGAACATAATAAAGCAAAGCTGCTAGAGCACCCCTTAGAGAATGTGGAAAAAGAAAACCTAAGGGGTAGAACTGGACAAACTCCATATCCATGACCACTGCACCAGCACTTAAGGCAAGAGCGTAACCATCACCGGTAATGCCTGTCGGGTTGCTGGTGTTTAAGTAAAGGTTACCAGCACCTCCACAGGCTAGGATAATAGCTTTGGCTCGTAATAGAACCGACTCGCAAGTTTTGATATCTAAACCTACGGCTCCAACAATTTTATCGCCATTATTGAGTAGTTTTAAAATAATTACATTTGATAAAATCTTCACATTACGTTTGCGAAGCTCACCAACTAGAGTACGAAGCATTTCATGACCGGTACGATCCTCTAGGAATGGACAACGGTGGAAAGAATGGCCGCCGCCAATACGCAAAGAGTAATTTTGACCATCATTTTCACGCTGCCATAAAGCTCCAATTCTTTCCAATTCCAGAATCAGATCCGGGGATTCTTCTACAAGTATTCGCACAAGTCGCTGCTCATTCAAAAAAGAGCCGCCTTTAACAGTATCTCGGAAATGAACATCACGGCTGTCACCGGGCAAATGCCAATCACCAACACCTGCAATTGCTCCTGGCGCCATTATAGTGCTTCCGCAGCGCTCAGGTACCCCCTTTAAGACCATAGTTACGGTTACGCCATGTTTGCTGGCTTCGTAGGCAGCCATTGCCCCAGCCCCACCACCACCGATAACTAGAACATCTGTATCGAAGCTGTGCATATTTAAGTTCACTATTTATGTTTTTGGTAAATAAAAGGAGCTGCCCAGGCGATGCCACCTAGAAGCAAAGCTTCGGCAGCTATAACCCCGGCGCCTAAGAAGGCAATGTCCTGCCAAAATTGCTCAGGAAACAGCTTGGGGAGATAGCCCGAACTCATCCACCATGGATTGTCAAAGGCAACATGGTGGAACTGGATGAATAATTGCTCAAAATCAATAAGAATTGAGGCGATGCCCAGCACAGCTATGATGGCTAAAGTGAGGGCACATCCCCGCCTTATCCCTTTAGCTAAATCCTGCCAGCGGCCTTTCCTCCACAACAAAAAGAGCAAAACATAGATAATGATATAAGCCAGGCTTGCTAACTGAACTCGATGGTTAAATTGAAATAGCCGCCTGACATCGGCGAGATGAGTAAGCTCGCGGTTCTGGGCATCTTCCTGAAACAGCGGAATTTCTTCCTCACCCTCAATAACTACCATCATTTGAGGTGTCTCTACCCTAAAATTAAAGTAGTCAACAAGCCTTTTGGCCACATTGCCTAACTGTTCCCTGTCTATCCCTGTATCTTCGCTTACACCATATCTATCGAAGCCATACTCGTAGAGACGCGTGCTGTTTATGCCCAGGCGAACAGTGCTGGTAAGGAGCAGAAGGGGCAAACAAATTATAAATAGCCAATAAGCAACAACTTTAGCGATTTTCAACTTTTGCTCCTCAAATATTGGGGCACCGAAGGCAGTGCCGAAAAAGTCATGCTATAATTTTAAAAATGCCGCAGAAGTTTACTCACCTCCATGTTCATACGGAATACAGCTTGCTTGATGGTATGTGCCGCATTCCCCAGCTTATTGCCAGGACCAAAGAATTGGGCATGGACAGCCTGGCTATTACTGACCATGGG
>Ga0307379_10008474_pt1 | contig 13855 bp, 10 predicted proteins | sample UN2MG_FD_202237 | JGI IMG/M metagenome (GOLD analysis project Ga0307379, IMG submission 202237) | Soil microbial communities from Risofladan, Vaasa, Finland - UN-2 | ecosystem: Environmental > Terrestrial > Soil > Coastal area > Acid sulfate soil | place: Finland: Risofladan, Vaasa | collected...
CCGTTTCCAATTTTTTTTGATAAATGCATTGATCATCAATCCTGACAAAAAAACTGCAGATATAGTTTTCATCCAATTGGGAAGCATCTCCATGCTGCCGGCAAGCAGGTTGAAATTCTTTCCGGATAATGCCCATATATAATCCAACAGCAAACCAAAGAGAAGCGCGGTTGTTACTATTGAAATAAGATACATGAACAGCGTTTTTTTACCAAGTTTTCCCCAAGTAAACGACATTGTTGCAGCATTTGTCGCAGGTCCTGCGATAAGAAAAACTAAGCCAGCCCCTGGAGTCATGCCTTTTAAAATTAAAGAGGCAGCAATCGGGATAGAACCTGTCGCGCATATGTACATCGGGATCGAGATCAACAGCATCAAGGGATATGCAATTAGAGGTGTTCCTAAATATTTTTCAATAATATTCCCGGGTATTAAAAATCCGATTACGCTGCCGATCAAAATACCGATCACGATCCATTTCCCGACATCGCTGACTAAATCAAGAAATGCATAACGAAAGATTCTTTTTATTTTACTTGATAAACTATGAGAATGTGCCGATTCAACTGCACACATATTACAGGAAGATTCACTTTTAGGCAAAGATATCTCCTTTCTGTTTGAACCTTCAAAAATGTTTGTGAGAATACCACCAAAGATGCCTGCAAATAATGCTGCTACAGGTCTTATAACTGCAAATAAAGGCCCGAGCAGTGAATAGGTTGCCAGCACAGAATCTATACCTGAAGTTGGAGTGGATGAAAGAAATGAAACAGTTGAACCTTTTCCCGCACCCTTTTCCCTTAAATACGCAGCAACAGGTATTACACCGCAGGAACATATTGGTAACGGCACTCCAAAAATTGATGCTTTCACAATTGATTTTACATTACTGCCAGAGAGGTGTTTATAAATTTTATCTCTTGGAATAATTATGTTTAGTATGCCTGCCACAAAAAATCCTAAAAGGAGGTATGGTGACATTTCTAGAAGAAACTGCCATGCAATATTAGCTATGTCAATAATTCCCTTTATCATTGTAAATTAACCTCCAAAAAACACTGTTACTTCTCCCCCTTCTTAAGATTTCTATATTTTTTTTCTTTTTCCAACTTCTGGCCTACTTTATTATCTGTTTTATGGTGAAAAGATATATCTAGGATCTTAGCCCTATCATTAGCAAAACTGAATTGGTCTTCATAGTCCCTTCTTCTAAATTCCTTGTCATATTTCGATCCCCAAACTGGTATCTTGTTTCAATAAAAAAAAATAAATCTTCTTCCAATTCTATCTGATATCCACAACCAAGAACATAACCAAAATCACTATCCTTTGTTTCATTTTTGATATCAACTATATCCTGGCCCTCTATTCTTTTATTATGGGAAAGGATATAAGAAAGCTCGATTCCTGCAACGACATAAGGTGAGGACTCTGATAATAACTGGGCTCTGACTAAAAATGGGAGGCTAACTGTATTCATGGTATATTTAGATATTGAATCATGAGGATCAATAAATTTAGCTATTGTTCCTTTCTTAAAATATAAAATATTTGCCTCCAGTAATATATATCTGGATAACTTCCTTTCAAATCCAATCCCACCTAAAAAACCCAGTTTATAACTCCGTTTAAAATTTCTATCACCTCCAGGATCGCTGTATTTTGAAATATTTAATCCTCCCATTATTTTAAAATCTGCATACAGGCTGGTAACAATCATTAAAATTAGTATAAAAATAAATATTTTTTTCATTTCAATTCAATTTTACCAGCGGAAATACGCTGTTAGTTTTAAATATAAATCGCTTGAGGAAATATCGTCATAGGCCACATATGCAAGGTTAGGCATGAGATTAAAATCATTCGCAACTTCAAAATCAAATCCTGCCAGCAATAGAGTAGACGGAGAAGTGAAATCAAACGGAATGTAACTTATCTTTTCTCCGTTTGGATTCGGATGAAACATCCTGTCCAGCCGGGCAAAAAAATTGATCTTCTCCCTCAAACAGAAAACAGCAAAGCCGGAAGCTACTTGAAGATTAAAATCCTTGTCTCCTCCTGAGTGACTCTGGTAAGCATACTGTAAACCTGCTCTAAATTTTTCCCTCTTATAAGCCAAAAAAGCTTGAATAGTAGAAACATCATAAAGTCCTTTTGACCCAGGAGCGTAATCTCCGTAAATTTCGAAATATGCTTCATTTACCGGGTTGAATCCTACAACAGCATATACTTTTTTCTCTTTATTAACTTCTTCCTTCAGACCTTCTCCGTTTGCCAGCATAAAGTGATAATATATCTTTTTTCCGGCAGCATATCCTTTTATTGCAAGCCCAAAATCTCTTGCCGGGGCCATTTTTTGTAAGTTAAGAGCAGTCTTCTCAACTGAGCGGTAACCCCAGTATTGTACGAGCTTGCCCAAAGAAGGGGTGACCGAAAGCCCTAACAGGATGGATGTTTCTTTTCTATCATATTCCAGATATAGGTCCTTAATATACGGTTCTATCTTTGTGCTGCTTTTAAAATCACCGGCACTGTTGCCTTCCAACCTGAATCTTATTTTAAAGGATGACCCAAGGTCATGGTCATAAGTAAAATAAACTCTTCTCAACCAGAAACCGTTCTTCCCCTCTATATTTTCATTATGATGATTCGCTATATAATAGTAATCCATGAACGCCAACCCTGAAATCTTGCCCAGTGCTTCTGCTTGAGATATTTGTGCTGCAAGAAGAACGCTTATTAATAAAAAAATCAGTTTTTTCTTCATCATCCACTACTAACCAGAATCGTTTTCACATCATATACTTTGTTGTCTTAATATATTAATACATTTTTCCAATGAATCTTTCCAATAAGGAATCTTTATTTTATATATACTTTTAATCTTTGCTTTATTCAGTACACTATATGGAGGTCTTTTTGCTGGAGTCGGATACTGATATGTCTCAATAGGATAAATATTACATTTAATACCTGCCATCTCTACAATTGCTTTTGCAAAATCATACCGGCTTGCTACACCTTCATTGCTGTAGTGATAAATCCCTGACTGAAAATTACCTGAATTAATTATATGGAAAATCACATCGGCTAAATCATGTGCATAAGTTGGAGTTCCGATCTGGTCGAATACAATCCCTAGCGAATCCCTCTCTTTAGATAAGCGAATCATGGTTTTAACAAAATTATTCCCATAAGAAGAATATAGCCATGAAGTACGTATGATCATTATTTCCTTTCCATGTTTAATAACAGCTTTTTCGCCTGCCAGCTTAGTTATCCCATATACAGACACAGGATTCGTTTTATCCTTTTCTGTAAATGGGATTGATGAATTTCCGTCAAAGACAAAATCTGTTGATATATGGATTAATTTTATATTGAATTCACAAGAAATTATAGCCAGATTTCGAGCAGCCCTATGATTTACCAGGTCTGCCAGTTCTTTTTCTTCCTCTGCCTTATCTACCGCTGTATAGGCAGCACAATTAACTGCGTAGTCAATTTTATGAGACGAAAAAAATGCTTTCACATCATCAATGCATGTTACATCAAGTTCATCGATATCAGTGAATATGAAACTGAGATTATGAAATTGAGATAAATATTTTATTTCACTTCCCAACTGACCATTTGCACCAGTTACAAGAATAGTTTTTTTCATAAACTTTTATCTGAACTATCTTTTTATCTATCTTTATAGTACTTTTTATAGAAGTCTTTAAAATCCTTGGATTTCTCTTTAATTTTCTGCCACCAATCAATATTCTCCTGATACCAGTGGACAGTTAGTTCTAACGATTCATCAAATTCCCTTTCAGGCTTCCATCCCAGGTCATGGATCTTCCGACAATCCAGTGCATACCGCCTGTCATGGCCCAACCTATCCTTGACCAAAGTAATCAAACTCCTGGGCTTTTCTAGTAAATCCACGATACGCTCTGCCACTCTGATATTCGCAACCTCATTGGTAGCACCAACATTATATGCTTCTCCTATCCGTCCCTTCCGCATAACAACATCTATGGCCCGGCAGTTGTCTTCCACATAAAGCCAGTCTCGAACATTCGTTCCTTTTCCATACAAGGGCAGATGTTTCCCCTCTAATGCATTACTCACAAAAAGAGGAATAAACTTTTCCGGATACTGATAGGGCCCAAAATTATTGCTCGGCCTGATAACAAGAATAGGCAAACCGTATGTCACCCAATAGGAATAGGCCAACCTATCCGCAGCAGCTTTGCTTGCAGCATAGGGCGAAGAAGGACACATGGGATCATCCTCCTTGAAATATCCTTCATCACGACTTCCATAAACTTCATCCGTTGAGACATGGATGAAAAATTCAACATCGGAATTCTTTAAAGCCTCAAAAAGCACAAAACTCCCGTAAACATCTGTCAGAATAAATTCGCCAGCATCCAGGATGGAGCGGTCCACATGAGTTTCTGCAGCAAAATGGATAATGCCGTTAACTCTCTTAATAATCCTATTAACAACCTCACGATCTCGGATATCTCCATGTATAAACTCATACCTGGGATCGTCTTCCACATCCCTTAAGTTATCGAGGTTTCCGGCATAGGTCAGCTTGTCCAGATTGATTACTCTGCATCGCGGATAATACTTCAGCAAATAATGAATAAAATTGCTTCCGATAAAACCTGCTCCTCCTGTTACTAGAAGAGTCCTGTCCTCAATACGGCGTTCCTCAGCCATCCTTTCTTCTCCAATCGTAAGGGATATCGTTGTCATGAGGATCTATACGCTGCTCATCGGGATTTTCATAATCATATACTTCTGTTGGAATGTTAACGATAAGGGCCTCTTCTTCGCTTACGCACATCCAACCGTGATAGACTCCTTTTGGAATCTGGACAAGCATTGGATTATGAATGCCCAGATAGAATTGGTTTATCTCCTTGAAAGTCGCAGAGTCCTCTCTCGAATCATATAACGCCAGTTTTATCATGCCATGGACGCAGGCAACATTATCTGTTTGCTTTTTGTGAAAGTGCCAGGCCTTCACAACACCAGGAAAAGTAGTACTCACGTAAACCTGACCGAATTTCAAAAATAGGCTATCATCGCTGCGAATAATTTCCATAAGCCTTCCTCTTTCATCGGGAATGACACGTAATTTCTTTGTTTTTACACCGTCAATCATGTTTCTCTCCCTCTTAAATCTGATTAAAATCCTTAAAAATATGAGTTAATTTAAATTATAGAGATTACATCCTGCCTTCGCTCGCCCTCAATGACAACAAAGGAACATCATTATTTCGCCCCTCACAATGAGCTTTACTTAATTCCGATCTCGCTTTTGTCGCCGACCATGAATCGGTAGACAGAAGGCTTCGAAGGACATTTGAAGATTCTCACTTCTCGCCCGATAAGACTCTCATCGATGCGGCTTCCAACATCTAGAATCTCACTTCCCTCCATAACGATGCTGCATTCGATCTCGGATCGTACAATTCGGCACTTCTTTTGTATAGATGTAAAGGGCCCTATATACGAGTCGGTAATCTCGCACCCTTGTCCTATAATAGAAGGCCCCCTGATGATACTTCTCTCCACAAGAGCATCTTTTTCTATCACCACCTGTCCGTTTATCCTTGATGATTCATCAACGTGTCCCTCTGTTTTTCCTTCTATTGACTCCAGAATCAGGCGGTTGGCATCCAGGATGTCTTCGATCTTCCCTGTATCTTTCCACCACTCGCTGACAAGGTGAGGCTGTACTTCGCAGCCGTGATCGACAAGATACTGAATGGCATCCGTAATTTCCAACTCATTGCGCCACGATGGTTTAATGGCTCTTACTGCCTCAAAGACATGGAAATCAAACATGTAGACACCAACCAGTGCAAGGTTGCTCATAGGCTTCTTTGGCTTCTCAACCAGCCGCACAACCTTTCCATCCTTAAGCTCGGCCACACCAAACATCTTGGGGTTTGGGACTTCTGTCAGCAGTATCAGGCTGTTAGGCTTTTTCTGCCTAAAATCATCCACCAAAGATTTGATCCCATTCTTCAGGATATTATCTCCCAGATACATGACAAAAGGCTCTTTCCCAAGGAAGTCTTCAGATATCATGACTGCATGGGCCAATCCCAAAGGTTCCTCCTGCTCGATGTAAGAAATGTGAATTCCCCATCGGCTTCCGTCTCCAACTGCCTCTTTAATCTCATCCTTTGTATCACCCACAACAATACCGATTTCCTCGATCCCAGCCTCTTTTAATGCCTCTATCCCGTAAAACAAAACCGGTTTATTTGCTACTGGGACAAGTTGTTTTGCCTGTGTGAAAGTCAAAGGACGCAGTCTCGTCCCTTTCCCTCCGCTTAATATCAATCCTTTCATCTTAAAACCTTATTACCTTAAGTTAAAAGCCAGTCTACTGTGCTTATTGACAGAGGTCAACTAATTTTTTCTCTAACGACATGTGCACACATTTATCTGGAAATATTATCAATATATAGAGTCATTTTGATCTTGAATTTATCCTGATATAACCTAAATATTTCAAGAGAAAAAAACAAATTAAAAATATAGAAAATAGAAGTAATACTCTTAGTTCTCTTTTAACAAATTCAAACAGTATCCCGCTCAATGAAAATAAAAACGATATGAAAGTTAGAATCAATGTTGTTTTAGTTTCAGAAAAGCCTTTTCTTAAAAACCTGTAATGAAGATGATCAGTATCTCTCTTAAAGATATTCTTCCTTTTATAAATTCTCCTTATTATTGTTACAACCGTTTCTAGTATTGGAAGAAATAAAATAATAATAGGGATCAATAAAACAATAGCTAATGAAGCCTTTCTTTGAATTGTTGCCATAGATAAAGCGGCAAGAACAAATCCAATCACTAAACTCCCAGAATCTCCTAAGTATATTTTTGCTCTAGGGAAGTTAAAGGGATAAAATCCGCTTATAACTCCTAATAAGACAGCTATAATCACAACAAGATAATATTGAGACGACAAAAATGCCAAAACTCCGAGAGAAAGGAGTGCAAAAAATGATATTCCGGCAGCTAATCCATTTACTCCGTCTATAATATTAACAGCGTTTGTTATGCCGCAAACCCATAAAATAGTTAATAAAAAAGACAGGAAAAAATTTATATTTTTAGATCCTATAAAGGGAATACTAATTTCTGCTATTTTAAGCCCGCCAAAATAAATTATTGCTGCCGCAATAATCTGGAAAAAAATTTTACTCAAAACATTTGTGCCAATAAAATCATCATATAAGCCTAAAGTAAAAATTATTAAGATAGCAATAATTAACAGAGGGATATTTATAATTTTATCGAGATCTTGGAAAATATAATTAGATGTAACCATGTGAATAAATAACATAGAAAAAAATACAGAAAAAAATACAGAAATCCCCCCGATTCTTGGAGCATTTTTTTCTTTAAAGATTCTATTGTTAAATTTATTAAAACAATTACATTTATAAGTTAATTTTGTTAAGGCCAAAGTTAAAATAAATGATATGAGACCCGAAACAATAAATGCTTCAGCTATTACTAATACTTTCATTACAAATCTTCCTTTCTCAACATTTAATTATTTTAATCACTTTAGCACATAATTGTTGTCTTTTTAAATGATATTCGAGTTTGTCCCAGATGATTTACTCGACTTCAGTGTAAATTGGGCTGCTTTCTCTTCCATAAACATCAAAGGCAGTAAGTCCGTATTTATAAATTTTGTCCTTATCCACTTTTCGGATCCAATATTCAAAAGTACCCACATTAATTTCTTTCAGTAAGATATTTTCGTCCTCATCAACAAGATAAATTTTATATTTTTCTATAATATCTTTATTTTGAGGGTTTGCTCCCCATGCTAAGATATTGATGTATTCTACCTGAAATAAAGATCTGTTTTTTTTCTTTTCTCCATAAAAATTTATTGGAGGATAAAGAGGGGGAAACTTAATGTTTAGATATACAGTCAGGTTTTGTGGACTATTATCAGTATCGTATGATGTAATTATAATTTCTCCTTGATATGTCCCCTCAGATAAATTTGAAATGTCTACTGAGACTTGAATTTCATCCCATTCACCTTTTGAATCACCGGTCTCAGGAGAAACATTTATCCAATCTTTATCTGCACTAATGTTATAAGTTAACTCTCCTACTCCAGAATTTCTTATCTTGAATATCTGAGGAGGAAAGTTTGATTCTTCTTTTTGTCCTTCGAAAAAAAGCAAGGTTTTATTAATCTCTATAGAAGGCGTTAGAATAGTAGCTTTAAGAGATTTATACCAGGTATTGGCAATTAATTGGTAACCTGTCTCATTCGGATGCGTTGTATCACTATATAATGTTGTATAGCCTCCCGGATAATTATAAAAAGCTTTATACTGATCGACAAAATATGTTTTCAGATTGGATGCTATTGATCTAATTTTATCATTAAATGCGAGCATTCGTTCTTTTAACATTTCAGACCACGCTAATCTTGGAATTATTGATGCAAGAAAGACTGTCATATTGAAATCAAGGCACTTTTTTGCCATCTGCTGCAAATTAAAGGCGGCTGTATCTACTGAAATTTTTGTATCTTTCATATCATTTGTTCCCTCCATCAGAAATATAGTTTTTGCTCTATCACTATTTATCACTGAATTAATCCGGCTCAGTCCTTCGGATGTATATTCACCTCCAACGCCACGGTTTAGAACTGTACTATCACTTATATTGTCATCAATAAGCTTTTCTAATCGCGGTATGTAACCTTTGTCAGGAGCAGGAATTAAGTTTATTATTCCATAAGTAATGCTGTTTCCAAAACCAATATACTTATTCTCATATAATTCAAGAGTAGTAAGAAAAGAGTCTTTTTTATTTTTTGGAAAGAAGAATATTTCCTGCAATTTATAAGGCTGTATTAAAAAGGCTTCAATTTTTGTTCCGGCTTGCCATAAAACAGCAATTTTCCCTCCCGAGGAAATAAGTTTTGGAGGTCTAGTTATGTTCTCATTGCCTGAGATTTTAATCCCATGGCTCCATTCTTCACCATTTTTTTGGATTAACCATACTTCATGTTTAGATTTAACATTTTTAATCCACGCAACTGTAGGAATCTCATCAAAAAACAGTGAAATACAAGGAAAAGTGTCACCTGTGTTAGGGTTATCGGTAACTTGTTCTTCTTTATGCCATTTATTTCCATCCCAGTATGAATAATACAATTCATAGTCATCTCCGTCATATGAACTCCATACAACATGAGGAAAACCATAAAAATCCAAAGCGATAGAGGGAGTTATATGAGGGACATCAGGAAATTGATTTAAGCTTGAAGGTTCTTTCCATCTTTCCTCATCGAAAGTAGTGTATAAAATTTCATCACAATTTCTAAGCTGTCCAACCCAGAAAAGCCATATTTTTCCTGTCTCATTAATTATTAATTGAGGGTCGAGAACTGAATGAGAATTTATCTGCCAACATTGATTCGTTGTAACATTTTTAACCACAATTGTGTATTTTTTTTGATAATAATTTACCCATGTCATAAACAAATCATTCCCAATGGAAAAATTTATATTGGGTGAAAAATTAAATCCTTTCATACTATCAGTCAAATCGGTACGATTAACGATTTTGTTGTTTCTCAACTGAGCTATATATATATCGCTTCTTTTAGTCTCTCTTTCTTCCCATACAAGCCATATCCTTCCTATCCTATCTCTTTTCGTACAGATAGAAGAAATATTATCTGTATAATGAATATTTTGAATATCAGCACCCCTAAATTTGCCTTCTTGCTGCGTTAATAATCCTATCCTGCCATAGGAAGTTATATAAACTATGTTTAAATTTCCGTGACGATCAAAGAAAGGTGCTCCATCTCTCCCTTGAATAGACATGACATTTTCTTCAGCAAATTGAAATTTAGCTGGAATAAATAAAATTAATAATAAAAGAGGAAATATTTTTTTAATCGAGAGAAAAAACTCCTTTGTGGCATTAACATTTACTTTCAAGTTAAATATTATCTTTTTCATATCATCTAAAAATAAGGTTATAATAACTCAAATTTGTTTGGCTCCAATCAGTCATTTTACACAAGAAGATATTGAATATCAAAATTTTAAATTAATCAATACTTGCCCACGTTTGCTTTATAAACTATTTTCGTAACGCCCTATTATAAGGTCTAGGATTAAAAATTCCTGTTCTTCCGTTTGAAAAACAAAAGAATCACGAAAAGAAATAATGAAAGAAAAGAAATAATGAAACCAATCATAAGATAAAAAGGCTTTTTTTTAATAAAAATTTGAGTGTTATTATTTACATAAACTGCAGGCATAACCCCCAAATATTGCTCTATATCTTTTAATTTGCCATCTACATAAGCAAGATAATTATCATTAGGACGGGGAATAATCACGTATCCTGAACATTTCTCTGGGAGATGGATTGTAATCTCTCCGACAGTACTTTCGTAAGTTAGATTTCTAATTTTTATAACTGGAGGGTACTTATCAATATCGGAGATCAAATAAGGCCCTTCCGGGCATTTTAAATTCTCTACAATTGCAACAGCTCGCTCAAGTCTATGGATCCGATATTTTTTCTTATAAATATCATTTGCTTCATGTAAAAAATATTTAAATGAAAGATCAGTTTCTTCCCCGTTCACAGTTAAATAGCTGTTTACTTCCGATGTTCTTTTGGTTGACCATCCTGAAAGCATCGAGTGCGTCTTTTTGTTTAAAAGCGTTAGTGAGAATTCATGCTCTCCTTTTTCCAATTTTATGGGTTTGTCAAAATTAAAATAAACCCAGGTATTATCCTTAATGTACTTCTTGTCTTTTTTTGAAATACCGATTAGTTCGTGATTCTTCGAATCAAACAATTTCAATAATACATCTGAATCAAACCTATTATTCCGATAGTTTCCAAGAAAAAGATTTATACCAGATAAAAGTCTACTTTCCGATAAATAAAAATGTTGAAATATTTCGTTGAATGGAATTGGAGGAGAGGGACAACGGTTGATTTCGGGCTGTTTGAAAAAATAGGGAGTCAGAATAAAACTTAAATTATTTGCATCGATTAAAAGATATTTTACAGCGAATAAATCCATTAATGGAGATGAAAAATCGATGCTCCGCGCTGAAAAAATAAATGAAGTCGCGCTTGAGTATGAATCCGGGACAAGAGAAAACAAGAGTTTTTTTTCTGCATTGCTTCTGAAAGAATGACGAAACCACTCAAAAAGATCATACGAAGACAAAATCCCAGATAAATTAAACGAGTAATCTGCAATAATAGATTGATAATCCTTTATGTTCTTTTTTACAAAGTCAATTGAGGGAGTCGTCGGGTAAAAATATTCTGAACGGCTAGGACCATTAAATTCATTGAAATACTTTTTTTGATCGACAAATTGGACAAGAAAAATAATAATAAGAATAGGTGTGACAAGTTTGAAAACTTTTGATGACCTTTTTTTTAAATCTTGAAGACATTCTATAAAAAAAGATGAAAGCAAAGCGATGGACAGACCGATGATTACACTCATTCTTCCCCAGGGATTGAAAGAGAATATTGGTATTCTTCGTATTAGATTATGATTTATCAATCCATATGCAATAACTATAGAAATTATCAATAAAAGTAATGAAAATATATAAAATGATTTTGACTCTTTAGACCTTTTTTTCATCCACAAATAAGGGAAACTAATTAAAGAAAAAATAAAGGCAAGAAAACCACTATAGACTGAGGTTCCCACATGGATATCCCTTGGGTTATATAAATTGCATAAGTTGTTTAAACTAAGACCTGATCCAGCATTTGCTCTGTAAGATAAATCTACGTTTTTAAGAGTATTAACTAAATTTAATAAATAATCACTGGAAATTATAAAGGCAAAAGCAATAAATAATATGGGAGTAATACTTTTCAATAAAAATGAACGAATAGTTTTACAGTTGAAAATATTATATATAAATATTAATAAGGCAACTGAATATAATCCATAAGCAGCAGCTACAGGAAATGCTCCTTTAATTAAAAATATACTCACAAAAGTAATAAGGAAAAGGTATTTGGTTCTATCAGAAATGAGATATAAAGCAACGGCCCAAAAGAGCCATGGAATCCACATAGAAGTGTCCACTTGCGGCCAAAAAAACCATGCGGCATTAAAGCCGCAAAGCATATACACAATTCCCCCAAAAATCGAGGCTGGATAAGAAAGAAATAATTGCAAGAAAAGGTAAACTCCGAATGCAGAAATTATTAATTTAAATAGCTGGGAACAATAAAAAGCTAATGGATCATCGGGAATGCATACAAATATTAATAAACTTGGTTTCCATATTAATACATATAGGTTGCCAACTACATCAAGCTTTTTTTTATTAAAATTTTCGAGACAGTAATAAAATTCCTTTTTTATTTTAATCCATTCAGGCAATCTTGCATCTAATATGTCTGATCGTTCACGGCAACGAACTTTCAGATTGGAAGGAGCAACAGATGAATAACCGTGATATGACACTAAAAGATCGAAAGGCCCTACAGTTTCTTTAGCAAATGGATTAGCTCCAATCGCAATTATTGATAGTATAACGAAAAAAAAGAAAGCAAATATATTTTTGTATCTTAATGCTGAGTTTTTTATATCAGAAATCATCTCTAGTTCATTATCGCCCGACCCTACTCTTTTTAGCCATCTATTGATATCCCATTTTACAGCAGTTGTAAAGAAATTAATTGCAGAAGGATTGGAACAGTCTAATAGCTACACTTTTTTCGACTGGAATGTACTTCCATGGTCACTGCTTTTGATACTTAGCAATATACCCTCTGCCTAGAAACCCAAACCTAGTTCTTGATAATTTTTCCATCTTGAGCCCTACCGAGACATAAAAATTAGGGAATAATCGATTGATAGGCCAGGGTAAAGGAGAAAAATGATAATAGTTAAATTCTCTTAATATCAATCGTTCCTTCTCTGCATTACGATTAAAAAGAAAAGGTATGTGTGTTCTGAAGGGAGGATAGAGTAGAGTCTGCTTTTTAAGTATATTTTTTTTTATCCACCCTTTTATCTTCTGACCAATCAAATTATGAGCTAAAGGTTCAAATAGACGTGCAGGTGATAATCTATTTGAAAGAGAAATTATTGCTAAACCTCCTGGTTTCAGAATTCTTGATATTTCCCTAAGTGCTTTCTGATTTTCATTCAAATATTCAATAACTCCGGCACAGATCTCCCCATCAAAACTTTCATCTCTAAAAGGAAGATTTTCTATGTCACAATTTATTAGTGGTAACTGCTGATTAACTGTTTCTTTAGAAATCTCATGTAACATCTTAAAGGAATAATCTAGCCCATAGGTAAGGAATTTATGTTTTTTAAGAACTTGAAGCATTTCACCGGTTCCACAGCCAATGTCGATTATTTTCCCATTCTTTTTAAAATCTGACAGCATATTTGTCATATATCTTAAACGGATAGCTAAGACAGGATATATACTTGGAGGCTTTTTCTTGATATAATGATTTTTATGATATTCCCTTGAGTATTCATCAAAGTAGTTTTTTATATATCGCTTCTGTTTGTTTCTATCTTTCAGTACTGGGCTCATTTTAAGATTATTGGTTAATTATCTTCTTCAGTTTAAAACTAATTAATTGAAAAAAACCAGTAAAATCATACGTGCCATTAACTTTTCTTTTAAAGTTCGATATACCATCAATATTATAAATAGGGATCCTACGCAATTCATAGATATCACTTTCGATATTATTGGTACCGACTTTAGTAGATAAAGCAGCTTCATAGCCAGCCGATTTAACAATTCTT
>Ga0307379_10008476_pt1 | contig 13855 bp, 19 predicted proteins | sample UN2MG_FD_202237 | JGI IMG/M metagenome (GOLD analysis project Ga0307379, IMG submission 202237) | Soil microbial communities from Risofladan, Vaasa, Finland - UN-2 | ecosystem: Environmental > Terrestrial > Soil > Coastal area > Acid sulfate soil | place: Finland: Risofladan, Vaasa | collected...
GCACCGCATTTCTGGCAGAAGCGCCCGCCATCGGTCGCGGCGCCGTCCTGCTTCTCGTCTGTCCCGCTCCGGCTGGCCAACATCGTTTCTTCCTGCGGTTTAATGTCCTTGCGCTTGCCGCGTTGCTGTTTCCCAAACACATGCTGGCACCGCGTGCCCCCGCCCCACACGACGTCCTGCGCTCCCTTGTACTTCCGGAGGCCCCAGTAAGGAGGGCTCGTCACGATGCAGTGGACGCTCTCCGCAGGCATCTCGCCAAGCACGTCCAGAACGTGCCCGCAGTGCACTTCACCGGAGATGTCCTCGTACACCTTCACTTCGCCGCCTTCAGCCGCCCGCGCTCGGGCTTTTCCATCAGATTGTTCGGGTTCAGGTGCTCAATCGGCAGGCCCAACTTCTCGGCAAGGGCGATCTCTTTCTGCACGCCGGACGATTCCCGCCACCCGGGGATATTCAGCACGTAGAGTTTCTGGCACAGGCCCAGGATGACCGTGTCCTGCTCGTACCAACCTGTCCACAGGGGGTCTATCCCGGCGTCCCGGGCAATCGGGTGGCTGTGCGAGATGGGGCTGAAGACAACGTCGCCCCGCTCCTTGATGAGGATCCCGGCGATCACGTTGGCCATGCGGAACCGGACCGCCATCATCTTCTTGTCCTGGTGGGAGTACGGGCAGGCGAGGTAGGCGATCATCAGATTTGCCCCCTGTACCTGTCCCACATGCAGTCGATCACGTCGCATTGGGCATCCGTGAAGGTGGTGGTGTTCAGGTGTTGCTCCAAGAAGTCCACCTCCTCGCGGGTCACGTCCACGTAGTCCGCCGCGGCGTCCAGTTCCCGGATGAATTCGGCGCGCTCTTCGTCACTCAGATCGGGCATCTTTCTGCTCCTCCATCTTCCGGTTGGCAGCTTCGAGCTCGGTCTTGTCCATGCTGGCCGTCTCGGGCATGCGCTCCCGGTTGGGGATGGGTTCGTCGGGGACCTCGGGCTCTGCGTCCATTTTCAGCGCCTCGCGCAGGATCTGGTGCAGGGTGTGTTCGGCCTGCTTCTCGGAGGCGGGCTTTTGCACAATCTGCATGTTCAGGCTCTTCATGTTGGCGTCGTACCGCTTCTGTGCGTCGCTGACGGCGCGGTTCATGTCCGCCTGCGTTTTGGCGTTCGTCATGCCACGCAACGCCTTGCGGAGTCGCCGGATAAGGATCTCGTCCTCCAGGACCTCCGAGATGTAGAATTCGCTCCGCGGCTCGCCGAACTGTTCCTTGAACTCCTGCATCCGGCGTTCCCGGTACTGGACTTCGTCCTGTGACTCTGCGGCGGTCATGATCGACTCGAGGGACTGCGTGCCGGCAACGCGCTTTTCGATCTCCGCGCGCAGGACCACCCATCGCTTCCCGTCCCCCTGCTTGCCCGTCAACTTGCCATCCCGGATCCAGTTCTTCAGCGTTTCGGCCGTCCGGCCAAGTTCCACGGCGGCCTCCGCGATCGGCATGTACAGGCCGCCTTCGGTCAGGGCGAGTTCCCGGCGCGTGTCGGCGATTTCCTTCAGCGCCTCCTTGGATTCCCGCTGCCGTTCCTGGGGCGGGACCGTGTTGGCCCGTGTCGGGGTGCTCTCCGTGATGTGGATCATCAGCGTGGCGTCCGGGCCCTCCCCGTCGTACCTCCATTCGAGCTTCTTCGTGGTGCACATCGCCAGCAACTCGCGCATAGGCGTGCGCAACGTCACGGCCGCTGCGGTGATCGACTCCCAGCGGGGGATCGGTTTCTCGAGGCTTGTAGCCATCAGCGGAAGTCCTTGCACTTGACCTTGGTAATGATGCGCTGCCCGCTCCGAGTTCGGAGGTCGGTGGCGGGGCGGGCGACGATGCCCTCGGCCTCGAAGTCGCCCCAGGTGGACCGGAAGCCCTGCTTGGCCACATCCACCAGTTGGGGCAACGTGCCGCGGCCGAGGATGGGCACGATATCGAGGTTCAACTGGTCCGCGGTCTCCTCGACCTTCTCGCGGGTCAGCCACCACCCGCCGATCTTGATGTCGAAGAGTACGAAGCCGTGGTCCGGACGGTACTTGCCGCCCTTGTTGATCTTCGGTCCGTAGCCCTCGCCGTAGAGGCAGACCTGCAGGGGCTGGTCGGGCTCCTGTGTCTGGTGTTGGCCGAAGACGGCCTTGAAGGCGTTGAAGCGGGGCCGGAACAGTTCAAGAAAGGCGTCGACCAAGTGCGGCATCGGCTGCGCTTTGTCCGTCTTTCCGCGCCAGACCAAGTGGCGACCGTCCCACAGGATGCGCGTGTTCGTGCCATCGACCTTTTCCGTGAACACCCACTCGTTGTCCTTCAGGTACTCGAACTCCGGCAGCGAATACCGGCCTTCGATCAGCCGCCGCTTCCCGTCCGGTTCCCGCTTGAACACCGAATGGATCTTGTGGTACGTGTTCACCGCCCGCCCCCCCATCGCTCCAGCCGAGCCTTCATCTCCGCGATCAGCACCGGGTCGCCGCCAGCCGATGTCTCGAACTCGATCGCGCGCTGGTAGTGCCCGACAGGATCCCCGCTCCTGATCCACTCCTCCATCCCGAGATCCGTCCACCCGTAGAATCCGTAGACCCGCTTCCAGAACGGATAGTCTGGATGGCGGCCTTCGTTGCCGAGGTGGTGACACCGGACGGCCGGGCAGTAGGCGGTAAACAGGTCGTCCTCCATCGCCTTCACGGCGTAGTGGGCTTCCTCACCGCCGTACAGCCGATCGCCCTGGGCCGTGCGGTCCGAACCGGCGAACCGGTACTCCGCGGTCCGCATAGGCCCCCACCTCGCCACGTCTGAGCGACGGAACATCACGCAGTTGAAGGTGATAAGTGCCCGGTGGTGCAGTTCCAACTCGTGGCCACCGAACTTCTTCAGCGTGCCGCGCTTGCCCCGCACGTCCGAGTCGGCAGCCACGAAAGCCACCTGCGGACAGTCGCGCAGGATGCCAGACAACGTGTCGAGCCAGCCCGGCGTCTCCATCACGGTGTCGTCGTCGAGCTTCACCACGTACTCGCCGCAACTGGCGGCGAACCCGTCGTTCCACCCACCGTGACACCCGAGGTTGTGGCCCCGGTCCACCACGGACACGTCTATGCCCAACGCACGCAGCCCGGCGATCCCGAGCACCCTCCTGATCGGAGGGTTCGGCCCGTGGTTATCCACGAAGATCAACTCCGCCTCCAGCCCCACGGTCCGCACCAACGCGTCGACCGCCTTGCAGGCAACCGCCCACGCGTTGTAAACCGGCATGATGATGCTGTAGGTCATGGTCATTCCTCCACCAGGTCGAGACGTAATTCTTCCGCACCCCGCCGAAGCCCCATCGCCCGCCACTCCAATTCCTTGCGCCGCCACATTTCGGACCGCCCGTACACCTCGGAGGCTTGCAGTTCCAGGTCCTCCGCCATGCCCTCCAGATGCTTGGCGCACTCCTCTACGGTGTCTGCTTCGGGAGCCATGTCACACCTCCCCCTTCTCCGCCAGGCGGGTGTACAGGTCGGCCCACAGGGCCACGTTCGTGCGAATGTTGAACTCGGACTCGAGGCGGGCCCGACCGGCAGCCCCCATGCGCTTGCGGAGGGCGGGGTCGCGGATCAGCTTGGTCACGCTGCGGCGCCAGTCTTCGTCGCCCTTGCACTTGAAACCGTCCACCCCGTCCCGGATGCACTGGTACGGACCCACGTCGCTGGCCACGACCGGGCACCCGACCGCCCATGCTTCAAGGACACGCAAATTCGATTTGCAGTCGGTGAAGGGTGTTTTCTCCAGCGGGGCCAGCACGATGTCCGGGCCCTTCGACGCGTAGGTCTCCGGATAGATGTCCAACGCAGTCCACGGGATGTGGAAGACCCGGTCGCGGAACTTGGGGTTCAGCAGGATGCGGCCCTTCCTGTACGGCTCCGACATGCAGAACCGCGCCGGCGCCTGGCCCATGAAGATCAGGGCGGTGGACTCTTTCATGATCGTCGGCCACAGGAAGTCGACCTGCTTCAGGTCCTGCTCGTGAGTCGATCCGCCGGCCCAGAAGATCCGCACGCGCTCCTGCCCGTGAGGGGTAGCAAGCGGCCAGTCGGCCGGGTCCAGGGAGTTGGGGAGCACGAAGGTCTTCTCCGGTCGGCCCATTGCCGCCTTCAGCGGTTCGGTCGATACGGTGATGGCGTCGCAGAAGTCCAGTATGTGCTCGACGTTGCGCAGGGAGTGCGGGTCGGCCTCCAGCAGGGAGTCGTCCGGGATCCTGCTGATAAGGTCGTCGGTCTCGTAGACCACCGGCATGCCGGCGTCGTGCATCTTCTCGGCCATCCAGACCACCCGGGGGTGACACTGGCGCTGGAGGACCAGCACGTCGTAGTCCCCGAAGTCGTCCAGCGACACCGCGGCCTGCAGGTCGAAGTGCACCGTCTCGGGCATGAACTTCCCGGGCAACTGCACCCGGTAGTGCAAACACCCCTGTGCCGTGCAGGCGAGGACCAGTACGTGGGTCTTGCCGGCCGTGGCATCCTGCCACACCTGGGCGATGCGCTCGGAGATCCACGCCCGTATCCGGGTCCGCTGCAGGGGGCTTGCCTCGTCGATACGCACCCCAAGAATGTCTTTGTAGAAGGTCCGGGCGGTGCCGACGATGCTCGTCATCGCCTGCAGGTCCTCCGCGTGCAGGAAGCAGATCTCGCCCTCCCACGTAACGCACGCGCAGTTGGCGTCGCCCATCCAATTCTCCTTGACCGCCCCACCACCGAAGAGGAGCGCGCAGCACAGGTCCGGCCCGTACCGCCTCCACTGCGCCACGCTCATCTTCAACGGCGTGGTGCCGTCCTTCAGAACCACCAACGGGAAGACGTCCAGATTCGGAGGCTGTTCGGTCTTGGTCATCACAACTCCTGGTGTAAAAGGTCACTCACGGCCACCCCCTGCACGGGGCGCTCGTGGGCGCGGGTCTTCTCGTCTCGAAGCGGCTTGGCCAGGTTCTTCAGCTTCACCGCGATCTCCGATTCGTCCTCGTAGAACAGGTCCTCCATGTGGCAGTTCATGCCCGCAGCGCGCAGGGCCTTCCAGAAGCGCAGCAGACAGAGCATGCCCAACCCACCCACGCGCTCCCTCCGAGCCGTTGCCGACCACTTGTGGTTCACGCGATGCTCCTGCTCGAGGCTGTCGCGCTCGAAGCCAGCCATGTCCCACGCCTGCCGGACCAGACAACCGCACCTCTTAGACGGGGACATCCTTCGGCCCCTGCTTGGCGTCCAAACGCCGGACTTGCACCGACCGCGGCGCGTCGAATCCGAGCTTCGCCTGCCTGCCCTGGCGCGCGATGGCCTTCACCCCGCACGTCTCACCGCCGAAATCCAGCGTGAACACGCTGACGTCATCCGCCTGCCCGCACACCAGTTCCAGCACGACCGTCTCGCCGTCCCGCTCCACGGGAAGGTCGTTCCGCGTGATGCCGATCTCCGGTCCGGCCTTCACCGCCACCTCCAGCGTGTCGTCCCGAATGGCCGAAAGGAACAGCCGCATCTCTTTGCCTCCGTACTTCAGCTCCACCCCGCTCTTCTTGTCGCCCTCACCGGCAACCCTTGTCAGTACCAACATCCCAATTCCCTCCCCGTAGAAACGTAGGCGCCGCCCTGTGCCGCCTGTGGTAGATACCCTATGTCGTGTGTTCGGCTACTTCCTGGTGTCCCACGGCTGTCCTCCCCGCTTATCCCCGCGTTACGGCACGCGGAACACTCCCCTCGCCTCCGTGTACGTGAACGCTTCCCCGAAGTTGCGCGACAGGGTCGACGTCGTGGTGATCGGCCCCGTCTCGTACTTCTCCACCGTCAGGCCCGCCATGTACTTCGTGATCCAGTCGTCGTCCAACACCACCGGATGGGCCGGGTCGGTCACCCGGAGCGGTACGCGGATCCGCACCGTGGCGCCCGGATTGCCAACCCGCACTATTTCCGCAACGAGCTTTTCCGGATGCTCGAAATGCTCCAGGGCGTGCGAGCAGTTCACCTCGTCCACAGTGTTGTCCGGCTGCGGGATGCCCTTCGCAAGGTCGCACACCACATCGGCCTGGCTGTCGGGACCCCTGTCGTACCCGTAGAAGCCCGGCAGTTTCGATTTGCCACAGCCCAGGTCGATGCGTTGGGGCCACGCGCCGAGGTACTCGGCCAGAATCCGGCGCATTCTGGCGTCGTACCGGCCAATTGTCTCGCGGTTTCTCTTGCCCACGACGGCGCGCAGGTCGGCGTCGGCCATCAGGTTGCGCAGCAGGCGCGCGGCCTCGGGGGTGGAATGCGGCGGAAGCAGGTACTGCGGGTCGAGGTCCGCGATACTCCCCACGTCCCAGATGATCGTCGGCAGCGCGCAGGCCATGGCCTCCATGATGCACCGCGGGACGCCCTCGCGCAGCGACGTCATGCCGAACACGTCAAGCGCCTGGAATTCCGGCAACGGCCACCCGCTGTTGCGCACCACCTCGACGCCCCGTTGTTGGTAGGCGGTCAACTCGGCATTCGCCCACCGGTCGCTCACCACCATGCGCGTGCGCGCACCGGCAGCCCACGCGATATCGACGAGCTCGCTCAGGTTCTTGCGTTCGGTCCGCCCGACGTAGCCGAATACGGGAACGTACAGGTCGGGGTCCACCACCGGGGGGAGGTGCGATGGACGCCACAGATCGAGGCCGATAGGGCACTGGGCTACCGTTACGGGCAGATCCCAATGCTCGTTCGCGTAGGCGACCAGACCCGTGCCCTTGGCGAGCACCTCCGTGCACATCTCATCGGAGACGTTGAAGGGCTGGTACCCGCCCAGGATGCCGATGCGCCGGGGGATGGCCGCCATCAGGTCGAAGTACTCCGGAAGTTCGGCCCGGATGTTCTTGGACACGTCGTACCAGAGCAGCACGTCGTGCCGGTGCTTGAAGATGTCCGCCTCCGGCACCGCGCCGATTTCCATGGCTAACAGCCGCTCGGCCAATGCGCCCGCGGGCCCGTACACCCACACCTCCTGCTGCTGCTGGTACAGGAACCGCGCCAGTTCCAGCAAACTGATCTCCGTACCGCCGATGTAGCCGTTCAGGCGCCAGAAGCCAAAGGTTTTTCTACTCACAGATCCAGCCCCCTCTGCGGCCCAAACCCCAGTTTGGACCCCTCCCGAAACGGGTAGTTGTGGCGAAGCAGGTATTCCCTGATCGGCGCTTTGTAGTGCCGGTTCTTGGCCTCGGTGGTCAGGTCGAGGAACGCCTGCACTACCGCGCTGTCCAGGAACGGGTAGCGCGTTTCCACACTGAAGGCCCCCCCGACGTGCTCCTCCTTGGCCAGATAGGCTTCCTGGCAGTTGCCGTAGAAGTTGCCCCACGGTTTCAGGTCCGTCGGGAAGGTGCCCTTGAAGTCGCTCTGGCCGGCCCACGGGCCGTAGTCGGAGATGATTTCGTCGGCGCCCTGGCCGGAAAGGTAGATGCGCCGGCCGTCGGCCCGGGCGGCCTGCATGATGTACGCCATGGCAAAGGCGCTGTTCTCGTCCGTCAACCGTCGCACTTTGCCGTAGATGTCGTACACGAAATCCTCCATGTGCTCGGCCAGGTACGACTGCCCCCACCGGTAGTCCTCGGCGGTGAACGGGAGGGGCTCGTTGCGGGCCCGGAGGATGTCTTCGTCTTCCCCCCCGAGAATTGAGTACGGCTTCATGTCGAGTCCCGCACGCTTGGCGGCGCAGTGGATCGCCCCGCTGTCGTACCCGCTGGACAGCCCGAGGAACCCCTTCTTGCCCGACCCGCGTTTGGCTACGGCCGCCTCAAACGCCCGGATCCACTTGTCGTAGTCGGTCTCCACCTGGTTGTCGAACACGAAGTCGTGGACGCTCAGGCGCTTTTCGGCGCCGGTCTTTAGGTTGCGGATGATCGTGGTGTTCATCGGGACCGGTTGCGAGGGTGCCGCAAGGCCGGATTCGTAGCTCGCCGCGCCATCGCCGTTGAACCAGATCGGCTTCATGCGGAACGCGTCGGTCGAGAACATCGCCAGATCGTGCCCGAAATCGTACAGCGCAATCGCGAACTCGCCGTCCAAGTACCGGCAGAATCGCTCGCCGTGAAGCCGGTAGAGGTCGATCAGGCATTCACCGTCGCTGTTGTACCGCCCCTCTGCACAGAACCTGTTGGCGTTGTAGATTTCCCCGTTGTAGGCGCACACGATCAACCCGTCCTCGCTGACGAACGGCTGCGGCGTGAAGTCCCCCGTCATGTTCAGCAGGAAGTGCTCGAAGACCCACCCGTTCCGCACCATCCGCACGGCGCAGTCCTCCCCCCGCCGCCGGATGGTCCGGTTGTCGCCATAGCCTTGCTCGGTTGTTGTGATGAAGCCGCACATGGCTATGAGCGCCCTACTCGCGTTGCCAACGTAATACCGACGGGATGCCCGTCGCCCTCGACGTACCGTGTGTGGAAGGGCCAGCCTCGCGTTCTGCATCGTCGTTCGTGTCTGTCATCATCTGTCCTTTCTCCGGCGCGGCAGGTTACGCCCGCGTTATTGCTTCATCTCCCACAAGTCCCACCCGTCCCCACGCCCCTGCTCCGGATCCCACTCGTACCGGTATGCGAGATCGGATGCGATCTCCACGGCGCGGGCCGCAAAGTCCTTGTTCTCTTGGTGACCGTCCAGACACTCCCGCGTCCAGTCCAACCGCGTGTAGTTGGTCAGGAACAACCCGCCGGCCGGCAGTTTCCGCATCAGCGGTTCAAACTTCTCGCGCAGGTGCGGCACGTGCTCGAAGGAACTGCTCTCGACGATCATCACCACGTCGTCGGCGACAAGGTCCAGTTGTGTGGCCTCGTCCAGTACCAACGTCACGCTGTGACGGATGCCCCGTGCGCCCAATTGGAACGCAGCGAAGGACAGTGGCATCTCCAGAACGTCCATCATCTGCACATGGTAGTCCCCGCCCATCGCAAGCGACATGCTGGCGTCCACCCACGCCCCACAGCCGAAATCGAGGATCGTTCCACCGTAGAAATTCTCGTGCAGCACGTCGCGGATGGCGTTGATGTACAGCCCCAGTTTCGTGCATCCATCGGGCTTCAGGCGCTGGCAGACCTCCGTGCAGATGTTGATGCACGCCCGCTGCTCCACCGTGGCGTCGGGCAAGTGCGCCCCCGTGCGAACGGAAGTCGCCAGGGACCGGAGGATCAGGCCGGGGTCCATGCCGAACTCCGCGAGTTCCGACACCTTGCCCGCAGCGGAGTCGGGATACCCATAGGCGGTGATTCGCGCCAAGTTATCCCATCCCGCAACCGCATCGCCCACGAGCACGCGGTCTTTCATGCGTGCCCCCTCTTCCGGAGATTCAACCGCACGAATCGCTTCTCCCGACCCGTCCAATACACGTGTTTGTGCCGGGTCGTGAACCCCGCAGCCGCCACGGCCGCCAGGAGTTCCTGTTCCGGGAAGGTGTACTGCCTCAAGGACAGCCCGTCTATCGGTTCGTCCAGGACATCCTCCGCGCACCAGACGCCGAGGTACAGTCGGCCCCGGGGGCGCAGGGCACGCCAGTACTCGCCCAAGGCCGCTGGCACGTCCGGCCACGGGATGTGGTCGAGCGTGCTGAGATCCAGGATCGTGTCGAACGACCACTTGGGGAACGCCAGGGCACGGATGTCTCCGACGCCAAAGACGACGCCATCGCGCACCCGGGTCCGCGCCTCGGCCACAATGGCGGGATCGTTGTCGATCGCCAGCAACGGCCACCCGTCCAGCAGGGGCAGCACGCCGCCGGGCGCCGGGAGTGCCTTCGCTTCGTTCCAGCAGTCCGTTTTCAGAACGCGCCCCAAGGAACCCGCCAGTTCCGCCAGGTAGAAGTCGAAGAGCTTCGAGTAAACGTCATCAGGCATGAAGTCGGGCAATGAACCTCCTCGCCAGCCACGCCATGTCAGACCGGCCGCTCCATGCCACGTTTTTCTCCTCATGCGACGAATGCGGAAGGCCGAACATCCCGGCCACCCGCATGGCGCCCTCCGCACACCGATGGGAGCACTCAATGACCACTTCCCGCGGACCCGGCTCCGTCTGCGCCAGCCGCTCGATCGTCTGGTTCAGCGTAGGGCTCTCGTAGTTGTTCGGTTCCGCGTCGTAGTCGTAGTAGCCCATCACCACCAGGATGTCGATCGTGATCCCGGCCCCCTGGATGATCGGCACCACGGCAGGGTCGATCACGCCGTAGAACGTCGCCTTCCGGTCGGCCTTTGGCAGATACTCCGTGTCGACGTCGTTGCCAAGGTACCGAATGGGCAGCTCTCCCCGGGCCCGGAGCAGCCGGTACAACGGCGCGTGCCCGCAGTTGAGATCGAGAAGCGTCGCGCCGGTAAACGTATGGGTCAGGCCGTCTGCTACCCACTCCGCGCGCTTATCGAATTCCGGGGTTCGGAGGTATTCCCACGCCATCACGCGCCTCCCTTTTCGAGCGCCGCACGTACCCTCGAATCGCCACCCCGGAGGGCAAACCAGTCTTGCCTCTCCGCCAGGAACCAGGGATGCTTCCGGCACAGGTGGACGAGGTTCCCGAAGCCCTTGTCCTCCTTCGGGAACTGGCGATCGTGCGCGATGTGCGCCGTCCAGGACGGCACCAGCACGTGGTCGAGTCCGCCACAGTGCGCCCGAAGGGATATTTCGAGGTCCTCCCACCCGCGGCTCGGGCTCGTGGGGGAGTAGTCCATGGCCTCGTCGAATCCGCCCATGCGCTGAAACGCGCCGGCTGGGAACGAGCAGTTCCGGCCGACCATGTTCACGTAGTCGTCGAGCTTGTTGGGGTTGTGGAACATGGCGAAACCAATCGCCTGGTTGAGCGTGAGTCCTTCCACAAGATCCCCATGGCGTGTAAAGCGCGTGCCCATCTCCCCATGCCACCCCCGCGCCCAGGGAAGCGCGACACAGGAGTACCCGCCGCTTCCCCGCAGGTCGATGTTGCAGATGCCCATCCCCACGGCCCACCGGCCCGTCGCGGCCAGGTGCTCTTGGTGCGCCTTGACGTGCGCGCGGAACAGGCTGTGGTGGATCACCTGGTCCCCGTCGATGAAGAGGATGATGTTGCCGTCTGCGGCAGCAGCCGCCCTGTTGCGCGCCACGCAGTTGCCCACAGCCTCGTGGCGCGTTGTGATCCACGGGCCCCCATCGCGGGCTGTCGTAATTGCCTGCAGCACGTCGTCGGCATCACCCGCGGCAACGAAGATGACATCGTAAGCCTCCGGCTCCAAATCCTGCCGCAAATAACTCGCCAGGATCTCCGGCAGGTTCGCCGCGCGGACAACCGGCACGATAACGCTAAGTTGCTTCATGCCGCTGGACCTCCACTACAAATCGCGTCGCTACGATGCTCCACGAGAACTGCTGGACCCACCGGGTGGCCAACGACCGCATCGCCAGCAGGTGCTCGCGATGTTCCAGCAGGTACAGGATGGCTGCTTCCGCTTCGTCCTCGAACGCTTCCTGGCGGCACAGGTACCCCGTGTGGCCGTCCACGATCAGGCTCCTGGTGCCCTCGGGGGTCGCAATGCCCATAGCCCCGCAAGCCATCCCTTCGGCAATGCAGTTGTTCCAGCCCGCCGAGTACATGGCGGACATCACGACATCGCAGCCGCGCAGAACGTCCCGCAATCCCCCTTGTGTGGGGGTGGACTCGATACGCACGGACGGGCTGGACACCGCGCTGTCGTACCCCGGGGCGTCGAAGCCGACGAACTCCACATCGCGCCCGAACCGGCTGGCAACGGACAACACCCGCTCCACGCCCCGCCCGCGACCCCGCCTGGCATAGAAGCCGACACGCAGCGCACGCTCCCGCTCCACGCCCGCCGGCGAGAAGAAATCCGTGTTTGTGCCGCCGGGGATCAGCACGGACTGGATCTCGGGGTACGCCCCCGGCACGCCGGCCTCGACCGCTACCCACAGGGCATCTGCGCCGAGGTGTTTCCACAGGCGGACGTAATGATCGCGGTAGAACTTCGCCACCAGCTTCACGACACGCTTGCGGGCCGGGAAGGCGCGGAGATCATCGAAACACTCGTGCGCCCCAGTAAACACCACGTCGTACTCCCCCGACCACGTGCCGTACTTCCGTAAACCTCCGCGGTACGGCAACCACGGACGGTCCTCGCGGCAGGATCGGTAGAACAGGTCGAATCTGTGCCCCTGGTCCACCAGGGCGTTGCCGAGCTCGAAGTACCGCCGGACCCCGCCGTGCACGTCCAGCGTCTTCACCAGCCCGGCAATGCGAAGGCGCTTCGGGGCGAACTCCGTCCGGGGCTTCACCGTGCGCCCGTTGCAGCGAACGGAAACGCACGCCTTGCGCTCCGTTCCGACCACATTGGCACCATCGCCGGAACTCATCCACAGGGCGAGCGGGGTGCCGGTGTTCGACAGCCGAAGCCGCACGTCTCCGTCGCACGCCGGCACATCGACAGCCCCACAGACCTCGCCGTTGTCCTGCAGGTCCGCCACGGGCCACCTGGAACACTTCCCGCCCGCGCGGGCCTCGACCTCGAGCCCGCCGCAGTACGCCCGCGTGTACGTCCCGACCCGCACGCCCATTTCGACATGAGCCGCCGCACCGCACCTGTGCGGACACGTCCAGGCCAGCTCCACGTCGGAGAACTTCACAGCATCGGCAGCCGACCCGTGGTAAGCGATCGTTCTCACACACCCCCCCCAGGCCGGTCGCATACAGCCTTCACCACCGCCGCAAGCCATACTGTGTCTTCGGGATCCAACGACCACCGATTGGTTTCGATCACGGCATACAGTCCTGCGCCGGCGTCCACGGAACGGACGACAATCTCCTGGCCAGCGTCGTTCGTGTCGCACGAATCGTTCTCTTGGGAAAACGTGATGGACACGCCTTCCATTTCCACGCCTGCGGGCATCTCTGGCAAATTCACGGCAACACCCCGGCATGTTCTGCCACGACAGACCCAACGATGAACGCCCCGTAGGCCGCCCCGAGCCAGAACCACGCCACCAAGGCCCCGATGATAATCACGGCGCGCGTCATACCAGCCTGATCCCGACCCCGTACAGGTCCTCGAACTGCTTGCGCTTCACCTTGCCACCGCTCGTGTCCACGCCCTTCTTGTCCAGGAACTCACCCACGAACGTCCCGTCGGGGCGCACCTCCCGGATCACCAGGAAGTCCGGCCGGATCCGCACGGTCTTCCCACGCTCGGACGTCTTGGTGAGCGGGATCGACACCTGCGGGATCCATCCGACGAGCTTCCCCGCCTCCACGGCCATGTCCAGCGCCATCGCGTGCCCCGCCTCCGCCTTGCTGTCGTAGGTCCGACCGTCGTACACCGTCTTCTCCGCGTGGTACTTGTGCGGCTTATGGGCCACCCCCTTCAACGGCCCCCCGCACCCGCCGGCAACCTTCGGACACGAGCTGATAGCGTGCTTGTGCACGTTCCACGTCTTCCCGCAGACCCGGCATTCGTACTCAGGCATCAGGATGGGCTCTCCCACAGCACACCAGCCGTCAACCGCTTTACCGCTGTCTCACAACTCTCTTCATCGCTCTCAATCCCGATAGCCTTTGCGCCACAAGCCATTGCCGCCAACAGCGTTGTGCCGCTGCCCATGAAGGGGTCGAGGATCACCGTCTCACCGGGCATCTTGACCAGCTTGCAGAGGTAGGACATGAGCGCGAGAGGCTTCACCGTAGGATGCTTATTGCCCCGTCCACGCTCCCGCCGTGACGCCTTGGCGCAGTAGAAGAAGCGGGCGGCGGAGCCAGAATCGCCCGCATATCCCGCTACGTTGTCGCTGCGCGAGAATGCCGCGCCATTGTCGCCATAGCAGCGCAAGTCGTTGCTACCCGTGCTGTGC
>Ga0307379_10008479_pt1 | contig 13852 bp, 15 predicted proteins | sample UN2MG_FD_202237 | JGI IMG/M metagenome (GOLD analysis project Ga0307379, IMG submission 202237) | Soil microbial communities from Risofladan, Vaasa, Finland - UN-2 | ecosystem: Environmental > Terrestrial > Soil > Coastal area > Acid sulfate soil | place: Finland: Risofladan, Vaasa | collected...
CCATTGTGCTCTTGTTAACGCTTCCATAATCATAGTATTAAATTAAACATATACATCAGTAACAAAGATATAAATAATATCTGATATATTAAAAAAAATGTTAAATAAAATAAGCGAAAAACTTAATTTATAATGAGTCTAAATAAGGTCAGTCATACCAATACAAAATAAGCAAACGAGGCAAAGTATAAACAATCGCATAATACAGATATATAAATAAAGTAACTATATAAGGTAACAATAATACATAACTATATAACATAGTCAATACATATCTAATATACACTAATCAAAGAAAGGTAAGAAAGTTATCCAAAAGTTACTGTACCACTCGTAAGGCTAACCACGTTTGTCAGGCATGGCAATGGTCAATGTATGCATAGATCTGACACCGGTATCATTACATAACCGATTAACCTGGTTAACATAGATCCATTGATACACGTCTGACAATGGTATGACAATGGTATGACAACAGCCGGCAAAGATCATTGGAACAATGCAGGAGAAGAGTCAAGGAGGGGACCCCCTGCCTGGCAGATTGAAACCTGACCGGAGGCTGACCAACCTCTGTAAAAATTTATGGAGTGATTTAGGAAAAAAAGTAAGGGGTAAAAAAATTTAGAAAATTAATTTAGAAAATGGATAAGGGGTATATGTATGTTATGTTATATAGAATTAATATAAATTATGTTGTGATGTTTATTTTTTTCATATGTATGAAGACCGTTAGTGATAGCGGTCTTTTTTTATTTCCTTTTTAATCTTGTAAATCACAAGCAATTACACCAATCTTTGTATAGAAATAACAAAACGTATTCATCAAATAAATACGATTTTTTTTGTTTGTGTAAAATAGAAAGAATTAATTTAGCGTTTTTATGATGAAAAATTCTTTCATTTAAGTATGATTGTTATGGAAGAAGAAGGTTTAGTACAATTCAATGATGACGGGTTAAATGAGATGTTGCTTCATGAGGTGAAGCAACTTGCATTATTAGGGTTGACACAGGAACAGATGTGCAGGGTCTGGAATATTAAAATGAGTACTTTAACAAGCTGGTTTACTGTTCCGGAATTCAGGGGAGCTTATGAGTCAGGTACAACGAGGGCTAATGCTAAAGTAGCAGAGAGTCTTTATAGACGTGCTGTAGGATATGATTATTACGAAGATCATGTTAATATGGCTAATGGTAAGCCTATCATAAGCAGGATACAGAAACATCTTCCTCCTGACCCATGGAGTGCTGTAAGGTTCTTATCTATTAAAGAGAGGGCTTTATGGAGTGAAACACATCGCATAGAGGCAACACAGACAAATATTAATATAAACAAGTTTGACTTTACTGGCTTTACCACAGAGGAACTTGAAATACTCAAGAAAATTGGTTTGAGTCAGTTATCACGCAATGCAACAGGCAGTCAGTGACCTTATAAGAACAAAAGGTTCTAAGGACTTACGGATGCGTGAGGCTTTACAGAATCCCCTCTCTATAATTAGGGAGCTTAACAACCGCTCTCTTTATCATTTCCTCCAACATTTTTGGGGAATGGTGTCAGCACATACATTTCAACCTAACTGGCATATAGAATATCTTTGTAGTGAACTTGAAAAAGTTGCAGAACGTGTGGCAAATAAGCAACCGAGGGAATATGATTTGATCATCAATATTCCACCAGGAAGTACCAAGACTGCCACGACAAGTATTTTTTTTCCTGCATGGTGTTGGACAAAGTGGCCATGGATGAGATTTATTACAGCCTCCTATTCGGGGGCTTTGTCATTAGAGAGTGCTGAATATTGTCGTGAACTTATTAAGAGTGATGCTTTTAAATTGGTTTATCCTGATATATCTATTAAGGAAGATAAAGATACAAAAAGTAATTATCGTATAGTTAAAAGAGATCTTAATGCTTTTAGTCTTGGTAAAAGGGCGAGTGAGGTGATAGGTGGCAGTCGTTATAGCACGTCAGTGGGGGGTACGCTGACAGGGTTTCATGGCGATATCCTTATCGTTGATGATCCTATTAATCCGTCACAGGCGGTAAGTGACATAGAACTTGCCAATGCAAACAGGTGGATGGAGCAGACACTTAGTACACGAAAGACGGATAAGGCTGTCACACCTACTATCCTTATTATGCAGAGACTAAATCAGGGTGATCCTACAGGTAACATGCTGGAGAAACAGAAAGAAAATATAAAACATATATCTCTTCCTGGTGAATGTCAAAATTTCCGTATGTATGTCAAACCTGTAGAGATGTTAGAAAAATATGTTGATGATCTTTTAGACCCTGTTCGTTTGCCTTGGAGTGTATTAAAGGATCTTGAAGCTGACTTGGGGCAATATGGTTATGCAGGACAGATAGGGCAAAATCCTACTCCTCCTGGTGGTGGTATGTTTAAGATAGATAAGATGGTTATCACAGACCAGATGCCTTCATATGGCAATATAGTACATACTGTCAGGTATTGGGATAAGGCAGGTACGGAGGGAGCAGGAGACTATACCGTAGGAGTGCGTATGTGCAGTACATCGGGAGGCAGATGGATTATAGAAGATATGGTTCGTGGTAGATGGGGTAGCCATGAGAGGGAGAGGATTATTCGTGAGACAGCAGAGAGAGATGGTTATAATGTCCATGTATGGATAGAACAAGAAGCTGGAAGCGGTGGCAAAGAAAGTTCGGAAGGCACAATAAGGAATCTTGCAGGTTACGTGGTACGTGCAGAACGTCCTACAGGTGATAAGGCTTTTAGGGCTGATCCTTTTAGTGTGCAGGTCAATAACAGTAATGTGCAGATGTTAAAGGGTGACTGGAATCTTGCTTTAATCAATGAGTTGAGATATTTTCCTTTTGGTACTCACGATGACATTGTGGACGCTTCATCCGGAGCATTTTCTAAGTTGGTACAGAAAAAAGTAGCACGAGTAATAATATGATTATGATAGATAAGTTATTAGATATTTCATATATTTTTATTATAGGCATAGTATTGGTTCTATTGTTTGTTTTGTGGATTACGAGGGAGAAGAAAAATTAGTTTACATTACGTTTTAATATAAAAGGGGAGAAAATGAAAAGAGTAATTAAGAATTTATACACTTTAAAAGGAGGTGAAGCAACAAGAAGGACTAATGAACTCAAACGTATTCTCGGATTGGGTGAAAGTTCTGCTGGTTTTGTCTTTAGTGAGGCTGCAACTACTCATATAGATATAACTGGTAATGCTACTACTTGTATAAAAACGTCAACAGGTACGTTTGCCACAGGTATTAACCTTGGTGGTACACTTACGACAGGCATTACCATAGGGGCATGTACTACTGCTCTTGTAGTGACAGGGGCAACTACCACAGCTTTATCTGTTACTGGTGCATCTACGACAGGTCTTGGTATTACTGATGCCACGACAGGGATATTGCTTACTTATACTGGCTCTAAGACAGAAGGAATATCAATGACTGTAGCTACTACAAAGACTCTTGGAACAGGTATGTCGCTGAGTGGTGCAGGGACTTATACTACTGGTATATTGCTTGATGCAACAGCCATTACAACAGGGATAAGCATTACGGCGGGTAGTCTTACTGATGGTATTAAGATAAGTGGTACTACTCCTGTTGATGGTATTGAGGTCAGTTCTGCTTGTTCTGGTAGTGCCTTGAATCTTTCAGGGGCAAATGCAAAAGGGATATCCATTTCAGGAGCAAATACGACAGCCGCAATAGATATACCTGCTACAGCAAGCAGGGCTATCAGGATAGGGACTAAGGAGAGCAGTGCTACATCTGTTGCTATCTCATCAGGAGAATCTGTTGATGCCGAACCTGCCAATAATTATCTCTTTGGTTTATTTGCAAAGGTAGCTTCTGATGAATCGGCTATTACTGATGAACTTCGTGGAGCATGGATTCGTACAAGGGTTAATGATGGTTGCCATGTTGGAGTAGGTAGTGTAGGATATGGTTATGGCGTTTGCGGAGCAGAAATCCAATTGAAAATATATGCTGATGCTGCTACGACAGAAATAGCTGGATGGCAGAATTCAGCAGTATGGGCACAACTTGAGACACAGGGAGCGAGTACGGTTACTTTTGTCGGAGGTAGTGTTTCTCAGTGTGTGCTTGCTAATGTAGGACTTACTTCTACGACAATTATTGAAGCAGATGCAGTAGTTGCAGGGGTGACAATTAATTCTAATACTGCAGGTACAGGAGTTACAGCGACAGGTGGTTTTTATGGAATATATATTTGTCAGGATAATGCAACTTGTCTGGATTTCACTGATGGCATTCATGTTGTTGCGGGTTCTTGTTCTACAGGAATAAATATTGAAGGTGGTGCTACTTATGTTCCCATGTTAGTAGGAACTAAAGGAAATACATCAGGTTCTGGTCTTGTATTGGCAGGTGATGCAGATGATTCAGGTGGGGTTCAGATATATTGTGATGATGGAGGGGTTACTACTGTAGGTGATGTGTTAAGTCCTTTACGTTGCAGATATCTGGTAACTGTTGGACAGACAAGTGGTAAAACTCAGTGTGGTTCATTTAGTCAAATAAGGACATTAGGAACAACAGGGTCTCCTTTGATTTTTGATACAGGTTCAGTCAGAGCAGCTTATATCTTTAATCAACTTGGAGGAAACACCTTAACTACAAGTGCTGAAATACAGGGTATCAATCAGGCCACAACTCTTGCAGGAAATATGATAGTTGGTGCAGGATGTAGATTTGCTGGTGTTGACATAAATATTGCAGGATCAGGAACAATTGCAAATAGCGGAGTTTGTGCTGCTTTATTGATTAGAAGTAGAGAAACTCCGGTGTGGACGAATGGTATTCAGATAGAAGATGCAGGAGCTGTTACAGGAATAAATGTAGGAGCAGTAACGACAGTACTTAATATATCGAGTACAGCAACACAGGTTGTCAATGTGGCTGCTGTGGCAGGGATTTCTAACTTTATAACATTTAATGACTTTGGAGGATGTTTACAGACAAATGATGTTGATCCTAATGATACTCCGAGTGATGGAGGATTAGGTGCAGATGGATGTATAAGAATCCTTGTCAATGGTGCAGATTACTTCATACCAATATTTGCTACAGAGATATCATAATAATTTATAGTATTAATTTAAAAATTTCTAATCATGGAATTAAGTATTTTAGAAAGAATTGTTTTACAGGGATTACTCCCACAGGAATCTGATTTTGTTACATTTCGTATTATCAGGGAATTAAAGAATGAATTATCTTTTACGGAAGATGAATTTAAGAAGTTTAAGATAACACAGGATAATAGTCAGATAAAATGGAATAGTGAAGGACAGAAGCATTTAAAGAAAGTGGAAATTGGAGAGAAGGCTACATCAATTATTGTTGATGCCTTTAAGAAGCTGAATGAAGCAGGGAAGATAAATGAAGATAATTATTTGTTATATGAAAAATTTATAAATTAAAATACGATGAGTACTAATTTACAGAAAATAGCTGGTGGGACAGGATGTGATATTGTCACATCTGATGATTCTGATTTCACTCCACGTAAGGGTAAGATATATGCGATTTATGTACGTGAGAATGATACACAGATAGCTTATATCAAAGAAGATAATAAGGGTACTGTTACGACTATTACAAATCGTTCATGGATAGGAGGTGATACTGATGCAAGTACTGGAGGGTCAGATGAAGAGGCATTTCCTACTTTAATTACAGGTGAATTATATATTCCGGATTTCCCTGTTACGGGGATAGAGTTAACGTCAGGAAGTGTGATAGTATATTATGATGAATATCCATGGAGTCATTTTAGGAGGTAAGTCATGGGATTAGGAATAGGTATAAGTCCATATTTTAAATCATCTTTCTCATGGAGTAATTATTGGGCGGGACGAGGATTTAAACCAGGGGCAGATGCAAGTCTAATTGTATCTGTGTTAAATGAGGCATTAACAAATCATCGGGATGTACAAATAATAGAACCCGGAATTTATGAGATTGATAATACAATATGGATTCCATCCGACACTACTCTGACATGGGTTGCAGGATGTACTATAAAGAAATCAACTGGGTCTAATTTTTCCCATGTATTTGCAAACAAAGGGATGTTGACTCTTACAAGAAATTCAAACATAACTTTTAATGGTAATGGATTAAGAATTGAAGTTAATGGGATTGATACATATTCATTAACCGATACTGCAATAAGTCCTGTATTGAGATTAAGAGCGCAATTTCAATTTTATAAAGTTGATACTTTTATTATTGATGATTGGTATATAGATGATGGAGGAACAGGGCAATTTGGTTTATGCTTTGTGGATTGTCATTTTGGCATAATATCAGATATAAGTGTCATATCAAATAAAGACGGTATAGATATTATTTCTTCATCTGATTTAGACTTTACTGACATCTATTTAAAAACAGGTGATGATAACTTTTTTTTGGGAATAGGTTATTATTCAACAACTCCATATATTGCAGATACAGAAAGAATAACATTTAATGATGTAACATTAGAGGTGTTTGAGGGAGCGCCCATAGGTAATGGAGCAAGGATGTATATAGGATCATGGGCAACATGGCTTAATGGTAGATCATATAATCAAAATGAGTCATGTGTCAATGCCGGAAAGGTTTATACCTGTGCAACGGTAGGTCCGACCGTTGCAAGTGTAGCACCAACTCATTCTTCTGGTCATATTACTGGAGCGGATGGTATAGATTGGTGGTGGGTTCAGGATGGAACTATAACAGAAGCAAATATATCAGATGTTACATTTACTAATCTTTCTTTGATTTCAAATACAACACCTGATTATGACCGCAATTTTATCCAGTTTTATAATTTATGCGTTACTGACGGAACGGATGGAAATTCAATAATTGATAATGTTATATTTGACAATGCTTCTATATTTGCTGCCAACACTAAATATTTCCTTTCTCATAAAGGTCATGTCGGGACTGTCACAATAAAAAATACAACCTTTACTGGATTAACAGGAGGAGGATTATTATTAGCAGGAACATCAGGAGGCACATCAACATTTACAGAATTAATCTTTGATACTTGTGTTTTCGACTTTACACTTGGATCATTTTTAAGGGCTGCCGACTTAGCCAACTATTCGTTTGATAAGTTCACAATGACTGATTGTGTTGTTACAATGACTGGCAGGGCATTGATACAGCCATTTACAGATATTCTTGATAATTGTACTCTTGAATTTACACGATGTACTTTTGTAGCATTACAGAGATTAATGGCTACGACAGTTATTAACATAACAGATACAATAATTTTAACTGATTGTGAATTTTTAAATTCGATAGATTATGTGGTAAGCAATACAAGGGTGGGATGTATGATATATGTTATAAGTGATGGCACAACATACCTTGATCCTACGAATTATTTGTTTTATAGTGATGTAGTTGGGGGTGTAGACATAAACCTGACAAACAGTATCGGGGTAATAACACCCCCGAAAGTAAGAAACAGTACGAATGTTGTTATCACTGCCTGTGATTTTGACTTAGCTTTTGAAACGGAATATGCTGCCGTTTATGCTTCATTTACTGTAAAACCATCAGCGGTTGATGCGTTCATACAACAAACATGGTTACAGGGGATGGTAACGGCAGGGTATTTTGCTAAAGCGGAATTTTTGGATATGTTTTCAACCCCTGTGAATACATCTGGTGAGGCTTTAAAAAACTGGAAGAATCCCGCAGCATTTATCCCTGCTGAAGTAGGTACGCCTACGTTTGAAGCCTATGCCGGATTTACAGGTAGGGAAGCAGATGGAAGTAGTATAAGACTTAATTTTACTCCATCATCAGATGCTACACTAATCGCCCAAAATAACATTTGTGCAATAATAGGAATAGGAGGTTCTACTGGCAGCAATCTTTATGATTTTGGTGCAAATGATGCAGCACAATTTTTTATTATATCAGGGGAATCGGGGAATTTGACACATTTCTATTGCAATGAAGCTAGCGGAGGGACTTTACCTATTACAGGAAATGAAATAGCTCATTTTGCTATGTCAAGATCATTAGCTGCCGGATATTATAAATATAAGAATTTAGAAGCAGGAGTATATCAGGGTAGGGTATCTATTGGATTGGTTACAAAAGAATTATATGCTTGTGGTAGAAATAATAATGATACAATAATAGGTAATGCAAGACCGATAAGATATGTATTCCTGTTTAGTTATTTAACTCAGGCAGAAATACAGGGGGTAATTGCACTTACAGAAGCATATTTAGATAATTACGGGAAAGGGTTGATTGCATAATTAAAGTTTTTAAAGTGAAAAGACTCTATACATATATCATAACAGTAAGCAAGGTTATAGGGGCAATAGTTGTTATTGCTTCTGCTTTATATGGTGGATATCGTTTCATCTTTTCTCGTGGTGAGCAGAAAGCAAGGGAGGAATTTCGTTTTGAGATGTCTGCAAAAAATGATTCATTGGTTATAAAGGAAGTCAGGGAATTAAAAAAAGAAGTTAGTAATGTTCGCGAAGGTGTGGATAACCTTAATATGACTGTTACGGGCATAAACAAAAATGTTGATATTTTATTAGTACGTGATAATAAGTTACGTGAGTATATGACTACTACTGCCAAGAGTACTGATGAGCTTTTACGTATAATAAAGATTTGGGAAGTAGAAAAAGAAGTTGAAAAAAAGAAGAATGATTTTGAAGTAAAAACCAATATAGAGAAAATAAAATGATGCAGTTGGATATAGATTGGGGAAAAATAGGTTTTGCTATCATGTATATTGGGATGGCATTTATGGTAGGTTGTATAATCTTTTTTGGGATAAAACATTTATTGGAAGCAGTAAATGAGGTGAAACGCAAACATAAGAAAAATGAAAAGTAATTCAAATTATGAAGATAGCTTTCTTCCGCTTTCAGATCTTACAAAGTCTGATATGGGATTACAGGCTGGTGATCAAAAATGGATAAAATTATTATTTGATCGTCAGGATGAAATAATTAAATCTTTTATTTCAGAAGCTTATGATAAACATTCTGAAATCATTTGTAGTATTGTCAGAGAGATGCTTGTGGAGCATCGGGTGTTAGTATTTGAAGCTTTGGAGAAAATTGAAAAAAGTGCTGAAAGAATTAATGCAGAGATTATTGATATACATAAGCGTATTGCGAAACATGATTTGCGTATTGAAGGAATTGAAAAACGATTAGGTATTAAATGATGAGCCATACAGACATATTTATGAGGTGTATTGAAGTTGTTCTTAGGAATGAAGGAGGTTATGTCTGGCATCCAAGTGATCCAGGAGGCGAAACGAATATGGGTATTGCAAAGAAATTCTATCCTGATTTGGATATTAAGAATCTTACAAGGAATCAGGCTATTGAGATTTATCATAGGGATTATTGGAATAAGATGAATTTGACTGGCATTAATAATGATGATCTTATTCTGCATATTTTCGATATGGGTGTCAATGCAGGTATAAGAAGGGCAATTAAGATGGTTCAGAGGATTGTTGGTGCTTATGCTGATGGTTATATAGGTAAAAAGACAACAGGACGTATTAACTCTTTTGATGGTGATTTATTGATGGAATATAAGCGTGAACGAGTAGAATATTATGTTGGTTTGGCAGAGAAAAAACCTAAGTTAAGGGTGTTTCTCAATGGTTGGTTGAATAGAGTTGAAAACACGAAGTTTGATGTATAATTTAACATATATAATTTAGTATTAATCAAAAAAACGTAAACATGAAAAAAGTATTATTTTTATTTATTCTTTTACTGGCAATTCCTTTTTTGATAATTGCACAGGTGGATTCTACGGGGTATGAACAGCCTGGATCATTACTCGACCTGCTAACAAATCTTAAGATATGGCTGGCAACTCCGGTTGCAGTAGCAGGAGCTACTATTTTCCTCACTTATTTATTAGGTACAGTTTGGAAGAATGTAACAAAAGTCATCAAGCAAATAGTATCAGTATTAATTGCTTTGGCTCTTGTTGTAATCGGTAATCTTTTGAATTGGGGTTTCATGGCTGAATTTAATGTAATATATACTATTTCTTATGGTATAATCATTGGATTTATGGCTAATGGATGGTTTATATTAGGAAGAAATATTATCAGGAAAGTCTGATTTTAAAAAGTGGAATGGAGGGAAAAGAATGATAAAGTTTAAAATCTATTTTTTGACAATTCTTATGACTTCTCTGGCGTTTTCTTGTGTTACTCAGAAGAAATGCCTGCAGAAGTTCCCTCCTTCTATGGATACGCTTAAAATAATTCAAACGAAAGATTCGATAGTCTTTAAAGATAAACCTGTCTATTTTTATATCAAGGGCGATACAATAAGGGATTCTATTTTTATTGAAGTAATTGTTGACAGACCTTTAAACTCAGATACAATAATAAAGGAAACATCTTTAGCTATTGCCCATGCTTGGGTTAAAAGAAATTTTTTGAATCTTGTTTTGATGCAAAAGGATACAACAATAGAGACAAATTTAGAAAATGCCATTAAAGAGGCTTATTATTGGAAAAGTGAATATGAGAAAGTAACAGAAATAACACAACCTGTTAAATATATACCTCCAATCTATAAAAAAGCTCTTTGGGTTTGTATTGGATTGATTGTTTTATTAATTGCATGGGGTGCATGGAAGATATTTAAAATACTTAATCTTAAGAAATAAATGGTACGCACGAAAGGAGTAAAACAGGAACCTGCAGATAGGAAGCAAATCCAAAATAATACAGAGTTAGTCGGTAGTTCGGTTAATCGTGCGTTACTTGCTTCCTATTTAGGGTTTCAATATGGTGGTGACAGGAATATCTATCAGGCATTAGGTTATAAGACTGATTTGACATATAATGATTATTATTCTCGTTATGCACGTCAGGACATAGCCAAAGCTATAATAGATCGTCCTGTCAAAGCCACTTGGCAGGGAGAATTGGAACTTGTAGAATCCAATAAAGCAGAAGAAACGGAATTTGAGAAGAAATGGAGATTACTTAATAAAGAACTTGGTATTAAATCACGTCTTGCACGTCTTGATAGGCTGACAGGGATAGGTCATTATGGAGCTTTACTTTTAGGATTTGATGATGTTAAAACAGTTGAGGATTTTGCGAAACCTGTTGGTAGGGTAACTTCAATAAAATATATACGTCCTTTTGGAGAAAAGACTGCTGTTATTAAGAATTTTGAAGAAAACACGTCTGACCCTCGTTATGGTATGCCTTCTATATATGAACTGGAAGCAGGAGATGTTAGAACCAAGGGAGCAAAGATGATCAAAGTTCATTATTCAAGAATTCTTCATGTGACAGACAGTCCTCTTGAATCGGAAATTCAGGGTACTCCTGTACTTGAAGCTGTCTTTAACAGGCTTATGGACATTGAGAAGATTGTCGGTGGTGATGCTGAGATGTTTTGGAGAGGAGCGCGACCAGGTTATCAGGGTAAACTTGATCCTGACTTTAAATCTACGAAGGCATTTGAAGAAGATTTGCAAAAACAGATGAAGGAATATGAACATGACCTCACACGATTCCTTATTAATGAAGGGGTAGAACTCAAATCTCTTGCACAACAGATAGCTGACCCTTCGACACACCTTGATTCTCAGCTTAAAATGATATCTGCAGAGACAGGTATCCCTTTGAGGATATTAACAGGTAGTGAGAGAGGGGAACTTGCAAGTTCGGAAGACAGGAGTGAGTGGTTATCATACGTGCAGGCACGTAGGGAAGAATATGCAGAACCTTGTATTCTAAGACCTTTCATAGATATGCTTATAAAACTTAATCTATTACCCAAACCATCAGATGATTATTCTATCAAATGGGCAGATTTGTTTGCTCAGAGTGAGAAGGCAAGGGTAGAGATTGGCAAGTCAAGAGCTAATGCATTAAGAGAATATACATCTAATCCTATGGCAGAAGCAGTTATTCCTCCAAATGCCTTTATGGAATTTTTCTTAGGTCTTACTGTTGATCAAGTAGAACTTATTAATCAAATGCGTGATGCAGAAATGATGGAAGAAGTGAAAAAGATGAAAGATGTTAAGGATATCCTTGGAGAAGGTGTTATTCAACCTGCACAGAAGGATGAAAAGAAATCAAAGGAACAGAAAGGTGAACCAGTGAAAAAGAGAGAAATGCCAAGTGCTACAGTCTAATCAATATATAACCAATTATTCACAATACGATCCTACGATGACGACTTCGCTAAGAAATGCGTTTTCCCGTAAGATGAATGGTAAATTTAATGAACTTATAAAAGTTGTTCGTAAGGCTGTTGTTGATCAGGATTGTTTTGGACTAAAGGATATAAAGACACATCAGATGGACATTCCTCCATCACGTGCTTTTGCCTTTGCCCGATCACAGGATAAGATAGAAATATTCATGTTATGGCTCAAAAGACAGGTTGATAAGGGAGTTTTAAGCATAACTGAATACAGACAGATAGGTACTGCCATAGAAAAAGAGTGGACTGATATGTATGTTTATGATTCATACAAGAGGGGTGTGATGAGAGCAAGAATGGAGATGGTTGCAGCAGGGATGGCAGTACCTTCTATTGCTGCATCAGGAGGCATAGAAGGGATTCTTTCTGCTCCTTTTCATATTGACAGGGTAGGAATATTATTTACTCGGACATTTACTGAATTACAAGGTGTGACTGATACTATGGCAAGTCTTATGAGTCGAGTATTGGCACAGGGAATGATAGATGGTGATAATCCTTATATCATTGCAAGGAAATTAAGGGCAGTCATTGATGGTACTGATGCAGGAGTTCTTGGAGTGACCGATCAGATTGGTCGTTTCATACCTGCTAAAAGACGTGCTGAGATGATAGCAAGAACAGAAATTATAAGAGCCTTTAATATCGCCAAGTTACAGGAATACAAGAATTGGGGAGTATTAGGGATTAGTGTAAAAGCGGAGTGGAGAACGGTTCTGGACGATAAGGTTTGTCCTCAGTGTGCCTCTATGGAGGGGGAGGTATTTCCTATTGAGGAATCATGGGGATTATTACCTGCTCATCCTAACTGCAGATGTACGTTTTTTCCAGTATTTACAAAATGAGATAGTTATGGCATACGGAAGAGTAATAGAGATGAGCAAATATGTTTATAAGACACCAAATGCAGGGATATTGATGGATCTTGAGACAGGGGTAAAATATTCTTTTCAGCGTCCTGAGAGTTCTGTTACGGGTTCTTATGCATGGAATGTTAAGTTATATGATATTGTCTCTTATACTGCTTCCGGCACTACAGCTACTGAGGTCACTCTTTATAGAAAGCATGTTGATGGTAATGTTTATTCTTATTCAAGTTAATGGATAACAGGTTTGTCATATTAATAACTCAGCGTGATGCTAAACCTTATATAAGGAAATGCCTTGATTCTGTTGTTAGTCAGACCTACAAGAATTATGATGTTATCATTATGGATGATAATTCTACTGATGGCACATGGGAGATAATACAAAAGGAATATTCAAAGTTTCCGGCTATTCATACATCAAAACAGGATTATCATATTAAGAATTTCATTGCAGGCATCAATATATCTGCTAATAATAAAGAAGATATTATTGTTTTTCTTAGCGGGGATGATTATATCTATTGTAATGATGCTTTAGAACATCTTAATGGTATTTATCAGGATAACATATGGATGACTTATGGTAATTTTATTCGCACAAGTGGATTACATGGTAAAGGATGTAGTCTTATTACTGATACAAGGAGTTATCGTAAGAGTGGTTTATGGTTAGTATCTC
>Ga0307379_10008480_pt1 | contig 13850 bp, 17 predicted proteins | sample UN2MG_FD_202237 | JGI IMG/M metagenome (GOLD analysis project Ga0307379, IMG submission 202237) | Soil microbial communities from Risofladan, Vaasa, Finland - UN-2 | ecosystem: Environmental > Terrestrial > Soil > Coastal area > Acid sulfate soil | place: Finland: Risofladan, Vaasa | collected...
GGGCTGCAAAGGTCTATGCCTTCGTAATGGCCTTGCTGCTACTGGGAGCCGGAATGAGGATCATCATTGATAAGTACTTCACGGCGATACCCTCCGAGATTCTCTATTGGGTGAACATGTTATCTGCGATCCTCGATAATGCGACACTAACTGCCGCCGAGATTGCCCCGAGCCTGTCTATGGCCCAGATCACCACGGCATTGATGGCTCTTTTAATCGCCGGTGGCATGCTGATTCCAGGCAACATTCCCAATATCATCGCGGCGAACAAGCTTGGCATCACATCCAAGGAGTGGGCTCGCCTGGGCCTTCCTCTGGGCTTAAGCTTGCTGCTGGTCTACTTCGTGTGGATCTTCTACATACCCTTTGGCCCGTTAGCGGGCTGAATTTTTTGGGGCAATTTTATTTTTTTAAAATCTAGATTTAATGCAATATGCATGCTTTTCATAAGTCCGCTTTTTGTATGGGATATCTTGAAAAAGTATCAAATAGCGCATATAATACTATTAACAGTTAACAATTACTCGGATCGCCTTCACCAAAATCATTTAATATGGGAAATACGTACCAGTTGGTTTAATCTATGATACAGAAATTTGGGCTTGATCGATCTATAACGGGGTGGTAACTACATGCTACAAATGACTCCACTAAAGGGAACACCGCTTAAAATAGTGCTCACCGCAATGGTAGTTGTGCTAGGGCTTTTTGCATGGATCCTTTCACCGGTATTGGCCTTCTTAGTCCTTATTGGTGTGGCAGGCCTCTTGCCCATTGAGCGCAGAGCGCGCACAAGCCTTGTGATAATTGGATGTCTTTGCATAGGTCTCGGGGCAGCCCTGGCAACGGGGGATTTACCATTCTCTCAGATAGCCGCTCTGAAACTGCAGGGCTCGCCATATCAAGCGGCCCTCTCTGGTCTGGTTTGACCGCTAATTCCAGTTATACATTGGGCAATCTTTTTTACTTGCTATCCCTTCTTTAAAGGGCCGGGGCGAAGATGCGAGGTCATAAGTCGCGGCATGCAAAAGCGTGGCTGTTGGGCAAAGAATACCCAGGTGTGCATCTGGGCCGACAAAATCGTTTTGCAGCTATATTGTGGTGAGCCAAACTTCAAATTCACCACAAAGGCTTGCAAAACACCTCTCGTCCACCCACAGGAAACAGCAGGGAGCCACTATATTGGAGGGGTGGAGAACCACGTAAATAGTTGGAAATGGAAAATAAATGATGCTGAAAACCAGAACCACAATAACCAATAGGCTCTCAGGGATGATCTCTTTTCCGAAACTTAACTTTCACTATGCAGCTTGTGCTTGTCAACCGTTTTGTCCTCTTCTACATCCTGTTTTGACTCTGGCCAAAAGAATGATGCCTGGCTTGATGGTTTAAGCTTTTTGTATTACCTCCTGCCCTGCCGTTACTTCATCCTGCCCCTCTAGGTCCATAGGAGGGAAGTAATAAAGACAATCCAAATAACCAGCATGCCTATTCCAAACACAGCCCCAGCAAGCACTAATCCCTCATCAGCGTCCATGTATTTCAACATCCTAACTACGTATATCTATTAAAGCGGTTACATATATCCAGAGAGTTATAAGTGCCATCAGGATGTAGCCCAGTGATTGATATCGCATTTTATCACCATTTAATGTTATAGTTACTTCGATTAGATAGCCCTTTTGGCTTCAACTTTCTCCTCCATGCTCTCTCCTAAATTATTGTGCGCTATCTTGGTATGGACGTTCTATCTCCTTCGTATCCCCTCCTTTCGCTTCTTAGGGTTTATGGCATTTATGTATGGAATTCATTGGTGTACTTTTTCTACAGGGGCTACAGAGATGGCTCTCCTAATGGGCTCCATCTCTTCAGTGCCTGGCCTGCAAATTCTGTTTCCCAACCTCCCATTAGCTATTTTCAGCCAGTGAAAATCCACCGATACCCCAACTCTACTATCAAATACAAGGCCAAGAATAAGAGTGCCAGCATCACAGATATTCCAATAAACACTCTTTCTTCCTTTTCTTCCCCGAACGCAGAGAAATCGGCAGCTACCCTCTTAACATGACCGTCCATCCAGGTTGCGAAGCTGGTCAATGGGCCCTTAACGAACCATATAAACTTCCCACCAGCAAGTCTCAATGGCCAGTCAGTATCGAGGCTAATTGTCCTCCGCTCCGGCGGGTATATTCCGGAGGTGATGAGAAGGAAGAACGCAAATGAAGCGAATAGTAGCAGTTGAAGCGACTCTACTACATGGGGCGCTGTGTATGCTTCAAAATCAACGGGGTATGGAAGGAGTTGATAGAGGGGATAGGGATACAGGCCGATAAAGATGCATAAAAATGCCATTATCCCCATGCCTAATAGCATATTGAAAGGTGGATCCTTTGCCTTCAAGCCGGAGTCATGGCCAAAGAAGGTGAAGAAGGGAACCTTAATGCCCGCATGCTCGAATACACCTGCTGAAGCAAGCTGTAAAAGAACATATATTAAAGCCAGACCACCCAATGCAGATGCCTGAACAACCATTGCTTTGGTCACAAAACCGGAAAACAGAGGGAATGCCGAAATAGATGCCGCTCCCACTAAACAGAAAATAGTAGTTAACGGCATAGTCTTGTATAGTCCGCCAAGCTCAGTAATTTTTGCGGTCCCCGTCCTAAAAAGCACGCTTCCCACGCTCATAAAGAGTAGCGACTTATAGATGATATGGGCAAAGGCATGAGAGGTAGCGCCATTGAGGGAAAGAGCTGTGCCCATTCCTATGCCGCATAGCATAAATCCCACCTGATTGATGAGGCTGTAGGAGAGGACCCTCCTCACGTTATTCTCCAGGACGGCATAGAAGATGGGATATATAACCATAATTGCTCCCAGCCACATCAGAGGACCAAAACCCGTGAAGCCCCTCGCCAAAACATATACCGCAGACTTGGTTGTAAAGATGCTCAAATATACCGTGCCTGTAACAGTTGACTCTGGATAAGCATCTGGCAACCAAGCGTGCAGAGGTGGAACGCCTGCATTTACTATGAAACCTAAGAAGATTAATAAAGATGCCAATTGAGTACTGCCCGAACCCCAGCCGATGGCATTAAAGGTTATTGTGCCCGTTGTCGCAATATACATGACAATGCCGGCGAGCAGGATTACGCCCCCAGCAATGTGCCACATGATATATCTAAATCCAGCACTATGTGCGTTATCTGTTGCACCATGCCAGATTACGAGCATGGAAGCGATCGACATGATCTCCCAGAAAAAATATAGAGTTATCAGGTCACCGGCGAAAACTACTCCCAGCGCACTCCCTGCGTATACTAGCTGGGACATATGTTCAGTGCTACTTTTCACGTGGAGCGAGTAAATCATGACTGGGACTGAGGCGAGGGTAAATGCCAGCCCAAATATAAAGCTCAGTTTATCTATCCTTCCGAAAACGAGTTCGTAATCCAAAAAGGGTAGATGCCAAGCTGTGAAAGGAATTTCTCCAAATACTCCTGTATACATGAGTACAACGTCGGTTAGCGCCGCTAACGGGGGAAGAATCAAATACGCTTTCTTCCATTTGCCCTTAAAAAGCGGTACGAGTAACGCTCCAATGATCAGTATAAGTCCTGGGTGCAGCCAGCCAATCATCCGTCTTACACCCCCTTCTTCTTATAGTAGTCCTCTTCTTTCGAGAGCCAAAGACGCAACCCTTTGGCTGCATAAATAAGAAAGGTGAATGCACAGAAACCGAATATTGCATAGGCTGCTGTCACTTCTTGCCATGCGAACTCGATTGGCCACTGAATAAATAAACCAACTATTACCATTACAATAAGGGTTAAAGCAACGATTGCGAGGAATAGGTCCCCGTGCCGGTGACGTGGCTCTGCGGTTCCGAGAAAGAGACAAACGTATCCAATAATGCCCACTATGGCGAGAACTGCTAGCATTATGTCCATTTTAGTAATCTCCTTATCATATGTCTAAGATTGATTAAGGTTGATTCCCAATTTTCAATAATTATCATAATATACCCAAGGCTATTGATACCACAAATGCAAAGTACAACAGAGATACCACTAGCAAGACCCAGCCGAGCATTTCAGAGGGAAAGCCATAATAAGTATGCCAAAAGTACTCGCTCCTCTCCCTCGTGTTTGTTTCTTCTGTAGCATTTTCCATCGCTTTCTCTCCTGACATCCTAAATTCATTTATCTTGTTCTTCGCTTTTCATTTTACTTTTATCAGCCAGACATCTTCCTTTCCTGCACCATAGGACTCTGTGACACCTGTTATGATGTATCCGCCGTCTTGCGTCTCTTGTACGCAGTTGCCCCAGTCGCTGCGAGTGCCACCAAACGTTTCATTCCATAGCTCGTTTCCCTTCGAATCGGTCTTTATCAGCCAGACACGACCTCGGTCAGATGAACTAAAAAGCTGAGAAAAACCTTTTTCACCTTCGGCGCATGTTGTGCTGTAACCAGTGATAATATAGCCATCATCACTCGTCTGCTGGACAGAGGAACCCGAATCAAAACCTGCGCCTCCGAAGGTTTTGTCCCATTCTTTGTCCCCCTTTGAGTCAGTCTTTATCAGCCAGACATCTCCCTTTCCAGCACCGAAGGACTCAGTCAAACCTGTAATGATATACCCGCCGTCTTTCGTTTCTTGAACAGACAGACCCAAATCCTTACCAGGTCCGCCGAAGGTCTTGAGCCAATCCCAGTTCCCCTTCGAATCAGTCTTTATCAGCCATACGTCCTCTTTGCTGGTCCCCGAAGACGGCGTGTAACCAGTTATGATGTAGCCGCCATCTTTGGTTAGCTGGACACAGGCGGCCTCAGAATCTATTTTGCCAGTGGCTAGATTCCACTCTTTATTTCCCAGAGAATCGATCTTGATGATCCAGACCTTTTTGCCATCGGGAAATGATGTGTAACCTGCTATGATGTAACCGTCATCTTTGGTCTGCTGAACCGAGAATCCTATATCCTCGCCGGACCATCCATAGGATCTGTCCCATTCTATGTTCCCTTTCGAATCAGTCTTAATAACCCAAAGATCATAATTGCCAATAATCCAAAAAGACTTCTTTCCGCCTGCTATGATGTAACCGTTATCTTTCGTCTGCTGGACGGAAAAGCCCAAATCCTTTCCTAAACCGCCTATGGTTTTATCCCACTCCTGTTTTCCCTCTGCATCGGTTTTTATGAGCCAGAGATCTCCTCGGTATGGTGCCTTTATGAGCCAGGAAAACGGTGCGTCGGCACCGTAAGATGATGTATAACCTGTAATGATAAAGCCGCCGTCTTTTGTCTGTTGACCATAAGTTCCTACGTCGTCACTGGAACCGCCGAAAGATCTGTTCCATTCCTCTTGGGGAATTTGGCCGCCGAGAGATACATTATGCTGGCTTTGCAGAGACGTATCAGAGATAGCAGATGCTAAAGGTAGTACTATCAATAGCGACAACATAAATGCCAATATCTCCATAATTATGCCACCCCAATATATTCAAATTATGCAATCTCTAAATAACTTAGCAAAGACTTGAAGCGTTTTTCTCCTCCTGTTGCACCCTATAACACTTCGTGAATAAAATTCTTCATCTTATTGTTCATACACCTCCAAAAAGTTCGGATATAGCCATTTTTGCAAGGTCGAATATGTAGAACATATTTGGATAAACGAAAAATACCAGGGAGAAGATCGCGGTTATCGTCAAGGGGATGACCACCAAGAGTGGGGCCTCCTTTATCTTTTCGTCTCCACTTATGCTTATTTCCCCTGCAGGCTTCTTGAAGAAAGCTGTTAGTATTATTGGGAAGAAATAAATTATGTCCAGCAATGAGCTTATCAGGATGACTGCTAAAAATATTAGTCCGTAGGGAGAGGCCACTGCCCATGCGCCCAGGCAGAGATACAATTTACTGATAAAACCGCAAACCGGTGGGATTCCAGCCATGCCTATGGCAGCAACGCTAAAAGCGAGCATAGTCACAGGCATTCTCCTCCCGAGGCCTGCCATCTCGCTTATTTTCGTCTTCCCCGTGGCCACCAGTATGGCGCCGGCACAAAGGAAGAGGGTTATCTTCATGTATCCGTGGAAGGGAATGTGTAGCATTGCCCCTTGTATGCTGTCCTTGGTCAGCAATGCCGCACCTAAAATTATGTAGGATAGCTGGCTTATGGTGGAGTAGGCGAGCCTCCTCTTGAGGTTGTCCTGGGAGATCGCGAAGAAGGAGGCAACGATCATGGTGAAGCCGGCGATAGTAGCCAGGATCAGCCAGAGTCCCAGCTCTTGCATCAGGTCCATGCCTATGACGTAGCCCACAATGCGCACTATTCCGAAGACTCCGGCCTTGACCACCGCTACGGCGTGCAATAAAGCGCTCACGGGCGAAGGCGCAATCATTGCCGAGGGCAGCCAGGAATGGAAGGGCATCCACGCCGACTTCATAAATCCTAAAAGGAAGGCGAAGAAGAGCACGGTTATTATCATCGGTGAGGCCGAGGTAAGGGCCTTTATTCCGCTGGGCGTGAAATCTGTAGTGCCTGTCAGGTAGTAGGTGGTCATAATCCCAAAGAGGAGGAATGCGCCTGCGGGCATCAGATAGGCCAGGTACTTATGCCCGGCCCGCAGCGCATCCGGTGTCTGCTCATGAGTTACCAGGGGGTAGGTAGAGACTGTTATTATCTCAAAAAATATGAACATGGTGATTAAATTTGCCGATAGCGCAACCCCCACCGCTCCCAGTATGGCGAAGCAGAATGAAAAGTAGTATCTCGTCTGGGCATGCTCCTTGAGTGTTCGCATGTATCCGATAGAGTAAATGGAAACCAGGATCCAGAGGGAGGATGCCGTTATGGCGAAGATTTCCCCAAAGGCATCGACTTTGAATCCAATATAGATATCCTTGAACATCGACTGGAACAAAATGAGTTTTATAGTTTCTCCTTTTACGATCAAGGGCGCCATGGATAAGACGAGCAGAAACATCGCCACGCTTGCGGCTATTGTCCACGCCTCTCTTATGTTCGGATGGTTCCTGGATGGCAGGATCAAAGCGGCTGCAATCGCTGGGCACAGGATGGCAAAAAGCGGCGTCATTAGCTCCATTAGATGGTCACCCCCATTCTCAAGTCCGATAGGATGCGGTTAATCAAAGGCAAAGGAATATCTGTGAGCCAGATGATGCCCATGATGACGCAAAGGGATGCGAGGATCAGTATCGGTGCAATCATGCTCAGCGGTAAAGATTTGCCGTTTCCTTTGGCCTCTGTCGCATTCTCAGTCACTTTGTGCTTCACAAAGTACATTTGATCAATCACCCTCCAGAAGTATACCAGGTTAAGGAGGCCGCTTAGCAGCAATACGGCCACGAAGGGGTATTGAGCTGCATCCAGGGAGGCAACAATCAAGAACAATTTAGAGGCAAACCCTGCAGTAAGCGGAATTCCTATCATCGAGAGTGCGGCAATAGTAAAGGCTGCACAGACATGCGGCATCTTTTTGCCAAGGCCCTCAAAGTCCCTTATGTCCTTTAGTCCCTCTTGCTGACTGATAGCGCCGGCGCACATGAATAAACAGCCTTTCCCTATGGCATGATTGAGCATGTGAGCCACGGCACCAACAAGCCCCCAGGAGGATAAGGGAGACAGTCCCAACCCTAAGAGTATGTACCCCATCTGTGATACCGAGGAGTAGGCCAGCATCCTTTTCAAATTTCTCTGCTTTATGGCCCAGATTGAACCTGCCAGTATGGCTATCGCCGCAACCCAGCATATTAACAAATCAAGACCGATATAATGCCTTACAAAATCCAATGTGAAGACCGAGTAAAACATCCTCAGAAGCATGTAAAACATAACCTTCACATGCACTGAGGCCATCATTGAGCTTATAGTGGACGGAGCATAGGTATACACATCGGGCTGCCATAAATGAAGGGGGAATATATACGCCTTTGTCATTACTCCCACTACGATCATGGCAAAACCCATTTGAACCGCTCTATTGTCATATACGAGGGGAAGCAAAAGCCTCATGTCTGCGAAATTGAGGGTGCCGGTAACGGAATAAATCCAACCAACGCCAAAGATGTATAGAACTGCACCGATGGAACCCATTATCACATAATTATAAGCCGGTCTTAGTGCCCTTCCACCCGCGACTGCTATCAATGCATATGCGGTTAGGGACGCTATCTCCAACCAAATGAACATATTAAACAGGTCGCCAGTAACGGTTATTCCGTACATTCCGGCGGCCATAAGCTGAACAAGGGTATAGAATGTGGCGTGTTTCCTCTCCTCTATCTCATGCCTTACATTACCGCGAGAATATATTAACCCCAATATAACAATTGATATGACTATAATTAGCAGATAAGCATTCATCGTATCTACAACGTACTCAATCCCCCAGGGCGGTCTCCACCCTCCCAACCAGTAGCGGATCGGTCCCACCGTAAGGACATGGTTCAATATGAAGAGGGACATGATGAGGAAGAAGGAGTTCATTGCCAGAGACATGAAGAAGGGCAGCTTCCCGTTGATATATCCTGCAAGCAGCATAGTAAAGCCACAGAACATCGCCAGTCCGACTATGAGCACCGGGAAATGTTCAACTGGATACATTTCTCACATCACCCCCTTCTCTTTCAAATTCCTTCTCTTTCTCTATTATCTCGTCCTCTTCTATGGTCCCGTATTTCTGATATATTCTTATCACAATGGCGAGAGCGACTGCGGTTGTGGCCGCGCTCACTACAATTCCTGTCAGGATCAGCACGTTGATCAGCGGATTCACGTAGATGTAGCCTTGCTCTGCTGCTTGCTCCCATAAAATGGGGGGAGTTCCCGTTTTCAATCCCCATGTGGTTAAAATATTCCTTCCTACGTCTCCGAGGGATATAAACCACAGGAACATAGCCGTCTGAAATATGCTTAGCCCAATTAGTTTTTTTAGCAAATTTTCCTTTACTACTGTTGCAGTGAGGCCTATAATGATGATGAGCATAGCAATCCAGAAATTATATTTTTCAAGGACTTGTTGAGTTAGCCATTCCATCATCCTTCATCACCTTCCATCTCATCATCCTCTTTCCAGGCCAGGTCAAAAAATTGCGAAACAAAGGCAGCCATAACGGTCAACCCTACACCTACATCTATCATGTAAGCTATCAGAAACGACCTACTCCCTGCTATGCCCATAAAATCCGACACAGGCCAAAACGCAGGCATATTGAGCCATTGAGCAGCGGCGAGGCTGAAAAGGATACACATCCAACCAGCACCGTTAAACAGGAACAAGCCAAAACTCTTAAAGAAGGCGTTCACCGACTCCGGCATCTTTTCTCTGCCTTTAACCACGCCAAAGACCGTTATATAAAGGATAAATCCTGCGGAAAGTATTGTTCCACCTTGAAATCCTCCTCCCGTCCCTCCTGACCCCATCATCACATACAGCCCAAATAATAAAATAAAGGGGACCATCAGACTCGTCGTCAACTCTATTATGACGTCCCTTTTGTATGTTTTCTTTAACTGGGTCATAGTCTCCCTCGCCTCCTCAGCAGCAATATAACACAAATAGCGCCAGTAAGAATGACGGTTTCCTCACCCATTGTATCGTAACCTCTGTAATCAGCAAGCCCTGCGGTTACGATGTTTGTGGTACCTGTCTCCTCTTCTGTCCTCTCATTGGCCCTAACCGGCCAATTATATCTGCACACTGTTAGATTTCTATCTATTTCTTTAATAAAATAATATCTAATTGGTTCATTATAAAATATCTCGCCTTCATGGATAAGAACATCCCATCCCCCTTCCGAGAGCCGTCCCCCCTCTAATGATCCCTTTTCGCTCCGCTCGATCTTGTAGTTTCCCTCTTCCAGGGTTGGATAATTCTCCTCTTTATTAAATCCCATCTCTTCAATTTTTATTTTAATTTTTGAGGGGAGAACTCCTGCATTTAAGCTCTCCACCAGGCCGTCTTCATCAATGATGAAAAGTTTCACGTATTTATTTGCGGGAGAATTCTCATCGCCGAAAGCGGGCAGGTCTTCGACCACGTATATAGATAAAGCGATTAAGAGGAGGGCGGTAATGAGCCCTGATATCGTCAGTGGTTTCATTGCAGGAGTTTTCATTTCTTCTCCCACCTCGGCACTCTCGATAAACAGGCCAGCATTAGAGCAGTTGAGGCTCCAGCACCAACAGCCGCCTCAGTAAATGCTACATCTACAGAGCCCATTTGCATCCAAACATTGGCCATAATAAAACTATAGGCGCCCATTAGGACGATAGCAGCTAAAAGGTCCTTCACCCATACCGCTGCCACCGAAACAATAAGAAGGAATAACAAAAGTAATAAGTCAATGGGAAGTATCATCTTTTTTCGCCTCCTTTTATTCCTCCATGAAGACATAACCCACTTTCTTTTGCATGGTCTGGTCCACAGTAAGAGAATCGGCAGGCTCTTTGGCAAGGGCATGCACTATGTATCTCCCCTTCGCAGGGTCTACATCTATGGTTATTGTTCCTGGAGTCAAGGTTATGGAGTTAGCAAAGGTGACCAGGGCGAAGTCGCTTCTCAAAGTTGTATCAAATTCTATGATTCTGGGATCAATCGGCAGAATGCCAAGGACACGTTTTGTTACGTCAATAGTGGCCAGATAGATTTGCCATAACTCCCATCCGATATACGGAATGATTCTTCGTATCTTCAAGAGCATATTCTCGTCTCGGCTCGGCACGAAAATCTCATAGGTGAGGAATGAAACAATTAGTGCCGCTAATACACCTCTTGATGCTACTCTGAATAGATTGTAGGGCTCGAGAAGATAAACGGTCCAAGCTGAAAGGAGCATCCAGAATGCGAACATGACGCAAAAAGTCAGGACCAATGGAAACATCTTGCTCTGCCTATTCATAACTGTCATCTCCATTACATCCTCTTGTCTCCCGTCTTCCACACCGGTAAACCGGTCGCATAAGCAGCTTTTATTAACGCGTGCGTGCCTGTAGGACCAACTAATAAGTAAAAAGCCGACACGAAGAAGAGTTTAATCGTGATAAAGCTTAATCCTTCATAAGTCATGCAGCCAACTATTATGAGGATCTGTCCGAGGGTATCGCATTTTCCTGTAGCATGCAATCTGGTATAAAAATCAGGGAACCTTAGCAATCCAGCGGTTCCGATTATCATGAAGAAGGCCCCTGCTGCCAAAAATACTGTCGATATTACGTCTATCGCGAGCATAGTTCTCCTCTTTCTGCATATTTGGCGATAATTATGGTTCCGATAAATGCAATTGCAGCATACATGAGTGCGATGTCGATGAATTCCGGTCTTTCGATGATATAGCCTACCACAATCAAGAGCACGATCGCCTTCGTGCCTATCACATTGGCAGCTACGATGCGGTTAAAGGTCCCTGGCCCAAAGATCGCTCGGTACGAGCACACTAATATTGTACTCGCAATTATAATTCCAACTACGAGAAATGGAAGAATCATCACTAATAATGTTTATAATCCTTATATATGTAGTTTTCGCGCGGCAAAAAACACAATCTGTATATTCATTTGAAAAAACATATATAGTCAACTTATTCGTTTAATAAATCATAAGCATTAATTGTTATATTCTAAATAGTCAATTGAATCTCAAAGGTTTTCCTATTATCTCTATGATATAGAGCCTGCTATAGTCGAATTTCAAGACCTATAGCTATTACCGTCATTAACACAATAAATTCAACTTATCATACAAAAATGAATACAATGGAATAAAGTGATAGCAAAGAGAGGTAAAGGGAGACTGGTTTGCCTGCGCACCGATTTTCCTGAATATTGAGATATAGGACTTAAGAATAATGATGATAAGAACGATCGTCCATTTATACATCAGAATATCATGTTCTGCGGGCAAAGGAACCTGATTATCGATATTGTTGCAAGGTGAGGTATCCGGGATATCCGGGGTTTAGTATCGAGTATCGGTATGTATCCATGGTGCAGAAGGGTTCTGGCGCTCTGCCGAGGAAAGATTGATAAAACATCGTGGTACACGAAAAGGTAACTAATTATAGGACGCCAAGAGGAATTTGGGGCCATATAAATTAATTAACTTGATTGGACTGCAAAAAAGAGTGAGGGCAGACATCTATGCCAAGCGGCAGGTACACGAGAATAGAAATAACCCAGGAGGCCTACATGGGCCTTGAGGCTGAGGCAGTTTTGCAAGGGAAAACCCTCAAGAAGCTCGCATCCGACCTTATATTAAAGAGCATATCGGCAAAAGCCCTGAAATTCGTGCAGCAGAGTGACAAACCCCGCTATGGCGAAGAGACAGACAGGCAAGAAGAAGCCGAGGCTGGAAGCCATCATCGCCCCAGGATATCAGAGAATGCACAGGCCATACAGCAGATAAAGGATCTCTGGTCCATAAATCCCAGGCCGTCACAACGAGAGATTGCCAAAATAATTAATTACCCGGCTTCATCCACCAAATATCAAATTAAAAATATGCTGGAAAAAGGCGAGCTGAAGGAGTAATATTATCTATTTCTTGATGCATTTTACATAGATCCTGTAGCCCAGGAGATTGAGCTTGGGCCGTCCTGGCAGGACTTTCTCCTCCAGAAAGCTGGAGAGTCTCTCCTGCAAATAGCATGGATCGACCAAAGGACGCCAACGACTCAAAAATAGGTAGCCCTGGCAGGGCTTGAAGTCAAAGCCGCGGTAGGAGAGGACGGCAAAGCCTGCTTCTTGCAGCGTTATTTGAAACTCCGCAGGCGAGACATATTCGGGGGGGTTTATCGGTTCCCGAAAGATATGCTTCCTGATCAGCGTATAGTGGGAGATGCGGGAAAAGAAGTCCACAACCAGTACTCCTTCAGGTTTTAAAACGCGATAGAATTCCTGCAAAGCTTTTGCTGCCGCTTGAGAGTTGGGCAGGCAGGTTAAAACGCCGCTGCTTACTACCCGATCGAAGGACTGGTCCTGGAAGGGCAGGCTGGTCACAGAGCCCTGCAAAAAACCGGCCCTTTTTTCGTCCGCTGCCCGAAGAGCCGCCCGGCCCAGCATGTTGCTGGAGAAATCCATGCCGATGATCTGCAAGGCCAGGCTTTTGGCCTCTGCTTTGCTCTTTTCATTTTTTAGGGCTCGGAGGAGCAAGTTCCCATTGCCGCATCCTGCATCCAAAACCCGGCCCTGCATCCCGGAAAAGCAGAATCTGGCTGCTTCCTCCTCGAAATCGCCCATTATCTTCAATATGAAATCCGGTGTGCCGTCCGGCAGATCGCGCGCCAGCTTGAGATCAATCTCGTCTCCGCACCTCTTCTGGCGCTCCCAGAATTCCAGCTCCTCTTTCTGCAGGTGACTGTTCGTCTCCAAGGGCCTCTCACCCCCAACTTTAAGAAAATTTGAATGCTTGCTCAAGAGCAGATTCACCCCAAAGCCACGAGGCTATCGAAGTGGGGTGAGAATTATTAATAGTTTGCCAGGGGATAGAGTATGGTCGCAGACCCTCTCATCTCAACAATCTTATGCCAAGGAGCCGGTAATATGGCAGCAGAAAGTCGCAAAAAAGATCTGCAAAAGATCGCTGCACGGGTGATGGAAGATTTGGGTGCTCTACTTTTGGTTATGCAAGGGGCCGCAGAGCAGATCTCCTCAGGCCGGGCTCTAGAAAAGATTGATGATGCAGGCTTTCATCTCTATTAGGACTTACGCACTTGCCATAATCTTCATATATGGCTTGGTCTATATTAAGTATAACGAATAAAATGGATTGGACTGAACTTGAATCCTGCCAAGTGCGATGATCTTGATTATATTCACTTTCT
>Ga0307379_10008481_pt1 | contig 13850 bp, 13 predicted proteins | sample UN2MG_FD_202237 | JGI IMG/M metagenome (GOLD analysis project Ga0307379, IMG submission 202237) | Soil microbial communities from Risofladan, Vaasa, Finland - UN-2 | ecosystem: Environmental > Terrestrial > Soil > Coastal area > Acid sulfate soil | place: Finland: Risofladan, Vaasa | collected...
CCATTGAGGTTGGTGTGGAGAACCTGTACTCGATCATGGAATCTCTGGATCCATTGATGCTTGGAACCATGACGCTGTACAAGGGGACCTACACCAAGTCGTTCCCAATCAAGCTGAAGACGGGCATCACCATTTACAAACCAACAGGATATAGGAATCTACCAGACCTCAATCACCGTGTAGCGGCGCGGCGCGTGCGCAGGTTGCCACAAGACGAAGGTGTTCACCTGCCAGAGATCCGGGCACAGGTGATCTGGGCGGAGTTGGGGCCTAAGCAACGTTCCGCGTATGACTCAGCTGTCTCCGGTGTGCTCCGTGGTCTCGAGGAGGACAAAGATGTGAACCCGATGGTGGTTGTCGGGGATGCTCTTCGGGCCTGCTTATCGGGGGCGTTGGTTGGTGCGGCCGGCCCAGGGATCAAGTCAACGATGATTGTGGATCAGCTATCCGACGAGTCGGCGGATGAGCAGGCGTTGGTGTTCAGCGAGTCCAAAGCGTACTTGAGGGACGAGCTTGTACCCATGCTGCAGAAGGCTGGCGTCAAAGCAGAACTTCTGTGTGGGGACACATCCATGATGGAGCGGCAGCAGATGCAGCGCTCCTTCAACGCGGAGGAACTTCGTGTCTTGTGTATGACCTCCGCTGGGGAGCGCGGGCTCAACCTGCCCTGTGGGTTGGTGTTGGATGTTGACGTTCCATGGAACCCCTCGCGCTTGACACAACGCGCGGGCCGGGCCCGCCGTTATGGATCCAAGTATGAGCATGTACGGGTGCTGAACTACCTGACATTGGGTACGGTGGAGGAGCGGGTTCTCGAGCGTGTTCTCGGCCGGCGTTCTTTGTCCGAGGCTGTGGTTGGTGCTGAGGAATCGGACAATGTAGGATACAAGTTGACTTCGCGAGACCTTTCCACTATATTGTGACGCTTGGAGGCCTCTGTGGAACACCATGTAGAGATTGTGCAGACGTTGGCTCGGGCCCAGGAAGTTGCTGATCTCTGCGCCGCGGAAACCACGATCGGTTTTGACACGGAGACACACCATCTGCGGCCGGAGAAGGGTTCCAGGGTTGTAGGTTACGGCTTTGGCGTCAGAGAGCAAACCTTCTACGTGCCTGTCCGGCACGAGCGCATACCCCATCTGCTAGCCTTCGAGTATGGCCCTTGGGCAAATGTGGATGCGGCTACGGCCGCGGAGATATTCAAACCCATGCTGGAGGCTGACAGACCGATCAAGCATGGTATGAACCTGAAGCACGAGATTCGGCACCTGCGCTTCGACGGTATCGAGCTTGGAACCTTTGAGGATATCCAGCATCTGATCCGTTTGACTCATCCAGGCCTCAACTTTCAGCGAGGACACACCGGTGGGTACAAGCTGAAGCCACTGCTGCAGTACCTGCTAAAGTGGGCGATCAACGAGCGGGATGAGCTGCAGGATTGGTTGTTGGCGAAGGGGCAAGGCAAGTACGCTTTCTATCTCGCTCCAATAGATCTGGTTGCAAGATACATGCGTCTGGATGTACAAGGGCCGCCGGCGTTGCGCGCGTTGGCCTGGCCGAGGGTCGAGAGGGACTACAACAAACAGGTGGCGCGTGGCACACAGCAGGTCCGCGGATTTAAGTTCTTGTGGGAGTTGGAGAACAAACTGGTGCGGGTCCTAGCTGACATGGAGGACTACGGGGTACGTGTCGATGAAGCATGGTTGGCGTTCTTGGAAGAAGACCTGACTCGAAAGATCGATGAGTTTGCCCAGCAGATTATGGAGTCGGCAGGCAAGGAGTTTGATCCGAGCAAGGATCAAGAGGTGGCTGAAGTTCTGTTCGGGCACCTGGGCATCGAGGCGCAGGTGCTTGGCGCCGCGACCAAGAAGTTCCCATTGGGCCGGCCGTCCGTGGCGGAAGCGGTGCTGAACACCATTGACCATCCAATTGTCAAACTCGTTGTCAAGTATCGCCTGGAACGCAAGCTGCTGCAGTATGTGCTGGGGAAGAAGGGGTTCAAACCAAACGTGGCGAATGGACGGATCCATGGATTCATCCGTGCCGATGGCGCCAGCACCGGCCGGTTAAGTATGGCCGATCCAAACATGGAGAACCTACCAACCCGCAAGACGGACAGCGACAACAGGATTCGGAAGTTGGTTCTAGTGGATAGTGACGAGTTTACGCTTACGTCGATCGACCTTTCCCAGATCCAACCACGGCTGCTAGTACACTACTCCAACGATGAACTGTTGATTCAGGGGTACTGGAAAGGGCTCGACATCTACCGTGTTATGGGTGGGCAGGTCTTCCGTTGTAAACCGGAGGAGATCACAGAGTCGCAGCGCCAAGAGATCAAGCAAATTGTGCTTGGCATCATGTTTGGTAAAGGTGTTCCAGCGATTGCAAGAGACCTCAAAATCTCGGAGGATCGCGCACAGTCACTCAAGGATCGGGTACTTCAAGGTGGTGTGCAGATGTTTGTGTCAGCGTGCTACGAGCAACTGCGCGCGTCGGCTAAGGGCGCCAACGGTCTCATCTACACATTGATGGGCCGGCCACGTCTGATCCCACGGGACGCCGGGCACATCGGAGTCAACACCGTTATTCAGGGAGGCGAGGCGGACCTGTTCAAGTTGGGCCTTCTGCGCTGCTGGGAGTTTCTACACCCGCACAAGTCATATCCGCTCCTGCCTGTGCATGACGAGGTGTTGTTCATGATGCACAACGACGAGTTTGGTGTGCTCTACGATCTGCTGGACTGCTTGACACAGTTTCCGGAGTACCACCTTCGGGTCCCCTTGGAAGCCAACATACAGTTTTACACCGGTGGAAGCTGGGGTGAAGGCGGCGAGGAACTGTCGGTGTACGATTTGCTTCAGACAGAACGGGACGCTTTGTTTCCGAATGGAGTGTGTGCCGCGGATCACCTGACACCATGGTATCAGGACTGGTTGGTTGTGAAGAACGGGTACCAAAAAGGAGAGAGCGTGCGAACGTACGTGAACGCTATGCATCGTTTGAGCCGATCCACAACTGGGGTTGGTTCATGATCAATGCCCAGGCCGTTGTCATCGGTGGTTTTCTAGATTGCCCGTGGCTTCGGGTACGGACCGGCATCAGCTTAGACGAGGATGCTTTTGTTGGTGGATACAAAGCTCTCTGGCTTCTTGCCACCAAAATGGGGAATCAGGCCGCGAAGAGCACGTTGCGCGATTACGTAGAGCGCGTGTTCCAGGACGACGAACCCGGACGGCTCGTTCGCGAGTCGTTATCGTTGGTCGAGGCGGAGACACCAACGCAGCGTGAGTTTGGGTATGCGCTGGACCAGCTGCTTAAGGCGGCGAGGAAGCGTGTGCTGCAAGATGGTTTCGTGCGGGGGTCCGATTACCTGTCCACGGACCTTGCGCAAGCAGAGTCGGTTGCACGTGAACTTCCCAGGCTTTTGCACCAGTACTCTGGGCAGTCCAAAGCGTCGGTGCAGAATGTGCGTTCCGAAGCCAGGCATTCGATGACGAATGTGTACGGCGGGGCCAGGTGGTTGTGTGGTGTCAAAAAGCTGGACACGCTTCTGCGCGGCTTCCGCGACGGCCAACTGGTGCTCTGGGGTGGGTACACTCACGAGGCCAAGACATCTTGGTCCGCGTACTGTGCCGATGCTTTTGCCGAGCAAGGCGCCAACGTCCTGTATGTGACACTGGAGATGTCCAAGAAGCAGATGGAGGACCAGTTTCTGACCATCCACTCGCACCGAGTGATCAAACGTGCTGTGATGCGGGATGGTGAAGCGGTGGAGGTTACGGGTGTCCCGTACATGTGGTTTGACGACCACGAGCTCCGGGCCCGGCTACCCAAAGAGGACAAGCTGCGCGTTGACCAAGTGGTGTCCGCGTTTGAAGAAACGAAGGTTGGTAGGGGATCCATCCACGTTTGGCATCCAACCGGTTCCACAACATTGACCAAGATTCAGGAGATGTACGAGTTCGTGTGTGACGAGGTGGGCGGCCAGGGAGTAGACGTGCTAATGGTTGATTACCTGGAGATCGTTGACCCTGAACGCAACGACATGAGCCTACAGCGCGAATTACGACGCACCTTGATATCCGCTAAGGACTTCGCAATTGAGGCCCGTGGTGGCCGCGGTATCTTGTTGTGGACCCCTTGGCAGATGACCCGGGCGTCTCAGGGGCAGGGTGACAAGTCCACGAGCAGCAACGCTAAGACGCGGGGCTGGTATGGGATGTGGGACTTTGCAGAGTCGGCGTTTGCTGAGCGCCAGGCAGACGTTATGGGCTGGAACATGTTCCTGAAGGCTTATGGAACGAACCGGCTCAAGCAGGGTATCTGCAAGAACCGAACCACTCGCGAGACAACAATCAACTGGCCTGACAAGGGCTGGTGGCTTCAGACGCAGGCGAGCACGTGCCTCTTCCAGAATATTGAGGATGACGATGCCGAGGGTAGCTCAGTATCTATCGACTGACGACGAGCGGCGAGCGGATCGACTCCGGGTGCTGTTGCCTATGGATCGGCTGTTGCACGATCTGTACAACATGGATCCGGGAGCCAACCCGTGTCCATTTCACGCGGACAAGTCACCATCGTTCTTTGTGTACCCGGGCGATCGTGGTTACCACTGCTTCTCCTGTAAGCGTAATGGTGGGCCAGCAGAGTTCATCGCAGAGATTCAATCCTGGCCTTTGATGCAGGCCGTTGAATGGCTCGAGCAGCGATACGGCTTTGCGCCGGACTCGGAGTCGTGCATGGTCAAGCACTTGGTTGATCGGTCGAAACGAACCGGGGCAGCCAAGATCATGAAGCCGCTCAACTTTGTGGACCAGCATAATCGGTACCGGGCAAGCATCACGGTTCCGCTGGCGGCGGAGCAGGCTGAACGGTGGGGTGTTCCATTGGAGCACTTGATGGTTAGATGGGCTGTTGGTTGGGATGCGAGTTCGGCTCGGTACACCCTTCCAGTGTTTCAGGATGGTGTCGTTGTCGATATCCGCCGGCGAGCAGAGGATGGCCGCCATGATAAAGTGATCTCTATGCCTGGTGGCGGGCTTGGTGGTCACTTGTTTGGAACGCAGCACCTTTTGGACACCGCTCCCCGGGTGGTGATTGTCGGTGGTGAGAAGGATGTCATCATTGCGGACCACGTGCTTGGTGGTGATGGAACAGTGTTTGTGTGCGGATCCCTTGGCGAGTCGAATTGGCGCCAGCGATGGTCCGAGCGTCTCCGAGGTTTCAACCTGGTGGTGTGGTATGACAACGACGACACCGGTCGGACCGGATCTTTGTTTGTGGCGCGGGAAGTTTCCTCTTGCGCGGAAAAGGTCTCTATCGTACAATGGCCCGTTACTGCAGCGCGTAGGTGGGATGTAGCCGACGTGATCAAGAATGTCGGAGCCGACGCGGCTCGGTCCTTACTAGAAGGCGCACAGGTTCATAAGTTGAGCGCGCACGATCGTGTTCGCTCTGCGGTTTGGAGGAGTATGCGATGCCCTTATTGAAGTCCCTCGAGGTGCGGAATTTCCAAGCATTGAAGCACATCAAGATGGATCTTTCCCCGGGCCTGAACGTGGTTCGTGGCGACACGGACGTTGGCAAGTCCTCGCTGGTGCGCTCCCTGAAGTGTTTGTTTTACCAAGGGGAAGGTGCACGGTTTGTGCGTGATGGGGCGAAAGTTGCGTCTGTCGCTGCGGAGACAGACAACGGTCATTCAATCACCTGGCGTAAGGGTGAACGCAAGAACGAGTACGAGGTAGACGGCAACAAGATAGGTCGTGTTGGGAAGACGGTTCCTGAGCTTGTGCAGGACACGTTGCAGGTCCGGGTTGTGAAGTTTGGTGCGGACACTGAGCGCTGTTTGAATATACAGGGGCAGGGCGAGCACGGGTTTCTGGTGAACGACCCAGGCGCAGAGTGTGCTCGGATCATTGGTGGTGTGTCCGGGGCATCGGTTCTGTCGGATGCTGTGCGCCGATGCAGCGCGGATGTAACGCAGCTGTCCAGGATGCACGCGTCACATACGGCGGTTCTAGAGGCTACGGAGAGAGGCTTGTCCGAGTATCTCACGGTGGCCGCGGAGGCCGAGTCGGTCGAGAACCAGGTGTCGGCGATGGAGTTGTTGCAGCAGCGCGCAACGACTCTTGATGGGATGGAAGGGGTTCTCGAGGAGGGGCAAGACGTTGTGGAGCAGCGTAGCGGCGCTCTTGCAAAACATGCGCAGGCTTTGAAAACGGTCAAGGCCATTGCCGACATTGATGAGTTGGTGGATCGCAGTCGCTTCTACCAAGAGACGTCCATGGTCGCTGAGGAGTGGGGCGAAGTCGCACACGACCTTAAGCAGCTGCAGGCCCGTGTTGAAGCCACCACAAAAAACGTGTTCGCTATGGAGGAGCTTCCGGTCCTTTTGGCGCGCGTTACGGTTCTCAAGGAGCGGGACCTAGCCGCCGATGAGTGTGTGGAATTGGCTTCGGACCTGAAGCCGTTACGTACCAACGCGGCGAAGATGGCAACACGTTGTGAGCGTTTTGCTTTGGTTGACCAGGTAGGTATGGATGTGCTCAGCCATATGGAACGGGAACCAATGGCGGTGGAATGGCAGACCACTGTTCAGCAAGCGTTGCAGGCCGAGGATGAGGTGGATTCTCTTCGAGCGTGTTTTAACAGGGCGGCCGAAGCGTGGAAGGTGTTCAAGCGAGACAACCCGTTGTGCCCTACGTGCGGGCAGCAACTTCCAGAGAAGGTGACGTTGTGAAGCTTTTGGTAACAGCTGACTGGCACTTTACGATGCGGCCTCCCGAGGGGCGAACAGAGAGCTACGGTGATCTTGTCCTAGGAAAACTAGGGCAGGTTGCTGGTCTGGCACGAAAAACCGGTGTGGATGCTGTGCTGTGCGCCGGCGATCTGTTCCATCGCAAAGGTGATGTGACCCAGAGGGAGACCCAACTGCTGGCCCATGCGATACGGGACTTCGGAGTTCCATTGGTGGCCATACCGGGCAACCATGACGCGCCGGCTCCAACGATGCTCACGTATCGTGCTTATGGCACCTTGGTCGAGTGCGGGGTGGTTCAAGACGCTTCGTGGGGAAAGGGTTGGAGCATGGATGGAACATCGGTGCGCGTTGTTGGCACAGCGTACACCGTAGACGTTGATGGAGAAGACAAGGTGGCATATGTTGCTAAGAAGAGCTCGGCGCCACGGGTTCATCTGGTGCATGGGTACTTGATCCTGGATGGCACGGGCCCGATGGAAGAGTACACGACGCCTGCGCAGATTGGGGAGACGGCGGATGTTGTCGTATGCGGGCACTACCACACGCATCAAGGGGCACGCACTGTTGACAAGACGTTGTTTGTTTGCCCCGGTTCGATCGCGCGGGTTACACGTTCGGAAATTGACAACCCTGTGCGCGTTGGTCTCCTGGAGATCACTAGCAAGCAGGCTGTGGTGCAGGAGTGGTTTGATCTTGAGATTGCTCCCATTGCCAGCAGCTTTGTGGCGCCGGGCACGAAGCTGATGAGCTCCTTGGATGCCAAGGACGCTGCCGAGGCAATGATCGCGCGCGGTGGTGGAGCACAGGCAGAAATTGAGGATGCTATCGAGCAGGCTGTATCCGCGCTGGAGTTTGGCCCGGAGGTTGTTGGAGATTGTAAGTCACGTGTGCGTGTGGAACGTGCACGCCAGGAAGGAGACGGGGATGCCGAGTCTACAGCAGCGAGTCGAGAAGTTGGTGAAGGCGAAGCAGGAAGCGGAGCGGTCGCTGCAGACAGCGGTGGCCGAAAGGGACGCGGTCGAAAAGCGCGCAACAAAGCTCCGAGCAAAGATACAGGAGCAGTTTAAGATGGAGCCGCGGGAACTGATGGAGCAGGTCGAAGCGGAGAAGAAGGCGCTGGAGAAGGATGTCACCGCCCTGGAAAAGAAGGTGTTCAATGGCGAGTCTGAAGCTACGGCTAGCAAGTTTGACCTCTAACACAGCGCGGCTTCAAGCGCAGGTACAGCAGCGTGTTGGTGCCAGGAATCTTCTGCTCCAGCAGGCTGAGCAGCAGCGCTCCGACATTGGGAACATCCACGAGGACATGTCTTTGGCACAGAAGTCCTTGCGCGTGTTGCAGGCCGCGGCGGAGACGTTGCGCGGCCGGATGAAGACGAGCCTCGAGTCGATCGCGACTAAGGTCTTGCAGTACGTGTTCGACAACCCAACATATGAGGTTCGGATTGATGTAGAGGTCAAGCACAATCTGGTGTACGCCAGTGTCATGGTGTCCAAGGATGGAATCTTGTCCCAGATCGAGGAGGGGCATGGCGGTGGAGTGTCTGATGTGCTGGCCTATGTTTTCCGCGCATCTGTTCTCCGGGCACAGACGGGCCTGGCACAGATTCTCGTGTTTGATGAACCTCTGAAGTTCCTAAACTCACAAGACGCGGCTAGCCGAATGGGGGTGCTCATGAACCACTTAGCCGCGAAGGGCGTGCAGCAAATTGTTATCTCCAGCAAGAATGATCTTGCTGATTCCAAGGGCCGACACTTTACCTTCACCAGGTTGGTCGATGATGTAATAGTGAAGGTCGAGGACCGGGGGGATGATTGACAGCACTGGAATTCTGGAACGCTGTTCACGCTGAGGAGATGCTGGAATGGTTGGGGTTGCATCAAGGGAAAGAGATCGCTGTCCATTGCAAACGAACCGGCGCTATCTGGGTCTTGACGCCCGAGGCCATCGGAACGCATGGATGGGAGATGCTGAGCGGGGTGATGACGGGCCGGCGCGGGCCCGTGGTGATCAAACACTTTTCCCGTATCGTAGGGTACTACAGCGCCATTCAGAATTGGAACCGATCCAAGATAGCGGAGTTGCGGGATCGGCAAAAGGGCAACTATAATTTTGGTGCCGCGGACTTCGCGTGAGGTCCCTACGGTTGTCGGACGTGACGGAAGCACATTTACCATTGCGCGTCTTTGGTGCTCCGTTGTGTAGCCGGTGTCAAGAGGTGGTTAAGGTATTGGAGGCCAGATGCCTGGCGTTGGACAAACGACTTCTAAACCCCGCCGAGTTGCTGGTTGGGGCACCGGCTGGAGATATGTGGGAGGCCGCGTCGGTGCTCGCCATCACCACGCTGCAGGACGGGTTGATGCCCGTGGTGTTGACACAGGACTGGAACAGTTTCATCCAACAAGAGAGGATCAAGTGATGGGGAAGCAACACGAGGACGCGTTTGAGGCAGAGAGACATAAGCCGGTGGTGTACACGAAGGTGGAGGCAAACGCTATCCAAGCAGCACATGAGGCGCGTGCGTGCGGTCCTTCGTATCCGGAACATGAAGCTGGACATATTGCAGCGGCACATAAGCCCATCTTCGCTTTTCATGCCGTACAGGATAGTGGAGAGCGTTCCGAGTTCGACACCGGTGCTGTCCGTGACAGGCAAGCCGGAAAGGGACGGTATGATTTGCTGAGTCCCATTGCAATGCGTCGGATGGCCCGGCACTTCGAGAACGGTGCGGCCAAGTACTCGGACAGGAACTGGGAAAAGGGAATGCCCTTGAGCCGATATCTGGACTCTGCACTACGGCACATCTTCGCCATCCTGGAAGGCAAGACGGACGAGGACCATGCCGCGGCCGCGGAGTGGAACATGCACTGCTTCATGCACACTCAGGAGAAGATTGTGTCCGGAGCGCTTCCAGAGGCCCTGGACGATCTACCACACCCATAGGCGCCTTTACAGAAAAGGCGTGAAGCCACGAACCTGCAGGACCGTCTATTTGGGTCTTCATTGAACGAATAGGCGGTTCCTTTGGGCTGGCATCTTCCACGTGAACAAGAGGTCTGGCGGTTTCTGACTCGAGCCAAAGAGCTGCGGGAAGTACTCGTTGAGGAGTACTACCCCTTTGCTCAGAAGGTTGTGAAGCAGTTTTGCAATCGGCGCCGGATCCCATACGACGAGGTCGCCGGCTCCGAGCATGACGGACTGATGCGCGCTATGCGAAACTACGACGCTGAGTCCGGTGTTCCGTTTGAGGCCTTCCTGCTCTTCCATCTTCGTGGAGCCACGCTCGATTTTGCCCGGACGAACGAGCGCCGTCCGTGTCGACACGGGGAGCGGCCTAAGTTTGAGCTCGGGCCCTTGGGTGATATTGGGGAGGCCGAGCTTGGGCACAAGCCGGACCAGCAGCGAATCGAAGTTCAGGAATTGCTCCTTCGCGTTTTGAAGAAGGTGACCACGCCGCTGCGACGCAACATCCTTGTGCGTTGTTGCATCATCGGTCTGCCTTCTGTTGAGGCCGCCCACCTGATGGGTATCTCCAACGATACGGTTGAGGCCGAGCTTGTGGCTGTGATGCAAGAGGCAGCGGATATCGTGAAGGAGCTTGGAATCTCCACGGCTTCATTCGAGAACGCCAACCCATCTATGTACAAGCTTAGGCGCCGGGCAGCGATTGGTCTGCTGACGGATGGCGAGCTCGTGAAGCTTGGGGCGGAACAGCTGATGTCGTCGGAGCGCAAGAAGGAGATGCCAGATCCGGATGCACGGCCTCTTGTTGGCACGTGCAGTAACTGTGGACACGATGTGATTGGCCCCAAGGGTATCCATGGACCCATTCCCGTTACGTGTGAGTGTGGTAGCTTGGTCGAGGTTGTGTGATGGAGAAGAAAGAACGCAAGCGCAGAGCCGTTGTGGATTGGGGCGAGGCGGAGTTCCTGTACGTTCACACCCCAGACATGACCATGGAACGTATCGCCAATATCTTTGGATGCACGTCAAGAGCTGTTCAGAAGCAGGCGACAACAAAGGGCTGGACGGATAAGAAGATGCTGTGCCAACAGCAGCTAGCGGAGGCCAAGCGCAGTGTCCGGCTGGACCAGTACCAAGACGTGTTGCAGCGCTCGATCGCTAACGCTGTGACGTTCCAGGAAAAGGTTGCTGAGGTGTTGCCAGCATACGGGGATATCCTCCGAGCCCAGGTTGCTGACTACATGGAACGATACAAGAAGTTTGTGCAGGACAAGAAGGACCATCCCGATAAGCGTATCCCGATGCCAAAGTCACCGATCTCCCCGAACGATATTCGCGCTATCGTGATCGCCCTGCGGGAGATACACGCTTGGGAGAGGCTGCGACAAGGGAAGCCGTCTGACATCCATGGCCACCTCGCCGTTGAGGTTTCAATCCTTGATTTGCTGCATGGAAACACGGCGGATGACGAAGAGGCATCAGATGGGAGCACGGCGCTCAATGCACCTTCCGAATGAACCGCACGAGCCCGTTGGGTACAAGCAGGCGCGCAGCCGCCGGCAAAAGGCTATGGAGCGCTACTGGAAAAGCGGCTCGGATGGAGCGCTCAAATTCTGCGAGGATGTCTTTGCCTCAAAATTGATCGAGGACCAGCGCACGTTCATCAAGCAGGTGTTCGACCCAAAGCTCCGCAAGATTGCGTGGGCAACGGGCCATGGGTATGGCAAAGGCTTCACTGCCGGAAACCTGGCCGCGGCGTTCACACTGCTGAAGTACAACAAGACAAACCCGCCCCTTGTGGTTATCACAGCACCTACTGGCCGCCAGGCGAAGGGGGCACCATGGGACGAAATGAAGCGATGCGTTGAGCGAATGTCGACGAAGGCGCATCGTGGCAGAACAATCGGAGCTACAACCTACACGTTCAAGATGGACAACCGGGATGATATGCCTGGTGAGAAGGAGTGGAAGATTGGTGGGCACCGTGTCGCAATCAACTTCACGATTGAGCCGGAGCAGTCATCAGCGTTCCAAGGGTTTCACGCCAAAGAAATCCTGATCATCATCGATGAGGCTAGCGGCGTCGATGACAGAATCATCAAAGCGGCGGAGACGTTGGCAACGGGTGAAAAATCCACGATCGTGATGCTTGGCAACCCAACCGTGTCGGGTAACGCTTTCCACAGAGCCTTCTCTCCCGAGAGTGGTTGGACGGTGATGCGCTCGAGTTGCTTCAACCATCCGAACGTCACGTCCGGCAGAGAAGATATTGGTGGTGCTGTTACGCGCATGTGGTTGGTGGACCAGTGGAATGACCAAACCGTAGGCGATGGCCAGCCACTGGTGTTCCCATCAGGCCCTGTGACTAACTGGAACTGCTGGAAAGAGTATGGTCGTATCTCTCAGCACAAGAACCCGTGGTGGATGGGACACGTGATCGCGGAGTTCCCGGCTGACGTCACCGACCGGCTGATAGCATCGTCGTGGGTTGAACGTGCTTTCTTGCTGGATCGTGGTTGTGAGGGTGACCGGTACATGGGTGTGGACGTGGCACGCTTTGGTAGAGATAACACGGCCATCTGTATTACGACCCCAACCGATGCCCTGCACCTGGAACTGCATCCGATCACGTCCGGTCCGCAAGCGGTGAAGTTGGTGCGCTCGGCGGCCCGGGACTTCAACGTGGATCCCCGTCGTGTCAGCGTGGACGCAACGGGTATGGGCGGCATGGGTGTTGTGGACTGGCTGCAAGAGTTTGCGAAGGTGCCTATCACAGGGAGGGAGCAGACGTTCTGGAAGTACTGCAACGGTGTCGAGTTCGCAAGCAAAGCACACCAGGAGGAGCGGTTCACGGATCGCAAGACCGAGTTGCTCTGGAACCTTCGAGCTCGGCTCGAGCATGGGACCCTTGGCCTGAAAAACCTGTCGCCCCAAATCAAGGACATTTTGCGCAAGCAGTTAACCGCTATCATGTACGAGATTCGTGGTGGCCGGTTTGCAATTGAGAGCAAGGATCAGTATCGCAAACGTGCTGGGCATTCGCCTGACGCCGCGGAGGCGTTGGCGTTGGCTTGTTGGCACTGGGGCGAGCGGGTCAAAAAGGAGGAAGGCCAGACGGTGGAGGAGGTTGCAGAGTCTTTGGGTATCACGATCACTGGCGGGTCGATCTCGGAGGCGCCCATGGAGGTTCATGTGGAGAACGGCCGCCGGGTATCCTCGAAGAAGTTGTCTGAGTCCCGTCCAGAGGAGGACGAGGCCGACGACAAGGAATTGGAGCAGCTGTTGAAGGACCTGGAGGATGACGTCGATTACTCTTTGCAGGACGATGATAACGAAGGAGGGCCGTGGAGTGGCTAATGTTGCCAGAGCATGTGTGAAGGCTCCCGATGGGCCGCAGGATCGTTGGGGGTTTGAGCGACTCCTGAAGAAGTTTCGATGGCGGGTAGAGAAGGCAGACATCCTGAATATGTGCAAGGATGCCGCTGTGTACGAGAAGCCGTCGCAGAGGCGGCATCGGGAGCGGCGTTGCCGCGCGGGATGAGAATTGATATGGCGCTTGTTGACGCGATTGTCGACAGCGTCGTTAAAGTTGCGGAGTCCGCGTTGCGCCGGGAGGTTCGACGCGCCGTGATCCAAGAAGGGTTCAAGCATGGCGACCAAAGGAAAGCGGACTCGCAAGACGAGCAAGAAGCCCAGGACAAGTCCAATCGGTCCTACCTCGAGGAAGGTATTGAGCACAACTGATATGCTGTCCGAGTCAGAAATTGACACGGCCATAGCTAACGATCTGGACATGGAGGAGCGGGAGGTTCTGGACAAAGCTCTCCAAGGGATGTCCCGTAAGGATCGGTTGGAGCTCTACGATCGCGTCGGGGCCAGCGCCATCTTTGTGGACACCACTTCCGCCTGGGAAAAACAGCTTGGTATGTCACAGCCGCAGAACTTCACAGAGTACATGAACCACAACCTGGGCTGGGTCTTTGCTTGTACCCGAGCTAAGGCGGCCGCTGTAGCCGCGGCGAAGATGGGTTGTTTCCGGAAGGTAGGCAAGCAGTGGAAGGAGCTCGAGTCAACGCATCCGTTGTGTAACGTGTTTGCACAACCAAACCCGTTCACGACGCG
>Ga0307379_10008482_pt1 | contig 13849 bp, 7 predicted proteins | sample UN2MG_FD_202237 | JGI IMG/M metagenome (GOLD analysis project Ga0307379, IMG submission 202237) | Soil microbial communities from Risofladan, Vaasa, Finland - UN-2 | ecosystem: Environmental > Terrestrial > Soil > Coastal area > Acid sulfate soil | place: Finland: Risofladan, Vaasa | collected...
GGTATCAACGTCGTCGGTGTTTGCAAAAGTCTCATTGGCATGTAGGTACAAATTTAGCTTGCTGGTATCGCCCAAGTCGGTACCATCTATGACTGCGTTCACTGTGATGTCGTCGGCTGCATATAAGGTAAGTGTTACATCACCGTTATCAGTTCCATCAAAAGTGTCAATGGCCGCAGAGACTGTGATATCTCCTCCACCGGTGCCGCCGTAGGGCCCCAAAACGTCATAGTTACTTGTGTCGAGTGTAACGCTGGTACCACTGTTTAGAAGGCCTTCAATAACAGTATCTAAAATTTCATTAGTTGCGTTGGTGGTCTGGAATGTACGTGGGTCACCAGTTTCCTCCACCAAATCGGGGGTTACTGTGCCAGCACCTACCACTTCTATGTCGGTCGGGTCAATGAGAAAAGTTCCTGCTTCACCGTTGGTTGCACTGGCGTTGGCCGAGCCTAATATTTCCACGTGGTTCTTACCGGACACTTCAATAAATCCACCGTCACCGGATTCGCTGCCGCCTTTGGCCTCGATTCTTGCACCGTTGCGGAACAGTGCAGTCTCTGGCGAGTAAACGATGACCTCTCCGCCGTTGCCGTTAAGTCCGGCGTTCGTCGTCGTTAGGCTGTCCGAGCTAAGAGCCACAACGTCACTGGCCCAGAGGTCGATATTGCCGCCGTCACCGGTGGTGCCATCGGCATTAATTGTGCCGAATTGCCCTACACGGGCCCCTTCCATAGCTACCTGGCCGCCTTCGCTGCCGGAGGCTTCGATTGAGCCGGTATTAATGACTTCTCCGCCGGCGGCGGTGAGTTTTATCTGTCCGGCATCGCCGACATCGACGGAAGTTGAAAGGGAGCCGACATTCGAGATGGCCTGTGAGTAAATATCGCCTGCGGCGGCGAGGGCTATTATCCCTCCGGCCGCTTCGATTGTACCTTCGTTTAGAACACCCACTTCCGGGGCCGCCGCATTGGCCGATTCGGACAGAGACGTCCCCTCAACGTCCAGGACGATATCACTTCCCGGTTCGCCAAGAAATACCCTGTCACCGGCAGCCATAACGACATATCCTGCCGGACAGCTAATGTTGCCGGAGTTAGTCACTTGTTTGCCAATCAGGTAAACCTGCTGGGCGGAAATATCGCCGTTGTTAATTACGGCTCCATCGCCACCGGCAAAGTTATAGCTTCCGTTTATGAAATCAGCGTTGGAAATATTCAGTCCCGAAGCTACCAACTGGTTGACATTGATTCTGGCCCCATTACCAAAGTAGACTCCGGCGGGATTAACGAAGAAAACCCTGCCGTTAGCCAATAGCGTTCCATTGATATTGGTCGGATTTGCCGAAAGGATCCTGTTCAGCACAGACGCAGTGCTGCCGGGCTGAATAAACTGAACAGTCTCCGGCGACGCAATGTCAAAACTGCTGTAATTAATAATTGCTTTATCGGACGCAGTAATGGCTGTGTTGCTGCCGCTTTGCTGGATTGAAACCTGGCCATTTACGACCTGGGCTCCTTCCGGTCCGGCAGTCACGACCGAAACCGAGGCGATGAAAAACAGAAAACACATCAAGAAAAATACAACACCCCACCTATAGGAAGGTCTTCTGAATAATTTTGTTGAAAGTTCCATATTTCCTCCAGTTCTTAAAATTCAAGTAATCATAATTATCTCATATAATAACTATCCGGCATGAACCCCTAACAGCCTAAAATCGTTTCATAAAGCTCATATTCAGCCGGCCGTCCCCTCTATCAGTCTCATCGGTTCCGCGAAGCGCCCATCCGTAATACATCGCGGCACTAAAATTATCCCATGTCTCAATAATCAGACCGGTTCCTACCGAGCAAAGCTCGCTGACTGCCGACTCACCGGCAATAGGATTTTTTGTCTTAGCGCGGCCGGAATCAATAAAAGCCACAGGAGCAAGTTTCCTAAGCAGCGGTTTCTTAGTCTCCTTTAGTTCGGAGCTTTGATTACGGTTGGCTTCGCCGGCCTTGACCAGGTCGAACTCATACTGACCGGATATCAAAATCCCTCCATCAGCAACAATTTCATCTTCTTCATAACCCCTGATAGAGTATAGCCCCCCAAACGTGGTCATCTTCGCTGGAACCAGCCTTTCGTCCGAGGTTATCGATCGGAAAGAAGCACTGATTCGATTAACCTTGGAATTGTCCAGATACTGGCTGTGAGTGGCCCCAAAGTTGTAAATAGTAAAATCAGGGTCTGTGTCCGGACGTGAGTCTTCGAAACTATCCTTGTCGGAGCCTCCCATATTCTCACTTCTGTTGAATGTAAGCGAGGTATTCGACATATCATCTGAATGATGGAGACTCACCCCCACACCCCACAGTTCCATATCAACATCGCTGGCGATACCCAGCGAAGGTGTGACTTTACTTCTTTCGCTACTAAGCGAACCCGTCACGTCAAAAAACCAACTATTTATCTGGAGAAAGTTGTAACTCAGAACGCTGCCGTAGAATGAACCATTGCCAAGAAAATTGATTCCGGCCTCGGGTATATCAAACTGGCTGTAGCCTGAATATAGATTAAGACGCAACCGAGGTGTAAAGATGGGAAAATCGTAACTTCCAAATACAGCGTACTCATCCTCTATTCCTTTTTCCCAAGGCGCCTGATACATGACCGAGAATCTATCGTCTATACCTAAAAGGTTAGTATTGACCAGGCCCACTCTCGGACTCCATTGTCTGTCCCTCGTGCCGGCATTATCTACCTGCGCGTACCAGTGCCATGGACTTGTTTCGTAAACATCGTAGCTCAAATTTAGTGCATTCGGCTCAGAACTGCGCGAGATTACCGGAGAAATATACCGGTCGGGATTAAGGTTGAGCAGCCTCGCAAAATTATCCAGTTTTTCCTTTTGGATCACGTCACCTTCTTTTACCGGTGACCAGGATTCAAGGACCGAGTCTTTCAAAAAACCCTCTTCCAGTCGATTTCTGTCAAAATCGTACCTTTCTACGGAAATCTGTGCTATCCTGCCCTCGATAATATGTATCGGCAGAATCTCGTCCGCCAGCTTGTAATCTTCCTTGACCGCTTCAGCCGGAACATACACATAGATGCCGGCATAACCCTTATTCTGGTATACCGACAAAATATACTTCGTCAATCCCTGAATGGTCTTAAGAGACACTTCCCGGTCCCCGCCGGGATCGCGAATTAAATCAATTACTACTCGGAAATCATAGATTTCCTTATCTGTGTCATCATCCTTTTTCGCAGAGACAATGTAAGCCTCCGGGAGTTTTTCCAACAATGCTTCGGTTGATATCAAAGTGTCGCCGCTTATTTTTAATTCTTTGACTGAAAAGCGAGGAGTCGTGTCCTCAGGAAAAGTGATTTCATCCGAAGAAGCGATGCTGTCTATGGCACTCTGCGGTTCTCCCAATTCCTTTTCTAACTGTTCTCTCCTGACGTCACTTTCCTCTGCCGCGAAAGCAACCGCAATCAAACAAAACAAAGAAATCGGCACCAAAACTTTTAACTGTTTCGACAAGTCCATATATCTCTTCCTTACTTCCCTATACTTAGTTGATATAAAAATATTCCTATAGTTACGAGCAATGAGTGCTTACCCGCAGAGAGATTAAATTTTCACCTTCAATTATGCTTTTTCGACCATCAATTATCAAAGCCGGATCTGGTGAACCTAAAAAACTTCCCGCCAAAAATAGTTCAAGCTGTTTCCAGCACTGTTATTGTAAACACATATTGTACCAAAATAGAAACAAGATGTAAAGAAAAAACGATGAAATTTGCATTTATGGCTGGATATAAAACGACACTAAGCAAACTTCTATTTTATCGGACAGTCACATATTTCAGAAAGCTCAATCGCACTCGGATGAGTACCTTGGCCCTTCCGGATGATTCTAATCTACCCCGCAGGCCCTACTGTACGCTGTTATGTTCTGCCAAGTTGTACATTCAGAGCCGTGCTGCTAATGGTTCCCGCTGTCGGGCCCCTGGATGACTTCTGTATTAACATCCTGATCCGGCCCGACTAATACATCCAGCAGATTGCTCCTGTCGGCGTTGCTGACATCCTCAAAAACGGACCCAAAATACACATCCTGCTTGTTCGCGTAGATTCCAGGTGCCCAGCCAAGAACCGCATCACGCGGTACATCGACCTGCTCATCTTCCGGACTGGGGGCAAACGCCATCCTGGATTCCGGCCACTTCCCGAGCATGGCATCCAAAAGCTCGCTTTCGCTCAACACGTGGTTGTAGACACGAACATCGTCAATGACACCTTTAAACTGGCCCGACCCGGGCGCGCTGGGGTTACGGCCTATTTTGAAGGTCCCAGATGAAGGGGCCATAATAATCGTTGTGATCAATTCTCTGTCGAACGCGCCGTTGACGTATGTCCTGATGAAGCCCTCTTCGGCAATCTGAGAATAGGTGGCCGCGAGGAAATACCAGGTGTTCATTTGCAGTACCGTTCCACCGACGGGCCGGTTGGGCGGAGCCGAAGTACCTGCACTGCTCCTGACTTCGAGTTCGAACATGTCGTTGCTGTATATGCCCATCATGTAGCCGCCACCGTTTGGGCCGGTTGTGATATTTCCGCAAATTTTGTGGTCGCGAAGCATGGCGCCGGATTTGACCCAGGCCGTCACCGTAAGCTCGCCTGCAATATCCAGACTCGGTTCGTACACGCCACGATCGAGATAATCGTCAGATCCGTCAAACTCCAGGCCATCCATAAAGTATCCCGTCACCCACTGAGGGTCACTGTTGATAAAGACATCGTTCTTGTGGCGGCTGGAGTCCTTGGCAATAGTCCCGGAGCCTTCGTCGAACCTCCACCAACCCACAATCTCGGCACTTGCCGTGCTTGTCAGAACAATGCCCAGCACCAGAACAAGACAAGTCAAACAAATCAATTTAGTGTGCATTATATAGTCCTCCTTGCGAATAGATTTCAAGGAATAATATTTTCGTCAGGTGCATAGGTCCTACGCACTGACATTCTGATGAACGGATACACTCACCCCGTCAACCTTCAGAGCATCCTATTATGAAACAGTTCTACTCCCATACAGGATATCCGAAAACGTTATACAATTTCCCCTCGGTTTCGCTCATACTCTCGTCACCGTCTGCTTCTTGCGCTGCAACGCAGTACTAACGCTTGCGATGCGCGAGCATCAAAGCGGAATGACAGCAGCGGGATCAGGGACAGCCAAGATGCTAACCTGGTCGGGATACCAAGTGCCACCAAAGTGTAAAGAAAGTGTTTTTTCGTATACCTTCCTCTGTTCTTTTCCCGCCCCCTATAGCATAGAGTCATAAAAGCCCAGGACCCTACAAGCGAGGCAGAAACAATAAAATTGGGTACCGAAACTATTATTATTATTCTACCGAACAGATTTGCCGGTATCAATGGATCTCCCTGTTTTTCTATCACGATTACACATAATACTTGACACTTTCTGTCGTGACGAAGTACCATCGTACGGGTGGCAGAAGTACTTGGATAGTACATGTTTTGACCTGGACGGGGATATCGCAATGGGACGAAAACACCTTTAAACAGGTGTGCCGAGTGATAACATGGACTTTCTAACTGACTTGCAGCAACTCGTTCTTGTTCCGAGCAAATCCCGGGAAAGTTGTGTATTTACTGAGATTATTCCGTGCTATTTGACATTCTGTGAGAAAGGAGACATTTGGCCATGAACGATTGTACTCGTCGCAGCTTTATGAAAACCTCGTTGGCTACTATCGGTAGCCTCGCTATGACATCCAGCCCCTGGTCTCAGGCTAGGGGCTCCAACGACGACATCCGTGTAGGAATCATAGGAGTGCGAAAGAAGGGCCAGGAACATATCCAGGACTTTCGCAGGCTTTCCGGCGTGCGCGTGGTCGCGATATGCGATGCGGATACGCAATGGCTGGATGCCGAGGTCAAAAAATTCAAGGACCGCAACATCGAAGTCGACACCTACGTTGACTACCGAAAGTTGCTGGAGAACAAGAACATCGACGCGGTTGTACTCTCCGTGCCCGATCATTTGCATGCCCTGATGACGGTCTGGGCGTGCCAGGCAGGCAAGGACGTTTATGTCGAAAAGCCGGCTTCACACAATATCTGGGAAGGCCGAAAAATGGTCGAGGCCGCCCGCAAGTACAAACGCATCGTGGGAGTCGGCTCACAGGACCGCTCGGATGTCGGATTACTGCCTCTTGCCGAGCACATCAAACAAGGCGGCCTGGGCAAGATTCAGCTCGTACACGCCATAACTTACAATGCCCGCCAGAGCATTGGCAAGGTCCGTGGTCCCCAGCCGATCCCGGCGACATGCGACTACAATCTTTTCCAGGGGCCGGCTCCGCTGACACCGCTGATGCGTACGAACCTGCATTATGACTGGCACTGGTGCTGGCCAACCGGCACCGGGGAAATGGGCAATCTCGGCGGCCACGTGCTGGACGACTGCCGCTGGACAACCGGCGTGACAAAAATGGCGCCTCGGGTAATGAGTCTTGGCGGGCGGTTTGGCTACGACGATGACGGCCAAACGCCTAATACGATCATATCGCTGTTTGACTACGATGCCTTTCCCATTATCTACGAAATCCGCGCCCTGCCCCGCGCCAAAAGTGAAAAGGTCGACACCTATCAAGGGATTACCTCACGAGGCATGGATCGCTACCGGGGCATCAACTTCGGTATGATAATTCAGTGCGAGCAAGGCTACTTTTCGGGCGGTCGCGGCGGAGGCTGGACCTACGACAATGACGGCAAGAAGATAAAGCAGTTCGCCGGCGACGGCGGCGGCGGACACATGACGAATTTCCTCAATACTATGCGCAGCCGCCGGGTCAGTGATTTAAAGGCCGACGTACTCGAGGGACATATCACGGCCAGTATGATTCATTCGGCCGATATTTCCTATCGACTTGCGCAAAAAGAACCTGTCGAGCAGGTCAGGAAGAAAGTTCAAGGCAATGACCTGCTGGCGGAGTCTTTTGACCGTCTCTTGCAGCATCTGCAGGCGAATGAAATCGATCTCAGCAAGAATCCCGTAGCCGTCGGCCCGATGCTGACCTTCGACATCGAGAGTGAGAAATTCGTGGGTGAGAACAGTTATGATGCGAATATGTTTTTGAGCCGGAACTACCGTCCGCCGTTTGTAGTACCTGAAACAGTGTGACTCCGAATCGATAGCACCAGGCCGCTTGCCGTAGGTGTGACAGGTCTGTGCCGTTAGAGATTCAGGTGCTCTGCTGCATAGCGCAAGCACTTTCTGATGTTTTGCTCTTCCAGCTTCACCTGCTCATCGACCGACAGATTGTCGATATTCGGCAAGGTATCTTTATCGCTTGCGTGGGTCCGCACATATCGCATGGCGCGAGCCAGATTCACGCCGGGGACATCGCCTAAGGTGGTCCAGTATTTCTCGCCAAGACAAGGCACCTTGAGAGGGTTGCGCGTGGACATTTCCACGTTGAACTCCATCCCGGGTCTGGCCTTTCGTATGATTTCGACTATTTTGGGCAAGTCCAGCGTACCTTCGCCTAATACCACATCAGCCAACAGAAACCCATCCTCGTATTCGCAGACTGCCATGTCTTTCAGATGAACCGAGTGAGCCCACGGGGCATAGGCTTCCACTAAATCCATCGGATCTTCCAGAAGGGAGAAGCTGTTGCCTGTATCAATGCAAACGCCCACATACTCGCTGTCAATGCGCTTGAGCATTTTCAGCATGTGGGGAATGAGCCAGTCTTTGTGGTTCTCAATCGCCAGGGGGATTCGGTATTTTTCGACGATGGGCACAAATGACTCAATCGCTTTCCACGAGCGATTGGCGAACTCGTCGAACTGTTCGCGTTTGTCGAACTGCTCATAACGTCGGCCGCCGCAAAAACCTCGGATTGCCCTGGCGCCTGCTGCTTTGACGGAAGCGACGCCTGCCTCAAAACGTTCCAGGTCTACCTTGCCGCCCAGCCATGCCGAATCTTCTATGAACAGATTGTTGTCTTCCACGTAGGCGCGCAGTTTTTTCACATACGCTTCGTCGCGCCTTCCGATGACGCACTGGAGGCCGCCGGCCCCGATTGAATGGCAGTACTTGAGGAAGGTCAGGGGATCATGCGTCACCCGGGGTGTGTATCCGGCTTTTTCGGCACGGCTGCGAATGTTGCAGGAGAAGTCGTCAATGCCCAGTTTTGTCCTCTTAGGTGTTCCATGTTCGTTTGCCCATGCCGGGGCCCTAAGCATCGATGCGGCTATGCCACCTCCGATCGAAAAAAGCACTTCTCTTCTGTTCATCATTATTTCCCTTAACTCATATAAGTATTCCGGCCCTGAAGCGTAACAATCGGGCCCGCTTAGCAGGCCGCCGATACTACATGCCGTTATTTTAGTCGGCTCTCTAAGAAACGCAAGGTTTCGATGAAAATTCTATTATTTTCGGCCGGCTGTGATTGTTAAAATTATCGGATAAGACTCATCTTTACAAACCTTTATGTCACCTGGTGTCGTAAGTGTTCGTTAGTTCTTTTTCTTTCTTATTTTAAGGGTCAAAGCGCAAAGGAGAATAAGGAATAAGGCATAAGTTTGCAATTTCTCCATTCATCATTCATTATTTGTTTTCTGAAAATATCTCCATGAGATGCAGCTTACTGCGCGTTAATCCGTTAATGGGTGGATGAGTGAATGCAGCTTCTGACGTACTCATCTGCACATATACTCATCTGCGACCGAAGGGCATTATGCGTGAATTGTGATTCGTTTGTTGTCAGAACATACCGAGGAGAAAAAAATGCCGTACCCATTTAATTCCCCTTAGCGTGACGGCAGCTCCTGGCTATAATTGACTTGCTCATAATCTTATTACCTGTACTATTCATGATAGTCGCAAGTTCCATCCCTCATAATTCCGGAACAATTGTATAAGTGTCCTTATCAAGATCGATCAATACTTTTGTGCCATCTGCAAACATTGTCTGCTGTTTGCGATACTTGTCATCCAGAAATTTATGGTCGGTCATTTCTACCAGGACAAGTCTTTTGTTAAGATTACTCATAATACGAACTCGCTGCAATTCTGCCTCAGCGGGCTCAATCGATAAATACGGCAATCCCGCATGAGCCAGACCATGTAAATAACCTGAGTCATTCTCCGGAATGCCCCATACTCCTTTTCCAAGTGACCAGGGAATAAAGATCGAATCATGATAAACCAGACTGAAAAGGGGAACGGGTATGCCCATCGCCGGCCCATGACCGGGATTTGGATTCAAGGCAAACGGAGCATGATGAACTAAATCCAGGTAAGGGATTGCCCAATCAGCCGGTTCTTCGGAACTGACTACTCCGACCTGAGTGCGGATAAAATCAAAACAGTCTCCCCTGTACTCCAGACACTGTTTACGTGTCACAGGGTGCTCCGGATTGTAACACTCATCCGGCGGGACAACGGCAAACACATCCAGGTATGCGCCTCGGACTTTGACATTATTATTAAGCATAGAACGGTAATTCTTAGTTACATGCCCAAGAGCTAAACTGGAACAGAGAATTGATTGTTTACCTCCATACCAGGTACTGCCATAATATCTTTGACCATTTTCCTGTATAATCGTATGCCGTTCATTATATGATTTGGCGTCGAGGTAATAATCACGGTATTGGTCATGGAGGGCAAAAACATAGCCCAAATCATCACAAGTCTGTGCAAGAGCACGAAGACCTTCCCATCCACCAGCTTCCTGACTCGGAGGCAGAATATCAGGATGCAGATTGTCATATCCCCGAAATCCCCATCCATCCAAGTGAATATAGGCATGGTTTACCCCCCTCTTTTCCAGGGCGCGTAATTGCTCTGCTCTCTTGTCAAACCTGACATAATAATGATTCTTTTCAGGATCCTTCTTATTGTAATAACTGGACTCCGGCTGGATATGTATGAGAATATTCGTGTGAATTACAGGAGAACCGATCAATCGCTTAACAATAGGATTACGGGCAATCTTCTCATTTAACGAAACGAAAGATCCATTTTCAATGACATAACGCCGATATCGCTTTGCAAGTGTCACATAGTTGCCTTTCCGAAAGAAGCACAGTCTGGCTTGCCTCGGATATGAAAGTTTTCCCAGAGAATGCGCCCAGCGAGAACCAACCCGCGTCGGCCCACCTGCAGGATGTGAAAAGTGGCAGCCGCCATCGGCAGGTGTCTCAAGAATAACCATTGCCGCAGAATCACCTTTCTCGTGGCCCCACCAGGGCATATAGAGACCACGCCCGTAAGACATCGTGTCATAAAGCCAAACACGCTGCGACCATTCCTTTGGCAACAACATTCCCTGCATGAAAGGGATTACGGTAAAATCGAAGCTTGCTTGTTCAAAGGGAGCCGGCCATAAACACTGTTTAACAGCAGCGGCATCTTCCCGGGCAACCAGTTCGCAAACGAGATCTTCGTTGGGAGCCTGAAGGCAAATATTGAGCTGTAAGCGAATTTCCAACAGCTTGCCCTCGTGGACATAGTCATTCAATTGGATTTTTATTCCCGACTTGAATCCTGTTTCATAGGATTCTATTTTAATTTGTTTTGCATCTTTAAGACGTAAAGGGATGTTCCGGCCACTATTTTCAATAGTCAGATCTCCCTTTGTCGAACCCTCTATGTTCCATGAAATGTCCTTGTCCCTGACTTGCATAGCAAGGGTATTTGGGTCAATTACGACTGTGAGACGTTTTCCCTGGATGATCCATTGAGCTGCATCCTGCTTTACTTTGACCTCTGGACTGCCCCATTCGAGTTGCGTAAGCTTTCCTGAACAAACACAATCCCAGGAAAGTATCATGCAAATCACTAATGATATGTATGTTTTACGAGTCATAAGTTAGTAACTCCCCTTTATATGTACCTGAATAAGGTGGTTAAGCTCTCACTCTATTAAACAGCCTCTATTGAAGATGTTATGAAAATCCAATTTCAGATTAGCCATGAAGAGGGCAATTTTTAAATCTTATCAACGACTTCTAACCTCCCAATCACTCTAACAGAGATTGTGAAGTTGTCAAGCAAGGTATCGCCTTTTACCCATTTTGCGGGAATATAAAAACAGCAGAGCCTTTTCAATTATCAGCGGGAGAGCCGGTGGATACTATCGAGTCAATAACTTCAAAAGTCACATTTTCGACGTAGTCCTCGATTTCAAGGTTGGCTTGCCCGGCGTTTCGGCAAAGCCTGCCGGCGATAGAGAAGTTTTCAAATTTGACGTCCGTAATCATGTGGCTGCCGTCGAGACCTTCGAGTGTCGAGTTCTGCGGGAACGGCTTTTTGAAGCTACAGTTTTTGATAAGCACATCTCGTATCTGGCCCGCACCTTTCCTGTTCGAGATCTGAAAATGTATCATGCGTTTTTTGTTGTCGGGATAATTCTGCTCGAAATGATTGTCTGTGAATGAAATATTGCTGATGTCCGCACCGTCGCTGCAATAAATAGCCATCGCCCTGTCGGACTGGATGACCTGATTTTGCACGAACCTGATGTTATTCATATTTTTCGCCCTTGTTTCGGTGCCGATTTTCAAGGCGGACTTCTGGGTAAGGACTACATTATTTCGGAAGGTGTTGTTTTTCAGGTCCCTGAGCAGCCCCCCCCCCTGCCTGAAGTTTTGACCGCCATGGCATCATCGCCGGCGTAAATAAAGCTGTTCTCTACCAGGACATCGTTCGAAGAGTCCGGATCGAAACCGTCGGTGTTTGTCAGCGCCACATCGTTAATCATTTTTATATTTCTGAACGTCACCCTGTCACAGTAGAGGATGTGGGTGTTCCATGAGCCGGATTCCCTTAAGAATACGTCTTCGACGAGAACGTCTTTGCTGCCCTTGATAGTCACGAGATGAGCTTTTTGGCCGCTGGCACGTACGGCGGCTCCGTTTCCGTCAATGATGCCCCGGCCTTTAATGGTAACATTGGCGCAGTCTGAGATCATCAACATACGTCTGCCGATCTTATCCAAAGGGTAATGGATATAGCTGGGGGCGCCTTTAAGGACGGCGCCGCCGGCGAGATATAGTGTCATATTGCTCTTGAGGCGAAGCGCAGCCGTTTGATAAATACCCGGCGGCAGATAAAGCACGCCGTCCTTCTCAAGGGTATCGATCGCTTTCTGTATTTTCTCCGTCTCAAGGATTTTGCCCGTGTTATCGATGCCGAAGTCCATAATATTGACGACCTTTGAGTCGCCGAATTTCGGTTGATTTGTCTCCATGGGATCGGCAAAGATAAACAGTCTTTCGCTGTCATTAATACGAACGACCAGCTTACGGGGCCGGTCGATGCTGAAGGTCAATTTATCTGCCTGAACGGTTGCCGGGATGCTGTAACTTTCGGGGCTCAAACTGTATGATCTTATATCCACGTTGGCGTCTATCGTTATATCGGCTTTCCCGCTGAAGGCAAAATGGGCATAGCTGACGTCTTTGTATTTTTCCGTAAAGACGCCGGCCCGGTTAACTTCGACAGAATAAGACTGACTTTTCACCGCCGTGGCAGCGGGTGGATACACAATGATATCATGGTTGGCAGGTGCTAAAGATGCTTCGGTCTGCCGTATGGAACAACTGCAAGTTAGAGTACATATCGCCAAAACAACTGGCATAATTCGAAATACCATAATTACAATCCGCCTTTTAAGAAACTCATCAAAATTGAATTTCCTTTTCATGCAGCGATTTTACATAGACCTGCAGGTCTAAGAGCTCATTGGAATAAGCCGCTGGTCGTACCGGGATTTGAAGACAACATAGACTGGGAAGAGAACATTAATACGTTGCCTCCTTAGTCCCTGCGTAAAGCTCGTACTTAAGCAGCCGGCACTCGATATTGGCATTGTAAAACTCAATCCGTCTGCTGGTACGCAGTCCGACTTTTTTTGAAAGCGACGGATTGCCGGTAAAAATATAACCGCTATAACCGGCACATTTCTGTTTGAAGAAATCGCCGATGCGTTTATACGTATCTTTCAGTTTCTCTATTTCACCCAGCCGCAAGCCATATTCGGGATTCATAACGATTATCCCCGGCTCCGGCGGTATGACCGTCTCGGCAAAGTCGCAAACATCAAAATCGATCAGGTGCGAGACTCCCGCCGTCATCGCGTTTTTGCGGGAGGCTTCGACCGCCCCTGCATCGATATCCGTAGCGATAATCCGGGCCGGCTTGAAACCCGCTTTGCCGCCCCGCGCTTTGCTCTTTTTAAGCGCCTCAGTGCGCATCTGCCGCCATTTCGGCTCGTCAAAATATTTCAAATGCATGAATCCGTAGTTGTTTCGCAGCAGACCCGGCGCCCGCCTGCTCGCAATAAGAGCAGCTTCGATCGCTAACGTTCCGCTTCCACACATAGGGCAAATCAACGGCACACTGCCGTCGTAGCCTGTCGCCATGATTATTGCAGCAGCCAGGGACTCGCGCAGCGGAGCTTTGTGAGGCATCTTACGATAGCCACGATCCGAAAGTTTGAGCCCGGAAGTGTTCAGGTAGAGCCGGCAGAAATTATCCTTCCAGTAGAACTGCACCACCACATCGTCTTTATCCTTACCTGAGTCGGGGCGGGACCCTGTCGCATCGGCAATGCGATCGACAATGGCATCTTTGACCTTCAGGTTGGCGTACATGGAATTTTTCACATATTCGGTATTTATCCTGCCGACGACGCTGAGGTATTCGGCCGGAGAGATTATGTCCTCCCATGGCAATTCTTTGACATTGCGGTAAAGCTCCTCGGGCGAATAGCACTTGAACTTCTTCAGTAAGAACAGAACATTGTACGCCGT
>Ga0307379_10008483_pt1 | contig 13849 bp, 13 predicted proteins | sample UN2MG_FD_202237 | JGI IMG/M metagenome (GOLD analysis project Ga0307379, IMG submission 202237) | Soil microbial communities from Risofladan, Vaasa, Finland - UN-2 | ecosystem: Environmental > Terrestrial > Soil > Coastal area > Acid sulfate soil | place: Finland: Risofladan, Vaasa | collected...
GGGTTTCAGCCGTAAGAGACGTAACCTGATTCCCATTCTGCAGAAGGTCCAGGGAAGGCTCGGATACCTTCCTCTTGAGGCTATGAAAGAAATCGCCGGATTTCTCGGCATACCGGAGATAGACGTATACGGAGTGGTGACATTCTACAACCAGTTCCGCCTCAACCCGCCGGGAAAGCACGCTATCCGGGTGTGCCTCGGTACAGCCTGTCACATGAAGGGTGGCTACATCACGCTGGATGCCTGGAAACGGCGACTGGAGATAAACGAAGGCGAGACTACGACAGACCGCGAGTTTGACCTTGATACCGTGGCCTGCGTAGGCTGCTGCACCATGGCACCGGTGACCGTAGTTGACGATATTCCTGAAGCCAAAGTGGAGCCTACAAAAGTAGATGGGATACTGCTCAAGTTCAAGCTTGAGAGAGAATCCGAGGAACAGAAAGACCAGTGAAGGAAATCATATCATCCGCTATCGCCTCTTCTTTCCAGGAGATAAAGGCACGTGCCGAATCCCGCTGGACAGAGTTGTTTAACTCCGACAAACCCGTAATACTGGTCGGTACGGCTACCTGTGGTCGTGCTGCCGGTGCCCTGGAAATTCTCCATACACTCAGGGCAGAGTTGAAAAGACAGGGGCTGGACTGCCCCGTTATCGAGGTCGGCTGCATGGGCCACTGTTACGCCGAGCCACTGGTGGTGATTCACAAGCCAGGGTACCCGGCAATCTGCTACGGCTACGTCAACCCCGTTATTGCCGAGAGGCTGGTCAAAGAATTCATTGTGGGCGATAACGTCTGCCTGGAATTCGTTCTCGGCGCGATGGAAGAGAACGACTTCATTCCCAGTTTCGCCGATTTCCCCCGCGCCAGCTATGAGAAGAAGGTGGTCCTGAGGAACTGTGGACACATTGACCCCACCGATATTGACCACTATCTTGCCAACGGCGGCTACTCAGCACTGGACAAGGCACTCAAGATGTCTCCCGAGGATATCATCGACGAAGTGAAATTATCGGGGCTGAGGGGCAGGGGTGGGGGTGGTTTCGCCACTGGAATGAAATGGGAGATATGCCGTCAGGCACCGGGAAAGCCACGGTACGTAGTCTGTAACGCCGATGAGGGCGACCCGGGTGCTTTCATGGACCGGTCAATCCTTGAGAGCGACCCTCACTCCGTGATTGAAGGAATGGTCATCACCGCCCACGCTATCGGAGCGCAACACGGCTATATCTACGTCCGCGCCGAGTATCCGCTGGCGGTGGAGCGGGTGCGGATTGCCCTCCGCCAGGCTCGCAAAGCTGGCTTCCTCGGCAGGCACATTCTAGGGAGCGATTTTAACTTCGATATCCGCCTGTTTCAGGGTTCCGGTGCCTTTGTCTGCGGTGAGGAGACGGCGCTTATTGCCTCACTGGAAGGGAAAGCAGGAATACCCCACCACCGTCCGCCCTACCCGGCGACCAGCGGCCTCAACGGAAAGCCCACCATTATCAACAATGTCAAGACCCTGGCCGCGGTACCGCCCATTATTGAGAACGGGGCAGAATGGTTTACCGGCATCGGCACGGAGAAGAGCAAGGGTACCGCCGTCTTCGCCCTGGCCGGCAAGGTGGTCAACACCGGACTCGTGGAGGTCCCTATGGGCACCACACTGCGGCAGGTCATCTTCGACGCCGGCAGCGGCATCCCCGGCGGAAAGCAGTTCAAGGCAGTCCAGATTGGCGGGCCTTCCGGTGGCTGTCTGCCGGAATCGGCGCTGGACCTGCCTATCGACTTCGATTCGTTGACCGAAGCAGGTGCCATGATGGGCTCCGGGGGGATGGTAGTCCTCGATGAGGACGACTGCATGGTGGAAATTGCACGCTATTTCCTCGAATTCACCCAGCGTGAGTCCTGCGGCAAGTGCACCTTTTGCCGTCTCGGGACCAGGCAAATGCTGGCTATACTCGACGACATCACACGGGGACAGGGCAAGGAGGAAGATATTGACACATTGGTGATGCTGGCTGAGGCCATAAGAGCCGGCTCTCTCTGCGGTCTAGGGAAGACGGCACCCAATCCGGTGCTGACCACGCTACGTTATTTCGAGGACGAGTACCGGGCCCACATTAGAGAGGGGCGCTGCCCGGCGCTGATGTGTCGCGACCTTATAGCCTACTACATCCTGCCGGATAAGTGCGAGCGTTCCTGCGACGCCTGCGTGGGCACCTGTACCGTGGAAGCAATAACCCCCAACAAGAAGAGGATTAAGGTCATCGACCAGGACAAGTGCGTGAAATGTGATACCTGCCGGACCGCCTGCCCACCGCAGTACGATGCCATAGTGAAATTATCGCCGCCCAGCGAAGTACCTGCCGCGGCAAAGTAGACACATGAAGACAATATCTCTGACAATTGACGGCCGGAAGATAACCGCCAACGAGGGTGAAATCCTTCTCTGGGTTGCCCTCGATAACGGGTTCTATATCCCCAACCTGTGCGCCATGAGGGACAATCACGAGCCGATGGCTGCCTGTCGGTTGTGCTTTGTTGAGGTAGCGGACAGGGACAGACCGGTCACAGCGTGCACTGAGACGGTAACTGAAGGCATGACAGTCAATACCAGGGGAGATAACGCCCTCAGTCTGGCCCGGCAGGGCTTTGAGCTTCTCATGGCGTCTCACGCCCTGGACTGCGCTCACTGCCCCAGGAACGGTTCCTGCGAACTGCAGAAGATAGCCCGGCACCTCCATGTGAAACTGAAGTCAAAGCACCTCAGAAAGCTGGAACGCGACCTTCCCATCGACACAAGCCACCCGTTGTTCGTCTATGACGCCAACAAATGCGTGCTGTGCGGACGGTGTGTCCGGGTGTGCCGGGAGCACTCCGGTACCAGTGTACTCGGCTTTGCCCACCGGGGCTTCGATCGGCGGGTCACCACCTTTGCCGATGAACCGATGGACACTTCAGGATGCGACTACTGTGCCGAGTGCATAGTAGTCTGCCCGACCGGTGCTCTGGTACCCAGGGAAGAGCAACCACCGAAGGCCGGGGTAACGGTCTAATAAGCAGTTCTTCCGGTCAATATCAAGGGAGCGGATACCGTTATTTACAGTTACCCGCTCCCTAATATTTATCCTGAAACTCCCGGAGTAGCTCTAGCTCTTGCCTATTCGGAACATCTTGGTTCCGCAAGTGGGGCATACACCTTGAGTTGCTGGCTTGCCATTCTTCATGGTGATGGGCTTGGCGTCTTTCATTTCACGCTTGGCACGACATTTCACACAGTATGCTTCCATCAACCCGACCTCCTTTCCTTACTAGGTCTGCATGATAAACTATTTATCCCTTGTCTGTCAATACCTTCAGACGGCTTTTCTACCACAAATATCAGAATTTACGCTTAATTTGGGCACGATTCGTGCTGGCTTGCCCGATTGAGGAGGAGAACACTGCTTCGATAACAGTCTTTGAGAGCCTGAACTACTCCAGAACGCCCGGAACAGTGTACTTCTCCCGGGTGGAGCAGTCCGGAGACTCAGACTCGCTGCCTCGCCAGGCAGAGGTCTATCGCCCGACGGTACATCTCAATGGGGACCGCCCCAACGAGTGGAAACCGGCCGCCGATTATCGCCAGGGGAACCCCCCAACCCTCGTACTCACTCCGGCCTTCTTCGTATTCGGCCAGGACCTCGTTCTCTTGTGAGCCGCTACTGTAATCTGCCCGGAACCGCTCAACATCAAGTCCGACATCTGCGGCCAGGCTGGTCAGGACTTCCCCATCACTGATATCACGGCAGTCCCGGAAGAATGCTTTGAAGACAGCACCGTGGAAATGCCCAAACGCTTCTTTGCCCTGGAGTAAGGCGCACTTGCCCGCTATCTGGGCCGGCATGCTGGAGGAAGGATAGGGCAGATTCTCATCCCACTGCCGGAAGACCTCTTCTTCGTTGTTGGCGCGCTCACGGGCCTCGGTACTGTGTGGCGAAATCGGCCTCCCCGGTATATTCTCAATCAGCAGAGGGAAGCTCTTCAAGGTGATGTTGATACTATCACCGTACCGCTCTTTGACTCTCTGCAGCCGAACTGCCGCGACATAGCACCAGGGTCAGATGTAGTCTGAATAGACAGTTATCCCGACGGGTGCATTCATTACAATACAGCCTTAATTTAGCTCCAGGTTCAGGTTTCCCATGAACGGGTTTCGCCTGGGCTCCCCCTCCGCCTGCCAGTAGGCCAGCGCCCGGTCAATCTCCGCGAGTACCTTTTCCTTCTCCTCAGGGAGCTTACCATCAATCTCCCCCAGGTAGAAATTCCAGGCGAAATCGCTGGTAATCAACTCGGAGGTCACATCAAGGGCCTCCACAAACGTCCGTATCTCCTTCAGAACACCTTCGATAGACTGGACGTGGTATTCTTCGCGCCGGGCTTTCTCGTGTATCGGTGTCCCCGGAGCAGGATGAAAGGTGCGTAGCCTGATGAACCGGGGGTTGACCTCATTCAGCACCCGGGCCGAGTTCAGGGCATGCTGCTCCCAGCGCTCCCTACCTCCCAACCCCGGCATGACGTACTCCGAGACCTCAAAACCAGCCTCGACCGCCTTCTTGCCGGCCTGTATCTGCTCAGCAGCGGTGACGCCCTTCTGAATATAGGCCAGGAGGTCGTCATCACCGGTCTCCAGGCCAATATGAAGTCGGGAAAGCCCTGCATCTCGCAACCGCTTCAGCTCTTCGGGCTTCTTCCGGTAAACGGTCTTTGCCCGGGCGTAGGTACACACCTTTTCCAGCGTGGGAAATACCCCGCAGAGAAACTCCAGTATCTCGGCAAGAGGCTCGGTCTTCATTATCATGCTGTCCGAGTCCTGGAGGAATGCGTTCCTGACACCGTCATCCTGGAGCCAGAGGATACCGTTGAGTTGGGCAACCTGGCCAACGGTATAACCACCGCGTTCCGACCACCGGTACGTGTCCTCTACCAGCCTCCGGACAGCCAGGATTCCCTCCTTAACCTCTTCGATGTGACGTATCCGGAACTTCTGATCCTTGAAGACAGAGCAAAACTCGCACCGGTTCCAGGGACAGTTCTCCGTGACCCTTACCAGCAGCGAGTACGCCTCCGATGGAGGCCTGATTGGACCGACCGTATACGGCATACTCATTTGTGGTTACCTGAAACTACCATGTTCCTCCGGTTCTGTATCCATAATACATCAAGGATTAACCTCAGACAATGACAAGCCTGCGACCAATGCCCCACTCACCTTCTCTCCACCAACATCATCAATATCTCTCGGTAATATTAAATCACTGCCTTAACCCATTTCCCAGCAGGAGGTTGCAAAGTTATCGCCTGAAAAACGTAAGGAAATAGCAAGGAAATCGTCGCTAACCAGGTGGGGGAAGTAATCTAGCTGTTCAGGATTCGGGATGTGGGGTTATGGTTACTATGGTAATGATAGCTACACGCTCACCATTTTTGTCTATCTCATCGGGATCATAATGCCAGAATATTCTATAAGCCCCTGGAGTTCTTTGTTGAATATAAGCCTCAAAAACCTTTTTCCCATAACGCGTTGTCAGTGACTCAAACTCATGGGTTTGTAGAGACTTAGCTCGAAGGTTTGTTTCTAGATATCCCAGTGTTTTTCTGACTTGCTTGAGGACACCTTTTAGCGAAGGGTCATTCTCTATTCTGTCAAGTTGCTCATCAGCAGTAGGGGTAAAACGTAGTTTACGGTGCATTTTTTATGTATTTTGCGAATGAACCCCGATTTATTACTTGTCCGTTAGCTGACTCAACCATACCCCTGTCAACCGTAGCTAGAGCACTCTTATCTTCAAATATCCATGCCTCAGATGCAGGTATAGTTACTTGTGGGTCTAAAACAATTTGCCCAAAGCTATTGGCATATATGTGGTAAATGATACCTTCTCTTACCAATCCTTGAGGTAAAATCACTCGCCTTTTAGCATCTGGCTTCACGTTCTTGGCTATCCCCGTGAAATCTGCATTCTTTATTATAGTCACCACATACCTACCCACCTGACTTACATACACATTCTATCACGGTGGGATTATTTGTCAAGTGGGTTTTTCCCACTACCTGTATTAATATTCAGAGCGAATGAGCATGAGGCGCTTCACGAGGTTGACCAATGCTTTCTCCAGGAAGATAGTGAACCTGGCACGTCGTAACCCATTCCCTTCCCGGTTGACGCAGACAAGCCCCACGGCCTATAATTAAGTCTGGTCACACAACTACTGCCGGATACCATGAGGCAGGTCCGCAGACCCACCAGAGGAAGTATCCCACACGTTCCCGGGAGGAGCGGCCAGGACAGATGCAGATAAACGTTTCCCAGCAGCTCAAGGAAGCCATCGGGTCAACACGAAGCTACGATGTAGACGAAACGGTTGATATTGCCAACCAGGAGAGTCATGTCGAGGGTAGATTCAATCTGGTCCGCACCGACCGGGGAATCCTGGCTCGTGGTACCCTGCGTACAGAGATTGCAGTCACCTGCAGCCGCTGCCTGCGCTCGTGCCCCCTGGCACTAACCCTGGATGTTGAGGAAGAGTACTATCCCACAACGGATGTGCTCACCGGAGCACCACTGTCCCTGCCGGACCGGTCCGGGTACTTTACCATCGATGAACACCATATCCTTGATCTTGCCGAGGCAATACGCCAGTATGCAGTACTGGCTATCCCGATGAAGCCGTTGTGCCAGGAGAATTGCACCGGTCTATGCCCCACGTGCGGTCACAACCTCAACCTGGGACCGTGTGACTGTCCACAGCAGGAAATCGACCCCCGATGGAGCGGACTGTGCAAACTGGCCGTGGCCGATAACAACGCCTGAAAATGCCTAACGATGCCTGACTATGCCCGAGGGGCATAGTCAGGGGAAAGAAAGCGAGTAGACTATGGGAGCCCTGCCAAAGAGAAAGATTACCAAGGCACGTAGGGGAAGAAGGCGCAGCCATGACCATCTGTCCGCCCCAGCCCTGGTAACCTGCCCACAGTGCCACAGCCCGAAACTGCCACACCATGTCTGTCACACGTGCGGCAGCTATGCAGGACGGGAAGTCGTCGAAATCAAGAGCCCGAAACCAAAGACCAGCTAGGGAAGGCCAGGCCGTGCTCAAGACCGTAATCTGTGACCTTATCGGCATAGAGCATCCCATCATCCAGGGAGGGATGGCTCACCTCGGTACTGCCGAGCTTGTCTCGGCGGTCTCCAATGCCGGAGGGCTGGGCATTATCGGTGCCGGCTACTACCAGCCTGACTGGGTCAGGCAGCAGATACACCTCACCCGGGAACTCACCGACAGGCCCTTTGGCATCAACCTCCCGCTGACATCGCCGTATACTGACGAGGTTATCGCCATAATCCTCCAAGAGAAGGTATCCGTGGTCACCACCGGCGTCGGTGACCCCACGGCATTTGTGCCCGCTCTCAGAGAGCTAGGGATGAAGGTAATGCCGGTCGTGGCCGGCGTCAGGCCGGCACAGCGACTAGAGGAAGCCGGTGTCGACGCCATTGTCGCCGAGGGCATGGAATCGGGAGGGCACATCGGGGAAACGACGACCATGGCACTGGTGCCCCAGGTGGTCGATAGTGTCAGCATACCGGTGATTGCCGCCGGAGGTATTGCCGATGGGCGTGGTCTGGCGGCAGCCCTGGCCCTCGGTGCCCAGGGTGTACAAATCGGGACGCGATTCGCCTGTAGCGAGGAATCCATTGCCCACCCCGGCTACAAGCAGAAGGTCCTCGAGGCTCACGACCGGTCAACGGTCATCACCGGCCGCACTACCAGCCTGCCTCTCCGTAGTCTGAAGAACAGTCTCACCGAGCAGTTTCTGGCACTGGAAGAGTCCGGGGTCTCGTCCGAGGAACTGAGTATGTTCGGCGAGGGCAGAATGCACCTCGGTCTGATTGACGGCGATGTCGACGATGGCTCGCTGCTGGCCGGGCAGATTGCCGGCATGATACATGAAATCAAGCCGGTCAGGATAATCATAGAAGAGATGGTGGCTGAAGCCGAGGCAGTGATAGCGCGCCTCAGAAGCCTGCAGACAGGTGGCTAATAATGGTCGATACAAAGAGAGTGGCTTATGTCTTTCCGGGGCAAGGTTCCCAGTCCGTCGGCATGGGACGTGACCTTTACGAGAGCTACCCCGTAGCGAGAACGGTTTTTGAACAGGCCGACGAAAGGCTGGGGTTCTCTCTCTCTGGGCTTTGCTTCGAAGGGCCGGAGGATGAACTCCGCAAGACAGTCAATGCGCAACCGGCGCTGGTCACTGTGAGCTTTGCCTGCCTGAAGGCGGCCCAGGAAACAGGCAAGGGTCTGCCGCCACCAACCTTCGTGGCCGGCCATAGCCTCGGGGAGTACACCGCGCTGGCTGCGGCAGCCGTGCTTGACTTCGCCGATACCGTTTACCTCGCCCGCGAGAGGGGCCGTTTGATGTACCAGGCCGGGTTGGAACGACCCGGCACGATGGCAGCAATCATCGGACTGGACGAGCCGGTACTGACCGGCATCTGCCAGGAAACAGACACCCGGTTAGCCAATATCAACTGCCCCGGACAACTGGTAATCAGCGGGGCCACTGACAATATTGACAGAGCGGTAGAGCTGGCCAAAGAGAAGGGTGCATCCCGCGCTATCCCCCTTCAGGTGAGTGGTGCTTTCCATACCCCGCTGATGCAGCCCGCCGTAGACGGAATGGCCGAGATTATTCCCACCCTGACCTTCCGTGAGCCCGCTGTACCCATAATCGCCAATACTTCCGCCCGACCGATGACCACTGCGGAGGCAGTCAAGTCAGAACTCCTGGAACAGCTATGCAACAGCGTTCAGTGGCAGGGTTCCATCGAGTACATGATTGAGAACGGTGTCACCAGCGTCATCGAAATCGGGCCCGGCAGGGTTCTTACCGGCCTGATGAGGCGCATAGACCGAAGCGTGGAGACGCTGAATATCGGGGACGCCGAAGCCGTCCAGGCCCTCGCAGAGCAGTCCTGACGCCTTCCCTGGTATCTAGTTGCACAAATCCGCACAACATTCAGATTCTGCGTCACTGAGGCTAGTGGCACGTCACCCTGAGTGTAGAGAAGGGTCTCACCCCACGGAACATACTACATGGTGTTTCTGCAACTGAGTACTAGTGCCGCCGGGGCTGCCACTCCTCCCAGAAGTCCGCTACCCGGGCCGGTCTGCCGTAACCGAGCAATTTGTCCATCCGGACACAGAGAGAATCCGTCCACCTCAGGTAGTCGGTAAGACGCAGGACCGCCCGGTGGAACAGGGTATCCGGCTTATTGTAGGGGCAGCAGGCAACGCAGATGGTGCATGACTTATCCGTACGCCCCCAGTGCATACGGCATTTGACAGGGTCAATCGACCACTTCATTTCACCAGTCACGTTGGACACGTTGTTTGGCTCGGAGGTCCTCTCCCCGGTGGAAATGGCCTGTGATGGACACATCTCGGCACACTTCATACAGGCTTTACAGAATTCGGTGACCCCGAAATCAACCGGCGTATCGACAATCAGCGGCAGGTCAGTAAACACCTTGCTCAACCTCAGGCGAGGCCCGAACTGTGGTGTAATCAGTATCCCGTTCCGTCCGATGTCACCCAGCCCTGCCTGCATTGCCAGTGGTACCGAAAGGGCAACATCATTGATGCTACAGTCAATGGTCTTGAACCCCAGCCCCCGAATGAAGGCGGACAGGTGGGCATTGGCAATGGCCATCCTGCTGTAACCCATTGCCGTAGTGGTTTCGGCAACATAGGTCGGGAAGTACTTCATGAGGTCGTAATCCATCTCGAATCCCATGACTATGGCGTACTGAAACTCACCGGGTATTTCCTGCGGCCGGGATCCGTCTGCGTCCACTTCAGACTCACGCGCACCCTCAAATGTGTTCCCTCCGTAGGTGTGTGAATACACGAACCGCCGGTCCAGCCGGCAGACACCCACCAGGTCGGCTCCAAAGTACCGGGCCACTTTCTTCACATTACGCGTCAGTACCTCCGAGTCACTGACATCAATCTTCATCCTCTCACGAGGTTTCTCCGGCATGGGTTGACGACGCGAGTATGCACCTGCCATCGCCGCCGTTATTGCCATTGTCACCGGGCTGGGGTTGGGCTTGTACATATTGAACACCGCTAGCTGTGTGATGCGTGAGCTCGCCCGTTTCAGTGCGTGGTCAAGCAAAGTATAGCCCGGTCTCTCCCTGGCTTCGCCACCGAATGACCAGTCCTCCAGCAACTCTTTCATCTCCGGGTCCCAGGCCGGCCTGTTGAACATCTGATACTTCTGGTCAAACCTCTCGACCGTACCGGCAATATACTTCTTCTCCCACTGGTCAAGGGTCAGTCTCTTCATATCGTCACTCCAACTCTACGCGTTCTTACAACTCATCCACAGGTCTCACAATGGTACCGCCTGAACTCGGAGACTGTCAATGCTCACTGAGCACATATAGGACCGGCCGAAATAATCTCACACTCCACCCCGGATTGCTTCGCTTCGCTCGCAGTGGCAGTCAGTATTGAAACCGGTTATCAACCAACGGGTGAATCCGAAGTCGCAATGTACTATACTAATAGTACGCAACGTCTCGGGCAACCCTCATAGCCGCCCCGAGCCAGGAAATAGAGTTCAAGGAGTAACAAATGGACCTTTCCGATAGGGTAGCTATAGTCACCGGCAGCGGCCGCGGCATCGGGGCAGCTATCGCCCTGAAACTGGCTGAAGTCGGTGCCACCGTCGTCATTAACGACGTCGGTGATATGGAACCGGCTGAAGCCGTGGCCGAAGAAATCAGGAAAATGGGACAGCAAAGCCTGGTTGTTCCCGCCGATATCAGCGATTCAAGTGAAGTCACCCGTATGGTAGAGACTGTCACCAGTAACTACGGAAAAGTCGATATCCTGATAAACAACGCCGGTATAACCAGGGACCAGCTCATAATGCGGATGTCGGATGACGACTGGGACCAAGTGCTCGGAGTGAATCTGAAGAGCGTATTCCTCTGCACCCGGGCGGTACTGAGACCCATGATGAAGCAGCGCTGGGGCAGAATCGTCAGTATCGCCAGCATTGTCGGTCTCATCGGCAACGCCGGACAGGCCAATTACGCCTCGGCGAAGGCAGGCATCATCGGCTTCACCCGCACCGTCGCCAAGGAAGTAGCCTCCCGCGGGATTACGGCCAACGCGGTAGCTCCCGGCTTCATAGACACTACGATGACCCAGCACTTACCCGAAGAGCGCAGGCAGGCCATGGCCGACCAGATACTGCTCGGCTACCTGGGCACTCCCCGAGATGTCGCCGAGGCGGTTGCGTTCCTCGCCTCAGAAGAAGCACACTATATCACAGGGCAGGTGCTCACGGTTGACGGGGGGATTTCCCTGGGGAAGATGTAGATAGAGGGGGCAGGGTTTGAATCCTGCCCCCTTTCTATTGGGTAGAGATATCAGAATTGACCTCGCACTGCGCTTCTGCTAAAGTCAGTTAGTAAGACAGACAGACGAGGGGACTACCGATATGCCGGGAGCACGGCGTAGAGCAAGAATGGCCGCCTTCCAGGCCCTGTGCGAAATCAGCTCCGCCGGGCATGATGCGGAAAAGGCCCTGGCCCATCTCCTGGCTGAAAGCGACCTCTCGGAGATGAACAAGGACTTTGCCCGGGAACTCGTCAATGGCATCACACGAAACCAGGAGAAAATTGACGAGCACATACGGCGTTTTGCCTCTGCCTGGCCACTGGAGCAACTCTCGGTAGTTGACAGAAGCATACTGAGACTGGCAATATATGAGATGCTACTGGAGAGTAAGGTCCCGGTCAAGGTAGCCATTAATGAGGCAGTTGAACTCGCCAAGACATTTGGCAGTGACAGTTCCTCAAGGTTCGTGAATGGGGTCCTGGGTGCAGTGAGCACTCTCGTCAGCAGATGACTAATTTCCGGAAGGAGGTAGAAAGTGGCAACTATACTAGAGCGCGTACGGAAGATAGTCGCGGAGCAACTCGGCGTTGGTGAGAGCGATGCGCTGCCTTCGTCCAGTTTCGTCGATGACCTGGGCGCCGATTCTCTGGACCTGGTAGAGCTGGTAATGTCTCTTGAGGAGGAGTTCAGCTCTCCGGACAAGAAGGTCGAGATACCTGACGAAGACGCCGAGAAGATTCTCACCGTTCAGAACGCCGTAGACTACGTTACTGACTTGGGTATTAAAGACGAATAGTCGAGGAGCCGTTGTGATAAAAGCGGTGTTCTTCGACTGGTTCGGTACACTGGCACAATACCATCCGCCCCGCGAGCAACTACTAAGCCAAGTTCTTGAGGAGCTTGGCTTAAACGTGTCACCTGATGATATCCGGCCCGCCCTGGTGGTCGCAGACAGGGAGTTCTACGAAGAGAACGCTGCTGTGTCATGGCAGGACATGACTGGCGAGGAACGGACGAACATGTTCATCCGCCAGCAGCAAAGGATGCTGGAGAGGGCCGGTGTCCAGGTCTCAGGAGATATGCCCTATAAAATCTTAGCCCGGACGCGCGAATTGTACGCCGGGCTGAAATTCGTCCTCTTCGATGACGTGCTGGACACCATGAAAGTCCTGAAGAAACGCGACCTCACCCTCGGTCTGCTGACCAACCTCAACCGGGATATAAACTCACTATGCCGTGAGCTGGGCATGGAGCCCTATCTTGATTTCACGGTAACTTCCGCTGAAGTGGGAGCAGAAAAGCCCCATCCCCCTGTGTTCCTTGCCGCCCTGGAGCACGCCTCCGTGACCGCTGAACAGGCACTGCATGTCGGTGACCAGTACAGTGTTGACGTCGTCGGTGCCAGGAACCTGGGTATCAACCCGGTACTCCTCGACCGTAACGATGCCTACCCGGAAGTGAACGACTGCCCTCGAATCCGCGCGCTAGCCGAAGTGACCGCCTTCCTCAACTAGCCACACCCACCCCGCCACGAATCATCCGGGTGCATTCCAGCCACACAATCACTGCTATTATTAGCCGCTTTTCCCGACTATGCTGCCCCAGGCAGGAACGACCCCGGTAACTTTCAGGCTATGGTCCCTTCTTCTTTGAGTCGCGCGATATCCTCCCAGCTATAGCCCAGTTCCAGGAGAATCTCCTCTGTATGCTGGCTGAACTCCGGAGACGGGAGTCGGTATGTGGCCGGGGTCTCACTGAGATTTACGGGATTGGCGATTACCTTCATCGGTCCGTATGTAGGGTGGTCAACGGGCAGGAACATGTTGTTTGCCTCTGCCTGGACATCATTGACAACATCCACGGTGTTTTGTATGGGAGCGTACGGCAACCCGACTAGGTGAGGTGTCCATTCATCGAGAGTCCTGGTGATAAAGGCGTCCCGCAGGATAGAGTATAGCTCACCTTTGTTCTCGGTCCTGGCCTCACTTGATATAAACCTCGGGTCTTCCTCAAGGTCAGGACGCTCGATTACGCGGCAGAACTCCGCCCAGAACCGGTCCGACTGCAGCGCATTGAAACCGATTACCTTGCCGTCTTTCGTGGTGTAACGATTCGCCAGGGGATTGGGTGAGTTCTCCCGGTAGAACTCGCCGAGACGTACTATTGCTTCCTGGGCCTCACCAATGAGCTCGTTCCGGCGCTTCATCAACTCTTCATCCAGCACCTCGGGGGGATTGAGCCTGTACTCCACGATATCCTGCCCGGTAGCCAGAGCAGCCGAAACGTCGAAGGTCAACTGGTAGATGCCGGTATGCAATAAGGAGGTGTCAATCTCCTGGCCTATCCCGGTCTTGTCACGGTGGTAGAGGGCCATCACAATGCCAAAGGCAAGCCCGAGACCGGCA
>Ga0307379_10008484_pt1 | contig 13847 bp, 21 predicted proteins | sample UN2MG_FD_202237 | JGI IMG/M metagenome (GOLD analysis project Ga0307379, IMG submission 202237) | Soil microbial communities from Risofladan, Vaasa, Finland - UN-2 | ecosystem: Environmental > Terrestrial > Soil > Coastal area > Acid sulfate soil | place: Finland: Risofladan, Vaasa | collected...
TATAGAAACTCCGAAGATTTTGAAAAAGACGTAAATCATTTAATAGAAAAAAAAGAAAGGATAGGAAATGCAAACGAGGTAAAGAAAGAAAGAATATATGAGGGATATGACGATGGCAGTAAAAACATATTGGAAAGTTGGTTTAAGCACGGAAAAAACATTAATGGAAAAACATTAATTGTAAAATTTGAAAATGGCGGTTCAATGGCAAAGGGCGGGTATTTTTATCTTACCGATGATACTTATGTAAATATATTCACAAGTAGAGGGTTTAAGGAAAAAAGAGGTTCAATGGGGTTAAAGTTTTTTGAACATAAGCCAACAGGTATTTTTATTACTTACGACCCAAGAGGAATACAAACAAGAGTTATTATAGAATCAAGTTCTAATCCCGAAGATTCAAATACTATTTACGAAGGAGATACTATGAGAGATGTCAAACAAGTATTGGATAAAGCAGGAGCAATAGAAGTAATGGAAGGCAAAGATAAGGACTCAATGGCAAGTAGTGATGATATTATGGATGAGTTCAATAAACTTGCAAAAGTGAACAACCATACCGAAGCAGCTATCTTATTGGCGAATCATTTTGGAACGGATGAAGAAATAAATATCTTAAATAAAATTCAAATAGACCAAGATAAAAGAGGGTATATAACACCAACAGAACAATCAGAAAGAGATGCGATTTCAAATAAGTATTACTATAAGTTAAAAAATAAAAAATCCTTTGGCGGTTCAATGGCAGAATTAGAGGAAATCAAAGACGAAGATTTGGACGAGGCAATTAAAAAAATGGAAAAAGAATTAGGTGGTGGTCAAGAAGCTTTTCAAGAAGGAGGAGAAACTGAAACGCCTTATCCCGTTGAGGATGCAACTACATTAGAGGTGGGGTATCAATCAAAGGGTGTTGATGGCAATATGTGGGAAATCCAAAAAGATTACAAAGATGTAAACCAATGGGTTTTATCGCAAGTTGAAGAAGTCATTGAAAAACCAAAAGTAGAAGGGGTTAAATTAACTCCACTACAAGAAGGACTTTTGAAAAAAGGATTTATCAATGACGATTTGACCTTGACGAATAAAGGCAAAAGGATAGTTGATTTGCATAAATTTTGTTTTCCCCTTGATGTTCATCCGTTCTCTCATATTTATTATGGGTTAGACCGACTTTATCCCGATAATGAATCTATTTATTTGGCGATTGACCGTTCTACAATGTTCACGGGTAAAGACCAAGAATATTTTGAAATCGGTGATAATTTACCTGCTGTTATTTCAGATAAATCAGTTTACGATGCCGACCTCGAAGAAAGCATAAAGAAAACCCAATCCGAAAAGATAAAATACATTCCTTATTCATATTGCCCTGGAGTTGATGATGATAAAACGGGAATAGGATTCGTGGTATTTGGAAATATGTTGAACACAACTGAACTATATGTAGATGCTGGTATTTATAATTACGCATTAAAGGTTCATTCAATAAATGGGTGGAAGGCAGATTCAGAGGATACAGTATTTATTTATGGATATGAAGGTCGTAAACTGAAAGTGGCAATCAGAGTTAAAGAACAAGTTATCGGTTTGTACGAGAGAATAGGAATGTACAACATAGACAAAGTGGTTGAAAGATTACGAGCAAACTATGCAAAATTATTCATAAAAGGAGAAGATATTATTAAATTTGAAGATGAAAAGAAACGTAAAGAAGAAGAAGAAATATGGAAACAGAAATTACAACTTATCAAAAATTGGAAGGAACTAATTGACCTTACCGATGATGAAGATGAAAGAGAAATTTACCGAAAAGAAATAGAAAAACTCAAATAAAATCAACAAACAATGGCAGTAAAAAGAGTAATATCCGAAAACACATTTGAAGAAAATGTGATTCATACCTATAAACATTTCCTTAATAAGTCAAGAGGATATTTTCAGGGTGAGTTGTTTGATGCAATCCAAGAAGAATTGGAGGCATTAACACGATATGAAGATGATGCGATAACACACGCATACAACTATTACGATAGCAAACTCCAACATAAGATTAACCTTTTTGCGAAAATTGGTGCTACCGAATTGGAGTCTGCATTTCTGTTTGAACAATCTGCATTAAAATTGGAAATTGAAAAACTTCCTGCTCCCGCAAAACGAAGTGGAAAAGAAATTGCAGACGATATAGTGGGTATGATTAAACAGATAGGCAAGGAATCGGGAATGGATAAACCCAAACCAAAAACTACCACTAAACCAAGTGAGGTTGAGGTGGATTTGATTTATCATCCCGACAAGTTGTATGAAGTTGAGATTGATGGGAAGAAAGAAATTTGGTCATACGAGTATTTGCAAAGAATGATTTCTGACAATTACGAATTAGAATTGTCTAAACCCGAAATGCAACAATATTATGACAAGAGCATTAAGAAAAAACAAGGATTGTCCTTAATTGACTATGCAGAGGATTTAGGTTATAAATATGAATCCGATGATAATAAATGGATTCCAAATGTTGTATATAAGGTAGATATTTTGGATGAAGGAGAAGAAGTAAAGGGTAAAAAATTATTTACTACTCGGTCAGGGGCAAAAATCACAATGGTAACTGCAATACCATTCGACCCCAATGTTGCCTATACGCACATTGACGAAAAAACAAAAAATACGGAAACAAAATCCTTCAACGAGAGAATGGGAGAACTCGAAGAAAGACACCCCGAAGTTTATGGCGAACCTTCCATTGAAATTCCTCCTACGCCACCTACTCCTGAAGTGCCTACTGACTTATATTGGGTAGTGAAGGACAAGAATATGGGATATGCAGGTAAGAATATTCAGAATAATCTTCCGTTTTTTGAGTTCAAGACAAATCCCGAAAATGCCGACAGATACACATCCAAAGAAGATGCAGAAGATGTCGCAATAATGTTGGATGAGTATTTCAAAAATGGTTCATTTTATGCAATACAAGAAGAACTACCAATGATGGCAAGAGGTGGTGGGATGAAAAGAAAAAAAATAATGAACGGATTTGAATATTTCAAAACTAAAAAGGAATTTGAAACAACCCTCAATAAATTATGGGGAAATCGAAAATCAGAGTGGAAAGTTGATGAATCTGATGGAGAAACAAATTATAGTATTGGTCTTGTAAACATCGGTGGATGGATGCCAAGTCGCCCTAAAACTATAAGTGGTTTGCCTGCTGGCGCGGTAAATACAGATGTTTATATGACAGACAAGGATATTGTTTATCCATCAGGAAGTTATATGGATTAAAACGGACTAATTAATTAAAAAAAATATGACACCAAAAGAACTCGCAGTATTAGGATTAGATTATCTTACGGGGAAACCTTCTCCGTTAACGCCTGTGGACAAAGATGAAGTTGTTACATCTTCCTCTTTAGAAGGTATGGAGGGAATTACCTTAAAGTATTTCTTAGAGAAATTAGAAGATGAATCTATTAACGAATATGATGAAGAATCAAATATTGGGAAAGTTGAAGCGTCTGTAACTTACGATGCGAATTATAGTTTCAAAAATGATGAAAAAGATAGTTTCATATTGTTATTCAATATAACGGATGTTTACAAGGCAATTTATAAAAGAGGAGGAGATGGTGCATATTCAGAACTATTGCATAGAAATATCAATTCTGTCATAGTAGAGGTCGAGGGCGAAGTTGTAGGAATTGATATGGATACAATCAAAGATTTAGTGTTTGATTATGTTCCAATTCACAGACGAGTGTATGATGCCTTTAAGACAAATAGTTGGGCGTTTGTTTTCAAATGGAAATCCTTGAGTGAATACAAAGAAGAACAAAGGGCGATATGGGATAATTACCAACAATCTAATAAACAACCAAGTGCGACTTTGCCTCCATTTGCGAGATTTCAAATGACCTTAAAAAAACAACTTGAAAAATATTTGGAAGAAAGAAAACCGATTAGTTTCATTACTCAATTTGTGGAGGAACAAATAGATACTGCACATCTTTACGGGATGAACGAAAAAACTCAATTCAAAAAATAATAATAACTACTATGACCAAAGGACAAGAAAAATTCGACAAAGTAATGCACGAATGGAAGGAAGGAAAACTTCATTCTTCAAGTGGCGAACTTGTTAAACACCCATCTATGCAGAAACAAGCACTTGCAATTGCGTATAGCGAGGCAAGACAAGTTGATTCTGATTATGGATTGGCAAAGGGTGGGGATGTAATGACTAAATCTTCAAAGGGGAGAATAAAACAAGCAGAAGAATATGTTAATATAGTTTCGTTTTATATTTCAGAATATGCGTGGCACTTGACGGAAGATTGGGATAGGATTTTGTGGTTATATAATCTTAAATCCGATTCTGATGTTGGAATATTTGCATCTGAAATTAAGAATTTACCATCGGAAGATTTAGATTTTCTGATTGATAGTGTGTTAGAATTTTTAGAAGAACACGATTTAGATTTTGAAGATTTGAAAAGCAAGTACGACAAATTCATTTATAGGGAAGGGGAAATAAAATTTTATGATAAAGGAGGGAAAACCCGTTATGATAATGGTGGAGTTATGAGTGAAAGGGATAAGATGGTAGAGAAAATTGAAAATATGAAAAAACAATTGGCAGACCCCAAAACAGTGCCAATGGTAAAGAAATCCATCGAAACCCTCTTGCCTGTTTGGGAGAAAAAATTGGCAAATTGGAAAGAACCCATAGTTGAATCTAAACCCGTAGTTAAACCTGTGGTAGAAGTTTCAAAATCAGAAGTGATAAAGGAGGTTGAGGAAAAAATCGAGAAAAAGGAAGAAGAAAAACCAAAAGAGAAAGTTCAAGTAGTATCTAAAAAAGAAGGTGAAGTAAAAGCACACATTGAAGGCACTATTGAAGGGGAGTTTGAAGGTACTATTGAAACAAAAGGCGAAAAACCCATTAAAATAAAAGAAAAAGTATCAGTTGAAGTTGAATCTAAACCAACTCCAAAAACAACACCAACCCCCGTGTCGAGTTCAAAACCACAACGGAATATATCTATTCCTGGCAATATGCCTTATTGGGTGGACATAGAAGATAAATTCAGGGATACAATGAGGTCGGCAACAGGTGCTAAGAAAATTAACAAAAAGACAAAAACGGTAGGAAATAAATATAGAATATATGTTGCAACCCAAGATATTTTAGACCAAGTGGTAAATATGTATAATCTAAAAAGGGCAAAGGCAAAATTACCTCCCGTATCTGCATCATCTGTATCGGGTAAACACGCAAAAGGTGGTAAGTTGAGGTCTGCTTCCGAAGTTAAGAAAGAGGAAAGTTTAAGGAATAAGGCGAAAAGGATGGGGTTAATCAAGAATAAACAACACCTATCTGAAAACGACTTAAAAAAGGTAGGGCAACAATCTCCTAAATGGAAAAAGGTAGTTGAATCCTATAAGGTATCTATAAAAAAACAAAAATAAATCTCAATGGCAAACACAACAGAAGAACTTAAAGACGCATTACGAAATAATACCGTCTTTTTTAGGTATGAGAAAAAACAAGGAGAGTACCGACAAGCACTCGGAACTAACCTACTTGCAGGTATTCCTTCGGCAAAACACCCCAAAGGAGTAAAGACACCTTCAAAGGAGGTAATTACCTATTTTGACCTTCAAAAGAACGAGTACAGAAGTTTCCGAAAGGACTTATTTATTGGCATAGTGTATGTCTTTAGGTAGGATATTCATCTGACCACCCAAACCCTCCCATAACCCACCATCTTACTTTACATAGTAAGAAAGGTGGGTTTTTTGCTTTTGTTAATATATGTTAATAATTAAATTATTGTAATGTCCCAACATTCGTTCATATTTGCATAACGATTGCAAAACGAAATCAAAACGAAATGCAAAATGAAATTAAGATGCAAATCAAAACGCAATTAAAATAAAATAGTATCTTGCAATGGGAAATAACAGAGTGTCAACATTTTCGGGGATAAGTTTGGCAGAGGCGAAACGAATAGTTGAATATGAATTTGCAGGGTGTTTAATTAAAATAGATAAAAATGACCAAACCCGTACATACGAAATTCACATATTAGATAAAGTAGATAAGAAGGCAGTTGAGAAATTCAAAACTTATTGGAAGAAAAATTTCACGGTAAAAGTATATACATTCAAATACGAATTATAAAATGAGTGCAAGAGATATTACTATCATAATACTTTTACTTGTCGTTTTGGCGATTTTGTATAAAGTATTTCAAGCATCAAAACTTCAAACAGAAATCGCAACCAAAATGGCTGGTAAAATGGGAATCGTTATTGTTAAGCCCAAACAAATCAGAGAGGAAGAAGAAACCGAAGATGTGGATGCTGAAGAAGTTGAAGATGATGATGATGAAGAAGAAGATGAGGAAGAAGTTGATGAGGAAGAAGAAGATGAGGAAGAAGAAGGCGAGGACGAAGAAATTCACATTCAAGAAGAAGACCAACAAGGCAGAAAAATATCAGAAGGGAAAGCCGTTATTTTAAAAGTCAGTAAACCCAAAAAGAGCAAACTAAAAACTTACGAGAAGATAGTCCCGTTTTTTACTGATTCTCCATTATACGCAAGACAAATTATTGAAAAATATACCGAAGAATTTGGAAAGGCTAAACCTAATGATATATGGACTGCCTTGAACTATTCCATTAAAAAAGGTGTAGTAGTTAAATATTTAGTAAATGAAAGTCCCAAAAAATATATTTATGCGACTCCCGAAATGTTTGAAGAAGAAGGTGGGGAATTAAAACCTGAATATCAATCCAAAATATAAAAACCAAATACAATGTTAGAACTCAATCACAAAATTTATGAAATCTACGGAGAGGAAAATAAATCCGTAGAAATCTCCAATCCAAAAGAAACTCAAATCTTAATTAATGGAGAACCAAATGGTGCAATGTTGCACGATGTTTTCAAGAAGATAGACGACTTGGAAACCAATCGAATTTTTGGATGGAGTATTCTTGAATTTTATAAGGTAGAAGAAGGATGCCTTTGTGATGATAAAGGAAACAAAATCACTTTACTTGAAGGAGATACGCAGATATTTTTCAAAAGAGTGAAAAATCCTCTTATCATTTTAAATGAAAAAGATGTGTCTTTGGAATATGTTCGTGATGTGAGTTCATTACTCGGACTTGCAATTATTGAGGAAACCATTACAGGTCTTTCCGATGAGGATAAACAAATCCTTATCGAAGAAAGAATGAGTGCTAACCAAAAACGCCAAAATCAAATTGCAAAAGAAAAGGCAGATGCTGAAACGGAAAAGAAAAGACAATTGGAGGCAGAACAAAAACGCATCCAACAAGAACAAGAAGAAGAACAAGAACGCCTTGATAAATTAGAACAAGAACGCCTTGACCAAGAAAAAAAGGAAAGAGAAGAACTCGAAGAAAAAGAAAGAATTGATGCAGAAAACCTTGCGATTGCAGAGGCAGAAGAAGAAGCACGAAATAAATCTGAAGCAGAACGTCAAAAATTAATTTCAGATGCGAAAGCAGAGGCAAAAAAGGAATTTGAGGTAGAAATGGAAGAACGCAGAAAAGAAGAAGAAGAAGAAAAACGCAAATTAGAGGCACAGAAAAAGGAAGAAGTTAAAAAGAAAGTTGAATCTGCAAAGAAAGAAGAAGAAGAAGAAGAAGATGATGATTCAACTACTTTTGACCCAAAACAATTCCGTAGTATCAGAAAATCCTATGCAAATAATGATGTAAACGAATATCAGACGGAAGATGCAAAATTCACATTCTTCTACTCGGATGATATGTCGGGGGATGACGAACCAATGTTAGTTCTAAAGAGGGATGATGGCAAGTATCAAGAACTTGCTGGCGAATTAACGGAAGATGGAGAAAAGTTCGTAGAGTACGAGTTCGCACACGAAGGAAAAGATAAAGTGGTAGTTCTGAATAAGAAATCAAATTCAATCAAGATTGAGGTTATTGATTAAAAAAACTTAATGGAATTGGAACAAGAAAATATCACACAAAATTTGGACGAGGGACAAGAACCTGTGCCTATTGGTTCGTTGCGACCACAACCTGAAGAAAAAGAAAAAGTCCAAAAGGTAGATATTGATATTAAGAAGAAACAGACCGACAACACGGCAACTCTTAATATAAAGAAACCTGGATTTATCAAAGATTTCGTAGATGAACCAACGAGAAATTCCGAAGATTATGGAAGACAAACAGGTTCGTCCTCGTCAAGTTCTTCGTCAGATTCATCATCCACACAATCCGTAGAGGAAATTCGTGCAAGGTTAGAAGAAGAAGAAAAAGAAGAAGTATCTAAATTATCCGTTGAGGATTTTGAGGATATGGCTGACTTTATTATTGACCTTGTAGATATGGGACTATTGTTTGGTATTCGTTGGTATTCGCAAGATATATCCGATGCCGAGTACAAAGTTCCCGAAGAAAAACTCAAGAAATTAAAGAAACATCTTTCCCGATTACTGATGCGTGTTGGAAAAAAATTCCCAATGGGTATGTTACTCATACTTGGAATTATAGCTGCTTACGCAACACCTATGCGTAAGGCACACGAACATCGCAAGAAGGTGATTAGTGAAAAAACAAGAAAAAAACTAAAGGTTGTATCTTCTAAATCAAAAGATGATTCACAAGATGATTCAGAAGATGATGATGGGCCTGCATATATCCCCTTGAAAAAAAGAAAACGGGGAGGGCAACCTAAATAAACCAAATAAAATGAAATGGCGTTTAGGAATAACTTTGTTTGGGCATTTATTGGTAAGTCAGGTGCGGGAAAAACGGTAACTGCAAAACAAGTTGCAAAAGATTGGAAAAGGACAAGAAAGAGAAAGGGTGGTAAAATATTTGCATTTGACCCACACGATGCCTTTTATGGAATTGCAGATGTTAAGATAGATGCAAAGGACGAGGATTGGGCTTCAATAATTATACAAAAGGATAAAAGGGGACACTATCCATTTGCAAATTCCCTTATTATTTTGGATGATTATAGAACGCTTCTCAAGTCAGACAAAATGCCTCCCGATTTTTTGGATTTATTGGCACTAAGAAGGAGATTGAATTTGGATATTATTTATATGGTACACAACCCGAAATTAATATTAGAACGATTGAGTTATTTCTCAACTCACTTTTCTGTTTTCAGAACAGAATCTCACGCAAACGACTTTGCCGATAAGATTCAGAAGTTCCTTACTTGCCAACAAGCAAGTTCACTTGTCAACGCTTATGTACGACCAATGGAAGAAAAGGAATATAATTCACTCTATCCTAACTTTCCTTATGTGTTTGTGAAATCAGATTCCGACCAATTATTTCCAATGAATATGGAAGAAGAACAAATTAACCAATTACAATTAACATAAAACAATGTCAGAAGAAAAAAACAAACCTTATCAAGTAGATTGTGAACCAGGAACTCACGCTTGGTGTATGTGTGGGTTGTCATCAAAACTTCCTTATTGCGATGGAACACACGAAAAAGAAGGAACAGGAAAAGAACCTCATATCCACATTGTAGGCAAACCAATAGCAGTATTTATATGTGCTTGTGGAAAATCGGATAGGAAACCTTATTGTGATGGTTCACACAACAACCCTAATAAACAATGAAAACATTGTTTGAAATAATCTGTTTTCCCGTAACATTTTTAATTTGGTTTATCACCTTTTTATTTATTGCGATTTTATGTTGGGATATGTTCAAGAGAGTTAAACACGAAAATAAAAACATCGTAGATTTATTCCTTGATTTTAATATTATTATATATCGAACTTATTTTATAGATTTATATTTCTCAATACCAATCTATGTAAGAACTCTTTTCGTTTTACTTTTGTACTATACTATTATTTATAATTAAAAAAAATGACACTACAAGACATCAACATCAAAACTAAGATTGGAAGTAAATCCAACCAAAGTGCAAATCCCAAAAAAGAAGATAAAGGAAGTGTTATCGGTGGTTTAGCGGGAACTGCATTAGCGGCTATGCCTTTCATTCCTAAAAAGTTCAAGATAATGGCAGGAGTTGCTTTTTTCTTCTTATTATATGGAGTAGGAAATTTTCTTTACGATATTATCAGTTTATTCTAATACACATTAATATTTAATACTATTTACTATGGGAATGATGGACGATATGAAGGCAGACATTACAAACGATGTAGTGGATGCAATTTTGGACGACAAAAAAACAAAAGAAATGATGAAGATTGCAGACCCCTTCATCAAACCTGCCTTAAAAGGACTCTTAAAAGAGTTAGGGCCTGACGCTAAACGATTTATGTTGTATCTTGATACAGAAACCAACAAACTTATCTTTTTAACTATTAAGACCGAGAATCTCATTCAATTTGAGGTTAAAGGAGTAGATATGGAAAAAGATGTCTTTATTATAGACCCCGAAGAAATCAAAAAGGGCAATGTATCGGATGTAATTAAAGCAATTGTCAAAAAAGTCGGAATGAAATTAATGTAAAGATGAAATGCAATCCGATAAAAAGAAAAAATCTACTATTTACATTACCCAAAAGGGCATTAATCTCACAGATGGGTTGTTTATCATTCAAAATATACGGGATAAACAATTTAGTATCATATCGGTAGATATGCAGAACGAAACTGCTTCACTATTTACCAAAACCAAGACAATTAAAGTATCTGATGTGATAAAATTGGAAACAATGAATGAAATAAAGGTAATAGGCGATGCCAAAATAAATATTCTAAAGAATACTGAATAACTTTTTTCCCCTCTCCATACGAATTAACCCGTTCAGAAATGTTCGGGTTTTTTCGTTATAGGCAACAATGGAAGCGCAAATCATAATGACATTAGTAGCGCAATCAAAACAACATTAGTAGCGCAATCACTTTGCATTGCGAAAATATTGCAAAAAAACATTAGCACTTGAGCGTGTAAGACAAGCATTGTGCGTTTCTTTGTCAAGTGAGTAACAAAAAGAAAACAATTAATTATTTAACCCGTTGTTAAAAAAAAACTAACAACACAACTTTTATAACTATGAACGCACAAGAATTTCAAGTTTTACAAGGATTATCTGCGGGAGTTAACAATTCGCAACAAAATGTTGCACCTGTTGTTATTGCCCAATCAAATCCTATTGCTCCTCTAACTCCAGAAGTTAGGGCAACCAACCCAACCGTAAACATTTCTCCTGAAGCAATGGTAGGGAATGTATGTGGAATGTTCGCATTGGACATTGTTACAGAGGATGTTGGAGATACTTTATTAGTTCTCGGTCAAGGTGATACTGCTGGCGGTCCTGGTCAAGAGGCAGTCCTAAGACAACTGTTTGGACTTAGTTCACTACCTTTTGCAAGTAATACCCCTGGTGTTACTGTTACTCCTGCAAGGGCAGGAATACCTCTTCCAGCGGGAGATTTTTTAGCGTGGTTTAATGAATACCTATGTTGCAACAATATGATTGTTGGTAACATCGCAGTAACCGATACAGGTTCTGTTGACCCTGCTGGGTTTGCACGATTCAGAAAATCGGCATTGCGAATTTCAAGTGTAAGTCCTTCGGGCAACTTCTCGCAATCTAACTACGCATTGAAACCCGACCTTTGTAATCCTTGTTTCAACGCAAGTGATGACATCGGACTTTGGGAAACAAAGGCTCCTCTTTCTGATACAACTGGAATTTCTATCGTTCTTCCACCGAATTTAAGTATTCAGTTAGAGTTTGAAGTTGTTGGTACTGCCAACACTGGTGCTTTTGCTTCTTGTTAAGAAATAATCAAGGTGAATGGTGGAAATAAAATCCACCATTCATCTTTTTTTTTAATTAATCAAAAAAAAATTTAAGGCAATATGTGTAGTTGTATGTTCAAATCAGGAAAAGTTCAAACTCTTACGGGGTTTGATGATTTTATACCACAACAAGATTTTGTAGATGGGAAAACTAATATGTTATTCAGATTTTGGTTTTGCGTTGACAAATCAAGTGGTGGTCAAAAAATCAATAAGGCATTAGAAGGTTTTTACATTACAGAGGGCGACCCGTTGATAGTTCAAAAAGAATCTGATATGGACTCGTTGGCACAAATGTCTGATTCGGGTAAGGATATGGAAGTTTTTAAAAAGTCAATTAAAAACGCATTGGCAAGTATAAGATTCACACAAAAAGAATTAGACGAGGCATCTTGCAAAGTCGCATTTGCCACAGGACAATAAATATGAAAACAAACACAATATTAGTTTTTATAGTTGGCGTGCTTGTAGCGGCAACCATTTACTCTCTCTATTCCTTGAATAAAGTTCAAGGATTAGTAAACAAGACAAGTAACAGATTACCAGGAGGCGAAAAAGTTGCAGATAATACACCTAAACCCGCAGAAGATGTTTCGGCTGGGGAATTGGCAGAAAAATTGAAAGACGAAATGAGTCAAGGGAGTAAAATCAATGTAACATTTAACGCATAATGGAATTTTTTAAGACGATACCTAAAAATGTTTGGATAGTATTGGCAGTATTTGTTTTATTAATTGCCATTACATCATATACGCAAGGAAGATTATCAGTTTATAAAAATATAATTACCAAATAGAATCAATAACAATAATAATAACAATCTAAAACTCAATAACTATGAAAGTATGGATTTGGTTAGTTCTCGCAGCGGTAGTATTTTTTGCAGTAGGTTTTCAAGTGAAAGCCGCTCAAGTTGCAAAAGGTTCATCTACACCTTCTTAATTTTTTAACAAAAAGGTCAAATACTCTGTCGCCTCAAGTATGGAGTAAAATTAATATACAATCAGATTAATGAAAACACAAACAATTTACATCATTATCGGTGCAGTTGTAGTTGTTGGATTGGTATGGTGGTTTATGGGTCGTGGAAAAAACGGCACATCTTCTACTTCATCTCCTACAGCTTAATTGGCATCAAGGAAGCCGAACTCTTTTAAACGAGTTCCTTCAACTCCCCGTTGATGCGTTATCCGAGTTTTTCTTGGTGGATACAATAAATTCCACTAAAAAAAAACGATAGGCATAACGGAATCAATCGGGAGTTTTTCTTTTGTATGATGTGAACTCATAAAAAAGAAATAAACACAAGTACGATGAATTGGAAGTTTTGGTTAGTAATAATTATTTTGGTTGTATTCCTTGTTCTTGTGATTAATATGCACAAGAAATGTAAAAGAGAAGGAGATAAGTTAGGCACTCCGTACAGGTGCAAAATTTTTTGTTCCGAACCTGTTACGATAATCGCAGAGGAACATTATTACGGAAAACGGGATGGAAAGTGTTTTGAGTTTTTGGACTACGGAAACAATATGAGTGTTAAACGAGTACCGATGGAAAAATGTGGAGAATTAGAACCGATAATGAAGTCGAATATAATTGAAGATGCAATATATACATATAACGATTAAAAAAAACTAAAATGGGAAACACGAAAATAATTATTTGGATTATCGGTGCTTTTGCGCTTGGATTTATTGTTTATTGGTTATACAAAAAATACCAATCAACAAGGGTTGGTTCTTCAACTGATACTGCATCTTCAACGACATCTACGACATCTACAAGTATTAATACGAGTACGATAAGTATTCCTGTTGACGACAATGTTGTATTAAGAAACTTTGCGAGAGGTGGAGTTGCGCCAATAAATAATTAATTTATATAAAACTAAAAAATGAAAATAAATCAAATTACACTTATCGTTGGCGTTTTCGCCCTTGTTATAGTCATTATGAATTGGGACAAACTCTTTGGAAAAAAGGGAAGTTCTACATTGGCACACGGAGGAGTTGGATATAGACGAGGAGGAGCATC
>Ga0307379_10008485_pt1 | contig 13846 bp, 14 predicted proteins | sample UN2MG_FD_202237 | JGI IMG/M metagenome (GOLD analysis project Ga0307379, IMG submission 202237) | Soil microbial communities from Risofladan, Vaasa, Finland - UN-2 | ecosystem: Environmental > Terrestrial > Soil > Coastal area > Acid sulfate soil | place: Finland: Risofladan, Vaasa | collected...
CAGGATCTACAACCCCGCCAAGAGCGTTGTCGACTGTTTCAAGTACCGCAACAAGATCGGCCTCGACGTGGCCCTTGAGGCGCTTCGCGACTGCTGGCACCGGCGCCGCGCCACCATGGACGACCTGTGGCAATACGCCCAGATTTGCCGGATGACCAACGTCATGCGGCCGTATCTGGCATTCCTGACTTGATTTGCCGCGGACCTTTAGCGCTGGGCGCTCAGGTGGTTCCGGCCCCAGCTACGACAGGTGCTCCAAGGAGATGTCCCGCCACAGCCGCCTTCCAAGGTTCCGCTTGCCTAGGTCCGGAAACGGGCGGCGAACTCCTCGAATAAGTGGTAGCGCTCCGCGTTACGCCGATAGCGTCTTTCTGCCTCTTCCCGTGCGCTGGAGTCCAGCTTCTGATAGAACGCCTCCAAGTCTTGCAGCACTGGACCTGAAACGGGTGTGCTGAAAGGTCTGGACAGTGTCCCTTCGATATCCTCCGAAGGTGAGTACTCGATGACTGGCGTAGCCCCGCTTCCAGCTGCGTAAGTCTTCTCGGCCGCCACGCCACGGCTTTCGTGTCCTTTGAATCGGGGCCGATATGCGGCTACCGCGTCGGCTTGGTCAATATAGCGGAAATCCCTTTGCGTTATTTGGGCATCGATAGTGCTCATGTGGCTGCTCATCTGGTCTGGCGTGTTGAGTTCTTGAGCTTCTTCGACTTTGATCGTCAACGGGAAGAGCTCCGGGTCCTCAGGCACAAGGCTCTCGTAGTCGAGCCCAATATCGGACAGGTCAGCGGGCCATCGAGCATCGATCCCAACCTGGAAGGTTTCTGCCTCGGCCTCCTCACCTGGCAGCGAGTTGACAAGAATGCGGTCATCTACGGTCAGAGGGTCAAAAACAACAAATTTCTGATGAATGTGCCGACGATGAGCCTCGATCTCGTTCCGGGCCTTCGGGTCATCTCTGACGTTTGTGATCTGACAGGCGGAGTAAAGCCTCGGGCGCTTCGGCTCAAAAAGCAGACGGTACACCATCATGCGCGGGTGCTTGGCCGCAAGGTACACGTTCTCAATACCGCACGCGTCAGCGATGAGATCCGCAATGCCGCATTCGACCTGCCGCCAGTTCAGGAGTTGATGGTAGCGATACGGGTATCCGCGCTCCAGCCTCTGTCGGCACGAGTAGAGATCATCGATGAGCGTGATGCAGATGGCAGGGTCCAGGCGCTCGACGGCCTCTGAGGAGCATGGGAATACAGGAATGCTCCCGCATTGGTGGCAGGCGTGTAGCGATAGGAGGTTTACATCGGCGTGTCGCAGCCTGCCGGACATGCGGCCGATGGCTGCTGTAACTGCTTCCCGTTGGTTCTTCTGTGTTCGTATGAGCAGGACGCCAGTGCTATCACCCAGGCACTCGCGTATATCGAGCACCTGGATTCTGGCGCCTGTCATATGTGCTTGACAGACATGCGCCAGCGAGTTAGCCGCGGTTTCCTTTGCCACGCCCGAGGGGCCAAAGAGGACGATGTTGATCTGGTTTCGGGACGTGGCTTCCCCCCTGGCGGTGCGATGCTAGTCCGCCTTCAGAACCTCCTGCAATTCCCTAATCCCAAGGAAGCAGCCGTCGACGATGACAACGGGGCTGTCGAAGTCTCCGGCCGAGGTGTCAGAGACAGTGTATGTCGCTCCACACGAGTCCAGCAACTTTCGCATCTGATCGCTCGTCTGGGTTTCGTCCGTATACAGGATGGCCGGCAACTTGCCAGACCTGATGCCGTCTCCAAAGTCGCACATACAATGACCCCTTTCCCCCTAACGCAGCTGGCAGGCCGTATCTGCCCCTTGCCGATTGCCCCTTAAAGTATACTCAAAATCGTCACAAAAGCAAAGATGCGCTCACAAGTATTGCCGCTCGCCCATCTCTCGCTCGAACCGGGCACAAGGCTAGCGACGGGCTGGCGGGCCGTCAACGGAATTCTCTGCCTCAACAAGCAGGGGTGGAGACCGAGTTGCCTGCATGCCTAAGACTCTTCGCGGGCACCGCCGCCCGAGAGGGCATCGAGCGCCTCGGGCGTGCGAACGGTGATGACTTTGCCGTCCACGGCCAGGACGTCGCTTTCGGCGAGGCGGGCAAAGGCGCGGCTGAGGGTTTCGGGTGCCGTGCCGAGCAGTCGGGCGAGTTCCCCTTTCGGGAGGTCCAGCCGCACGCTTGCCCCCTTCTCCAGCGCCACGCCTTTCCTTCGCGCCAAGTCCGTCAGGTACCGCGCGAGGCGTCCGGCGGCGTCGGTCAGCGTCACCTGCTGAACCAGCGACGCCAGTTGCCGGCACAGCCGCGCAAGCGAGGCGATCATCCCGAACGCCAGGGCCGGATTCTCGCCGAGGCCCGCCAGGAACCGGTCGCGCGGAAAGAACGCCAGGCGACTCTCGGCCAGCGTCTCGGCGAAGGCCGGAAACGTCTCGCCCGCGAACATGGCCGCCTCCGCAAACGCCTGGTTGGGTGCGAAGACGTGCAGGATCTGCTGCCGCCCGTCCGGCGACAGTTTGTACACCTTCACCTGTCCTTCGAGGACGACGTAGAAGCCGTCGGTGGGGTCGCCCTCGCGGAAGATCGTCCGGCCCGCGGGCATGCGGCGGGCGAGGGCCAAGCGCGCGATCGATTCCCGGGCCCCGTCGTCGAGACCCGAGAAGAGCGACACGTGCTTCAGCGATTCGGCAATGCTCATGCATGCCCCCATGGCAGCGGCCCCGCGCGGCGGCGGCGTGGCTGACAAGGCGCTACGGCGCCCCCGTCTTGGTGCTCGGCGTCCCCGGCAGTTCCATCAGTCGCCGGACGGCCCCGGCGAACCAGCCGCTCTCCCAGTGGTGCCTGCGCCGGGTTCCGTTATCGTAAACGTGGGGGATGCCCAGGGCGAGCATCTTCCGGTGCATCGCTTCCGTCTGGTCGCGGAAGTTGCCGTACCCCAGGAGCACGAGCCGCGCCGGCCCCCCCTTCAGCAGAGCCGCGCGCTGCTCGATGAGGGCACTGATCTTATACCGCTCGAAGTTCTCCTGCGTGCCGAAGACCTCGCCCATGCCGTACTTCGTCGGCGTCTGCTCCATCATCGGCGCGTCCCACGCTGCAGCGCGGCCAAAGACGTCGCCGTGGCGGAGCAGCAGGCTGAAGGCGCCCCATCCGGACTTGCTGAAGCCCACGAGCAGCCGACCCTCGGGCCGCGCGAGCGCCGGCTGGCGCGCCTCGATGAGCGGCAGCACGACCTTCAGCAGGTAACTCTCGTGGCGGACCGCCGGGTCGGTCGGATGGTCGGCGTACCACGGCGTTGAATCGAAGGCGGGCGCTACGCAGATCAGGCCGAACGTGTTGTGCACCCCCGTCCGCCTGGCCTCGCCGATGCCGCTGCCCCACCGGCCGCCGGTGCCGCGATCCACAGGAAGGATATACAAGACCGGGTACCGCTTGCCAGTCTCGAGACCCTCCGGCAGGAGCACCTCCACGGCGTTGGGGCCCTTCAGGTACTCGCTCGTGACGGTGTAGGTGAGGATGCCGTCGCGGGCGGTCGGCCCCTCGACGGCGGGCTCGGCGGCGCCGGCGGTCGCGCCGCTCGCCGCGGCGGCCAGCATCGCGATGCCAAGCAGCGGGGCGTGCATGCGGCCATTGTAGGACCCCGCGCGCCCGCTCACAACCGTCTTCGGCGTCGCGGACGGGGGAGGTGACGTTCCCTACTCTCCCGGGCGCATGGCGCGTTTTTCCCGCTCGGACAGGATCGTCGGCCGATGAGTCCCTTGAACACCCTCACGCCCTCCGCCGCCTGCGTCGAAGCAGCAGACCCAGCCCGCCCACAGTCAACAGGGCGAGCGTCGCGGGTTCGGGTAAGGCCTCCAGCGTCAGACTGCCTGGGCCGTCCACATTCTCGTATCGCAGGTCGAACGAGATGCCCCTGCCGGTGAACCAGGGGTCGGTGACCACGTCGCCGAAGGCGCCGTCCAGGCCCGCGGCCCACGTCATGACGACGAACTCGTCACCCACCGCCGGCACGAAGTCGTTCCACGGCAGGATCTCCAGCGTCGGGGAGTCCTCCAGGAGGATCGTCCCGTCATCCGCGATCTGGTCGTGGTTGTCGTTGCCGAAGCCCGGCGTCGTGCCGCCCAGTTCCACCTGGACCTTGCCGCCGAAGCCCTGGTTGGCGCCGGAGGCAATGGCCGGGCTCTCGCCGGGAGCGAAGGTTCCGCGAATCAGCGTGTTCTCGAAGGTGCCCTTGCCGGTCACGGTCCAGGGGGCGTCGAAGACGATGCGCTCGTCTAGGCCCGTGCCGTCGCCGGTGACGTCGCCGTGGTTCTTGAAGTGCCCGTTCACGTACCCGCGGCCCACCATGTTCTTGCCCTGTTCGAGCAGGAAGTGGGCGAAGGGGTCGGACGGGTCGGCCGCGCCGGCCGTCAAGACGCCGCCGCTTGCGCCGTCGCCGAGTTCGGTCAGGGACCCCAGCACGGCCTCATTGCGGTCGTAGAGGGTGACCGTGTGCGCCCCCGTCAGCAGCGACCCGTCGCTGAAGAAACCGTCATAGGCGGCACCATCGCCCAGCGTCAAAGAGCCGGTCGCTTCGATGGTTGAGCCAAAGCCGGCAGCGACCTTGGCGTTGACTGCCCCCGACCCGCACAGGTTCTTGCCCGTGCCCAGCGCCACACCGTTCGCCGCGGACAGCGTGCCACCATCCACTGTCGTCAGTGTCCCCAATTGAGCGAATCCCCTGGCGAGCAGTTCCAGCGTGGCCCCGGGATCGACAACGATTACGCCGTTGGGCATGGCAAAGCCGGCGTAACTGCCGGCCTTGCCGACGGTCAACGTGCCGCCCTCGGCCGTCAGGGCCGCGTCTGCGGCGCACGAGAATTCCGCATCGATGGTCCCGTGCCCCTCGACGGCGCCTCCCTCCCCCAGGTTGAACCCGGTCGCGGCGATCGACTCGCCGTCCAGGGCGACGCGGCCGCCCGATACGACCCGCACGTGTCCGCCGACGGTCATCGTGGGGTAGGCCATCGTCATGGCCGTCTCGATGGTCGCGTCGCCCGAGACCGTGATGGACCGCTGAAGGAGAGCCCTCGCGCCGGTGCCCGTCACGAGGAGGTCCTCGTACAGGTCGCGGGCCTTGAGGCCAAGGCTGAAACCTGCCCCGGCCGCGACGGCCAGGAAACAGCCCTCTGCCGGGACGTTGCACTGGCCGTAGTAGTTCCAGCCCCAGGCGGCGACCGACCCGTCGGCCTTGAGGGCCAGGCCGTGGTAAATGCCCCCGGCGACCTGGGTGACGCCCGCGAGGCCCGCCGGGACGTTGCACTGGCCGGAGGTGTTCTGGCCCCAGGCGGCGACCGACCCGTCGGCCTTGAGGGCCAGGCTGTGGCAGTCGCCCCCGGCGATCTGGGTGACGTCCGCGAGGCCCGCCGGGACGTTGCACTCGCCGAAGCCGTTGTAGCCCCAGGCGGCGACCGACCCATCGGCCTGGAGGGCCAGGTTGTGGAAACCGCCCGCTGCGACCTGGGTGACCCCCGCGAGGCCCGCCTGGACGTCGCACTGGCCCCACGTGTTCCCACCCCAGGCGGCGACCGACCCGTCGGCCTTGAGGGCCAGGCTGTGGTCCATGCCCGCGGCGACCTGGGTGACGCCCGCGAGGCCCGCCAGGACGGTGCACTGGCCGTCGTTGTTGTCGCCCCAGGCGGCGACCGACCCGTCGGCCTTGAGGGCCAGGCTGTGGCAGTCGCCCGCTGCGACCTGGGTGACGCCCGCGAGGCCCGCCGGGACGGTGCACTGGCCGTAGTCGTTCCGGCCCCAGGCGGCGACCGACCCGTCGGCCTTGAGGGCCAGGCTGTGGGCCCCGCCCCCGGCGACCTGGGTGACGAACCCGAGGCCCGCCGGGACGGTGCACTGGCCGTAGTTGTTTTGGCCCCAGGCGACGACGGTCCCCTCGTCGAGGTACCCGACCTCGGCGGCGGCAGGCAACGTGGCTGCCAGGACGGCCAGGACCACGAGACTTGCGACTCGAGCGGCAGTCTTCATCATCGGCTCCTTGGGACTGAGTAGCCCTCGTCCGCGTGAAGCAGACAGGCGACGTCCGGGGTCCTTCCCCCGGCCGTCGCCCTGAACACGTTGGTCTATCGTCTCTTGCGCTTGCGCCCGCGTCGTCCCAACCCCCGTTGGCCGACGCCGGCCTCATCGCCCCGCAGAAGCGGGGCCTTCCGGCACGGTCCTCCAGTCCGTCGGCGGAATGCGTGCCCGACGGCACCCCAGGAACCCCTCCGGAACCTCCAAGGCAGGTCCCGCAACACCCCGCAGCGCAGTAAAAAAGGACGCGCCCGCTCACGCGCAGGCACAGCCCGAGTGCTCACCATCCCCCATCGTCGGCAAGTATACCCCACGAATCGGCCAAAGGCAAATCAAGAGCGTGGAAAACTCTCACCATGCGAAGATTCCCCACGACGGCCGAAATGTGGCAGAATGCAGCCGGTCACAAGCGGCAGGCCGATCACCCGCCGCAGGTCCGGCCGGCGGCGGGGGTTTTCGACCTGCCTTCCGCCGTTGCCGCGTCAGTTGGCCCGCGGATGGGCCGCCTCGTAAATCTCCTTGAGGCGGCCGGCGGTGACGTGCGTGTAGATCTGCGTGGTCGAGAGACTGCGGTGGCCGAGCAGTTCCTGGACGGCCCGCAGGTCGGCTCCCCGTTCGAGCATGTGCGTGGCGAACGAGTGCCGCAGCGTGTGCGGGCTCACAGCCGGGTCCAGGCCCGCCATGGCCAGGTACTTGGCGAGTTTGCGGCGGACGCTGCGGACGTTCAGGCGCCGGCCGTGCCGGTTGAGGAAGACGGCCTTCTCGTCGTGGATCTCGGTGTGCGAACGGGCTTCCAGGTACCGGTTCATCGCCCGGACGGCGTACGACCCGAGCGGCGCGAGGCGTTCGCGCCGGCCTTTGCCGCGGACGCGAACCACTTCGGCGATGGGGTCGATGTCCTCCAGGTTGATGCCCACCAGTTCGCTGACCCGCATGCCGGTGGAGTAGAGGACTTCGAACATGGCCGCATCGCGAAGCGATAGAATGTCCTTGCCCTTCGGCGCGGCCAGCAGGCGCTCGATGTCGTTGGGGTTGAGGAACTTCGGCAGCCGCTTGTCCAGCCGCGGCGTGCGGATGACCTTGACGGGGTTGCGCTGGACCTGGCCCTCGCGGGCGAGGAACTTGTAGAAGGACCGGAGCGTGGCGATCTTGCGTGCAATGGTGGCGCGGCTGTAATCGGCCCGCCTCAGTTCGGCCAGGAAGCCGCGCAGGTCGATCGGACCGGCGCCGCGGATGCGATCGCACATCGCCTCGTCGTCGGTCGCCTCGGGCGACTTGGCGCCTGAAGCGAGGAACTCGATGAACTGCGCCAGGTCGGCGGCGTAGGAGCGGATCGTGTGCTCGGAGAAGTTCCGCTCGTGCTGGAGGTAAGTGAGGAATTTCCGGGCTAGGGGATTGGCCATGGGTGCGTTCGGTTTCAGGGTTCCTGCACCTCGCCGACGGCGCGGCCAAGTTGCCGCTGCGTAATTTGCCGCGACAGCACGGCGGCGTCAAACCAGTCGAAATCCAACTGCTCGTTTTCGGCCCACTGCATCAGTTGGCCGATCGCCTCTTCTTCCTTCCCCACGTCGCATCGAACCAGGTACCGGTCGGCTCCCTTCACGAGCGAGAACTGGTACCCCCTGGCTGTCGTTTTCAAAACGCCATACCCCTCCCGGGGAAAGGACGTTGCGGTCCTTGCCGCGGTTGCGCCACTGGACTTATCGGCACGGCAGGGGAATGGCTTTACGGGAATCCGGCCCGGCGGCGCCTGCGGGAGGCACCTCCGGCCTCCCCCCACCCCTTTTAGGGTTGACGATGCCGCTCCGGGAGGGTAGATTACGCCGCTTCAGGAAGCGGGGAGGGTGTGCGCATGGCGGGCGCTCCCGCGCGACCGCAGGAACACCAGAGCAACCGGGTTTCGCATGGATCTGGAAGACCTAAGACGCCGGATCGACGAGATTGACACCAAACTGGTGTCTCTCCTGAACGAGCGGGCCCGCTGTGCCGTGAAGGTCGGGAAGATCAAACGCGAAACCGGCGAAGCGTCGATCTACAGCCCTGCGCGCGAACGCGACGTCTTCGAGCACATCATCGAGGCCAACGACGGTCCCCTTTCGGACCAGACCCTGATGGCGATCTGGAAGGAGATGATGAGCGCGAGCCTGTCGCTCGAGAAGTCCCTGAAGGTGGCCTATCTCGGGCCGGCGGGCAGTTTCAGCCACCTCGCGGCCCTCGACAAGTTCGGACACAGCGTCGAGTTGGTCGCCGTCCGCGACATCTCCTCGGTCTTCGACCAGGTGGCCCGCGCCTCGGCGGATTACGGCATCGTGCCCGTCGAGAACACCACCGGCGGTGCTGTCCGCGACACGATGGAATGTTTCCTGTGGATCCACGGGCCCGTCAAGGTCTGTGCCGAGATGGCCCTGCCCATCCATCAGAACCTGCTGTCGAAGACGACGCTCGATAAGGTCACGAAGGTCTACTCGAAGCCCCAGGTCTTCGGCCAGTGCCGCCAGTGGCTGACCGAGAACGTGAGCCACGCCGACCTCGTGGCCGTGGGCTCGACGGCCGAGGCGGCGCTGCTGGCGTCGCGGGTCGAAGGCACCGCTGCCGTCGGGTCTGAAATGGCCGCATCCGTCTACGGCCTGGGCATCCTCGGCTCGGCCATCGAGGACAATCCCCAGAACCAGACGCGGTTCCTCGTCCTGGGCCGCGAGAGCCCCAAAGCGACCGGCCGCGACAAGACCTGTCTGCTGTTCAGCGTCTCCCACAAGGCCGGGGCGCTGGTCGAAATCCTCGACATCTTCCAGCGGCACACGATCAACATGACCAAGATCGAATCGCACCCGTTCCCGACGAAAATCTGGGAGTACTACTTCTTCGTCGACATCGAGGGCCACGCCGAGGACGAGAACGTCAAGGCGGCCCTCGCCGAAGCGCGGAGCCACTGCCCCCAACTTGAAGTCCTGGGATCGTTCCCTGTGGCCGTCACCGCCGAGTGAGCGACGTGAGACCCTCTTTATGATTATTGTGATGCAATCCAGAGCGGCCGACGCGCAGGTCGAAGGCGTCGTCCACCGCATCGAAGACCTGGGGCTGAAGGCGCACATTTCGCGCGGCGAGTTCCGGACGATCATCGGCGCCATCGGCGACGAGACCCTTCTGAAGCCCGAGTTCTTCGCAGGGCTGGCGGGCGTCGAGACCGTCATGCCCATCATGAAGCCGTACAAACTCGCCAGCCGTGACTTCCACCGCGAGGACACCGTCCTGGAGATCGGGCCGTTCAAGGTCGGCGGGCCGTTCCTGTCGGTCATCGCGGGGCCGTGTGCCATCGAGAGCGAAGACCAACTCCGCGAGACCGCCCGCGTTGTCCGCGACGCCGGCGCCGTGATGCTCCGCGGCGGCGCCTTCAAGCCGCGCACCAGCCCCTACAGTTTCCAGGGTCTGGGCGAGGAGGGCCTCAAGATCCTCCAGAGCGTCGGCGCCGAGGTCGGGTTGCCGACCGTCACCGAGGTCGTCGACGTCCGCGAGGTCGAGATGGTGGCCCGTTACGCCGACGTCCTCCAGGTCGGCGCCCGCAACATGCAGAACTTCCGCCTGCTGACCGAAGTCGGCCAGGCCGGCAAGCCCGTCCTCCTGAAACGCAGCCCGGCCGCCACCACCGAGGAACTCCTGATGTCGGCCGAGTACATCCTCAGCGAGGGCAACCACCGCGTCATGCTCTGCGAGCGCGGCGTCCGAGGGTTCGACAAGGCAACCCGGTACATGCTTGACCTGGCGGCCGTGCCGGTCATCCAGGCCGTTTGCCACTTGCCCGTCATCGTGGACCCGAGCCACGCGACCGGGCGTCGGGAACTCGTGCCGGCGATGGCCCTGGCGGCCGTGGCCGGAGGCGCCCACGGCGTTTTCGTCGAGGTCCATCCGGATCCCGAGAAGGCCATGAGCGACGGACCCCAGCAACTCACCCCCGACGCGTTTCGGCGCATGATGGCCGAACTCGCCCCCATCGCCGAGGCCGTCGGACGAACCCTGCAGCGGCCAAACGGTGGGCCATGACCGTTTAGCCGCGACCTTTTAGCCGCGACCGTTTAGCCGCGACCGTTTAGCCGCAACCTTTTAGCCGCGACCTTTTAGCCGCGACCCGAAGGGGAGCGCGTTTTATACAAACGATACGACTGGCCAACGCCAACGGAGACTCACCGAATGCGAAAGCCTTTCATCTGCGGCAACTGGAAGATGAACACGAACCGGGCCGAGGCCGTCGCCCTGGCTGAAGCCGCCGCCGCGACGGCCGCCGACGTCCCGGCCGTCGAGGTGGGCGCCTGCCCACCGGCGTGCTACCTCGAGGCGGTCCTCGCCGCCGCCGAGGGTACGCCCCTGGTTGTCGGCGGGCAGAACATGTACGTCGAGCCCAAGGGCGCCTTCACGGGCGAGATCGCGGGCCCCATGCTCGCCGACCTCGGATGCGCCACCGTCATCCTCGGCCACAGCGAGCGGCGGCACGTGTTCGGCGAGCCCGACGACCTCATCTCCAGGAAAGTGCACGCCGCCTTTGCGTGCGGCCTGAAGCCCATCCTCTGCGTCGGAGAACTCATTGAGGAGCGCCGCGCCGGCGACACCGAGGCCGTCGTCCGGCGCCACGTTACGACCGGCTTTGAAGGCCTCTCCGAGGAGCAGGCCGCTGACGTCGTCGTCGCGTACGAACCCGTCTGGGCCATCGGCACCGGCGAGACCGCCACCCCCGACCAGGCCCAGGAGGTGCATGCTTTTCTGCGGATGCTTCTGGCCGACCTGTACGATGCACGTCTGGCCCAGGCGGTCCGCATCCAGTACGGCGGGAGCGTCAAGCCCGAAAACGCACGCGACCTGATGGCGCAGGCGGACATCGACGGCGCCCTGGTCGGCGGCGCGAGCCTGAAGGCCGACTCCTTTGCAGCCATCATCTCCGAAGCCGCCAAGGCTAAGGGGCTATGAACCGTTTACCCGTCGCCGAAACGGCGATGAGGAAAGCCTGCAATCGACAACACGTAACACGAGGTGACCCGTGGCAACCGTATGTATGGTTCTGTTTGTCCTGACGGCCGTTATCCTGATCCTGCTGGTTCTGGTCCAGAAGGGCCGCGGCGGCGGACTCGCCGGCGCCTTCGGCGGCCCCGGCGGACACAGCGCCTTCGGAACCAAGACGGCCGACATCTTCGTCAAGGGGACCGCCGTCGTGGCAGGGATCTTCTTCGTCCTGTCCATCCTGGCGGCATGGATCATGCGCCCCGAGGAGGTCGTCGAACCCGAGCAGCCCGAGGCCAAGGCGCCGAGCGAACCCGGCCAGACGACGCCCACCGAGAAGGCCTCAGAGACGGGCGGCGACGCGACCGGTGAGCCGGCCGCCGACGCCGCCACGCCCGGCGGTTCAGGTGCGGCCGCACCTCCCGACACCCAGGATGCGGCAACCCGGGAAACCACGCCGCCCAAGTAACGCGGACTCCGGAGTCACGATGTCGGACCAGAACGCCATCCTCGACGTGTTCCGCGGGGCGGGGGCCCTTCTTGAGGGGCATTTCCTGCTCGCAAGCGGAATGCACAGCCCGACGTACCTCCAGTGTGCCCTCGTCCTGCAGGATCCCGGACGGGCCGGGCGCCTCTGCGGCGAGTTGGCCCGCGAGTTCGCGGAGGTCGATGTTCAGACCGTCGTCGGCCCGGCCATCGGCGGCATCGTGGTAGCCCATGAAGTGGCTCGTGCCCTGGGGGCAAAGGCCCTCTTCGCCGAACGGCAGGACGGTCGGATGACGCTACGGCGCGGCTTCGCCGTCGAGCCGGGCGAGCGGATTCTCTTGACGGAAGACGTGGTGACAACGGGCGGCAGCCTGCGGGACGTCCAGAAGATGGTCACGGCTGCCGGCGCCGACGTGGTCGGCGTCGCAGCGCTCGTGGACCGGACGAGCGGCCGCGACCCCGGCTTCGGCATGCCGCTGGTCTCGCTCGTCCGTGTCAACGTGCCGGCGTACGAGGCCGACGATTGTCCCCTGTGCCGCGACGGCCTGCCGCTCGTCAAACCCGGCAGCCGCAAACGGCCCGGCGAACGTTAGCCGCGGGGCTTGTCGAAGACCCGCCGAAGCGCGGCGTAGCCCGCGAAGGCGGGCCCCGCGCGTTGAGCGCGCTTGGCAACAGGCGCGCCGCGAAAGGTAATCGCATGATCCGCAGTATGACAGGTTACGGCGCAGCCCAACGCGAGAGCGACCAGGTCCGCGTCGGTGTCGAGATCCGGACCATCAACAACCGCTTCTTGAAGGTGACCCAGCGCCTGCCCGATGGCCTGGGGGCCGTGGAGGTGGCGATCGAGCGGTTCCTGCGCGCCGGCATCAGCCGCGGCACGGTGAACGTTGGGGTGACGGTCGAGCCGCGCGGGCCGGCGGCACGCGTGCCCATCAACACCGACATCCTGGCGGCGTACAAGCAGGACCTCGCCCGGGTGATGGACAACGTCGCCGCCGACGCGCTGCTGGCCCTGCCCGGCGTCCTCGGCAGCGAGGACGTCCTGGTCACCGGCATTGCGGGTTTGCAGGAGCAGATCGAGGCGGCTGTCTCCGAGGCCCTCGACCAACTCAACCGCATGCGCGACGCCGAAGGCGAGGCCACCGCCAAGGATATGGCCGCCACGCTCGATGGAATCGAGCAGCGTATCGCCGCCGTCGAGCAGCGCGCCCCGGCGGTGGTCGATGAGTACCGCACGCGCCTCCGGGAGCGGATCGGGGCCATGCTCGAGGGTGTCGAGATCACGCTGGACGATCAGAGCCTCATCCGCGAGGTCGCCTTCTTTGCCGAACGGTCCGACATCAACGAGGAACTCGCCCGCCTGGCGAGCCACGTCGAGCAGTTCCGCGAACGGCTCGACGATGCCGGACCCGTGGGACGCAAACTCGAATTCCTCACGCAGGAGATGTACCGCGAAGTCAACACGATTGGGGCCAAAGCCAACGACCCGGAGACCTCGCGCGAGGTCGTCGAGATCAAGGTCGGCGTGGACCGCCTCAGGGAACACACACAGAACATCGAATGACCGGACAAGAGCCCGTAACCGAACACGACGCGATGGAGCCTCGCGAGGCGCCCCGCGCCCTGACCGGCCGCAACCTGGTCGTTGTCAGCGGCCCGAGCGGTGCGGGCAAGACCACCGTCTGCCACACCGTGGCCGAGCGGCTGGGCGTTCCCATCAGCACCAGTGCGACGACGCGCCCCCGGCGCCCCAACGAGGTGGACGGCAGGGACTACCATTTCATCGGCGAGGAGGAGTTCCGCCGCCGCATCGACCAGGGACGGTTCGTCGAGTGGGCCGAGGTGTTCGGACAACTCTACGGAACGCCCATCGAGGAACTCGCCCGGGCCGACGAGGCAGGCAACGTCCTTCTGCTGGAGATCGACGTGCAGGGCGGGATCCAGATCAAGAAGCGGTTCCCCGACGCCCTGGCCGTTTTGCTGCTGGCGCCGGGTCTTGAGGCGCTGCGCCGCCGCCTGTCGCTGCGCGGCACAGAGGGGCGGGAGGAGGCCGAGAGGCGATTCGCCAAGGCCCAAAAGGAGATAGAGATGGCCAGGCGGGCCGGGTGTTACGACGTCGAGGTCGTCAACGACCGGCTCGATGACGCCGTCGAAAAGGTCATTGAACTCGTCAAAACGCGGAGGAACCAAGCGTGATTGAAGCCCTCAAGAGCGATGAAGTGTTGAACAAGGTCGGTGGACGGTTCAAACTCGCCGTCCTCATCCAGAAGCGGCTCGTGGACGTGACGTTCGGCGCGA
>Ga0307379_10008487_pt1 | contig 13845 bp, 7 predicted proteins | sample UN2MG_FD_202237 | JGI IMG/M metagenome (GOLD analysis project Ga0307379, IMG submission 202237) | Soil microbial communities from Risofladan, Vaasa, Finland - UN-2 | ecosystem: Environmental > Terrestrial > Soil > Coastal area > Acid sulfate soil | place: Finland: Risofladan, Vaasa | collected...
GCACGACGACGAGCCTGCTCACGTCCGGCGCCAGGAGCGGGGCCTCGGCCGGGGCGAGCCGGCAGCTCTCCTCGGCGACCGTCCGGCCGTCGGCGTCGAGCACGCGCATTTCGCCCTCGGCGGACAACGTCTGGCGCAGCAGCACCTTGCCGCTGCCGGCCTCGACGATCCGCCGCTCGGCAAGCCGGCCGTCCTCGGCGAAGACCAGGTGCGTCACCCGCCGCGCGGCGCCCCCGTGGGGGGCATTGTGGGGCGTGACGACGACGGTGCGGCCGCCTTCGACCGTAACATCCGCGCCGGCGGCCAGCTCGTCTGCCGGCGGCACGAGCATCGGCAGCAGCCTCCGCAGGTCGGCGCGGTGGAAGCGGCTGAGGTTTCGCCGCCCGGCCAGGCCCAGCTCCGGGTAGACGCACAGCAGCGTCCGCCCGTCGCAGACGACCTGCTCCCTCAGGCCGCTGGGCAGGCGGTGCTCGTAGACGCACCGGCCGGCGCCGTCGAACGTGACCGTCGTGGCGTGCTGCCGCGCGTCGGTGATCGTGCCCGTCTGCCAGCCCTTGGCCCGGGAGGCGTCGATCAGCTTGGCGGCCGCATCGTCCACCCGCCCCTGCCTCGGCCGATCGCCCGGCGGGGCCTTGGCCTCCAGCTCGGCCAGGATGTCCGCCCTGCTGGTGCTCAGCCCCGGCGCGTAGAGCGTCAGGTCGGTGAAGTAGCCCTCGTAGCCGCAGAACCTCGGGCGCTCGTACCCCAGAGACTCCGCCGCGTCCGGCAGGCGAAGGCTTACGACCGCATCGGCGCCCCCGCGCCGCATCTGCTTCAACAATCGCTTCAACTTCTCGTGGTTCTCAACTGTCTGCGTGACGACGAGCTGGCCGTTGAGGATCTGGAGGAAGCCGATACCCCCTCCTCCGCTCTCCGGATCGCCCCACGAGTCGCGATCGATGGTCTGCCTGACGAAGCGGATGAAGTCCTCCGCGATCTCCTTCCGCTCGGCCTCGCTCAACTCGACGCGGCCGCCATGCTCCGGCACCGGCACGAGCAGGTCGCGAATGTCGTATACCCGCCGGATCGGCTCGCGGGCGAGGTCGGCCTTCGTGGAGATGATCAGCACGCCGCCGTCGATCACGTAGCGGAGTTCGGCGTCGGCCCCGGCCGCGGCGCCGCTGACGTCCCGCAGAATCAGGTCCAGCGACCGCTTGACGGTGACCCGGCGGACGTCCACGCTGACCTTCGTGGTCTGCTCGATGCCCGCCGCCTGGAGCGCCCGCCAGTTCACGTGGATGTTCGAGTCGGAATACTCCCGCAGGAACTGGATGACGTCCTTGAAGTCGATGTCCGTGAAGCTCAGCCGCTCGATCTCACGCTGGAGCTTCTCTCGCAGCGCCGAGTCGGCTGAGCTTTCCCCGGCCGCCGAGGCCTGGAACTCCTTGCGGTCCTCGGTGAGCTGCTTCCAGTTCTTGGGGTAGCGGAGGAACTCGTACCAGGGGGTCTCGGCCCGGCGCTCGTCGGTCCTGGGCGTGGTCGGGGCAGTGACGTGAAGTTGCAGCGGCTCTCCGGTCCGCCCGTCGATGATCTGGACGCCGGGACCGATGCCGCCCTGATCGGTCTGCGTCTGGAGCATGACCTGCGGCGTCGTGAAGCTCCACGTCACCGGGACGTCGTACTCCGTTCCGGAAACCACGGTGGCGTTGCCGAGGAGGCCGGACAGGTAGTGGCTGCTGTAGTCGTCTGTCAGGCCGTCGCCGTTGAGGTCGAGCGATCCGTTGCCGATGCTCAACGTGCCGCCGTTGAGCGTGTAGGTCGTGCCGTTGAGGTACTTGACGCGGCCCGGGATCAGAAAGCCGCTGCCCGTCAGCACCTGCCCGCCCAGCAGCAGCGTGCCCCCGTCGGGCACGGTTACCGTCGTGAAGACCGGCACGCCGGCCAGGCCAACCTGCCCGTCCGAGTCGCCGTACCACGCCTGGGCCCGCCCGTTGTCGTAGAGCGGAAGGTATCCGAAGCCTCTGTCCACCAGCTCTCCCAGCGTCGGGAAGTCGGCCTGCTCGCCGTCCGCGGTGAACTGGTGCCATCTCTTGGGGTAGCGGAGGTACTGGTACCAGGGGGTCTCGGCCTTCTTGAGGTCCCGGAGGACCTTCGACTCCTCCGTCCGGCCCGTTCGGAAGGCCTCGTTGGTCTTCATCAGCAGGTCGAACTCCAGCAGCGTTTCCTGCTGCTGCTCGGCCCAGCGGTTCCTGGGGTCGATCAGGAGCACTTGGTGGACCAGCTCGAGGGCCTCGTCGTACCGCTTCTGATCTCGCAGGTCTTTGGCCCGCTCGGTCAGTTGGGCGATCTTGCCGAGGAGCTTCTGCTGCTCCTCGAGGCGGCGCTCGCCGCGGATGCGGTCGAGCTCCGCCGCCTCGGCAGTAGCCTCCCCTCGGGTCGTTACCACCGGGCGGTGGCCGAGGTAGACGAGGGATCCCTTGGGCCCTCCGCCCGGCTGAAGGAACGGCGGCACGACGCGGACGAGCAGCGTGCGCAACGCCTCCTGGCGCCAGGACGGCTGCTTCGGCGGGCTCGGCGCCTTGGGGCGGGCGGACGGCGCAGCGCCGGCGCTGAGCGGCTCGTGAACGACCGGGATGCTCTCCGGGCACGGGTACAGCGCCCAGTGGTCCTTCCGCCCGCGGTCGACGTTGTACTGGCGGTACATCGCCTCGTTCTCCAGCACCAGCAGCGACGTGAACGGGCTCATCACGTACATCGCCTTGCTCAGATCGACGATCCGCCCGCGGTTCTGCGCCGCCCCCTCGGCCAGCAGGCGGTCGATCTCCAGCCGGGCCCAGATCCGCGGGATGACGCCGGCGTCCTTCGTCACGTCGCGGACGGGCAGCTCGGCGGACCATTCCCGCCCCTCCAGCGTGCCGGTGACGCGCACGGCCTTGGGCAGCGCGGCCGCCTCGTCGGCACGGAGGATCGCGCAGAGCGACTCGCCCTGGGCGATCGCATCCTCGCAGAGCAGCAGGTCGCGCCCGTCGGGCAGGGCGGCCGCGCGGACGTTCATCAGCCGCGGCGTGTTGAGCGTGCTGAGCAGCTCGAACGCCCGCCAGGCGACCTCCTCGTCGGGGTTGATCTGCGTGTAGTACCCGCCCGTGCGTGCGGCGGCGGCCTTCATGAACGCCCGCGACCACCGCTTGCCCACGCCGACGCCGACATACTTCACCCCCGCGGGGATTCGCTCCAGCAGCCTGTCCTGCCCGCGAAGGCCCAGCACCGGGACCGCCGTGCCGAGGTGGACCAGGTGCGCGTTGTCGCCGAGGCGGCACAGGTCGCCCGCGGCCGCCAGGGCGCCCTCCAGGTCCAGCGCGCCGATCAGGTGCGACTGCTCCAGGAAGGCGATCGCCTGGGCGACGTTCTCCGCCGTTGCCGGCCGTGGGGTGTCGTCGAAGAGCTTCGTCCGCGTCCCGGCCGTCAGGACGCAAAACGTGTCGTCGTGCTCGGCGCGAGACAGGACGCCGCGGACGACCTCGATCTGCGTCCGCGCCAGCAGCGGGTCGCGGTCGGCGGACGACTCGAACAGGAACACCCAGTGCCGCCGCTGCTTCTGCTCCGCGGCCGGGAGGTGCGGGCGGAAGCGAACCATCAGGTACGCCCCCGTCTCGTGCTCCGCCGAGGCGAACGAGACGCCCTGCGTGTCGGTCACGTCCGCGTCGGCCGCCTGGTCGTGGAGGCGCAGCACGACGTCCGTCTCGGGCGCGACGTTCTCGGCCTCGGCGGTCAGGGCGAGGTCGCCCGCCTTCGTCTCGGCCGCGAGGTCGTGCGTGGGGCTGTCCCACTGGAGCTTGGCGCCATCCTTCACGAGGCAGCGGAACGACCACTTGCCGACGCGCTCCATGCTGTGCCCGGCGGGGAAGCGGTAGCTCGTCCGGCCGTAGAGGCCGGCCAGGCGCTGCGTGTAGCTCAGGACGATCCGCTTCTCCTGCCGGCCCTCCAGCGGGAAGACTCGCATCTTGAAGGTCGTGCCGTCGATCCACTCCAGCAGGGCCGGGTCGCGCATCTTGTGGACGATGTCCTCGAACACCTGCCGGGCCCGCATCCGCTCGACCATGCCGCCTTCCATCAGCCGGCCGTTGACGTACATCGCCAGGCGGCTGAGGGAGGCGTCGGCGGGCAGGGGGAAGTAGAACGTCCCCTCCAGCCGCCTGTTGGTGTGGTTGAAATAGGTCTGGTCGATGGTCGTGCGGGCGAAGCCGTCCTCGACGTGCACGTCGACGTGGAAGCGGCGGAGGGAGAGCCGGGCCTCGCCGCCGTCGGGCCCCTTGGCGAGAAGCGCCCCGCCGGCGTGCCGGCTGGCGGGGACCAGCGGCGTGCGGCTTTCGGCGATCAGCTCGCGCGTCCAGTCGAGCACGTGGCTGGCCCGTGGCAGGGGGGTGGGCGCGGGCCGGTCCGGCCGAAGCTGCCTGCCGGCGTCCAGCACGCCCGCAAGCCCGCTGACGCGGACCCTGCCCTGCGTGACGGCCACGCCCGGCCCGGCCGGGCCGATCCGCACGCCGAACTGCGTGCCGAGCGCGGTGACGGTACGCCCGGCGGCGTCCACGGCGAAGGGGGCCGCGGCGCCCGCGGCGGCGTCGGCCTGCGGTGCGACCTCGACGAAGACCTCCCCGGCCTCCAGGCGCAGCGCCCGCGGGCCCGTCACCAGCAGTGTCGAGCCGCGGTTGACGTGGACCTCCGAGCCGTCCGGCAGGGCCACGCGCTTCCGCTCGCGGGGGCCGGTCCGCACGCTCGTGCCGACGTCCACCCGGCGTGCGGGCACGGCCGGGGGCGCGGGGCGCGGGCGAAGGAGGTTCTCCATGGGCACGGTCGGGGCGAGCGGGGAGTGGACCACCAGCCCGCTCGGGCGCCGCGGGGCGGGCAGCCGCAGGACGCTGTGGAAAACGGGTGGGGAGGGCGCCTCGTGCCGGCCGGGGGGCCCCAGCACCGCGCCGAGGGCGATCCCGACGGCCAATGCCGCCGCGACCGCGCCGATTCGCCGCACCCACGGCATGCGAAGCGCTCGCCAGCCGCCGGCCTGCCCGCGCGCCGCGGCGAGGAGGTCCTCGGTGAGGCGTTCGGCGAAGGCGGCGCCGGGCTCGGCGGGGTCGTAGGCCCGCTTCAGCAGGCGCTCGATGTTCTGCTCCTCGACGGAAGCGGGGGCTTCTTGCGGATCGAGAGGTCTGTCGTGGTCGTTCATGGCATGTCCTCACACAGGACCGCTGCGGTCACAGGGCGGCCTCGCCGGGGAGGTTCTTCGCCAGCGTCAGGAAGGTCGCGCGGAAGGCGGCGCGGGCGCGGGTCAGGAGCGACTCGGCCGCCTTCGTCGACGTGTCCAGCGACGCGGCGATCTCCCGGACGCTCTGCCCGAGCACGTACTTGGCCTCGAGCGCCTGCCCGTAGTGCGGCGGGAGCTGGGCCATCGTGGCGTTGACCATCTCGCGGGTCTCCCGGCGGACGAGCACGTCCTCGCCGAACGGCTCGCTCTCCAGCATCGCGTAGAGGCTGAGCAGTTGCCGGTCCATCGCCTTCCAGAATCCTTCGAGCTCCACGGCCGAACGCTCCCGCGCCAGCACGCGGCGGATCTCGTTCCGTGCCAGGCCTGTCAGCCAGGGGAAGATGTCGCCGCCGCAGCGGGCGGGCTCGTACCGGCGCAGGCGGCGGATCGCGCCGAGCAGCGTCTCCTGGACCACCTCCTCGCAGAGGTGATGGTTGCCGCCGACACGGTACAGGCAAAACCGATAGAGCGGCTTGATGGCGGCCTCGGCCAGGCACCGCACGGCGGACTGCCCGCCGGCCAGCGCCTGCCGCCGCCACGCGGCGTCGAAGATCGGCTGCAACGTGCCCACTCCTTTCCCAACGGGCCTTTCGGCCCATCGGCCCCCGGCCCGGGCCGGGCGCCGTCCCACAACAGAGATGTAATCACCCCCGCGGGATTCCTTCGAGGAAAAACAGGGCCGCGCGGGCGAGCACGCCGCCGAGGGCATTGCAGGCGGCGCCGGTGGGTCAGATGCCGCGGAACTGCGGCAGGTGCGCGGCCTGGGCGGCGAGCAGGTCGTCGGCGAGGCGTTCGGCGGTTTCGAGGGAGCCGGCGGCGCCGTCGAGCACGAGGGCCTGGACGAACTTGTCGCGGCTGCCTTCCATCGCGGCCTCGACGATCGTCTCGACCCACTGGAGCCGCGTCGCCAGCGTGCCGGCCAGGCCGGCGGGAAGCGGCCCCAGCACCAGCGGGCGCAGGCCCGATCGGCACGCGATGGCGGGGCATTCCAGGATCGCGTCGGCCGGCAGGTTGGGCACCTGGCCGGCGTTGGGCAGGTTCGCCGAGTAGCAGGCCCCCGAGCCGGCGCGGAGGGCGTCGAGGATCTCCACCACCTGCTCGTGCTCGCCGCCGATGCGGTCGAGGTAGCGCCCGTCCAGCGGCTCGGGCGAGAACGCGTCGGCCCGCATCCGCTCGTAGCCGCGGTCGCCCCGGGCGATGGTGTCCTCGAAGCGGAAGGCGTCCACGCCGAGCGTCCGCCCGTGGTACTCGCCCCGCGCGAAGAACTGCGGGAAGAACTCGCAGACGTGGCGGTCCAGCACGGCGGGGAAGGCCCCGAACCGCTCGAGCAGCCGCCAGGAGAACGGGTGGTCTTCCGCGGCCGGGTCGCGCCGCGCGCGGGCGATCTCGCGCAGGCGGGCCATCGCGTCGGTGCCGTCCAGGCGGACCTCGGTGAACCACGTCAGGTGGTTCATGCCGACGGCGGTGTAGTCCAGCCGCTCGGGCGCCGCGCCGAGGGCCTCGGCGAGGTACCGTGCCACGCCGGGCACGCCGTGGCAGAGGCCGATGACCTCGGCGCCCGTGGCCTTGCGGATCGCCCGGCAGACCGGCGCCATCGGGTTGCCGTAGTTGAACAGCAGCGCCGCCGGGGCGAGGTCGAGCACGTCGGCGGCGATGGCGACCATGGCGGGCACCATCCGCAGCGCCCGGCTGGACCCGCCGGGCCCGACCGTGTCCCCCACCGGCTGGTAGATGCCGTGATGGCGGGGCACGAAGACGTCCTGCTCCCACGCCCGCCGCCGGCCGACGGCGATCGTGCAAATCACCGCCGTCGCGCCGGCCAGCACCTCGCGGCGGTCGGTGCTCGCGGTGAGCCGGATCGGGGCGCTCCGCGCGGCGATCATCTTCCGCGTCAGGCGCTCGGCGACCTCCAGCGCCTCGGGTTCGATGTCCACCAACGCCAGCTCGCACGGCCGGGCGCGGCGGATCAGGTCGGCCACGAGCCCGCGCGTGAACACGGCGCTGCCGGCCCCGATCAGTACGATTCGCTCATCCATGGCGTGCGTTCCTTGGCGGCGGCGCTGCCGTCACGTGCTGTAGAGCATGCCCTCGTCGACCATCGCGAGGTAGTGCTCCAGCGGGACGTAGTTGGCCACGCTGTTGCCGGTGCCGAGGCAATAGCCCCCGCCCGGCAGGCAGGCGTCCAGCGTCTGGCGGACCCGCCGGCGGATCGCCGCCTCGTCGGAGCGGCAAAGGAAGTCCACGTCGATCCCGCCCAGCAGGGCGATCCGCCGGCCGTACGTGTGCTTGACCTCGCGAACGTCCTCGATGGTGTCCTCGAAGCTGTGCTTGGCGTCGATGCCGACGTCGTCGATCAGGTCGTCGATGATGTCGCCCAGGTTGCCGCAGGCGTGCAGCAGGTACGGCCGCCCGGCGGCGTGGGACATCCCGGCCATGAGCTTGTGCCCCGGCAGGATGAACTCGCGGGTGTCGTCGGGCGAGATCAGCAGGCCGGTCCTGAAGCCCATGTCGTCGCTGCCCCAGAGGACCTTCACGCGGTCGAACTGGAGCATCCGGCCGAGGATCACGCGGAAGTGCTCGGTAAGCCTGTCGGCGATGGCGGCGACCAGTTCGCGGTCGTCATGGAGCGCGTAGCAGAGCGTCTCGTAGCCCATCAGCCAGGTGAGGAACTCGGCGAAGTGGGCGAAGCCCCCCGAGCCGATGATGCACATGTCCTCGGGCAGGTGCTCCTGGAACCACTCCAGCTCTCGCGTGGCCTCGGGCGCGTGGGGGTCGGGCCAGGGGTATTTGTCAAAACCTTCCCAGGTCATGATGGGCCCGGTGTGCTCGTCCTGGTAGGTCCGCCCGCCGGCCCGGCCGAGGGACGCCGTGTCGTCGGTGCGGGCCTTGTGGAGCTGGAAGTCCATCCCGACGACGCCGACGCGGACGAAGTCGAACCCGCAGAAGCGGCTGACGGCGATGAGCTTCCTCCGCTCGTAGCCGGGGTCGTCGCGGGGGACGCCCTTCATCAGCTCGAACCGCTCGGCGATGGCGTCTCGGACCTCGCCGTCGTGGAACAGCTCGATGTGGTGGCAGCGCCTCGGCGTGCCCTTGCGCAGGACGTTGTCGATCAGCCCCTTCGGGTCGGGCTCGATCCCGCGCGCGAGGCCTTCATAGTGGCTCATTTCTCTCGCCTTCGGTGAGGGGGCGGCTGGGCGGTCAGCGCCGGCAGAATACCCCCAGCCGGCCGAGGCGCCAAGCAGTCGGGTCCGCCGTGTTGCGATTGCGCGGCCCTCTTGCTACGCTCGCCGGGCAAGGCGCCCGGACGGGCCGTCGGCGCCGGATAAAGGAGCAGCGCTGTGAGCAGAAGCAGATCACTGAGTCGGCGGGACCTGCTGAGGTGGATGGGCCTTGGCGCCGGTGCGTGCCTGCTGGGGCGCCGCGGCGTCGCGCGGGCGCTGGCCGCGGGCGGCAAAGGGGCGGGGCCGGCCCGGCCCAACGTCATCGTCATCCTGGCCGACGACGTCGGCTACGGCGACGTGGGATGCTACGGCGCGAAGAAGATCCAGACGCCCAGCATCGACAGGCTCGCGACGCAGGGGATCCGCTTCACGGACGCTCACGCCTCGGCCGCGACGTGCACGCCGACGCGCTACAGCCTGCTGACCGGCGAGTACGCCTGGCGGAAGCCCGGCACGGGCATCCTGTCGGGGCTGGCGAAGCTGTGCATCGAGCCGGGGCGGACCACGCTGCCGGCCCTGATGAAGAAGGCCGGCTACGCCACCGGCTGCGTGGGCAAGTGGCACCTCGGCCTGGGCACGGGCAACGTGGACTACAACGGCGAGGTCAAGCCCGGGCCGCTGGAGATCGGCTTCGACTCCTGCTTCATCGTTCCGGCCACGGGGGACCGCGTGCCGTGCGTGTACGTCCAGGACCACCGCGTCGTGGGGCTGGACCCCACCGACCCCATCCAGGTGAGCTACGGCAAGAAGGTCGGCGACGAGCCGACCGGGCGCGAGCGCCCCGAGCTGCTGAAGGTGAAGTTCAGCCACGGGCACGACTGCACCATCGTCAACGGCATCAGCCGCATCGGCTACATGGCCGGGGGCAAGGCGGCGCGGTGGGTGGACGAGGACATGGCCGACACGATCACCCGCCAGGCCGTCCAGTTCATCGAGAAGCACAAGGACGGACCGTTCTTCCTGTACTTCGCGACGCACGACATTCACGTGCCGCGGGCGCCGCACGGGCGGTTCCGCGGCGCCAGCGGCTGCGGCATCCGCGGTGACGCGGCGCAGGAGTTCGACTGGAGCGTCGGGCAGGTGGTGGACGCCCTCGACCGCCTGGGGATCGCCGAGAACACGCTGCTGATCGTCACCAGCGACAACGGCCCGGTGCTCGACGACGGCTACGCCGACGGCGCCGTCCGGGACGCCGGCGACCACAAGCCCTCCGGCCCCCTGCGCGGCGGAAAGTACAGCAACTACGAGGGCGGCACCCGCATGCCGTTCGTCCTTCGCTGGCCCCGGCGAGTCAAGGCCGGCGTCTCCCGCGCCCTCCTCTGCCAGGTCGACCTGCTGGCGAGCCTGGCGGTCCTGCTGGGCCTGCCGCTCGACGACGACGCCGGCCCCGACAGCTTCAACGTCCTGCCCGCGCTGCTCGGCCAGAGCGCCCGGGGCCGCGACCACCTCGTCGAGCAGGGCCGAGGCCTGGCATTGCGGCAGGGGCAGTGGAAGTTCATCCCCGCCGCAACGCCCCGCGCCGGCAAGGTCGCCAAGGGCAGGAAGGCCCCCAAGGCCGACGAGGCCGCGCCGAAGGGCGAGCTCTACAACCTGGCAAACGACCTCGGCGAGACGAAAGACCTCGCCGCCGATCAGCCCGAGAAGGTGCGGCAGATGGCCGCCCTCCTCCAGGACATCCGCCAGAAGGGCCGAAGCAGGCCGTGATCGCCAGCCAGGGCGCCGCGCCGGCCCGTCCGCTTCCGGGAAACGGAGGGATTCCTCTGGACGGCAGCGGGGCAAGGGCGCCTAATGCCGCGAGTAGTGTAGGCCTCAGATCACGCGGCTGTCCCGGGAAGGGTGGTTCCCCCCGCAGAGGGGCATCGGTCCGGCCTTTCGTGCTGCCGGGGACAGTCCAGGGAATCTTCAGCGGAGACTTGCCATGACAAGAGGTGCTGTGTCGGCACGCCTGGCCTGGCCGCTGGGCGCGGTGTGCGCGGTGCTGTGCGGGTGCTCCTCTGACCGCGACTGGGCGGCCCTCGGCGAGCCGAACAACTACCCCCACCGGGCCTCGCTGGAAGGGGTGACGGTGGCGGCCGAGGCATGGACCAGGGACGAAGACCTCCGAACGCTCTTCGACAAGCTCCCGGGCAAGGACGTGTTGGCCTTGCGTCTGGTCATCTTCAACCGCTCGTCCCGCAGCCTCCAGTTCTCCTGCACGCAGGCGAAGCTGGTCCTTCCGGACGGCACGGAGCTGCGCCCCATGCCCGCCTCGGACGTGATGAAGCGCCTGGAGGCGAACGAGGCGGCCGCGGCGGCGGTGATCTACGTCGCCACGCTCGGCTACGGCGCGGCCATATCGGCGGCCGTGGCGGCGGGCGAAGGCGAGAAGAACTGGAAGCGCCTCCGCGCCACGAAGAAGTGCACGATGGAGCTGGTGACGCTGGATCCCAACGAGGCGCTGAGCGGGTTCGTGTTCTACGAGTCCCCGCCTCCCGGCCGCGACTGGGAGAAGGCGTACCGGCAGGTGGAGTTGCGGATCGCCCGAATGCCCCGCACGGGCGCGCTGCCGTTGGCGTTCGCGATGAACGTGCTGCTGTCAGCGGGGCCTGGAAAGGAGAGCGAATGATGTCGTCACGCAGCCGGGTCAGGTCTCTTCCACAGATGGGCGCCGTCGTCGGCCTTGCCTTTGCGATGCTGTCCGCCGCCGGGTGCAGCATGCCGATCTCCCTGAAGTACTCCCCGCTGGCCGCCACCGAGGCGATCGCGACAGGACCCACCAGGCCCCGCGCGTTCGTCACCCGCTTCAGCGATGAGAGGAAGGGCGAGACGGTCGGGGAGATCAAGAACACCCTCGGCGGCACGGCCAAGAAGCTCGTCACCACCGATGACGTCGGGTCGCTCTTCGCCGAGGCGGCCACCGATGCACTGAACAAGGCCGGGCTCGTCGCGCACCTGCATTCCGAGCGCACGGCCGAGGGAGACATCCCCGCCGCGGAGCTGGCGGGCTACGACCTGGTCGTGGGCGGGCGCATCAAGGAGTTCGAGGTCGTCTCCCAGCCCGGGTGGGACACGCTGAAGGTGACCAGCCGTGCCGTGATCGAACTCGGCGTCCGCAAGGGGGGCAAGACCGAGTGGATCGGCCCGATCGAGGGCACCGCCGAGCGCCGCGAAGTGTCGTACATACAGTCCCAGGGGCTGACCAACGGCCTGGACAGCGCCTTGCAGAACTGCATGCGGAACATGATCAAGCACCTGAAGGCCAGCGGCGTGCTGGAATCGCCGCCGGCCAACTGAGCGGCGTCGCGCGGGCCTACCCGGCCCGCAGCCCGAAAACGCGCTCGAGGTTCCCGCCCAGGATGAGGCGCTTGTCGGCGTCGGGTACCGCGCCTTCGAGCAGGGCCTCGTACTTGGCCTTCTCCACGTGCATCAGGGCGAACGGCGTGTCGCTGCCGAAACTGACGCGCCCGGCGCCGAGCTTGCGGACGGCCTTCAGCACGGCCGTCGCGCGGACGTTGCTGCCGATCAGGTGGATGCCGGGGCATTCGCCGGCCACCTCGATCATCGCGTCGCAGAGGTCCGGCACGCCCACGCCGCCCATGTGCACGGCCAGGATCGTCAGCTCCGGAAAGCGCCGGGCGATCTTGCCCACGCGGAAGGGGTGCGTCCGCTCGAAGGCGTCGGCGCCGACGTGGAACGCCAGGCGCGTGCCCAGCGACGCGATCGCCTCGATGACCGGCAGCGAAAGCTCCTCCGAGTCGATGTAGAAGCTGTTCTGGGCGCCGTTGAGCTTCACGCCGAACAGGCCATACTCCTCCACGCACCGCCGGGCCTCGTCCCTCGCGGCCGCAACGCCGAGGTTGGGGTCCGCCCAGCCGAAGCCGAGGATGCGGTCCGGGTGTGCCCGCATCGCCTCGTGCACGTAGGCGTTACCGGGGCGCACGTCGCGAAGGTACGGCGGCTGGAGCCACGTGACGGCCCTCTCCACGCCCGCGCGGTCCATGCGCCGCAGCAGCTCGTCAACCCCGATGCTGTTGCCGCCCTCGGGCGTGGGGGAGATGTGGCAGTCGGCGTCGATGATCATGGCCGTCGCTCCGGGGGGCGCAGGACACGGCCCCGAAGACGAGGCCATGCCACGGGCTCCGCGCCGCAACGTATCACCGCCTCGCCGCGGCGCCAAGCCGAAGCGCATGGCTCGGCGTGGAAGACACGTGCCCGCGGCGGCGGGAGAGGGTAGACTCTCGCCCCGAGCCGGCGCGCGATGCCCGGCGCGGGAGACAGGCCATGCCCGACAATCCATCCGTCCGCACGAGCACGCACGAGGTCCGCCTGGAAGGCGATCTCCGCGGCTTTCAGGCGGAGCTGTCCGTCGAGGCCGTCGCCGACGGGATCGACCTCGTCCGCCTCGTGCTGAGAAGCCCGCAGCCCGCGCCGCCGCCGAAGGTCGCCCTGGCGTGGGAGCAGCCGGTGGTGGACGTGCAGGGAAGCTGGGGGCCGTTCGCCGGCCGGCGGAGGGGGCTGAGCCCCGACTGGGGCGGGGCGACCGTCTCGCGCGTCACCAGCGGCGCGCCGGTCCGCTGCCTCTACAACCTCGCCGACCACAACCGGCTGACCTTCGCGTGCAGCGACGCCCTGAACGCCGTGGGCATCCGCGCCGGCGTCCGCGAGGAGACGGCTGAGTTCGTCTGCCGCGTGGAGCCGCTGGCCGAGCCCGGACCGCCGATCGACCACTACGAGGCCGCCGTCCGCATCGACACGCGGGACGTGCCCTACTGGCGGGCCCTTGGCGACGTGGGGGACTGGTGGGCGTCGCGGGAGGGCTTCGAGCCGGCCCCCGTGCCCGAGGTCGCCCGCCTGCCGATGTACTCCACGTGGTACAGCTTCCACCAGCGGCTGGACGTCGACCGCGTCGTGCGCCAGTGCGAGCTGGCCAAGCGGCTCGGTTGCGAGGCGGTCATCGTCGACGACGGCTGGCAGACGACCGACTCGGCCCGCGGCTACGCCTGGTGCGGCGACTGGCGGCCGGAGCGGATCGGCGACATGGCCGGCTTCGTCCGCCGCGTGCACGAGGCCGGGATGAAGTTCCTGCTGTGGTACTCCGTGCCGCACGTGGGCAAGCACTCCGACGCCTGGGCGCGGTTCGGCGGGAAGTTTCTCTACGAGATCGAGCGGCACGGCGCGGCCATCCTCGACCCGCGCTTCCCGGACGTCCGCGAGTACCTCATCGACCGCTACGAGCGGGCAATGCGCGAGTGGGACCTGGACGGCTTCAAGCTGGACTTCGTCGACTGCTTCCGCCCGACCGACGCCACCCCGCAGCGCACCGACGGCGACGGGCGCGACCACGATTCGGTCGCCGCGGCCGCCGAC
>Ga0307379_10008493_pt1 | contig 13838 bp, 12 predicted proteins | sample UN2MG_FD_202237 | JGI IMG/M metagenome (GOLD analysis project Ga0307379, IMG submission 202237) | Soil microbial communities from Risofladan, Vaasa, Finland - UN-2 | ecosystem: Environmental > Terrestrial > Soil > Coastal area > Acid sulfate soil | place: Finland: Risofladan, Vaasa | collected...
GACCAGCTTCTCCGGAAGGTGTGCTATCCTGTCCTCCCGGGCTATCTTTGCACCGGCCTCGCCAAGAAGCTGCAATATCTCCTCGTGATGCACCATAACACCTGTATCCTGAAGGATTGCTATGCTTGCATCGTGTATGTCCTGAATCTCGCGCTCGGACAGAAAATTTACTTGTATTTTTGCCATTGTTGATTTATCCGGTATAAAGGTCGGCAAAGCTGAAGGTATCAAAGGTTGACATTTAATAGCTTTTGAATACCGTAGTTCCTTTGGATAAACATATCGGCTGCGGGCAACTGCTCACGGGGGATAACCACGTCTGGATTATCCATCTCAAATTCGATTACATCATACCTTGATTCGGGATTCAGTTTCTGAGCTGCCAGTATATCTGCGATGGAACGTATGGTCATACCATTATACTTTTTAACAACAATTTGACCCAGGTTACTGTAGCCAAGGTTGATATTGGCCGGAAGGACGTAACTTAGTATCACGATGTCACTGCGTTCTGGAGTAGGTTTGAAGGAAAGGTCTCGATAAAGATGATATAATTGCGGCGAGACCTTACCGGCCCAGTCGTCACCCCATTCAGCTAAATACTCACGGGTAAGCTTTTGAAGGATAAATCCGCCCGTGATGATATATTCCGGCTGTTTATCATATTCGTGATACGGTACGAGCATTTCTGAGGCTTTGAAGTTCTTAACCTCAGACCGGACCTGAATTTTCTCGCCGTCACGCCAGAGATCGAATAAAACATTTTCGCCGACAGTTTTACTTGTAATCAGATGATGGAAATTCAGCAATTCGTATTTCGGGTGAATGAACTGGCCGTAAGAATTGAGAGCATTCCCGTTAACCGCCAATATCACGTCAGCTTGTTTGAGCACATCGCTGCCGGTCCCAAGATTATAGACGTCGGTTACATAGGCGCCGGCCTTGAGAGACGCCGGCATCTTAAGAAAAGAACGCATTGACGGATCAAGAAGCTCGGAAGTGGTAAAGCCAACCGAACCAAAGCCCTCATAATCGCCCCTGGCAACGGCTGCTAAAAACCTGTTGATTGTCTCGGCCGGGACCAGACTTGCTTCTTTTCTATCATTGGACCAGAACGCTATGCCGATTGGTTCTGAGTCAACACAGTAAACTTGTCCTGCTCCCGTGCGATGGGATGTGTTGGCGGCGAGATAATGGAGGCGTTTTTCATATGAAGTGTTTGTTTTTCGAATTATGGCCCGGTCAAGATAACCGCGTCCGTTATATAAACGATTATCCGATGACAGCCAGTAAAAATCCACTTCAGCTCCCTTCCGGTAGTCCTCGGTAAATACAAGCGGCTCCAAAGGCTCGCTCAATGCATTAGGATCAAGTTCGATTAGACAGAGATTGCTTTCATAATCGATAACTTTGATCTTAGCGCCGACAAATTCGTTCTGGCCATATCGTAGAGCTTTTATAAAGGCTAAATTTGCGACGCTCCAGGCCGTCGTCAGCACCTCATATTCACCGACAGCACAGCCGCATGCCCAGTTTTCCGTAAGGTCTTTATGTCTCCATGGCTGAGTTTGCTCGTACCCGTAAAAGGATGTTTCCAGGTAAACAATGGATTGTTTCATTGTTTCGGTAACATCCCCCTGGCGACGTTCGGCCATTGTTGGCTGTGAACACAGTGCGATAACAGCACCGAATATGATAAATATGAAAACTATGTGTTTTTTCATAACTTCTCCTCTAAGCGGGTTTCGGCAGGTACTTGGTATTTATTAAGTATGAGCTGGTGTCTCAGCCGGGCTTTTTTGGCATCGATGGGTAATGTACGATTGTCGCCCAGAAATTTTATAGAGTAGAAATCATCGACGTTCTGCTTAAACGCTTTGTAAACATCATCAAGGCTCCAAATCCTGATTCCATTGATGCTCTCAACCGGCTGGCTTCTAAAATCAGCTGCATAAGAGTTGACCTCATCAGGCATTATTTCCGCAAGGACTATGTACTCCTTGCGCTGACGGTCGGTATTGAGCTGAATCGAGTCCATAAAAAGGTATCGCAGATAATGGGGCATTTTCGCCCGCCAATCACGGCCCCAGGTTTCGAGGTAGTTTCGTGTTAACGGAACAAACGCAAGCCCGGCAAAACACACATATCGTGGAGGACGATCATATTGGCGCGCCTGTTCGAGAATCGGCCTGTTCAGCGCCACTGTTGCAGTCTTTTTCATTAGTTTACCATCGCGATAGAAAGTAAGCTCTGCCGTTTGACCGATGTGTTTGGTCTCGATGACCTCAGACATATGCAGTCTCAGGCCATATATTTGAACTAATCCGTCATTGTCGATGTTATAATTATCGATTCGTGTTATCACATCGTCGGGCTGAAGTAATTTCTCGACCGAGCTGTGCATCATCGTACTGACTACTATGATACCATCCTCATGGGGTGGGACCCCAAGGTAATCCTTATAGCTGTCACTGTGAAGACCCGGATACATCATGACACCTAATGACCCAAAACCATCGTATTGGCCGTCCTCTATATCAACGAGAAAGTGCCTGATAACAGTTGTGGGAATCATATAGCCTATATTATCTGCCATTTGCAAACCCTGGAAAGCCACTCCGACAACTTTACCGTTTTGTATAACAGGGCCGCCGCTGTTGCCGGGATTAATAGATGCGTCCGTTTGTATAACCAGGTGCCCATCGGCTCCACTGTGAACATAAGTATCCGTCTCGATGCGCGAGACCACCCCCTCCGTAACGGAAATGCGGTTACCTCCCACCGGGAAGCCGTATGTCGATACCGTGCTGTTTACCTTTGGTATTCCCGCCAGCTCCAAAGCTGCAGTATCATCAAAAAAACTCTCATCGTCGGGAGTTAATGTTGCAAGGTCACAATCGTGACCGACAAAGGCAACTTTGGCCGGATAACGTTTAGCGACATTTTGCTTTTTTAATTCGATGTATTTATAGTCACTGACGTTGTGGGCGTTGGTAAGGATTCTATTTCCTGCTATTATAAATCCTGAGCCGATACTTTGATTCATCGCCTTCTGTTTCCAGGGTGTAACATAGTCAAAGCCCTGATGGACGCTTCGGATTAAAACCACCGACTTGTCAAAATCCTGCTGTTCGCTGCTTTGAGATGCATTCAAATTGCTGGAAAACACCGATACCGCAACTGCCATAAACAATATCCACTTTTTAAGACACATAACCTTGGACTCCGAAAAACGCTTTAATTGCCTCGCAGGCTCTGATTCTATTGTAACTGAAATATTTCCCGCTATATTAAGCTCTTAAGCAAAAAATTGAAAGAAGATTTCAGAGCTAATCCTCAGATAAGTTCAAATAGAAGATGCAATAAAATATCCACTTCTGATTTCCGCAGAGCGGTAAACGAGTAAAAAATCTATCAAAAAGATGTAATTTGCCCTCTGAAAGTTTGATAATAGTGTATAATAGATTGGATTTGGAGCCTTTTTTTGCAGGTTCCGGAAACGATTAAAGTACATATATGGAGGGCGTAATCATGGACGAGGAATCTTACACTGCTAAAACCTTTCAGGCAGTTCAGACAATAGCAAAGCATTTCTCAAGTGGGCTGGTGATTGGCGGTTTAGCCGTAATAGTATCCCTTGGTTTCGCTGATAAAGTTTACGCAACATATTACCATTCAGATTATGCTCGCGCTGCTGCATATATTGATAGCCAGTGGTACTATTTTTTAGATTACGGGCAATATTACTATCTCGATAGAGAACAGTATAATTTGATTGCAGAATTGGATTATTTTCCCGGGTATCTTTTTTATCCGAAGCTGTACGGAAAAGAGCTGGGCCGAACAGTCGGATTTACAAATAAAGGAAATACAGGCCGGTTCATTGTTTATGGTGAGCAGGTTCCATTTGGTCGGCATGCCGTATGGAGCAGTCATAATCTTAATTCCGGGGATTATTTCTATAGACGGCCGTTTTATTTCTCAGATAAGGGACAATACAATTATCTTGAGAAGAAACGATATAATTTGTTGGGTGGATTGGATTATTCGTCTGGACGCACCTTTTATCAGAGACAATTAGAAACCGCAATCGCAGCAGTAGAGATGAACCCCGTCCCAGAACCTTCAACGATTGGATTTCTATGGCTTGGTACCTTAGGAATTGCGGTATTAAGAAATAAGAGGAGGAACTGAGTAGCAGCCTGAATTTAAATGTTTTTCAGTAATCCTTAAAACTTCTCATCCACGCAGGCCAGTCGCCCGGCACAACACCCCCGGCTTTGGTCCACAGATTACGAGTATCAAAGCTGCGGTGCCAATTTAATGTCCACAGCTCCTTCAGACCCACCTTACGCGTTGACCAGTCCATAAAGACTATGTTTACCTCACCGTTGTGTCGACTCGTACAGACGCGTCTCATACCACCCCCGAATGCCCAGAGAAATTCTCCGTCCTGGTCCGGAGGTGGGTCAGATGGCTCGGACCGGACTAACATGAAACCATTGTCCATTAATACAGGAATCATACTCCCATTCTTTTGACCGGTGCGTCGCCATTTGTTCTGAACATCATGTGCACCCTGAACCAGGTCACTGTCATTGACCCACCAGTTAATCCCGTAGCTGCCGATCTTATATTTCGGGTCTCTGAGATAGGTAAAATCACTGGGATTGGTTTTATTAACATCCCAGGCCACCCAGGGCATTGTGCCGCCCTCATCGACAGTGCGTTTGGCCCTGGGACAAAGCCGAATAACCGGTTCGTTGTAATAGGGAATCAGCGTATATATCCATGAGTATTGGCCGGTTGCCCAATCTTCGTCGATACCAGGCATAAACCTGCCGTCATAGTCGGATGTGTACATCGCAAAGCAAATGGACCATTGGTGCAGATGGCTCTTGCAGATTATCTCCTTAACCTGCTCCCGGGCCCGTTGAAGGGCCGGCATTAATATCGCCATCAGTAATGCAATAATTGCAATTACCACCAGAAGCTCTATCAAAGTAAAGCCGTTTTGATTTTGCATGGCTTTTGCCTTTACCTTCAGACAAAGATTCAGTTTTATCGACATACCTGCCGGCCATGATTATAGCATATCCTAATGCCGTAATGCAACTGTATCAGCCCTTAAAGCCTCATCCCGGACAAACAGCCATTTGCCGTAAAATGGATTGCTTTTGACTAAAATACCAAATTAGCCTTTATACTCGCAAGTATTAAGCTATAATCCTCTAATGTGTTATGCCATATATGCTTTTGTGAGGTGTAATCATGCCGAAGAAAGGTTTTACACTCATCGAGCTGCTGGTAGTTATTGCAGTCATTGCCCTGCTGATGGGCATACTTATGCCGGCCCTCAATATAGCAAGAGACCAGGGCCGCAAAGCATCATGTATGAGCAATATGCGCCAGGTAGGCATAGCCCTGGCAATGTATCAAAATGAATACGAGAAAACTCCCCCGAAAACACACGCCGTTTTCGACTACGCCAGCCCTGCCTCTCCGGACAATGTCTTAAAGCTGTTGCGGCCATTCGTGTCCGCCAAGGAGCCGGAAGCGGCAACTCCTGTCTATGCCTGTCCGGCCCTAAAACCGAATCCGAACCCGGCCTATGCTCCTTCCCGAGTCAGCAGTACAGGGTACCTGGTAAATTCTGTCGTCATGGGCCGACGGGTAGCGGCGATTCCCAACCCCGGCAGAATCATCGCTATACAAGAAGGATGGTCTTTGTCCAATCATCTCTGGGTCCAGCCTGAACCGAATAACCGTTCCATCGCCGCTCTCGAGGGGCGGGAGTACACCCAGTATCAGGAATGGCATATGTTTGCCAGTCAAAGCGATCACCCATCATGGTTTACCAAAGAACGCCGCGAACAAACTTCAAATGTCCATAACAAAGGCGGCAACTTCATCTTTTCCGACGGCCATGCCGAATACAGAAAATACTGGGATCGTGACAGCGGTGATTACGGACTTGTCCATCCCATAACAAAAAAAAGTGTTCCCTTCGAACCGACCCGTGCAAGCACCACTACCACTCTCGAGGCAGCCTTTTAGCTGAGGTGTCCTATTTCGATTTTATCAAATCATTCTATCCGGCAGGTGTTACGAAAAAGATACTTGCCCGCCACCGGGCTGAACGGCCTGCTACAAAGCCGTCTTTTGCTTCTGACTTATTTTGTATTGGTTTTTCTGCTTCTAAGTTGTGGTAAGAAGTCACAGTCTCAGGCCGACGCGACAGCCGAGCTGGCTGCCAGTTTTGAAGGTTCTCCAGCCAAAGAAGATGTTATTAAAGCCAATACCGCCTTCATGGAAGGCCGCTATAAGGAATCGCTGAATCTGCTCCACAAAGTGGTCGGTAGTGGCGTTCTGACCGAACGCCAGAAAAAGGCAATGGCTGGTATTGTCGGCCAGCTCCTTAAGGCGGTACATGAAGACCCACAACTTTCTAAAGATAAACAGCTCCACCGTTTGATGGAGCTGTTAGTTTTAAGGACTATGGGTGAAACCTGAAAAATCTCAATTCATGCCGACGGAACAGTGAAAATCACACGAGCCACAGATACCGCCGCGGATGGACTCTATAACAGTTTCTCTAATATAACGGACTTATCCTCAAAGCTCGTTCCACTGCCCCGCGATAGGGACGGGGAATTGGCCGTTCCTGTCCGCTTTAACCGGAGCAGCACTGACATAGTCCAGGTCGTCGAGGTAATCACAAAACTGGAAGTTGGACTCCATCATCTGCTCCCAGGTAACCTCCTGGTTGGTATGACAGGCGGCACGGCCCATCAGCGAAGTAAGGTCTGAGTAAACAGCACGCTGTATTTCATTATGCGTCCGGTCTGTGCGAATACTTTCAATGAATTCGTTCCACTCGTACTGCCATGGGCTATACTGGTCTTTTGTCGGTGTCCATGCAATGTTCGATTTTTCAATCCGCTGGTCTTTGAAAATATGAACTGTGGCGGCGTGAGTTCTGCCGGAGAACTGTGCCGCGCATTTGGTGCCGTGGATGAAAGTAGCAAACTCGCTGCGTGCTCTTTTCATTCGGCGAAAACCACAGAACGCTTTGCTTCCATCGGCAAATGTGTACTCCATCAAGTACAGGTCGATATTCTGTCCGTGGTCTTCACTATTCGGCTCGCGACCACCCATGCCGACCGCCGAAACCGGCCAGGCGTCTTTAATCCAGCAGCACTCATCGATCTGGTGGATCAGGTTGTCAACCATGTGCCCTGAGCCGATCCAAAACAGATGGATTCTCCCGAACTGGAGTTGATTCATCAGGATATTGGAATCGTCGCCCTGACTCTTGAGCCAATTGCTGCCACCAAGGCGGTTGGCGCGAATCAACGGTATATCGCCCATCTCGCCGTTGCGGATTTTCGCAATCAGCGCCTGCCGGGCCGGGGAATGACGGCACTGGAGCCCTGCGGCGACCTTAAGATTCTTGCTCTTTGCCACTTTATCGGCACGGAGCAGCCGTTTTAAACCGCCCGGATCGGACGCGAATGGTTTTTCCATAAAGACATTGATGCCCTTGCTGATAGCATACTCAACGTGCAGCGGCCGGATATAAGAGCGGGTTGTGCACATCGCGACATCCCCGGGCCGCAGAATATCGATGGCTCTTTTGTAACCGTCGAAACCGCGGAACTTGCGGTCCTCGGTAACGTCGATTTTGTCGGGAAACTTCTTTTTCAGCGCCGTAATCGACCTTTCCATCTTCTCGCTGAGCAGATCCGCCGTGGCATATAGCTTGGTTGGCCCGCCGTTCGGGACAGACAGGGCATCGCCAACGGCGCCGGTGCCGCGCCCGCCGCAGCCGAGCAGCGCCAGACGAATTGTGCTGTCTCCACGGGCATATACGCTGGGTTGGAGACTGCCTAATACGGATGCACCCACCGCGAGCGAACCGCTATGTTTCAAAAACTGCCTGCGATTGATATTGGACTTGTTGAAAGACTTAGTCATTGTTTACCTCCTGGATTGATTGTGGAATTAAAAAGATTTTCCATTTAATTTCATATACAGCTTTCCTATTTTTCGCATTATATAATACACCGCATCGCATCCTTTTTCAATAGAAATGATAATCCAAACTTCAGGATTTTCTCATAGGCTTCTGGGCGGGTTTCTTCGCCTTCTGGCGGTTGCGTTAACCTTCCGGCTAACGGGCATATCCTCTTAGATGAAATCGACCCATGTATGCCCGATCATAAAAACACAGATGGGTTGACATGGAAATGTTCGCTCAATTTTCTTATATGTTCCTTGCTAAGAGCGCGGTGGCCGTTAAGAATGAGACTGCCGAGAGAACGACTGCCAAGTAATCTCCCCAGGTCCGAAGAAGACATTTTATGCTGTTCTATTAGAAATTTTAAATTACCAACAGGGTCATGTTCATTCTCAATATGATATTTTTGGGCCTCATAATCCGCTATAGTGTTTGCAAGCTGCTTCATGTAATCGTTCTGATCTGAATTGCGATTAGGCACTCTCATTATTGTCTTGAGAGCATTCAAAGCTGTTTCATGCTCTTTTTTTGTATGTATTGGACGCAAATCATACAGGCCGGTAAGTAACTCAATCCATACGTCAGGAACATTAATGCCGGTTTCTTTAACTTTAGTTTGCGGTGTCATAGTTTGTCCTTCCATTTATTTTTGCTGTACTCGGAATGAGTCATTACAACTTCGACGACAACTATAGTACCGGAAAAGTCGATTTCCGTAACTAACCGGTACTTGTTGCCTCCTATATCGAAAACTACATAATTACCACTTTTCGTTTTGACCATGTCGGCAGACGGGAAAGACATTTTTAGTTTGGGCCAGCTATTCCAGTTTGTATTTGTGGTGATATCAAGCCACCTCACAAGCGGCCTTTTTGCAGGATTATGTTTTTTCCAGAAATCCTGCAGCTTGTCTTTGCCCACTACCTGCATAGTTATAGTATATCAAGCTGATTACATTTTGTAAACAGCATTTTTGATAATTCTTAAAAAAATCCTTAAATCCTTATTTCTGGAACAAAAAGTTGGATTTTTATAAATTCCATGCGTTTAAAAATGGCAAAATTCCCTCGATTGTTTATGCCGACACTTGTTGCAATCAGGTACAATCCTGTGCTGAAAAAATATTACCAAAGACTCGTTGATAAAGAAGGCAAAACTAAAATGGTCGCGATAATTTCTGCTATGAGAAAACTGCTGTGTATTATGAATGCTATGTTGAAAAATAATCAGGCATGGAAACCAAAATGCTATAAAAATTATTGACTCTTAAGACAGTCGCTACAAAGCTATGTTCTCATCGCACCTTGGGGATAAACTCGGGACAAGGATAGCCTCTATCGTGATGGAACACTTATCTTGATGAAAACATTTTCCGGTTCGCTCTCGCAATCGATCGAATAGCTTCCCGGCCTGTCAAGAGCCACAACTTCATTGTGTAATTGGCCGGAAATTTTATACCCGTGTTCGATGCGTACATTACTGGTTGGCGTATTCTTCGGGAGTAAGTGCAGACAGGCACGAATTGTATTCAGACCCGGATTGCCGGTAAACTTCACATATACCTGCTCTGCCGGAATATCTAAAATAACTTCTTCATCCCAGTTATACCGCCAGTGATTGACCCATGTCGGAACCGATGATTTGTAAATCTCTTTGAAATTTGTTGGCTGGCCGACCGAATAAGCTATGCGATTATCGGTTTCTTTCGCCTGCTCTCCCTGATACGTCCTGAAGGTCGCACCCGTGCTGAACCACGCGATTTTCATTCCTTCAGGAGCACTCAAACGCATCACAGCGTCTCCACGGATACGGCTTGTGTTCCGCCCCGGGTCATAATCATCCGGCATCTTAATAAGATATTTCTTCAGGTCACCCGGATCAGCGGTATTGGGATTTACCAACATCGGGATTGTGGCCAGGCCATAGCGGTCGCCGATGTTATACTGAAATTGATTCTTTCCTTTTCTCAGCCTTGACAGACTGATCGGCGCCACCTGCACCCAGGTATCAATTTTCAGAGACTTGATTGCCGCTTCTTCCTCGCGGCCGGAAGTGGAAAGTTTTAAGAGATAGCCGTAACTGCCTTTAACAAAATCCGTCAAATCAATCACTGCCTTCCTATCAGGTTCGTATCTGCCTGCGGCCTTCCATGTCATTCCATGATCCAGCGATATGGCCGCATCAAATGGCAAAAAAGCCTCTACCGTCACAACCGAAGCCTCTGAATCGTCGGTCAGGTCTTCCGGCTTGTTGACTTTTGCAACTATAATATAAGGTGTGAAAACTTCGAAGATAACCTGCCCATCTCCCACCCGATTCAAATGCAGTCCTTTTTTTCCGCAAACAAGATTTTGTGCGGCGTAAACCCCATCTGCAAAATCCGTTGACACATCAGACAAAACGGGGGCATAGTGAAAGAGCCCGTTCCCATGATTCCACCGTGTAAAATCCCGATGGTTGGGTTTCATCCCGACAGGCTCTTCTCGAATCAGATCATTTACCCATTTGGTTGTATTGTACCGGGGCAAATGGTGCCAGCGACCCCCCTGCGGAGTCCACCACCGCGTGAACGACTCGCCCTGCCGCAGAGAAAAATCCATGGTATGGCCGCTCTCGAACCAGCGGTAATAGTAATTAATCCTGCTGTCACGGTAAATCTCGAATACCTTGTTCATGTCCGGATCGTTTGGAAAAAACGGTTCTATTTTTATCGGCGGATTCGTCCACACACTTCTGTTCCGTTTGGCTTCATCCAGACTCACTACCGTTCCGTCGGCATCCGTGAGAACCCCCCGGACGTCCAAATCGAAGTAGTGCCACGCATCATCATACCAGACTTCCGTAGCGCAGTGATTCCACAATTCGACACCGAACGAACGCCCCTGTTCAAAACCAACGCCCTGAAAAATCCCATCCAGAACAGGCCCGAATATCCCGCAATAACCCATATTGTAAACGTTTAAAATCTTCAGCGGATCGCGCACCGTCGCATACTCGTCAAACGGGTCCTGCCCTTCGAGAACTTCGTTGAAATGATATAGTCCGGTTTCATAGCCGCACAAATATTTCCATACCGCAAGCGCAAGGTCGTTACCCTCCTTATCTCGCCACGCCGCAAACTGCCGGAAGCGTTCCAAATCCGTTACATCCGCCGTGTGCTCACCTGTAAGCCGAATACAGTTGACCCTTGCTAAAGATACACCCGGCAATACACCAAATACACAAACGAGAATGAGCACACAATAAAACTTCCCTTCACACCTGTATCCTGAAGAACACATATTTATCCCCTTCATCTATCTCCGGCAACTATCTTAGTTTTACATTTGGGTATCGCGGCTAAAAACTTCGCGCCATAAGGTTTGCTGACTATCCTGCTGTCCAAAACAACAACAATACCGGTATCGCTCTTACTGCGAATCAGCCGCCCAAATCCCTGCTTAAACTTAATAATCGCCGAAGGCAGCTGGTAATCAAAAAAGGGATTGCCCCCCTGCTCTCTTATCTGCTCAAGACGCCCGGCAAGCAAAGGCTGGTCAGGAACCGCAAACGGCAACCGGACAATAATTACATTCGAAAGCGTCTCTCCCGGCACATCAACCCCCTGCCAGAAACTGTCCGTACCGAACAGCACGCTGTCACCCTCAGCCTTAAAACTCTTCAAAAGGGTAGTCCTGTCAACATCCGCCCCCTGCTGGAGCAACGCAATATCATTTTCAGCCAGCCAGTCGGAAAGCTTACCGGCTGTTTCTTCGAGCATCGCGTAGCTGGTAAAAAGCACAAACGCCCTGCCCGCGGTTTTAAGTATATATTTTTTCAATACCTCGGCAGCCGCTCCGGTAAAAGTTCGTTCGTTCGGATTCGGCAGGTCTTTCTCGATATAAATAGTGACCTGCTTTTCATAATCGAAAGGCGAACCGAGCTTGACCGCATCAAAATCATCTACGCCGATTCGGCTGACAAAAAAATCAAAGCCGCTTTTTTCTCCCGCCCCGCCGGTGCTCAAAGTTGCACTCGTCAGTATCACAGATTCGTATTTATCGAACAGGCACCTTTTCACATCCGGCCCGACATTCACTGCCGCACTTCTAAGCCGTGTAGTTCGGCTTCTGCCGCCATTCACCTCGACCCAATACACATAATCCCCCTGCTTCTGCATCAGGAAGTTCTCGAAATCCCGCACCAGCGCCTTGCACCGTTCATTGAACCGCATAATCTCGAATTTCTCATCGACATCTTCTAATTGTTTCGCAAGCTTATTTAATTCCGAACTAAGACCCTTGAAAACAACCGAGATTGTGTCATCGATAAAATTCTTATAACATCTGCCTCTGGTCTCTTCTTTTACGCCTTCATACCAGTCCCGAACATCTTTAAGAAAATTCATGGTCTTTGTCATTGCCCGGCTAACCATGTCAATCGCTTTGTCAGCGTTCATGTGGGCCAGCAGCCCTCTATGTGTTCGCGGGTTGTAAAGGCCGTCTAACATAAATCTGATTCTGTGATTACTGATATTTATTCCAAAATGGTCTTCGGCGACATGTTCGATATTATGTGCCTCATCAATTACCACAAACTTGTAATCAGGCAGAATCGACGCCCCCTCTTCTCTGAGCACCAGGTCACTAAAAAAAAGAGCATGGTTGGCAACAACAATATCAGCCTTCTCTAATCGCCGTCTGGCTCGCAGATAAAAACAACTGCGAAAATGAGGGCACTTCCGGCCGCGGCAATTGCCGTGCTCACTATTGACTTTGTCCCAGACCGCACCTTTCGGCAAAAATGGCATGTCACTCAGCGACCCGTCTTCGGTCTCACCCGCCCAATCTCTTATTTGTTCGAGTTCAGAACCGAAATCATCGAAAAGGCTTCTTTGCCTTCGCAGGGCAAATTCAAGCCGGCGCCTGCACAGGTAATTGCCTCTGCCCTTTGCCAAAGCTGCTATGAACTTTTGTGGAATACAATCAGCCAAAAACGGGATGTCTTTATGTATAAGCTGCTCCTGGAGCGTAATAGTATAAGTGCTGATTAGCGCCTTATTTCCCGTCCGGCCAACATACTCGATAGCCGGAACAAGATATGCAAAGCTCTTGCCGACACCGGTTCCCGCCTCAACAGCCAAGTGCCGCCCGTCCACAAGTGCCGCCGAAATAGCACCTGCCATTTCAACCTGTTGAGGACGCACCTCGAATCCCGTAAGCGATTGAGAAATACAACCCGCCGGGCCAAATGCTTCGCGTATATCCAAATATGTATTAGGCCGTATCATTCTTAACCACAATAGTAATTCATAAATCATAAATAATCAATCGAAAGGACTTGCCCCAGGTGCACACTTACCATTATCGTTGTAGGGGCGGTTCGTGAACCGCCCTCACGAATAAGCAATAATCAATCGAATAGGATGGACTTTAGCCCATGCGGTTTTCTAATTCCCCCGGGTCATCCCGACCGAGGCGCAGCCGAGTGGAGGGATCTGGCACACAATATGACATGTGTTCACGTGTAAAAAACAAGCCATACAATCTGATATCTGAATTTTGTTTTGTAATTTTGCATTTTAATTTTTGATTTCTAATCTCTAATTCACTAACCGCATTTCTGCCTGCGGTTCGGTACTGTTTTATTTACTACGTCCTTTACAGGACTGCGTAACACTAAATGAGCCTCTTGCTGGCCTCCGGTAGAAATGCTATATACCCCTTCACCCTGAACGGACAGGCTGTGTCACAATTATAACTCGAAGATGAATTTATTTGCCGATATGTTATAATGTTCATGTCTTAATGAAAGGTTTTCTTATGGCATATCGATATGG
>Ga0307379_10008496_pt1 | contig 13836 bp, 17 predicted proteins | sample UN2MG_FD_202237 | JGI IMG/M metagenome (GOLD analysis project Ga0307379, IMG submission 202237) | Soil microbial communities from Risofladan, Vaasa, Finland - UN-2 | ecosystem: Environmental > Terrestrial > Soil > Coastal area > Acid sulfate soil | place: Finland: Risofladan, Vaasa | collected...
TACTTGTGGCGGTATCGCAACGCCGTCTTTGAAAGGCTAAAAAGGGCCTTTTTTTGTCAAACTCAGGATTTTTGTAGGGTGCCACGTGGCACTTTTTCCTTTTGGCGCAGCGGAAGGTTGCTCATTGGATATTAAGTGTTGCTTGATTAGCTTGGGAGTAGAACAGCAGCAGCTATCCGAGAGTGCGTGTAAGCTGCTGTACCTGTCACCTCTCTAGTCCCAAATGTCGTGTAAGCTTTGCCACACCGAGTTGTTGCCGGTCCGTTCGGCGGAGACCGGCTTCTGCGACGACCAGTGTGCCAACATCCATGCACAGGTCGAACAGTCAACGCAGCAGCGGGTCGAGGCGTTCCGACGGCGCGGGCGAAAGATCCGCGGGCTCACCAACTTCGAGTCCGCGTTCCGCAACCTGTACGACCGGCTCTTCGAGTACACCGACAAGCGCGTGGCCGTCGCAGCGCACGATGACAGTCTCGAGAAGTGGTCCGTCGACCAGAAACAGCTGGCCGCCATCGCTGTGCAGGTGCACACGGCAGTCGAGCAGTTCGAGACCATGCTCAAGGTCGTCGGGGACAACAGCGTTCGCGCCGCAATCGAAAAGTACACCTGGGCCAACGTGAAGTTCATCGATCGAGCGATCAACAGTGGGCGCTCGGTGCCAGAGAGCTACGAGTTCACGCCGTCCGATGCACTTGATCTCTTCAACGAGCTCATCGCGGCCATCGACGTTGATGCCAGTGAGCGGCTGGCCAGCGGCCGGTCAGTGCGCGAGGAGGCGCTGCTGGCATGGGAAAAGGCGGCGCCCGCCATCACAACCTACGTTGGGCGCGTTGTGTTTGCTGATCGCGCGGGCGGCTTCAACCGACGCGAGTTCAAGCGTCTAGCCATGGAGGCAGCGCATGACCTCGGCATCGCGCTCGACAATGCCTGGCGCAACTCCCAGTCACGCGAGCGCAAGGAGCGTATGGACGATCGCAAGGAGCGCTTTAAGGAGCGCCGTGGTGGCCGCGGCCGCGACGTTAAGGTGGACCCAGAAGAGGAGCGCCAGGAGCGGGAGGAAACGCGGCAGAGCCCGCCGCGCCGCAGCTCACCCATGACCCCCGGACCCGAGCTGCCACCCGGCTGGGAGGAGTTTGCCGATGACGATGGTGTCCCGTACTACTACAACCCTTCCACCCAGGAGACCACTTGGACTCGTCCAACTGGAACGCCCAGCACAATACCGACGCCACCGCCGATGCTCCGCAGCGGGCGCTTTGTGGTGGCGAAGCCGCGCTGGCTGCCCGAGGACTGGCGCGCGGTCTACAACTCGAAAGTGCGGGCCTACTACTTCTACAATCCCGTGCTCAGCCTGAAGTCGTGGTCCACGCCGGCTCCGGACGTGGTGTACGCGGAGCGCGACCGGGATGACTACCTGCACACGCCTGCCCCTCTCTAAGACATGCCACCCCCCTACTGCTCGGCAAACTGTCTCGCGGGAAGAGGCTTCCACCCTCCTCCACCGCCCACATATAAAAGGAAAGAGTATTGTTCAGTTCTACGAGAAGTTGTTGATCTGCTTGTAGAAATCCGGCATAGCAATGCCGCCGGCCGGCGTGAAGCTGAACCCGCTTGGCGTGTTCCGTCGCAGCTGCTCGCCAAGCGTCATTGTACGTACGGCGCCGTCCGGCGTTGGAGCGGGCGCCGGTGCGCGTTTCTGCTCCAGACCAGACAGTTGGTTCTCCCAGAAGGCCGCGCGCTCAGCGTCCACCACAGGCAGGGGCTCTGGCCTTCGGATTCGCTTTGACCGGGCTCCCTCTTCACCGCCCATCTCGGACGGCTGTCGCTTGTCGCTGCTCGCGGCGGTGGGAATATTGACACGCAGCTTGGGCTTGGGTGCGGCCCCGCGGTAGACCGTGCTCGCCAGCGGGTACAGCGGTTTCATTGTGGGCGCAGCGCCGTTGAACTCCAGTGTCACGTGCGGCTCCGAAACGCTGAACCAAATATTCATAGAGCGACTCTGCTCGCTCAGGTGCAGCGCTGCGAAGGGCGTGCTCTCGTGCGGCCGGTAGTCAGAGGCAACGCACACCAGTCCCGTGCGGCCGAAAAGCCGCAACACATCGCCCACTTCCTGGCTGAGGCCCAGCGAGAGCGACTGTACGGGAGCTTTGTCGTCGGCCAGCACCTTGGCAAAGAGCACGTTCTTCGCGAACGAGATGATGCCCTTGCTCGGTTTGTCCCGCGCCGCGTCAAGCAGGTCCAGCAGCTCAGCGGCCACGTCGACCAGCGTCTGGTCAACGCTCTGGACATTCGACGAGCCGTCGCCAAGGGGAATGCGTATCTTTTTCATGTACAATTCGTGCCGATGCTTACAAAAATGTGAGCACCCTCCCCCCGCAGGTGCTCGTCCAACTGAAGGGTGGTAAATCCAAATATAGGTCTAACAGACAGACGAGAGTGTTAGGCCGGCCGCTGCGAGTAATTAGAGCTAGGGGGGGAGAGGCCGGCGATGAACAACGCCTACGCGCTGCTTGCGGACCAGAACGCCCACGGCGGGAGTTCAGCGTGCTGCGTGATCTCCTGCTTCATTGCCAAGCACACCCTGCGTTGGAAAGAGAAACCGTCGCGTCTGCAGATCGATAGAATTGTGAAAGAGGGCTCCGAGGCGTGGCAAGAGATGCAGGCCGGCTTCCTCTCGCCAGACCAAGTGCTTGCCCAGCTGCCCGAGTTGGCAATGCTGCGCATACGCAAGACCTACCACGCGCTGGTGACGGGGGAAATGCGCGACGACGCGGGGTACCGGGTCGCATACGACGCGCGGGCAGTGGTGTTCAAGTGGCTGCGGAAGCACGACAACGATTCGGTGGCGATCGTCACTCGCTCAGGCTACACATTTGTGATCTTTGTCCACAACAGCGTCTACTGCATTGTCGATTCACACCACGACGTTCTCACCCAGCGCAAAGCGGCCATCGACCGGACGATGCGGCTGCAGGAGGAGAACCGGGAGACATCGGGCGCCTTCCTGGAGATGTTCTTTCCAAAGGACGTTGCCGACTACGTGGTGAACTTTATTCCCGCCATCGAGACGGACCCCCGGCGCCTGGTCACCAGCAACGAGCTGGAGATCAGCATTGTTGAGCTCCGGCCAGACGCGTATCTGTAAAAAAAAAGAGAGAGAGGGGGGCAATCGTCGTCTCACAGCTGGTCGTAGGGCTTGACGCAGGGACAAAGACGAGACAGCCGCGATGGTTTCGGCAGCTTGGGTCTGCGCAGGCTGAACCGCTTTTTCCTAGGGTCCTTCGTGAAGTTGCTCGGCAGCATGCTTGGCTTTCGGCTGAGCAGAGAGGGCGGCGGCCATGATTCAAGAATCGGCTCCTCCGCGTCCACCGGCATCGAGCAGATAACCTCCTCGTCGCTGTCGGACAACTGCTCAGGATCAATCTTCCGTGATGCAGCGTCCAAGTCTTCCACCTTGCTGCTTTCTTGCGCCGGTTGCGACACGACTGAACCAAAGATAATTGGCAGCTTCCGTACGTTCTCCTCGCCGACCCACGTCAAACTGGTATCGGCAAACAACAGCTCGTAGGAGTCGTGGTGCACAGAGACCGCGTGCACCAACGCTATGTAGTAGTAGCCATCGGCATCAAAGCAGGCCACAACATCGCCCGGCTCTGGATCGTTTGGGCCTGGGTGAGACATCCGGAGGACGCACTTTCGGTTTGCAGCCGCTCCGGCTGCTTTATATAGAGAGTGCTGAAAGTAAAGATTTACTGCTTGTTCTTTTCGGCGGCAATCGCCTCGTACTTCTGCCTCTTCTCGGGTCCCAGCTTTTCAAACTGCGCCTTGATTGCTTCGGGTTCGGCCTTCTTCGGGTTCAGGTTCTTCTCCTTCACAATCTTGCGCAAAGCGCTCGCGAACACCGTAAATGCGGTAACCGGCTGGCGTTTCTTGGGCTCGTCATCCCGGCTTGAACTCGAGCTGTCGGCCGCCTTCTCATCAACCGGCGTTTCGGCTGGCTTCTCCACCTCAGGCGAAGTCTTCTCCTCTGGCTTCTCTTTCTTCTCGGGCTTCTCTTTCTTCTCGGGCTTTTCTTTCTTCTCGGGCTTCTCCTTCTTCTCGGGCTTTTCTTTCTTCTCGGGCTTTTCTTTCTTCTCCGACTTTTCTTTCTTCTCCGGCTTTTCTTTCTTCTCCTCTCTGTCCTTCTTGGCCGGCTTGCTTTTCTTAGGCGAGAGCGGCCTGGCCGGCTTCTCGCCGTTCAGCTCATCCGCCAGTGCCTGGAAGGCCTCGCGCTTCTTCTTAGCAAGGCGGTCAAATCGGCTGTTGAAATCTTGCTCTTGGATCCACATCCTGACCGCGGTGTCGCGGTAGAGGTCGAGTGCAGTGAGCGGGCTCTTGGGCATGTTGCTTTGTGTTTTTTTTCGGAAGTGACTGAACAGCGAGGCAAGTGCGCGCGACAAAGACCCCACTTGGCTGCCCGGAATTCTGAGACCAGAAAGAGGGGGCTTGTCCGCGCGCAGGAGCGCAGTGCTGGGGCTTGACACTCGATCGGCCTGTCACTTTTTTTTTCTCCACGACACTACCACGCGCCACTGCCGGCATGTCCAACACCGTGTGGAACTCTGAGCAGACACGAGAAGAGCTCGAGCGACTGCACACTGAAAACCAAAAGCTCAAGACGCTGCTGGCCAACACCGAGATCCTGCTGGAAGAAATTGACGCTGACATTCTGAGATCCGAGCTGCTTGTGCCATCGCCGCCGCTCGACGCGTGCACCGAGAGTGAAATAAAGAGCTAATGTACTGTTTGCGGATGTATATTGGCCGTCAGTGAGGCGAGGTGGGCGGTAGTACACATGTCGCAGCGAGCGTCCTTTTGCGCGGTCTGTGAATACACCTACGAAACGGACGGCGCCGTGGCGCGGGGCTGGTTCCTGCTCACCTGGTGTCTTATGGCGGCAGTCGGCCTGGCCAACGCACTGTTCTTCACCGAAAACCTGATCATCGCAGTGCTGATGCTCTTCGTCCCACTGGCCATGGGCATTGGCTTTCACGTCAGTGTCTCGTGTGGGGCCTGTAGCCAGCTGTGCAACCGGCGAAAACGCGAGGCTGCCGATCGCGCGTTCATCGAAGAAGCCGAAGCGTTCGCCGCCGAACACGCCCCCGCTGTCGAGGACCAGGCAGCGTAAGTAAAGAGAGACCCACTCCTGCACCCACAAATTTAGTCGTCCTCCGGCAGCGTCATTCCTTTCTTCAACACCTCAGTCATGTGCAGCGGATGCACTGCCACCGTGTCGCAGATCTGCACGACTTTGTTGTAGAGCTCGAGCGGGTCCATCGCACACGGCTCCACGCGCCGGAACGCCTCCACTCCGATTTCCTTCAGCTTGCGCGACACGTGCTCGCTGCACCAGACCTTCTTGCCGCAGCGGTCCCGCTTCAGCCACTGCGGCAGGAAGAAGTTCACGTAGACGTAGCCATTGAAGCCGACACCGCGGCGTACATCGTACACGCAGGACCGCAGTAGCTGGTGCCGCTGGTCCGCGGTGATCGAGAGCCTGCGCAGCTCCCAGATTTTCGATGCGTAGTTCATGGTCTTCCATTTCCAGTGCAGTTCTTCCCCGGCGCGGATTTCGCAGGCCGCGAAAATCTCCTTCTGGTTGTCGATGCTGACGAACTTGAACGCAAGCTCGCTGTGCGTGTAGTGGCCTTTCAGGTAGATGACCGTCTTGTTGAACCAGCGGTTGAACGGCTGAGTGGAGACGAGTCGGCGCCCATCAGTGAACGCTACGTAGACGCTGTGCAGCACGAAGAACGTCTGCACACCGTCGACCGGCAGTCGCAGGAACGCCTGATCGTCGTCCAGTACCATGGTGTAGTCCCACGTGGCGGGCCGTGAAGTGGCGGGGGTCTCTTCGTCTTCTTGCATGCATACAGTAGGGAAAAAACACACCCCACGGTCGGATAACTGTAATTTCGCTTGACCCTCTCCTGTTTATGCGTCCAGTTGTCCGACATGGGCCGGTGTAGTGGGGTTAAGCCACCGCGCACAACGCCACCCTGCTATTATCACAGCTCGGTCAACTGAGAGAGTAGAAGACCGTATTTTGCTGTATCTGTTGAAAAAAAAATCCTACGTGTTCATGTCATGCAGTGAGTGCCCAGCATCGGCCACCTGCTCGAGACGAGTTGGCGGGGCGCGCCAGCTGCTGTGCGCTGCATGCTTCACCGGGGCGAGTCAGGCGGTGTCGCTCGCTGCTGCTACTGAACTGATCGGCAAGAAGAGCTTCGACGAGTACAGTGCCGGGTTCGGGGTGCCGCTGCAGCCGAAGAGCGGCAGTGCCGAGGGCATCGCTGCGTTCACCCGGCTCGGCAAACGCATTGGCCAACGCATCATCCAGGTGCGCATGGTGGACGACCCGCGCATGCCCTTCAAGGTGGCGCCGGTGCGCGAGATGATGATCGCGCTGCACTCGGCCTACTACGAGGCGGCCACCTACTTTGCCGAGTGGTTCCCCGGTCGTCACAGGGACGCGAAGCAGTTCGCCCGCCTCATGGAGGACGCGGTGGACGTGGCGCTCACGCTGAACGCCTCAGTGCTGCGCACTCTGCTCAGCGCCGACCAGCGCTCGCCGAGTGTGATGCGCGACATGATGCCAGCGACTGACCGGCGCCAAGTCAGCGACATAGAGCGCTTCGCCCAACTTCGACGGGCCCGTGTCGGCCGACTGCAGGCGGACATCTGGCGCCAGAGCCTGAGCGATCTGTTCGCGCTGCCGGCGGCCCAAGTCAATGCGGTGGCTGCGGTCTGGCGCGACGCTGTGCTGGAGAGCCTGCAAGTAGGCCTGATTTATTTACAGGACTGGAAATCGGGGGGTCCCGCGCTCTACGCATCGGTCTTCCTCCGTGATCTGGTGCAAGCGTTCGCGCAGTTCGGCGAGGCGTTGTTCAGCGCAGCTCAACGCCCAATGAACGCACAAATCGCGTCCGCTTCCCGGTACTGGCAGTAAAGCTGGGCGACAGTGTTGCGGTGTAGACGCGAGTCCAGCGCGCCGGCTCGTTGGCCACCCACAGGTCCTCGTTGGGATGAAACTGTTTCAGAAAGCGGGCGGTGCGCAGGGCGTCCCGCTTTGTGGTGAGACGGCAGTTGCTCAGTGCATTGGTGCCAAGCATGAGAGTGTAGGCTTTTTTGGCGGGCATTTGGTGCGGGAATGATCACTGCTTCGGACGACTGTTTTTGTGAGAGCGCGTGCCCACCAATCGGTCATGCGGGGTCTTGGCGCACATAGTAAAGCAGGGTCTTGACTCTGTGCCGTATTTTCTCATGTTCAACGCGCGCGAACTCAAGCAAGTATGGCTGGCCGCCCAGTGACCACCCCCATGCTTTGCCACTTTCTTACCGGATCAAAAGAAACACGACGCAATGTCGAATCAGCTCTCCAATATTGCCACCTTCAATGCTGAGTCCGGGACGCTGCGCATCCTCTACACGCAGAAAAAACCTTTCATTGAAGCCAGCGCGACAAGTCTCAACGGTCAATCGATACAGCTGTGGGGCAGCGCCGATGCTGAGGGCGTTTCTGTGTACGGCGAGCGGAACAAATGGGGTCTCTATAACTCTTTCTCCGTGGACCCGGCCAATCGCAGCATCAGCATCGACACAAGAACCATTCAATTTCACAACGATGAACTGTTCGCCAGCATCGAACAGCTGCTGGCCTTGGTCAACACGCGCTTCATGAACACGGCGTACTTTGCTGATCATCCACACGAACTCGGAGAACTGAACGCCAAGATCGCATTCCTGTTTCAAAATCGGCCGTAAATTAATTGAACCCAGCTCGGTTTCTGTCAGTTTCACGAGTGGGAGGGGCGGGGGAAGTGTGAAGCGGTTGGCACGATGTTTCAGTTAGCACGCTGCCAAAAGGCTGCTCCAGCTATAGAATCTTTGGGCGCACGTAGAACTGCAAGAAAGACGCTGTGCCGAGAAAAGGAAAAAACCATCGGTCAATGACCGACAACGCGGCGGTGTTGCTGTACAAACGGGATCCCATTCTCGACCCAGACAAGGTTCTTGAGCTGCGCAAGAATGGCAAGCCAATCGACCCCACGCAGATCGGCCGCTATGTGCAGCGCAAGAAAACCATGTGGCAAAAGTGGGTCCGCGGCAGCGCTTGGTGGGCCTCGTTGGTACCGTTTTTTGTGACGCTCGCAATCAACACGGGCGAGCTCCTGCTCTTCGATTTTGTGCTGGAAGAGCACTATCCATCGCTGTTTCCCGTCGACCCGTTCTACCTCAACTGGCTGGGCGTCGTGCTTGGGTTCGCGCTGGCCTTCTACGCCAGCATTGAGCGCGATCTCTGGAGCGACTACATCACGCAGATACAGGGCATCGCGGACGACTGTGTGACGCTTTCGTGGCAGGTCACCGAGTTCGTCAACGCGAAGAAGCTGCACGACGAAGTCTACGATGCGTACATCTACGAAGCACTGTACAAGCCGAAGTTGGGCGAGACCCGGAAGCTGTACGAGATTATGCGCGAGATCAATATCCTCATCCGCGTCTACCCGATGGCCGTGGAGCTGGATACGGCCATTCGGAAGGGCGATAGGGTGCCGCCAGTTGACGAGGCCGACTGGCCAAACAATCTCGATGCCGACAGCCTAGCTGCGCTCAACATGCCGTCGCATCTGGTTTTCGAACTGGGCAGCTACCTCCTGCCCAACACCATCGACCCGCTCGACACAGTTCCGGTGTCCGCGATCTCCGACCAGCTGCTGCACATGATCGGTCTCCGCCTACACCTGCTCCTCAAGCAGCCGACCGTGGAGCGGGGACCCGAGCGGAAGGATGTGGCGCGCGAGTTCTTCGGACCAAACCTGTTCGCCGGCATTGACCAGCAGATCCGCGGCATTACTTCGCGCAGCTCTGCGTTGCACTCGAACCGTATTGTCAGCACCAATCCCATTATCAAGGGCCTGCTGATCTCGTGCACCGTGCTCTACGTTATCCTTGTGCCGCTGATTCCCTGGGCTTCGTATCGCTGGTGGACGCTGGCCGTCGCGCCGGTGTTCCAGTGGGTACTGTTGGCTTTCCTGTTTGCCGGGCTGGTGCTGGAGTACCAGTTCGTCAGCTACAACAAATCGAACTACGTGCACGTCGACACCCGACAGATCGCGATGAACACCGCCTACTCAGTGGACCGAGTGTTTGATGCCTACTACCGCATTGGCGGCTTCGAGCACGTGCCAACTCCGTTCACAATCCGCACGCGTCTGCCACTCGACTCCAGGGATTTTCCGTGACCAAAGAGGGAGAACCGAATGCGATTAAGTTTAACTATCCGTTGGTTTTTGGGCACCGCCCGTGCACAAATCTACGGCAACAACGCTATCCAGAGCCAGGGTTTAAGCAGTAAAAACGAACCGGGAGGATTCGTGCAGTAGTTGTTCACTAAACAAAGTGACCACAGTTTGCGCGTCTCCTGTGGCCTACAGAGTGTTAGATTTGGATTCTCTCTACCTTGGCTTTCTGGGAAAAGCTCACGAAGCTGGAGACATTCGGGCGCGTTACAAAATCCATAGAATATCACGGGACCAAGCTTGGCTTCTACACTAACTTTGTCTTGAACCACAGAATTTCGGACTTCTTTGGTACTGATAAGATCAATGCCAGTTTGATTGTAGTCTTTCACCACAGGAGCAGAATCCAAATTCAAAACAAATGCAATACTCTCCTCGTCAGGCGGTCGTTCAAGTCCTATTCTCCAAGTCTTTGGTGCTTGGGCTTGGACATCTTTGACAACACCACTTTCCAGCTCGGGACTTGCATACAAAAACGTATCAACTTGCACCAACCGGCGATAGAAATCCAGGCTACCAAAAAATCCCAGAACAATGAGCTCACAATCGGCGTTGAGTTTTCCAACACAAATCTTGACGCCCCGACGGGGGTCTGTAGGGTCGACGAGGTGATGGTAGGGTGTTGCAATAGTAGGTCTGCCAATTTGTATGAGATAGTAGTCACATCTATCGGACCAAAACGCAAGGTATGGCAAAACCAAAGGCTCCGTACTTTCAAGTAAAGTAGGGATGCATGAAATAACGTTCAATTCATTTCTCACAACAACTCGAGGACGAACCACATCGCATAAATTAATCAATTGATTCTCCTCCTGTTGTACTAGCAGCCTTTGAAGAAGAATGTGATGATAAACACGACGGCTCTCTGTCTTGAGGCGGTCCATAGCGATGTCGACAATGATTTCAATGTCCTCTTTCGAAATAATCTTTTGAATTTGTTTGGTCTTTCCAAAACTTAACAAAGATAAGAATGGCTGTTTCATATTCCTTTCCATTTGTGCGTCCGGTGGCGCGGTCGGGTCCATTCGAAAAATTTGCTGTGCGACATTCAGTTGGTCGACGAGTAGAACAATGTCGACCTCCCTGTGCCCATGCACAAATCTACGGCAACAACGCTGTCCAGAGCCAGGGTTTAAGCAGTAAAAACGAACCGGGAGGATTCGTGCAGTAGGTGGTCGTTGTTGGCGGGGTTAGTTAGGATTATAGTGGTAGGACGTGATTTCTGTTTGCTTCACCACGTCGTATTTGATGTAGAACTTGGCGAGAAACCGATTGCGAGCCTCGCTCGTCTTCGCCTTCAGACCCCTTTGAAACTCATCGAATAGATCGATATTCCTTGGCGGATAGAACCCCAAGATACGCATTAGCTTTTCCTTATCGTCGGTGGTGGGGTCACGCAAGAGCTCGAGGTACTTGTAGACCTCTCTGGAAGCCGCCAGCGTGGCGTGGGCTCTGTGGAGGTGATAGCAGTTCAGGCCGCACCCGAAGATCGCAAGGAGCAGCATTAGAACAAGTCGGTGGTCAGCTTCGTGAGACCAAGCGATCCACAGGCCACCGCTGGAAAGAAGCCGCCAGGCCCACTGAACAGCGTAGTTGTGGTCTCGGTGTACTGCCGGTTTGATCTGAATCATCATTGCCAGTAGCAGGCCAACGCATAGCAGTACAACCTCGTCGGCAAAACGCCACTCTCTGTGAAGAAACGGCATCACCGCCACAGCACAGAACACAGCGCTCTTCGCGGCACTTTCCCGGAGGAACCCAAGCACGTGCTTTGCCGACTCCCAAGGACTGGCTCCGAGGAGTTTCTGTAACTGTTAACTGCTTTGCACATTTTTTTTGGGTTAATTGTACCTTGAGCCATTCGAGCACTCCCATTAATTGGCAGGGTCCGGTGGCGCGGTCGGGTCCATTCGAAAAATTTGCTGTGCGACATTCAGTTGGTCGACGAGTAGAACAATGTCGACCTCCTTGTGCCGACCTTGTGGTCAATTTTTCCCCACAACGCAGGAGAAATCCAAACACTACAATCGGGTGCATCGCAGCGGGAAGGTCGTGAAGCGGAGACCCCTGCCCAGCCTCACCTGCCCCCTGTGCAAGATAGAGATCCGAGGCCGGTGCTGGAGCTCCCACAAGCGGTCGAAGAAGCACCAAGCACTCAGTGCTATGGCACGAAGCGGTCTGGGCTCACCACGCCAGCCTGCAGCACCACCGCCGGTCCAGCGCTCTCTAGAGCCGGAGCTGCGCCAACTGCTCACGTGTCCAGTCTGTCGAGAGCTGCTCGACGACGCCCTGCAACCGCCCTGTCGCCACCTGGCATGCCGTGCCTGCCTCGACGCCACCTACCGCGGCCAGTCGCGCAACCGCAAGTGCCCCTTCTGCAACGTTCGCTACGCGTGGAAGGAGGTCCGCCCTGCCGCACTGCTGGTCAAACAGCTCGCTGAGCTGCTTACAGAGGTGGTCTGATCGGGCGTAAAGGACGGAGGGGGGTTTAATCCACTTCCTCCATTGAGGCCTGACCAAACAGATGCTAACTAAAATTTACCTCAGCGTGATCATGCCAGCCTATTTACAACCGCATCGAGCACCGTTGAGCGTGCGATGGACGGTAACGACGCCCTGTTCCCACCGCTCTTCAGCTCCAACGAACACAGCTACCCGATGTTGGAGGAGCTCAGCACCAGCGACGACGCACAGCCAACAAGGGCCAGCACGGCGCTGCAGGTGCCACGACTGCCCAGCGATGACGACGTACGGAAATCGTTGAGCCTGTCCCAGTTCGACAAGCGCTACCGCTACCTGCTGCAGCCCGACAGCGGAATCAGCCACGATGATCGCCAGTACCTGAAGAAGTCCCGGCGTCGCATCAGCAACCGCGAGTACGCCGCTGCTACGCGGGTGCAGCAGCGCCAGAAGAAGCAGGAGGCTGCGAAGAAGCGGCGGCTGCTAAAGCAGGAGAACTTAGAGCTGTCGCGCAGGAACTCGCAGCTGACAAGGGACAATGAGGAGTTGCAGCGCAAAATCACCACGCTTCTTGCGAAGAACAAGAAGCTGTCCCGTGGAATTTCATAAAAAAAATGTGAAGTATCGCCTGTGTTTTTTGTTTTGTTTAGTTTGGCGCACCGGTGAACTCATGAAGCGCTTCGGCTGCGGTTGGCCGGTTCCCCGCCTCCCACGCGAGCATCCGGTGCAGTACCCTCATCCGGGGTTGCGACGCAAAGTTCGCAAAGATGGACAATTTCAGCATCGCCTTGCTGTGCACCTTCTTGTTCGGCTTGAACAATATCGGCGCCTGGGCTTCCTGTACCCACGGCGGCTCCTGGCGCTCCGAGTTCTTCACCCCGGAAGCCAGGTAGTAGAACGCGGCACCGAGCGAGAACACGTCGGCCAGCTTCGAGGGCAGCGCCCGCCTTCCGGCCACCTCGGGCGCCATGTAGGTCGGAGTGCCGACCAGTTTCTCGCAGGTGTCCTTGCCAGAGCTGAGCTGGCAAGACAGGCCGAAGTCGGCGATCACGATGCGCAGCGGCGCGTCGACTGGAATGAGCAGGTTCTCCGGCTTCAGGTCGCCGTGCACAATGTCCCTGCCGTGCACATAGATGAGGCCCTGCAGCGCACTGTCGAGCAGCTGCAGCAGCACATCCATCTTCTCAGCCGGCTTGCACTTGAACCGCATCATATCAACGCCGTCGACGTAGCTCAGCCGGATAGCGTACGCCCAGGTGATCGGACGGAGCGGGTAGTAGAGCGGATCGGGGATGCGCCGGTGCTCGTAGTAGCACGTGACAAAGGGCGCGCAGTTGGGCCAGGCGCTCAGGCTCTTCAGGCGGGAGACATCGTTGCCGAGCTTATCCGCTTTGGTGATGATCTTCAGCGCAAACACCTCTCCCGTCGCCAGCGCTCTCGCCTTCCACACCTGACCAAACGCGCCGGAGCCCAGCTGAGTCTCGACCTCGAAGCGCGTGAGGTAGTCCGGGTCGTCCTTCCAGGCGAGTTGCCGGTCTTCGTTTGTCTGCTCAATCAGATCGGCCTTCCCAGCGCAGCGCTCTCTGTGCGTGGGCCACACAGAGTCGCGACAGCGGTCCGAGCAGAGTGGCGCGGTTTCGCAGAGGCCACAGTAGAATTTTGCCCCGCTGACACCGCATCCAATGCAGATATTGCTGTCCATCGATGTTGGCTCTACTTGCAGAAACATGGGCAGTTGTTTTTATAGAACCGCGCAGAGTAGGCACTGTCTCAAAAAATATATATTGTAAGACTCCGAAATCAGTGCCATGCAGCCAAGACCCTGCATAACGCTTTCCGTCATGCCCCCTGTTTCCGTTTCTCTCCAACCGCGTCCACCAGCAATCTTACTGCTAGGGCGCATACACTGTTGGCAAGCTGTTTACAGCGCTTGCTCTGAAGGCAAGTCATTCTCCCACACCAGCTCCTCCCGCTTGAAGGTCGGCACCGCGGTCGGCCCTTCCACCACGTACACTGTTAGGCGAATGCAGCGGCC
>Ga0307379_10008497_pt1 | contig 13836 bp, 14 predicted proteins | sample UN2MG_FD_202237 | JGI IMG/M metagenome (GOLD analysis project Ga0307379, IMG submission 202237) | Soil microbial communities from Risofladan, Vaasa, Finland - UN-2 | ecosystem: Environmental > Terrestrial > Soil > Coastal area > Acid sulfate soil | place: Finland: Risofladan, Vaasa | collected...
CTTCGCCGGCGGAGCGGTCGGTGAGCGATCTGGCAATGACGTTCGTGGTGGCGGCGGTGAAGTTTACTAGGAGATCGGCATAGAAGGATGTTCTGATGGCTTGGCGAAGCTCGGCGCCCTGCAAAGCATTCCACAGCTCGGCGGGCCTGGTAACCTCAACAAACAGCAGGGCATCGTCCGGCGTAACCTCTGCGAGCCCGCTTGCTTGGGCAGGTCTGCCGGTCGCGCCGGACGCAACGAGCATAAGCAGGCAAAAGATAGCGAAGGCCTCGGTTCGCAGCCTGGATGCTTTTGCGGCCGGGGCCCTGCCCGCCGGCGAAAACCGAAACCAGTGGTTCAGTGTGTTCTTCAACATCATTCCCTCCAAAAAACGAGAAGCTTCCGTGGCGTGAGTCGCCTGCGGGCGGTACAACCGGACCTCCCTCAGTTCCAGTCGAAAAATCACTCGTGCTTGCCGTCTGCGGCACCGGAGCGATCTAAGACGCGGCCGGCTGACCTGCGGCTACTTGTATACGCCGTCGGGGTCGAACAGCCTTTCATCGTCGATCGAAAACGTGTCGGTGGCCGGGTTGTATTTCCTGTAATAGCACGACCTGTAGCCGGCGTGGCAGGCAGCCACGCGCTGCACCACCTTGATTGCAAGGGAGTTGCCCTCGCAATCCACCGCTATCTCCTTAACCATCTGGGTATGCCCGGAAGTTTCACCTTTAATCATGATGCGATTCTTCGAGCGCCTGAACACGTGCACGAGACCCGTTTTCACCGTAGCCTCAACGGCTTCGCGGTTCATATAGCACAGCGTAAGCGGACGGTTATCGTCCGCGTCATAGACAATCACCGGAATCAGGCCATCAGAATTGAACTTGATTTTTTCGAAGAGCTGCATGATTATCCGCCTTCTGTTGGTTGTTTGGTATGTATCCGATTCTACAGCAAACGCGGGGGCGATTCAAGAGATTGCGGAATACCGGAATGCTGACCGGTGGATTGGCCGCGTTGCGGTCGCTCACGAATCTTCTGCGGACCCCCCCGCAGCGGCGCCCAGACGAATAGCGCACGCCGGCATCCGGCACAGCAAGTCAGGATCGTTGGAGGCGACAACGAGCGCTCCGCCGGCAGCAACGTAACGCTCCAGTGCATCCAACAGGCAATCGAGATGATACCCATCAAATCCCACCGACGGCTCATCGAGGATGAGAACCTGCGGCTGTGCGGCAAGGGCGGCGGCAATTGCCAGCCGCCGGCTCTCGCCCTCGCTTAGCGCAAGGGGATGTCGAGTGAGCACGTGCCCGAGATCCAGCAACTCGGTCAGGTGGTATGCAGTGGAGTTCTGGCGGGCTTCCGGTGCCAGCCAAGAGTCGAGTTCTCTCTCGACTTGGCTGCAGCGGAAGAGGTATGCAGGTTGGTGGCCGACATAGGCAACTCCGCTGCCCCGGCTGCGCCGCTGGTTGTTCCCGCACCGATGGACGGTCCCGGATGTCGGTTGCAGCAAGCCGGCGAGTACCTTCAGCAGCGTGGTCTTGCCTGACCCGTTGGGGCCCTCGATCACAGTGGCGGTCGACGCGGCCACGTCGAGGTCAACATCCGCCAGCACCGGCCCCCTGTGGCCGTAAGAGCGTTGGCAGTCAGGATACGAGAAGCAGACGCCCCTCGCCGTCAGAGCAAGATCGGTCATGTGCGCACCTTGGCAAACGAACCGCGCCCTGCCCAAAGGGCTGCCCACCGGCGGGCGCAGACCATAGCGGGCGCAAAATCGGCCATCCATCGCCGCTCGCGGATTACCGTGATAGACGATGCTTCCCCCCTGCATCACAATAAGGCGCGTGGCGAACTCGAGCACGTATCCGATCCTGTGTTCCGCCACGACTACCGAGCCGCCGTGGGCGGCCGCGATGCGAGCAACGTTGCCCAAGATCGAACGAGCCGATTCCTCGTCGAGAACAGAGGCGGGCTCATCCATCAGGAGCAGCCTTGGCCCGAGCGCCAGGATGCCTGCGATACCGGCCCGGCGTTTCTGCCCGAACGACAACGCTGCTGTGAGCCGGCGGCGGATGCCCCACAAGCCAGTGAGCCTGAGAGCCTGCTCGACGCGTTCCGCTATTTCCGGCTGGGGCAGACCGAGGTTCTCAGGACCAAACGCCGCCTCGTCCTCGATCGTGCGCGTGAACAACTGGTGGTCCGGATCCTGGAAGGTTACCCCGACATGCTCTGCGATCTCCCACGTGCGCAGTGTCGCGAGCGGGCGGCCGTTCAACTGGATCGCCCCGGACACGCGCCCCGGAAAGACGCGAGGAATCAGCCCCGAGCCGCAGCGGATCAGCGCAGACTTGCCGCAGCCGCTCCTGCCGGTGAGCAGCACGAACTCGCCCGGCCGGACGGTCAGGCAGATGTCATGCAGAGCCTCGGTGCTCTCAGGCCCGAACCGGCATGACAGCCGCTCGATTCTTAACCTGTCGCTCATCTTCATTTCCAGGACAACAGAGCGGCCGCCACGCAGCATGCCGCAACGACACAGCCGTCGAGCACGCCGAAGCGCAGACTGTGCAATGAAGTGCGGTTCCCCGGCCTGGAAAAGCCGCGCAATTCCGCGGCAGCGGCCATCGTGTCGGCTCGCCTCAGCAACCGTGCGCAGAACGACACCATCGCCCACCACGCGGTTGTTGCCGCAGCCGCAGGCGAGCGTGGCGTGCCGAGGCAGGCCGCCCGCGCTCTCGCAGCCTCCCGGGCTCCGTCAACCTCCCGCCCCAGTCCGTCCACCATGCCCTGGCAGGCGAGAAGCATCAGCACCACTGACCGTGGGCATCGCAGCCGCTGGAGGGCCGCAGCGAGTTCACCCGTGCCGGTCGACCGAGAGAAGGCGCGCCCTCCCACCAGGACGATGCAGACACGCACCGCTGTCTCCGCCACGGCAGCGGTCCACTGCTGGCCGAACCGCATGCCGGCAAGCGCCCCCGCGCCGACGGCTATGGCCATTAGCGTGCCCGCCGACCGGCCGAGATGACTATGTACCGTACATAATGCCCACGTTGCAGCAGCCGCCCACACAAGCGCCAGCCGCCAAGCGTCCCCGGCGGCACATGCCGCCGTGTACAGGCACAGGACCATCGCCAGCTTCGCACGGGGATCGAGGATGTTGCCGGCTTGGCCGGCTTTGCGCTCGCAAGAGTTTTCCATGCTTGGGCGCCTACGGCTGGCACACGGCGTTAAGGTTGTTACGAACCGCGATCAGGTCGAGGACGTTGATCTTTCCATCGAGGTTAACGTCGCATGCCGCGGCGCCGGGGCTGCTGGCCGGGTCACTCCCGAGGCGATTGCGTATGGCGATAAGGTCCAGGATGTTCACCTTGCAGTCGCCGTTTACATCCTCGGGGAACGGTGCAACGGTCGCATAGGCAATGATCGTCGAGGCCGCGATGCCCTCCGCGGTCATGCCCATGTCGGGATTGGTCCACGTCGGGTGGTGCTCGGCCTGTGCGAAAAGCAGATAGGTTGCCTCGGAGGGCAGCCTGGGAGCCACTTCTGCCAGCAGCCACGCCTCGAAGTCGGCCGATGTGCCGCCGAAGTAACCGAGCGGGTCGCTGAGGGCAACCCGGTTTAAGCCGGCTTGGTTCAGAGCTCTTACTGGGATGATGAAACCGGCTATCGTGTAGTTGTCGAAGGTCATATCGATTGTGCCGGCGCCGGCATAAGGGGTGTCGTAATACCAGTCAACCGTTATGCTGAAAGCCCAGTTCGCGTTGGGTGATGCGGCGTAAGCGCCGTTGTTGGGCAGGCCGTCGATCGGGCCATAGCCGGCGCCGGCGGCGGGGTCGTCCGGCTTCACCAGCCGCTGCTTCGCCGTTGGCTTGCCGGGCGAAACGTGTCCGTCAAACACCATCGAGTTCACTGTCACTGCGCCGCCGGACACGAGGTTCAGGGCGAGCTCGATCGATCCGGTCAAGCTGTGTATCCCCTCGGTGTAGCCGGGTGGGTAGTCCGGTTCCGCCACGCCCGCTGGATTCATGAAATTGAAGCTGAAGCATCCGCCCGGGTTGAACGTCGGGTCTGTGATGTCGTCCGCTGTGCGAAGCAGGTGGTCTCCTGACACGCCGGTGAGGCCTTTGGACTGTGGCAGCCACCGGCAGTTGTCGCCATGAGTCAGCAGTGTGAAGGTGATCGGCTCGCACAGGCCGGTTGTCGAGAACGAGAGCACCGCAACCACGATAGACACAGCAGAGAAAACTGATCTCATCTTGAGTCTCCTTGCAAAATCCCAAATGCAAATCCGAACAACACGCCGGTTCATCCGGTCGGTGTCGATTTCTTCTCCGCGTCATGGTGATGCCCGTGAGGGCCGCCGTGGAAGTGGCTGTTGAGGTGCTCGGCCACCCAGGGAGGCACGCTTGCCGTCGGGCAACTGTCGAAATTCGGAATGTATGGCTTGATGTCGAGCACCGGTGTGCCGTCGAGTGCATCCAGCCCCTTCACTACGACCTCGCCCGTTTGTGTGGAGAAACTGAGAAGCTCCACCACGGAGAGGCCGATGGGGTTGGGCCGGCGCGGCATCCTGGTCGCGAAGACCTTCACGCCGGCGGGCTTGTGGTGGCCTCTGGGCATTTTCCATTCGCTTGCCTTGTGGACCCAGAACAGTACGATGATGTGCGAGTAGCCCGTGAGGCCGCCCAGCAGCTTGGCATAGTCCGGTTCCATCCGGATCCGGGAGATGTCCCTCGTCCACCCCGTGTGCTCGTGGCGGACGTCCTGCGGCTTGAGGTAATCTGACTGCACGTAGCCCACCGGTTTCACAGCAAGCTGCTCCAGGCCGCCGGCGGCTGTTTCGGTCGTCGTCATTCCATTACTCCTGCGTGTCTGAGTTCCTTTACAATTGCCGCTGCGACAATGCCGGCAACCGCGCCCAGGACAAGGTTGGCGGCAACAATGCTCCAGGCCACAATCATGGCGCCCTGCATGGGGGCGCGAACCAGTGCAAGGAAAGCCAACGCTGCAAGTACGCGCGCACAGCACAATGCGGCAGCCGAGCATGACAATCGCAGCCACTCGTACCGTCTTGGCAGAGCGGCCAAGGTGATGTCGCCAACGAGGCCCGACAGCGTCGCGGTGAGCAAGGGCAACGGAAAAGGGGCACCGAGGCTGATGGCCACGGCACCTTCCGCCAATCCCGCGAGCGTGAGTGTCCCGAATCGATCTGCTCTCGCCGCGATCACTGAAAGCAACACCGCGCGGGGGGCGGCAGCCACAATGGAGCCTGTCATCGGCACGGCCAGACCGAGGCGCACCGAGCGCCCCAGAAACTGGCCGATTGCCGCCGCGGCCACGCCTCCTGCCATCGCCAGCATCAGCCGCCGCGTTCCCGATAAGCCTTGCTCGCTCATTGCCGATCCGTGAAAGCATTAGGTGTTCGATACGGCACAAACTGCACACTGCGATCCACGAACAGCACATTTCGTCCTCCCCCCCATCCTCCCTTCTGCCGGTGAGGGAACACGGGCACATCGGGTCGCACCCAGTCGCTCATCAGCCAGCGAGCGCTCGGGGAGGTGCTGCACAGGATATGCGGATACTCCGACAGCGTCAGAGGCAGCGGCATGCGCGTGTCGCGCCGCTTCACCGAGAAGTAGCGGTACGTGATGTAGCAGCGCTCCCTGTTTGCCGGCGTATCGATCACCGAGTCGCCGCCCGGGCCGCCGTAAGCATGACTCTGGGCATACTCCTCCATCTCGTCGGCACTCGGGCAGTACAAAACACGCATGTTGTCCAGATACCTTGGAACAAGCCCTTCAACCAGGTGCCGCTGCGGGTTGCTGCATTGATCCTCGATCGGGAAAAAGGAACCATTGGCATCCGCGTACATGAGCAGCGCCAAGCCGATCTGCCCCAGGTTGGACGCGCAGACCGTCCGGCGAGCATCTTCTCTCGTACGCGTCAGCAAGGGCATCAGGAGAGCCCCCAAACCGGTCACAATCGCTATGCATACCAGCAATTCAACAAGGCTCAAGGCACCCGTGAACCGCCTCGATTCGCATGATCCGTCAAGCATAGGGCAACACATCCTTAGCCAGTGTGCTACGATTGGAGATATTGTAGCACGAAGTCGGACGGGGGTCAACACTTTTTTTCGAAGGGGCGGATGCGAAAACGATTTGTGGGCGCACGGTCTCCTGCGCGATTCGTGCAACTCGCAAGCCGCACGCAGTCCTGTGTAAGGCATATGCTGACCTCTGTTGAGAGGGGGCAGTTGCAGTGTGCCGGCCTCCTTTCGCGTGCGGCGCGAGGCCAGTTTGGAACTTGACTTTCCGATCATATATGCTACAATATTCATATTATGCACAGTGCGCCCATCATTGCCATCGACGGACCGGCTGGCTCGGGCAAGAGCACAGCGGCCAAGAACCTTGCACGTGCTCTCGGCTTCACCTACATCGATACCGGCGCCATGTACCGGGCCGTTACATGGAAAGCCATCAAGAACGGCATCGACCTGGACAACGAGCCGGCCCTGGTTGATCTTACGCGTGATATCAGCCTGCGTCTGGAGCCTGAAAACTCGGCCACGCGCGTTTTTGTCGATGGCACGGAAGTGACCGATGCCATCCGCAACGAAGCGGTGTCGCGGCAGGTTTACCACGTGGCGGCCGAGCCGCGCTGCCGCGAGCTGATCGTCAGGAAGCAGCGCGAAATGGGCAAGAACGGCGGCGTGGTGGCCGAAGGACGCGATATCGGCACCGTGGTTTTCCCCGACGCCGAACTCAAGATTTTCCTCTCGGCCGAGCCCGGCGAGCGTGCCAGGCGGCGCTGCGAGCAGCTTGCCGAGGCGGGCATGCACCCGGATTACAACGATGTGCTGCGCGAGATCGAGCTGCGCGACAAGCGCGACGCCGAGCGCGAAGCATCGCCGCTACGCAAGGCGCCCGATGCCGTCGCCGTTGACAACACGGGCTGCACAGCCGAAGAGACGATCGAGAAGCTGCTGGATGTGGTGCGGCGGAGCCTGCCCGGGCTGAACGTGAGGAGGTAGCCGAAGCCGCCGGCCAGGCATCTGATAATGAAGAACAGCCAGGAAAGCTTTGCACCGAAGGAGGATGGCGGCGATGCCCGCGGCCGCACGGCAAAGGCCACATTGTTCTATGGCTTCGTCAAGTCCACTATGTGGCTTATTCTCAAAACGTTCTTCAGGCTTAGAGTGCACGGCGCGGGCAATCTTCCGCGCGAAGGCGGCGTGCTGGTGGCGTCGAACCACCAGAGCTACCTCGACCCGGTGATTGTAACGGTGGCATTCCGCCGGCCGATAGCTTTCATGGCGCGCGACACGCTCTTCAAAAACCCGCTGTTCGGGCGCCTGATCAGCGCGCTTAATGCGTTTCCGGTGCGCCGGCACAGCGCCGATATTGGCGCAATGCGCGAAGCAGTGCATCGGCTGCAATCGGGCAACGTGCTGCTGGTGTTTCCGGAAAGCGAGCGTACTCACGACGGCCGCATCGGCGAAATGCGTGGAGGGCCGGTCATACTGGCACATCGCGCCGGAGCGCCGATCGTTCCGGTCGTAATAAAGGGGGCCTTCGAGGCTTGGCCGCGCACGCGAAAGCTGCCGCGCTTCCGGCGCCTTAGCATCACCTGCGGGCCGCCCATTCCGCCCCCGGCCGATGGCAAGCGCGAATCGCACGAGCGCGTATTGCAGCAATTGCAGCAGAGCTTCGAGGCACTGGGCCGCGAATCGTAGGTTTTCAAACCGGCTCCGTTTTTCGCGGCTGTGCCATCAAAACACGAAAGCTTGACAATATTGTAGCGGCCTCGGCCGCTTGGTGTCCTATGATGGGAAACGTGGCCCTCCGGTAAAGACCACGCCGGTGGGAAGTTTTTTCTTGGTGGTCAGAAAACAGTTTGGAGTCCAATTTTGCCCAGTAAGCATCCGTTAGTAAAAGAGATCGAGAGACAGCAGGATCAGATCGAGAAAGAGCTTTTGGCCGCGATGGAGTCCAGAGACGACGAGGAGATGGAACGTCTCGTCAACGAAACCATCAAAGACTTCGAGGCAGGTTCGATCCTCGATGGGATCATCCTCGACAGGCGCGGCGATCAGGTGATCGTCGACATCGGCTACAAGTCCGAAGGCATCATAAATGTCGATGAGTTCGATCTTGTCGACGAGTCGCGCCCCGGCAACAAGATCGAGGTGCTCCTCGAATCCGTCGAAGACGATTCCGGCATGATAGTTCTCTCAAAGCGTAAAGCCGACCGCATCCGCGGCTGGGAACGAGTGATCAGCCACAATGCCGAAGGCGACATCGTGAAGGGCAGAGTCACCCACAAGATCAAGGGCGGCCTGCTGGTCGACATCGGCGTGCCGGTATTCCTGCCGGCATCGCAGGTGAGCATTCGCCGCACCGGCGACATCGGCGAGTACCTCGGCAAGGATATCGAGTGCAAGATCATCAAGATCGACAAAGAGCACCGCAACATCGTCGTCAGCCGCCGCCGGCTCATCGAAGAGCGGCGTGAAGAGCAGAAGAAAGCCCTGCTCGGCGAACTCAAGGTTGGCGAGATTCGCAAAGGCACCGTCAAGAGCATCACCGACTTCGGCGCGTTCGTCGACCTGGGCGGCATCGACGGCCTCCTGCACATCACCGACATGAGCTGGGGCCGCATCAGCCATCCTTCCGAAATGGTGGCAATCGACGACGTGATCGAGGTGAAGATTCTTAGCTTCGACGCCGAAAAGGAAAAGATTTCCCTCGGCCTCAAGCAGCGCACCGAAAGCCCGTGGAGCCGCGTGGAAGAGAAATACCCCATCGGCAACGTCGTCAAGGGCCAGGTGGTGAACATCATGAGCTACGGCGCCTTCATCAAGCTTGAGGAAGGCGTTGAAGGCCTCGTGCACATCTCCGAAATGTCATGGACCCGCCGCCTGAATCATCCCTCCGAAATGGTCGCAATAGGCGACACCGTCGAGGTGGCCGTGCTTGGCATCAACAAGGAGAAGCAGGAAATCTCCCTCGGAATGAAACAGGTGGAAGTGAACCCGTGGACTCTGCTCGAGCAGAAGTATCCGCCGGGCACGATCATCAAGGGCAAGGTCCGCAATATGACCAACTACGGCGCCTTCATCGAAATCGAAGAAGGCATTGACGGCCTCCTGCACATCTCCGACATGTCATGGACAAAGAAGATCAAGCATCCGTCGGAAATGGTGAAGAAGGGCGAGAAGATCGAAGCCGTGGTGCTCTCGGTAGACCAGGACAAGAAGCGCGTGGCCCTCGGCCTCAAGCAGCTTCATCCCGACCCGTGGGAACACGAAATCCCCATGCGCTACAAGGTGGGCGACGTGGTGAAAGGCAAAGCCACCAAGTTCACCAACTTCGGCGTTTTCATCGAGCTCGAAGAAGGTCTCGAGGGCCTGCTGCACATCTCCGAGCTGGCCGACCGCAAGCTCGAGTCGCCTGAAGAGATCGTGAAGTCGGGCGAGGAACTCGACCTGCGAGTCATCCGCGTCGACACCAAGGAGCGCAAGATCGGCCTCAGCCTCAAGCGCGCCCAAACCGACGAGCTGGTGGAAATCGTCCCCGGCGAGTATAGCGTCGGCCCCGCGCCCGGCCCCGCATTCGAGCGCGAGCACCTCGAAAAGGCAACTCGCCGCCAGCAGGAAGAGGCGGCCGAGGAACACGCCGAGGCCGAAGAACCTCAACAAGAGGAAGCTCCGGCCGAGCACGAAGGCGAACCGGAAGCCGAGTCCGAGCCGCCGGCCGAACCGGAAGCCGAACCCGAGCCGCCGGCCGAACCCGAGCCGCCGGCCGAACCCGAGCAGGAACCCGAGCCGCCGGCCGAACCCGAGCAGGAACCCGAGCCGCCGGCCGAACCCGAGCAGGAACCCGAGCCGCCGGCCGAACCCGAGCAGGAACCAGAGCCGCCGGCCGAACCCGAAGCCGAAGGCGATACCGAGAAGCAGCAGTAGCGCTGCAAGCGCAAGATCGGCTCGCGCGGCCCGGAAAGCCGCGCGAGCGTTCTGATCGATGCACCACGGCTGATGCGGCTAATGGATATTTGGAAACTCCCATGGGGCAGGCTTCGGCACCGCCGAATCGCCTGCCCCTGCTTTTTTCCAACGCAACCCCGGCTTCGGCAAACAACGCACTATAGGCACCCGTCCACCTGTGACACTGGAACACCCGATGGAAAAGAACCTTCAGAAGCAGATCGAAACCATTAAACGCGGCACAGTCGAAATATTCCCCGAAGACGAGCTTGTCAAGAAGCTCGAACGCTCGATCGCCCGAAACAAGCCCCTCCGCATCAAACAGGGTTTTGATCCCAGCGCCCCCGACATCCACCTCGGCCACACCGTTGGCCTGCGCAAGATGCGGCAATTCCAAGACCTCGGCCACGTAGCCGTCGTCATCATCGGCGACTACACCGCCATGGTGGGCGACCCCTCCGGCCGCTCAAAAACACGACCGCAGCTCACCCACGAGCAAACCATGGCCAACGCCAAATCCTACCTCGAACAAGTCGGCAAGGTCGTCAGCAAGGAACGCCTCGAAGTCGTCTTCAACGGCGACTGGTTCGCCAAGTTCGACCTCGCCGCCATACTCAAGCTAACGTCCAAAATGACCGTGGCCCGCATGCTCGAACGCGACGACTTCGCCGTCAGATTCAAGGAAGGCACACCCATCGCCGTGTCCGAATTCCTCTACCCGCTGATGCAGGGATGGGACTCCGTAGAGATCAGGGCCGACGTGGAGCTGGGCGCCACCGAACAGAAATTCAACCTCCTCGTCGGCCGCGCACTCCAGGCCGACGCAGCCCAGGAAGAGCAGGTGTGCCTCACGCTGCCGATCCTGCCCGGCACCGACGGCATCCGCCGAATGGGCAAGAGCCTCGGAAACTACATCGGCATCAGCGATGCCCCCAACGACATGTACGGCAAGGTAATGTCAATCCCCGACAGCATCATGCGGCAATATTACGAACTTCTCACCGATTTCACCATCGGCGAAATCGACCGGCTCGTCTCCGCCGCCACCCACCCGCGCGACGCCAAAGCCACCCTCGCATCTCGCCTCACCGAAATGTATCACGGCGCCGAAGCCGCAAAGGCAGCCGCCGCCGAATTCGACCGCGTATTTCGCAAGGGCAGCCTCCCCGAGGATATCCCCACGGTAACGCTGCCGGTCGGCCTCGTGCAAGACGGCCGCGCACCGATCATCGACCTCCTCCGCGCCGCCGGCCTCGTATCCACCACGAGCGAAGCCCGCCGCCTCATCCAGCAGGGCGGAGTCAGCGTCGACGGCACCCGAATCGCCGAGATCGACGCCCGCGTCCCCGTGAAAAACGGCACTGTTGTGCAGGTGGGCAAGAGGAAGTTTGCACAGGTGCAGGTGCCGTAGCACCATCCTCTACTGGCCGAAGCCTTGGCCTACGCCTTCATCCGTCGGCGCAAGTCGTCGCACGCGCGGTGTTCTATCAGGTGAGGCTTGGATTACAGCCAGCCAGACAACACCTGAGATTACCATTGGAGGATGCCATGAGTGAGGTACGCGTCAGCCCGGCGCAGGTCGAGAAATTCCTGAAGGGCATTGATTTCCCTGCCGGCAAGCAGGATATCATCAACCACGCCAAGCAAAACAAGGCTACTGACGACGTCATGCAACTGCTTCAGCAGATGCCCGACAAGGATTACGCCTCGGCGGCCGACGTAGCGAAAGAAATCGGCAAGGTCGAATAAGCGAACGAGCAGCAGAAAAGTCGCGGACAAGGAAGCTCCGCGACTTCTTGTTTTTTTCCGAACGGATGATCTATGAGCTACATGCCTTTTCGATTCTCCTGCAAATGGATACCCTCTATGAACTTCTCCAAGAGCGATATGCCAACGTGACGAGGATTACTTTCGTGTATGCGGCGAGCAATGTCGATAGCGTCTGCGGCTGGCATGCCACCGTTCTTGTGCAGTTCGGACAGAAGTTGTAGACCCCAACATTTGGGCACCTTCTCCTGATCACAATACCGGCGGAAAGCCTTGTCATTGGTCACACAAGTATAGCCGAACCGCTTGGCAGACAGGGCACATAATCTGTCTGGGAACGAGGTGGATCCAGTGACGCTTGCTGCCGTATAAAGATCCTCCAGCACCGGCTCCACAATGATGACGCCCAACTCTGTGAGCTCGTCTTCGTCGAGTTGATTGACCTCCGCGATAATGGGTTGTATAACGTGGACAGGCCCAACGTGCTTCGCAATAAGTGCCAGAACCAGAGGATCGGATTTGATGAAGTCGATTAATACACACGCATCAAGGAGAAGCGGATTCACAGAAGAGCCTCCCAGTTCTTGAGGAGTTCCTGCATTTCCTCAATCGAAATCCGCAGAATTTCCGCAGCTCTGCTGATGGTGATCTTATCCTCTTCCACTGCCCGCCTCACCAGGAGGCTGAGCCGATCTTCCGAAAAATCCACCTTGTGAAGACGAGATGGTTCGTACCGTTCAGGGCCTTCTGGCTCGCCCCTATAGGCCAGCTTCCGTTTGAAATGCCGCTGGTATTCGATGTTGAACCTCTTCCATATCCACTCATCTGCCTCGCCTTGCTCAATGAGCCTATTCAGAACGGTCTTATAGCTCACGTTGAATATGCGTTTGACCTTGAGGGTGCGTATAACCCACGGCAGGCCGGCGGCTTCATTCCATTCTTTACGGAAGCCCTCTTCAGGCAACATGAAATGCCCTGCGAACAAGTTTGCTTCCCGCTCTTCCTCCTTGTTCTCGTCGGTCTTGCTCCCATCGTATGCGTCGGGATGCAGCATCAGGTGCCCCAACTCGTGTGCAGCGCTGAAAATGCGTCGCTCAACCGTTATCCTTTCCCAAGTGTTGGTAATTACGGCCGGGCCCCCATCCTCCTCCGCAACCGATAACCCAAAGAAACCATCCGATTGCACCTCCACGGGATGCACTTTCACCCCGGCATGCTCAAGCAAACCGCAGATGTCATAAATCGGTTCGGTCGGCTTCAGCCCCAGCTTTCTCCTGCACTCCTTCGCGGCCACTACAGGCTCATCCCTGGAGCAACTCGAACGCAGATTTCCCAACGAGAATCGGAGATGCTGGCCCAATATGTCCTCCAAACTGTTGAAATCCTCCAGCCAGCGCGCTACCTCGGCCAGGATGTTTTCACGGTCACGCATTCGCTTGCTCGATCGGAAACGCACCGTCTTCAGCTCGCGCACCGGCAGGAACAGATCCTGCAGTTTCACCTCCAAGACCCTAGCGATTTCCTGCAGCGTTGAAACCCTGGAGGCGCCGCGGGCTCGCTCCAGATTCTTGACCGACTGAACGGAAATAGCGGCTCGGTCCGCCAATTCAGCTTGGCTGAGGCGTTTGGCGGTTCGCAGCCGGCGGACGTTTTGTGCAAGCACTTCTGGCTCCATGGCAGTCTCCTTTATCAGCATATTATACTATTTTACACGTTAATGTCAAATAGGTCTTTTTCCGGAAATTGAGCCTTCGTGGGTTTCATGCAAGGCAACTGAAGCAGTGTGGAAGCGCCCCTCCGCTCAACTCTGCCCGCGGCTTCTCCGATAACCTTAGTATGAGAATGCGCCCGTTCGGCAGGAGGCACGCGGCATGGCGGTGATCACGAAAAAAATCAGCCTCGAAAGCTCCGGCAATTGCGACATCATCAATATCACCGGCAGCGTGAGCGACAGCCTGCTCGATGCCGGCATCGGCCACGGCATCGTCACCATCTTCGTGCCCGGCGCCACCGGAGCAGTCACTACCATCGAATTCGAGCCCGGCCTCGTGAAAGACCTTGCCGAGGTTTTCGATAAGCTGATTCCCTCCGGGCATTACCAC
>Ga0307379_10008499_pt1 | contig 13833 bp, 10 predicted proteins | sample UN2MG_FD_202237 | JGI IMG/M metagenome (GOLD analysis project Ga0307379, IMG submission 202237) | Soil microbial communities from Risofladan, Vaasa, Finland - UN-2 | ecosystem: Environmental > Terrestrial > Soil > Coastal area > Acid sulfate soil | place: Finland: Risofladan, Vaasa | collected...
CCGGCAAAGAAGAGGTTCTTTCGGATAGGGGAAAGCAAGTATAATTGTCCGATACCAAGTCAAGAGGTTCCTTTATGAAGATCGACACGAATGTTTTCTCCGCGAAGTTCCCCGAGCGCTGCCAATTAGACCTCTGCCGCAGCCGGTGCTGCCGGTTCGGCGTCTGGGTGGACATCGAGGAGCAGAAAACGATCATTGCCAACCAGGAACTTTTCGTCGCCTACCTCCGACCGGAGGCAAAGGATCCAAAAACCTGGTTCGGCAAAACGGAAGAGGACGGGGACTGCCCGAGCGGTCTCGCGATAGAGACGCAGGATATTTCGGGAGCGTGCTCCTTCTTCCACCCCGACCACGGGTGCGCTTTACAGAAGGGCGCCGTCGAGGCGGGACTCCACGAGTGGATCATCAAGCCGAGGTTCTGCATCATGTTCCCCCTGGTCGTCTCCGAGGGGGAACTGACCGTGGACGACGACATGAAAACCCTGTGGTGCATGAAGGAGAAGAACCGGACCCGCCCCATTCTCGACGCCGTAAAGAAAGAGGTGGAGTTCCTCTTCGACGAGAAACAGCGGCGCAGGCTCTACGCAGAAGAGATGCGGATCCCGGCCCTGAAGGCAGGGAGAGGGAGAAACCGGTAGGAAAGACCGGCATGATGCGCTCTCAGGCGAGAGCGCGCTTCCGCTCCCTTCTTCCCAGAACCTTCCGCAGAAACCGTCCCGTGTGGGAGCCGGGCTTCTCCGCAACCTCTTCGGGGGTGCCCGAGGCGACCACCCGTCCCCCCCGGTCCCCGCCCTCCGGCCCCAGGTCGATGATGTAGTCGGCCGTCTTGATCACGTCCAGATTGTGTTCGATGATGATCACCGTGTTCCCCGAATCCGCGAACATCTGGAGCACCGAGAGCAGCTTCCGGATATCGTCGAAGTGCAGGCCCGTGGTCGGCTCGTCGAGAAGATATACGGTCTTGCCCGTGGCCCGCCTGGAAAGCTCCTTCGCCAGCTTCACCCGCTGCGCCTCGCCCCCGGAAAGGGTCGTGGCGGGCTGGCCGAGCCGGATGTAGCCCAGTCCTACCCGGGAAAGCGTTGCGAGTTTCTGCCGGATCGCCGGAATGTTCTCGAGGAAGGCGAACGCCTGGTCGACCGTCATGTCGAGCACGTCGGCGATCGTCTTCCCCTTGTAGGCGATCTCGAGCGTCTCCCGGTTGTACCGCTTCCCCCGGCAGACCTCGCACGTCACGTAGACGTCCGGCATGAAGTGCATCTCGATCTTGATGATCCCGCCCCCCTCGCACGCCTCGCACCGGCCGCCCTTGACGTTGAACGAGTACCGCCCGGGCCGGTAGCCCCGCGCCTTGCTCTCCGGGAGCATCGCGAAGAGGTCGCGGATCGGAGTGAAGGTTCCCGAGTAGGTCGCAGGGTTCGACCGGGGGGTCCGCCCGATCGGCGACTGGTCGATGTTGATCACCTTGTCGACCAGGGGAAAGCCCGAAAGGGATCCATACGTTCCGGGCCGCTCCCGGGAGCCGAAGATCCTTTGGGCAAGCGCCCGGTAAAGGGTGTCCAGCACCAGCGTCGATTTCCCCGAGCCGGAGACGCCGGTGACGCAGGTGATGACCCCCAGGGGGAAGGAGACGTCGACGTTCTTCAGGTTGTTCGCCGTGCATCCCGCGAGCGTGAGGAAGTTCCCGTTCGGGCGCCTCCTGGCCGCAGGCACCGGAATCTCCTTCTTCCCCGACAGGTAGAGCGCGGTGAGGGAATCCTCGCTGGAAAGGATCTCCTCGGGCGTTCCCGCCGTGACGACGTGGCCGCCGTGCTCCCCCGCCCCGGGGCCCATGTCGATCACGTAGTCGGCCTGGCGGATCGTCTCCTCGTCGTGCTCGACCACGAGGACCGTGTTCCCCATGTCGCGCAGCTGCTTCAGGGTGTCGAGCAGCCTCCGGTTGTCCCGCTGGTGCAGCCCGATCGACGGCTCGTCCAGGATGTAGAGGACGCCCATCAGCTGCGAGCCGATCTGCGTCGCGAGCCGGATCCTTTGCCCTTCCCCGCCCGAGAGGGTGGAGGAGGCCCGGTCGAGGGAGAGGTAGTCAAGCCCCACGTTCGCAAGAAAGGAAAGGCGCGACCGGATCTCTTTCAGGATCCGCGTCGCGATCTGATCTTCCCTCTCCGAAAGAGACAGGCTCCGGAAGAACCCGAGGGATTCCCCGATGGAGTGCCGGGTGAGCGCATCGATCCCCTTGTCTCCCACCGTGACGCACAGCGCCTCTTTTTTCAGCCTGGCGCCCCCGCACGCCCGGCACGGCCGGTTGTTCATGTACCGGCCAAGCTCCTCCCGCACGCCTTCGGAGTCGGTCTCCCGGTATCTGCGCTCCAGGTTCCCGATCACCCCCTCGAACGGCTTGGAGAACGAGTAGCGGCGCTCCCCGTCCTCCAGGGAGAAGCGGACCGCCTCGGCCCCCGACCCGTGCATCAGCACCTCCCGGACCCGGGCCGGGAGGTCCCCGAACGGATCCGTCAACGAGAAACCGTAATGGGCCGACAGCGCCTCGAGCATCTGGTAATAGAAGACCGTCGTCCGCCTGCTCCAGGGGGCGATCCCCCCTTCACGGATGCTTCTGGTTTTGTCGGGGACGATCAGGTCGGGGTCGAAATAGATCGTCGTCCCCAGCCCGTCGCACTCCGGGCAGGCCCCGTGGGGGCTGTTGAAGGAGAAGAGCCGCGGCGTGATCTCCGGGTAGCTCACGTTGCAGTCGGGACAGGCGAACTTCTCGCTGTAGATGGCGCCGCTCCCCCCCTTCCCGCCGGCGATGCGCACCAGCCCGTCGGCCAGGGACAGGGCAAGCGCCACGGAGTCGGACAGCCTCCCGCGCGACCCTTCGGAAACGCGCACCCGGTCGACGACCACCTCGATGTCGTGCTTTCTCTTCTTGTCGAGAACGATCTCCTCGTCCAGGCTTTTCGCCTCGCCGTCCACGATGACGCGCGAGAAGCCGTCCCGGGCAAGCCTTGCGAGCTCCTTCCGGTACTCCCCCTTGCGGCCGCGGACGATCGGGGCCAGCACCTGCACCTTCTCCCCCTCGCCCATCGCCATCACGGCGTCGACGATCTGCGAGACGGTCTGCTGGCGGATCTCCCGCCCGCAGGAGGGACAGTGGACAACCCCTACGGAGGCGTACAGGAGCCTCAGGTAGTCGTAGATCTCGGTGACGGTTCCCACCGTCGAGCGCGGGTTCTTGCTGACCGACTTCTGCTCGATGGAGATGGCGGGGGAGAGTCCTTCGATCGCGTCGACGTCGGGCTTTTCCATCTGCTCGAGGAACTGGCGGGCGTAGGCGGAGAGGGATTCGACGTAGCGACGCTGCCCCTCCGCGTAGATCGTGTCGAAGGCGAGCGACGACTTCCCCGACCCCGAGACCCCGGTGATCACGACGAGCCGGTCCCTTGGGATCTCCACGTCGATGTTTTTCAGGTTGTGCTCGCGCGCGCCGCGCACGAGGATCCGGGTAAGCGCCACGGCGGCTATCTTCGCGCGGCGGACATTCCCGCGGCCATGCGGATGGCGGCTACCAGGCTTTGGGGACTGGCCACGCCCTTCCCCGCGATGTCGTAGGCGGTGCCGTGGTCGACCGAAGTGCGGATGACAGGGAGCCCCATCGTCACGTTGACCCCGTCCATGAAGTGGACGAGCTTCAGGGGAATGAGACCGTGGTCGTGCGTCATCGCCACCACGACGTCGAACTCCCCCTCGTATGCGCGGTAAAAGATGGTGTCGGGAGGGTAGGGGCCCGACGCGTCGATCCCCTCCCTTCGGCATGCGGCAACCGCCGGTCCCACCATCGTTTTCTCCTCGTCGCCGAACATCCCTCCCTCGCCTGCGTGCGGGTTTACCCCCGCCACCGCAATCCGGGGAGCGTCCAACCCCATGGTCGTCCGGAAGAATTCATGCGTGATCCGGATGGTACGTACGATGAGCGGGGGAGAAAGAAGTTCCAGGGCCTTCCGCAAGGCGACATGGATGGTGACCAGCGCGACGCGAAGGCGGTCTCCGGCGAGCATCATCACGACGTCCGTGCCGCCGCACAGGTCGGCTAGGAACTCGGTGTGGCCCGGGAAGGGAAGGCCGGCTATCTTAAGCCCCTCCTTCGTGATCGGGCAGGTAACCACGGCGTCGGCTCGGCCCGCGAGCGCATCCCGGGTCGCCGCCCGGATATAATCCGCCATCGCGCGGGACCCCGCCTCCGAGAGCCTGCCGAACGGCACCTCGTCCAAGGAAAGGGACGAGACCGGCGTAACGACGATCCTGCCCGGTCCGGGCTCCCCGGCTTCCACCACTTCGGTCGGCCTTCCCAGGACGGCCGCCGCCCGCCGCAGGATATTTTCGTCCCCGTACACCACAGGGCGGCAAACGGAGAAGATCTCCGGGGACAGATGCGCAAGGACGATAATCTCCGGGCCGACTCCTGCCGGGTCCCCCATCGTGACGGCGATTTTCGGCCGTGTTCCCTTCTTCAACGGCCTGCCCCTACTTGCCCCGACTCCGGAGGATCCTTCCGATCTGCGGGTGGTGCTGGTTCTCGTTCTCCCGGATGATCCGGTGCGGCCCCTCGTAGAGGTTCATGAGTTCCTGCAATTTTCGCGGGAGCACCTTCCCCTCCTTTCCGTGTGGTCCCTCTGGTCCGCCCCGGTCGGCCGGCCTGTGCTTCCGGTTCTTTCTAGAGGCGGATATCGATCGTGGCGGCCTTCTTGAGGTCGACCAGGATGTCGGAGAACGCCTTCTCGCTGCGCCGGTCGAACAGTTCCGCCTTCAGCGTGGCCTGCACGCCGGAAAATTCCGGGAGCGTCCCCCCGCGGCGCTCGAGCACTTTGATCAGGTGGGCTCCCCCCTCGGAGAAGATGGGGAGGGAAACCTCTTCGGTTCTCAGGAGGCGAACCTCCCTTCCGATTTCCGGAAGAAGGTCCTCCGTCTTCACGAACCCGGAAGTGAACGCGGTAACCTCCGGCACGGCGGAGGAGAGCAGGCTGGACGCCTCCGTGAAGGTCGCCCCGGACCGGACGATCTCCGACGCCCGCTGCGCGGCGATCCGGATGCGAACGCTGTTATCAGTCCCATCGCCCTCGGGGGGAAAGGGGAGGAAGAGCATCTCGAGCCGCACCTCGGCGCCGACCAGAAACCTCTCCGCGTTCTCCTGGAAATACGCCTTCGTCTCCTCCTCCGTAACGGTGATCTCTTTTATTTTCATCGCCCGGACGACCGCGCCGCGCTCCATCTGCCACCGGATCTGCCTCCGGTACATCTCCTGGCTTATGCCCTCTGCCGCGAGCGCCGCCAGGAAATCGGCCTCCGACAGGTTGTTGGTCCTCCAGACCGATTCCACGGAGCGGTCGACGTCCTTGTCGGTGACGGGCATGTCGAGTTTTTTCAGCTCCTGGCGGACCAGTACCGAATCGATCAGCGGTTCGAGGGCCGTAAGGACCCTTCTCCGGTCCTTCTCCTCCCGAAGGTAGATATCGGAATCCCCCTCGGGGATGCGCAAAGTTTCCGCGACCGATTCCCGGAACTCCGAGAAGGTGATCGGTTCGTCGTTCACCACCGCGACGACGCCGTCGACGATCCTCGCGCCGGCCGTCGACGCGAGCGCGGCGAGAAACAGCAGGAAGGCCAACGCCTGCAGGAGCTTTCCGGGGTTCACTTTCGCCTCTCCATGAGTTCCGCGACGATCTCCTCCTGGACCTTGACCTGCGCTTTGCCTACCTCCGCGTCGAGCCACGCCCGGAACGCTTCTTCCCTGCGCTGCCTGAGCAGATCCCTGCGGATCTCCGGCGCCTTTTCCGCGTAGGAATACGGTCCGCTGGGAGATTTGCGGACCACGAGGAAAATGCTGTACGTCCTGTCCCGCCGAATGACGCCGCTCACCTCGCCGCCAAGCAGGCTAAACAGTTCTTCGGCAACCTCTTCCGGCAGTTCTTCCCGGGTGAGAAACCCCAGGTCGATATCCAGCGGCGCGCCCTCCGCGGAGGAAAACGGCTTCACCAGGGAGTCCGGGGAGGCCCCCTCTGTAAGCTCCTTCCGCGCCCTGACGGCCGTCTCCGGGGAATCGAAGAGGAACTGTCGGACCCGGATCCGCTCCGGCCGGGTCTCTTTCCCGTACGTTTCCCGGTACACCTTCTTGACCTCCTGCTCGGCCACCTCGGCAAGCGGACGGGCAATCGCATCCGCGGATTTCCGGTAAAGAATGGACTGCCGAAGATCCTCCCGCCACTCCTCCGTGTCAATCCCCCCCTGGAGAAGAGCCTTTTCCAGACCCCCCGGGGGGAAGTCGGCACGATACTGCTTGACCTCGTCGTCGACCTCGTCGCGTGTCACTTCGACTCCCAGCCGCTCTCCTTCCTGAAGGACCACGCCCCGCTCGATGAGCTGCCGAAGGGCACGGGACACCTCCGTCCGCGTCCCGTGCCGGACCCCCACGGCCGGGGTGATCCCCCGGATTCTGGCGATCCCGGTTTTCAGATCCTTGAGCGAGATCCGGGTGCCATTGACCGTCGCGACAACGACATCGGGATCGACAGGCGGTTCCGGTTTCGTCGCGCAGGCAACGAGGCATGCCGCTACTGCCAATACAGCCGCCATCCGGCATATCGCGCGAATCCGGGGGAGCGTCATGCAATCATGAGGTGCTCTAGCGGCCCCCCGGTGGCTTCGCCGGGAGGTGCTCCCCTGCCGAGGGATTGCCTTCCAGACGTATCTCCGCCCGTTTCTTGAGCCCGTCCACCAGGTTTTCAAACGCTTCCCGCTGCACCGCCTCGCGCAGGTCGGCAGCGATCTTTTCCCTCACCTCCTCGAACGGAGGCAGGCCTGCCGGCCTCTTTTCCAGCACCTGAAGTACGTGATACCCGTATACCGTTTTCACCGGGCCTGTGATCGAGTTCTCCGCAGCGCCGAACGCGGCTTTCTCGAACTCCTTGTCGTATGCGCCCCTCTCGATCAGTCCGAGATCTGCCGTCGTTCCGCCGGCAGCCTCGGCCTCCGTCATCAACTCCTCGAACGGGTATCCTTTTCTCGCTTTATCGGCCACCTCTTCCGCCTGTCTTTCGTCCTTGAACAGGATGTGGCGCACCCGGACCCGCTCTCCCTCCTTAAGACTTTCCCTGTTCTGCTCGTAATATTTCCGGAGCGCCTCTTCGGACAGGCCCGGAGAGTTTTCCGCAACCTCCCGGAGAAGGGTTTCCAGGAGGATCGATTTCCTCGCCTGCTCGAGCCGTTCGCGGACAGAGCGTTGTCGTTCGAGGCCACGGCGCAGCGCCTCCCGCATAAGGAGATCGCGGGAGATCAGGCTGTCCAGAAACTGTTTCCTGCCCGCCTGGGTCTCCACGATCGGGCGGATGTACGGCGGGAGGTTTTCGGCCTCCTTCCGGAACATCGATTCGGTGATCCGGTCGCCGTCCACCACCGCCAGAACGACGTCTTTCTCCTTCTTCTCCGCACTTCCGCAGGCAAAGAGGCACGGAACCGCCACGGTCACGAGAACAACAGCCCAGGTGAGCTTGCGCATCCGACGACTCTCCTTCCGGCAATATCAACCGGTTTTTATGCGAGAAAGATTATATGCTACCGCCCGGGGATACCCGGTTCAACAGGTTTTTGGCCGCCGCGAGCACCTCCGGGGGGGAATCTCCGGGCAGGCGCATGGAGAGCATCTCTCCACGCGCAAAGGAGAATGTGCCCTTCTCCTTCATCACCAGACGCACGAGGCAGGACCGGTCGATCTCCGATTGCTCGGCAAGCGCGAGAAAGAGCGCTCCGTTTCCCCGCTTCAATTCCTTTACTCCCGCCTCCCGCATTTTCGCCCGCAACCGTGTCAGGTCGCAAAGTGCCTCCGCGGGGGCGGGAAGACGTCCGAAGCGGTCCAGAAGCTCCAGTTCCAGCTCATCGGCCTCCAGGACGGAGCGCGAGGCGGCCAGCTTCCGGTAGAAGTCCAGTCTCGTCCCCGCCTCCGGGATGAAATCGTCCGGGAGGAAAGCCGGGATCCGGAGGTCGAGTTCGGGATCAAGGCCCTCGCGGGACTCCTTCCCGGAGATCTCCGCCACCGCCTCGGACAGAAGCTGCGTGTACATCTCGTATCCAACCTGGTGGATATGTCCGGACTGGTCCTTTCCGAGAAGATTCCCGCCGCCGCGGATCTCCAGGTCGTGCGAGGCGATCCGGAATCCCGAGCCAAGTTCCGTAAGCTCGGCGATGACCCCCAGCCGCTGTGTCGCCTCCTTCGTCATCATCACGTCCCCGGGCAGGAGGAAGTAGGCATATGCGCGGTGGCGGTCGCGCCCCACGCGCCCGCGGAGCTGGTAGAGCTGGGCGAGCCCGAACCGGTGCGCCTGGTTGACGAGGATCGTGTTCGCGTTGGCGATGTCCAGCCCCGCCTCGATGATGGCGGTGCACAGCAGGAGATCGGCGCGCCTGCCGGCGAAGTCCTCCATGGCGATTGCCAGCTTCTCCTCGTCCATCTGGCCGTGGGCGGAGACGATCCGGACATGTGGGAGGGCCTCCCGGAGGAAGCGTTCCATGGCCGGCAGGGTCTCCACCCGGTTGTGCACGAAGAAGACCTGCCCCCCGCGGCGGACCTCGCGGTCCACCGCCTCGCGGATGACCTCTTCGGAGAAGGGGAGGACAAAGGTCCGGATGGAAAGCCGGTCCTCGGGGGGAGTCGCGATCACGCTGATGTCGCGGATGCCGGACAGCGCCATATGGAGGGTCCGGGGGATGGGGGTCGCCGTGAGGGTCAGGACGTCCACCGAGGCGCGCATCGCTTTCAGCCTCTCCTTGTTCGAGACGCCGAACCGCTGCTCCTCGTCGATGACGACTAGCCCTAAGTCCCGGAAGGAGATGTCTTTCTGCAGCAGCCGGTGGGTGCCGATCACGATGTCCACCTTTCCGGCAACCAGATCTTTCACCACGTCCGCCTGCTCCTTCCGGGACTGGAACCGCGAGAGGCTCTCCACGCGGACCGGGTACCCGGCAAGCCGCTCCCGGAAGGTCCGGTAGTGCTGCTCCGCGAGCACGGTCGTGGGGACGAGGACCGCCGCCTGACGGCCGTCGAGCACCACCTTGAACGACGCCCGGACCGCAACTTCCGTCTTCCCGTACCCCACGTCCCCGCAGACGAGACGGTCCATCGGCCTCGTAGACGCCAGGTCCGCAAGAACCTCCGCGATCACCTTCTGCTGGTCAGGCGTCTCCTCGTGGGCGAAGCCCGCCTCGAACTCCCGATAGACGGCGTCGGGAAGGGAGTTGGGGGGGCGACTTACGACCTGCCTTCTCGCGTACAGGTCCAAAAGTTCCTGGGCCATCGACAGGAGGGAGTCCCGGACCCTTCTCTTGGCCCGCTGCCAAGCGGTGCCGCCCAGGCGCGCAAGCGGCGAATGTCCCTCCTCGGAGGCGACATACCGCTGCACCCGGGACATCTTCTCCACGGGCACGAAGAGCCTGTCCCCCCCTGCGTACTCCAGCACGAGGAAATCCCCTTCCACTCCCGCCGCGACGCGCCGGAGCAGTCCGCGGTAGACCCCGATGCCGTGGTCGACGTGGACCGCGAGGTCGTTCACCCTGAGCTCCCGGAGCGAGAACTCCTCGAGGGACGCAAAGGTCTCCCCCCGGCGCTTCCGGGCGCGTGTCTTCTCCCCGAAGATCTCGGCTTCCGTGACGACCGCCACCCCCAGCTCGGGCATGCGGAACCCCCTTGCCACGTCGGAGCGACAAAGGGCCACGCCCTTGCCGTCCAGAGTGAAATCCCGCAGGGAGTCGGCACGGACGAACGGCAGGGGGTAACGCGACAGCAGTTCTTCCATCCGGTCGGCCTGCGAAGGGGAGAGCGACGTGACCGCGAAGCGGTCTCCCCTCTTCCACCATTCCTTGGCCTCGGTCACCAGCGGGAGAAGCAGCCCCTCGGAGGCGGAGGAGGAGGTGCGGCGGCGAATGTCCTCGTTCCCCGCGATGTCCATCTCCCCCCGGAGGGAGACTGCCCGCCCGAAGGGAGCAACCTCGAGGGAGTCGAAGCAAAGGTGGGGGATCCCTTCGAGAGTGCGAAGCAGCTCGTCCGGGGCGACGAAAAGTTCGCCGGGGGCGGGAAGACCTTCCTCCTGTCCTGCGAGGAGAAAGTTCTCCTCGGCCTCCGCGAAGGCTTTTTTCGCCCCGACAAGACATGCCGGGGAGTCTTCGGCGACGACCATGCTCCCCCCCGGGAGGTGATCGAAGACGGAGGAGGCGCGGCCATAGAGACGGGGGAGCAGCAGATCCGCACCATGGTACCGGATCCCCTGCCGGAGCATGTCGGAGCTGCTCCCGGGGCCTGCGCCCGCGGCCGCGAGGAGGTAATCGCGCCGGGTGATGACCTGGGAACAGGGTATGACGATAAGCTCCCCCCCTTCGGTACCGGTCCGCTGGGTCACCGGATCGAACCAGCGAATCGATTCGACCCTGTCTGCGTCCAGCGAGATCCGGGCCGGCCGGTGGTGGGCGGGGCTGTACACATCCACGATCCCTCCGCGGACGGAGTAGTCCCCCGGGTCGGACGTGGCGGGCAGCCGCGCGTAACCGAGTTCGCCAAGGCGCCGGGATAAGCCGTCCCGGTCGATCTCCTCCCCGGTCGCCACCCGGAAGACCGATGCGGCGAATACGTCCGGCGGAAGCGTCTTTGCAAGCGCCGCTTCCACCGGGCACACGATCACGGGGGCGCCCTCGCGGGCATGACACAGGCGGTAGAGTGCCCGCATCCGGTCGTGCACAGCCGCCGGGTAGGGGGAAAGAGTTTCGTACGGGACGACTTCCAGGGAAGGGAAAAGAAACACCCTTTCCCCCCCGAGATAGGAGGAGACCTCGCGGGCCGTCTCTTCCGCTCCGGCGTCCGACGGGGAAAGGAAAAGGATCGGCCGCTTTAGCCTGCGGGAGAGCGCTGCGGTCAGGAACGACCGCGCGCCCGGGGGGACGTCCATCGCCTGGAGGCAAAAAGAACCCGTCTCCTTCGCGAAGGCGCGGGCGATATGCTCGAACGAAAGGGTCGGGACGGAACGGAACATCTTCCCTTACGACTCAGGAGACGTCGCGCGGAACGCGAAGCATCGCATCCAGGGCGGACAGCGCCTTGCTGCGGATATCCGGAGAGACCGTCACAACGGGGGAGAGGCTCTCCAGGGAATCGCGGACATCCTCGAGCGTCGTCAATTTCATGTTCGGGCAGATGAGCGCACGGGAAACGAGATGGAACGTCTTGCCGGGGTTCTCCTTCCGGAGCCGGTACAGGATCCCCATCTCCGTGCCGATGAGGAACTCCCTCGCCTCGGACCGCCGACAGAAGGAGTACATCCCCGCGGTGGACAGCACGGCGTCGGCCATCTCCACCACCTCCGGCGGGCACTCCGGGTGCACCACGAGCAGTGCGTCGGGGTGGGCCTCCCTCGCCCGCTCCGCGGCCTCGACCTTGAGCCGCTCGTGCGTGGGGCAGAATCCGTCGAACCAGGTGAGCCGCCTGCCGGATGCTTTCTCCACGTAGAGCGCGAGATTCCGGTCCGGCACCATGTAGATCTCCCTGTTTTCGGGAATGGAGCGGACCACGTTGACCGCGTTCCCGGAGGTGCAGCAGATGTCGGAGAGGGCCTTGACCTCCGCGGACGAGTTGACGTAGGTGACCACCACCGCCTCCGGATGTGTCGCCCGGTAGTCGCGCAGGTCGTCAGCCGTGATCATGTCCGCCATCGGGCAGCCGGCGTCCAGCCGGGGCAGAAGCACCGTCTTGTCGGGCGCAAGGATCGCGGCACTCTCCGCCATGAAGTGCACGCCGCAGAATACGATCACTTGCGCCTCGCACCGCGCCGCCTCCTGGCTCAACCCCAGGGAGTCCCCCGTGATGTCGGCGATCTCCTGGATTTCGTCCCGCTGGTAGTTGTGCGCAAGCATCACGGCGTTCCGCTCGCGAAGAAGCTTCCGGATTTCGCCTTTCAGTCCGTCCTGCCCGGTCATGCGTCAATCCTTCTCCTTGCGCAAAGCTCTGGAGAGAAGTTCGGTGACTGCAGCCCGTACGTCCTTTCCCTCCTGCAAGATAAGATGCACCTGCTCCGATATCGGCATCGCCACGCCCGTGCGCCGGGAGAGGTCGACCGCGGCGTTCGCGGTCATCACCCCTTCCGCCACCATCTGCATGCCTGCCAGGATATCTGCGATCCTCTCCCCTTTTCCGATTCTCACCCCCACCGTCCGGTTCCGCGAGAGGTCCCCGGTGCAGGTGAGCACAAGGTCGCCCAGCCCGGAGAGGCCATAGAACGTCTGCGGATCCGCGCCGAGACAACCCCCCAGGCGGGAGATCTCGGCCAGACCGCGAGAGATCAGGAGTGCCCGGGCGTTGTGGCCGAAGCCGAGTCCGTCGGACATCCCCGCGGCGATCGCCATCACGTTTTTAAGCGCCCCGCCGATCTCGATGCCGGTCACGTCCGTGCCGGCGTAAACGCGGAACCGTTTCCCGGAGAACGCGGCCTGGAGGGTCGCCGCCACGGTCTGGGCCTCCGACGCCACGGTCGCCCCGGCAGGCATCCCCAGGGCGACTTCCCCTGCGAACGTCGGGCCGGAGAGGACGGCAAGCCTGTCCCGGGATGCCGGCAGGACCTGCGACAGGACCTCCGTCATCCGCAGAAGCGTCCCGATCTCCAGTCCCTTCACCAGGGAGACGACGGCGGCCCCCGAAGCGATATGCGGAGCGCACTTGCCCGCCACGTCGCGCAGGTACTGCGAGGGAACCGCCAGGACGACGATTCCCCGTCCGGCAAGGGACCTCGCCAGGTCCGTCGTCGGTCGTACGCCTTCCGGCACCTTTACCCCGGGGAGGAAAACCCGGTTCTCCCGATCCGAGAGGATCGTAGCGCACACGTCCGGTTCGCGTACCCACAGGGAGACGTCCCCGTGTCGCTCCGCCAGCATCGTGGCGAACGCCGTTCCCCACGACCCGCCTCCGACAACCGCGATCTGCCCCCCGGTTTCTGCTGCCATGCGACACGCCCTCCGGACATCTTGTCCGTGGAATAAAAGGTTATCTCGTTTTCAGCCGATTTTTGAGACGTTCCACCTTTTGCGCGATGAATTCGGGGTCCTCCCCGTCCTCCTGGATCCCCTCGTACTGGACAAGCGCCGCCTCAAGGTCCCCCGTCCCTTCCATCGCCTGCGCAATTCCCCACCGTGCCCGCGCGGCCTCCTTCCGGTCGGAGACCAGGGAGAGGATCTTCCGGAATTCCCGGTCCGCCTCCGCGTATTGCGCCTGCGCAAGGAGCACGTAGGCGTTCATCCACCTTGCTTCCATCAACCGCGGGGAGTCCGGGTACTGCTCGGTCAGTTCGGACAGGACCTTCGCCTGCCTCGCCGGGTCGGGAAGCCCCCCGTACGCCTTCGCCAGGAGGAGCATCACGCTGTCCATTTGTTCGAACCCGGGATATTGCGTCCGGAGGCGTTCCAGATCCCCTACCGCGGAGGCGTAGTCTAAAAAATGCAGAAGGCGGATCTCCGCCCGCCGCGTAAGCGCGAGCGGGGCCTCCGAGGAACCGGGGTAGTTGAACAGGAGCGATCCGTACACCTCCACGGCGGCTTCGGCATTCCGGTAGTACGAGCCGAAGAGATCCCCCTGTCGCAGGAGAGCGGTGGGCGCATACCGGGACTGAGGAAAATCGGTCGGGATCGACCGGTAGTCGGCCAGGGCGGCGTCCATCTTCTTTTCGAGGAACGCCTTCTCCGCCCGTTCGAACCGCTCCCGCACGGGGTCCGAGCAGGCAGAAACAAGGAAAATGAGAAGGGATGCCGCAGCGATAAAGA
>Ga0307379_10008500_pt1 | contig 13833 bp, 11 predicted proteins | sample UN2MG_FD_202237 | JGI IMG/M metagenome (GOLD analysis project Ga0307379, IMG submission 202237) | Soil microbial communities from Risofladan, Vaasa, Finland - UN-2 | ecosystem: Environmental > Terrestrial > Soil > Coastal area > Acid sulfate soil | place: Finland: Risofladan, Vaasa | collected...
TCCTGTGGTGAACTCCCGGTAGTCGTCCAGGTACGCATTCCCCCGGTAGATCCAGTGGTGGAAGCGCCAGGTCTTGCCGGCACGTCTGTAGACGTTGAAACTGCCCCGCACCGTGGGCGCGCTCTCCTGGTACGCCTCCACGTAGAAGCCCCGCTCGCTCCAGTGTACTCAGCATGGGCCCATCCCCTCATCCGCACCGTCCACCACCATCCGCATGCAGGTTGGGGGCCTGTATTCACTTGTCAATGTGCGTGAAGTCTGCCGCTTCCTGCGTCAGTAGCGCGGCTATCCTGAACCGCTGAACCAGCGAATGGCAATGACCGCGTGCGCCTGCTGGAACTGGCCGACCGCCTGGCCGAACCGCAACTGGATCACGATACGCGCCTGGACCTGGTTGCACAACTGCGCCGCGCGCTAGGCCCTGCCGCGCAAGTGTGATACAATGTGCGTGCCGGTGCGGAGGATAGGGCAACGCTGGAGAGCGATCCTTCGGCTTCGCTCAGGACAGGCTCCGAGCGCCGCCACCGGCGACGGCGCAACAGGGCAGGGCTGGACGTTCCGGCCCTGCCCGCTGCGTTGTGCGCCCCAGTTGCGCCGTCGGGGAAAGCGGTAAACTCTCCTCCCCGGCTTGGCAAGACCCCTTGGCTATAGCGCCCGCACTTACAAGGCTGATGAAGGCGCCCGGAAAACCAGCGGGCTGTTTCTGTCTTATCTGACTGCTGCCCCGTTCACTTCGTTTCATCACGGCCAGATATTGGCCGGCGACTCAAGGCACACGTCGCTATCTGCATTCCTGAATGTTTCGTAGAACGTCGTCACATCCATACCGGTCGCTTCCTCTAACGTGCGAATGTGCACTGGCGATCCCATGATAGACTGGCCCGGTTGAGGCGACTCGAGACGCAAACCGATTTGGGTAACTTCCTCGAACCGGGGGCAGGCACGCATCGTCGGCAGTTCGTAGATTGCTGGCCCCATATACCCGATGTGGAATCCCACTTGATCGTAGACGAGCCCAAGTGTGTAATACACGGGCGAATCCCGCTCAATTGGAGGAACCATATGGAGATAGACCTGTGAGGGAATTCCGTACCTGTTCAACACCTGATCTGGTGAATAACGGCGCCAATCCTGCGCAAAACGCTCAGACACAGCCCCTCTGAAAATCTCGCTGTTGACTTCTATAGATTCAACTAGCCCGTCTTTCTCGGAAAAGTCGAAGGTGACACTGTAGTCAAAAGGACGATCGGGATGCGGCATGTCAAGGACCAAGAGGCGATACGCCCAAAAATAGTCTACAACGGTTTGCCAATCACTTTGACCTGGTGTTACACCCCACCAGCATGGAAGTTCACAGCCTCCATTCGTCTCCAGCATGTCCACAATCAATGCGCGTTGCTCGTCGGCTGTGCGCGTGGGGACAGGCGTCGGTCTAGGAGTCCGGGTCGGGTGAGGGGTGCGCGTTGGGGTCGCCGGGATGGGTGTGAATGTGCCCGTGGGAGGTAGTGTTACACTTGGCGACGGTGGAGTCGTGGACATCGCCATTTCTAACACAGGCGATGCGGGAAGGCTAGAGCATCCCCCAAGGCATACGAGTGCAGTGGCTACCGGAATGAGAACGAACCACCTCGAACGTTGAGTTTCCGTCATTTCCCGCCTCCTGTCGGCTAGTTGCCTGCTACCGCCAATGCCATCCAACGGGGCGTGTTGACCGTCACCCATCTGTTGCGCGCAGCCCCGGCACCTGCTTGATCATTGTCAAAGCTGCTGTACGACCAGTTCAGGAACATGTCGGCGAAATCTTCGCTAGCGCTTGCCGTCGTGTTCTGTTGCCATGGCCAAGTATTATTTGGTGGAGTGAGAACATAGCCAGCGTTTCTCCGCGTATATGTGCCAGTTCCTCCACCGCCTGCAATCGCATTGCCGGCCGCATCTCTGATGAATATAGCATCCAGGTCATCATACGGCTGCCGGCCAGCATTGTGAGAGAAAGCGTGACCTAGTTCATGGGCGGTGTTCAAGTGCCCGTATTGTGGGTAGGTGCTTGCAGCATCAAACGCATTGGCGTATACCGTAATGTTTGAGGCGTTGGTTTCTGCCCAACAGTTAGCGCAGTTTGCATCCGACCGCTCGAAAGTGACTTGCCCCCCATACGCAGCCAGAAACAGATCATCCTGCGAGAGTCCCCACAACTGCGACGCGGCGGAGTAATCCGATGGATTTCCACCGAGTCTAGGTGCGATAGCATATGCTCGTTGCCGATCTGCTTGTACAGCCTCGTACAGTCGGGCCGCTGCAGCCTCAGTACCCCCAACCACATTTTCACGGTACCTCACACCCCATTTACCGCTAAAGTCCACCAGTGTTGAGCCCGCATACACGGGACCATTCCCGCAGCCGGGCGCATGTCGTTGTGTGGCAGCACAAATGTCGATCGGTGTATGCCCACCAGGGTCACTGAAACGAAGCGGATTCCCGAGAACGTAAGAGTACCTATTGAAACTCTGCGGGTTTGCAGGATCGGGTACGATCGTGTCGGCGGACATCCAGCGGCCGATCTGGGGATGGTACCACCGGGCACCCATGTGGACCAGCCGTACGTCACCGCCGCTCCATTGCCCGGTGAAGGTATAGTCGGTGGGCAGGCCCTCCCCACCGTCGCGAATGCCCCCGTACGGATAGTACCACGTCCGGCTGCCGGGCATCTCCTGTCCACTGCCAGTCGTCGCCAGGCTGGTCGAGCCCAGGTGGTCGACGTGCAGGTAGGTCACCGTGCCCGCCTGCCCCGCCGGCCCCACCCGCATCGCCACCCGCTGCCCGCCCAGGTAGTAGTACCTGGTAACGGTAGTCCCCTGCTGCTCGTAGTAGGTGCCGATGTACACCGTGGTCGTCGTCCCTGCCGTCACCTTGACCCGGTTGCCGTCCCCGTCGTAGGCGAAGCGCGTGACCAGGCTGGTGACCGTGTTCGTCACCGCCACCAGCCGGTTCTCCGCGTCGTACTCCTGGTAGTACGTCACCATCTGCGTCCCACTCAGCTCCACCCGCCGCGTCACGTTCCCGGTGCAGTCGTAGACGTAGGTGTTGCTCCCCGCCTGCGTCACCGCGTGCGGCTTGACAGTCACCGTCCCCGTAGCGCACCCGCTCGCCGCCGCGCCATACACGTAGGCCCCCAGCCCCATCGCGTAGGTGATGTTCCCCGTCGGATCGTACCCATACGTCACCGTGTAGCCCTGCGCCCCACTCACCGGGCTGCCGCCCACCAGCCGGTCCAGCGCGTCGTAGCTGAACCCCTCCCGCTCGTCCGGCGTCCACACCAGCCCCCCCGTGTTGAACTCCCGGTAGTCGTCCAGGTACGCATTCCCCCGGCAGATCCAGTGGTGGAAGCGCCAGGTCTTGCCGGTGGGCATGTAGACGTTGAAACTGCCCCGCACCGTGGGCGCGCTCTCCTGGTACGCCTCCACGTAGAAGCCCCGCGCGCTGCGGATGTAAGAGATGTACTCATCCCCCTCATCCGCATCGTCCACCACCATCCGCACGCACGTTGGAGGCCTGTATTCACTTGTCAATGTGCATCAAGTCTGCCGCTTCCTGCGTCAGCAGCGCGGCTACTCTGACGTCATCGTCAAACCGCTCAATCACACCCGCTACTGCGACGGTCTGCTCAACTCGCTCGTCGAGCAGTTGGAGCGCTACCAATCATCTCCTTCCGGAACACCCGCACCTGCTGTGGTGCTTGCTCTGGTGGTTGAACATCGGCTGCCGCGTGACCTCGATCCAGAGCCTCGACTCACCACAGATCGGCTGGCACATTCAGGCAAGTTTGATTGCCGGGCTGTACAAAGGTCTGGTAGAATTGCTCAATGCTCATCCCTGTCGCTTCTTCCAGAGGATAAGGTCCCCACGTCTCATCGTCCGCATGTGAGCTAACGACACCCGGAATATCTTCCAGGTTCATGCTGCGTTCGGGTGACCACAGATGCAAGGTGATCTCTACTCGGTGTGGACACACGCGCCACGTTTCTCCCTCTCTCTCCTCTGCAACGCCAACATACTCTACCAGGAATCCTTTTTCAGGATAGAACAGAAGCAGATCAAATGGCGACCACGGCGCCCCTCCTGTACCCAGGAAAATCTGCGATGGCGGTCCATAAGCCCCAAGTATCTGAGGAAGCATACAAGTCTTCCAGTCCTCGGCAAACTGTGGGTCTCCATATACAGAATATCCATCTTCGCCTACCGGAGGTACTGCACCTATGTCAATTCTATCTAGCATGCCATCTTCTCTAATGTAGCTCTGATAGCTCTCGTAGTGACCTGGAGTATCGAAAGCGACAGTATAGTCCCGAGTACCACCGTAATCCCAAATTGTCACCCCTCGCGAGGTAAAGAAAGTCTTGGTTGTCTCCCAAGCAGTTTCCCCAGGAGTGAAGCCCCACCAGCATGGCAATCGGCATCCCCCGTTATTTCGAAGCATCTCTGAAACGAAAGCGTATTCTTCATCGGCCGTCATCGTCGGAACAGGGGTAGGGCGTGGCGTGCGTGTCGGCGGTATTGGACTAGGCATAGGCGTGTCAGTCGGCGACTCCAAAGTTGGTGTAGGTGATGGAACTGCGGTGGGTGAGGGTGCAAGAGTGGGAGATGGTGCTAGAGTACTGGTTGGAGACAAGGTTGGAGCGACTGGCGCGCCGCACCCAGCCAGAAACGCGAGCAGAGCCAGAAGTGACAAACAAATGTGTCGGCTCAAAGTTATCATTGTGTGCGTCCTCTTTCATCACCTATTTGCGACAGCCAGTGCGAGCGCGGCAGGCATATTGGACCTCATATATCTGGCTTTGGCCCTACCAGCTGCGTTTGATCCCCACCGACCATACGTCCAGCCCAAACCCATATCCGCAAACACCTCACTCCCGGTGCGTTCGCCACTCTGCTGCCAGGGGAAACCGCCTGCAAAACCTCCCCTACCTCGCGTGAGCAGATCGTTGTCGGCCCAAGCAGCCTCCAAGTTATTGCTCGCTACTTGGCCCCCCTGCTGACTAATCCCGTGGAACAACTCGTGAACCGTATTCTGCTCACCGGCAAATCCAGCGTAACGTGCGTCCGCAAATGCGTTCACATTCACCCACACCTCTCCCAAATCCCCTATCTGTGACCATGCCCACGCGCCTGGGTCCACGCCATCAGCACAACCTGCTTGTGGGCATTGTGGTGACACTCTGAAAGTCACACCATCCACGCCCATCACCGCGCGGAACACGTCATCCTGTGAAAGTCCCCACAACTGCGACAGAGCAGAGTTGCCAGAAGCTCCACCATACAGCGTTCTTACCCGGTTCGCTTGCACAACCCCGTACACACGGCTAGCCACTGCTTCGGCTCCCCGGACTACGTTCTCACGGTAGCCCCAATCCCATTGACTATATGATATGCCGTCGTCCATACCTGCGCCAGCGAAATTCGCCAGTGTTGAGGCAGCGTACACTGGCCCATTCCCGCAGCCAGGCGCATGTCGTTGTGTGGCAGCACAAATATCTATCGGTGTATGCCCACCAGGGTCACTGAAACGAAGCGGATTCCCGAGAACGTAAGAGTACCTGTTGAGACTTTGCGGATTCCCCGGCTCGAGCACGATGGTGTCGGCGCTGACGAAGCGGCCCAAGACGGGATCGTACCAGCGGGCGCGCAGGTACACCAGTCCTGCGTCGGCGTCCCAATACTCACCGGTGTATCGGAGTGCGCTCTCCCACGTCCCTTGCGCCGCCAGGGTCTCCCCGAACGGCGTATAGTCGTACCGCTGCACGACGCGACCGCCGGCATCGGCCAGTTGGCGCACGCTGCCCAGCCCGTCGGATAGGATATAGGTCCAGGCTGCGCCATCCCACCAGCCTACGCCAGGGACGTACAGGCTTGCGCCCTCGCTCAGCATCTGGGGCAGTGGGTCTGCCACATCCCAGGCGTAGGTACTTGCCGTGCCGTTGGCGGACCTCGAGACGCGCAGCCCATCGCCGTTGTAGGTGTACACCAGCGTGGACGTGATGCTCTGTGCACCCACCAGCCGCCCGGCGGCGTCGTAGGTGTATGTAAACGTGCCATCGTTAACGAGATTGCCCCGCGCATCCCAAGTATACGCCACGTCACCGGCGGCTGTCAAGCGGTTCGCCGCGTCGTAGGTGTAGGTGGTGACAGTGGTCGAGCCCAGGGTGGCGGTGTAGGCAGTGCGGTTGCCCACCCCGTCGTAGGCGTACTGGAACTGCTCACCGGTCGAGTACAAGGCGCCGGTCAGCCGGCTGAGCGGATCGTAGGTGTAAGTGATGGTGCGGGTGGTGGTGACGACGCTGGCTGTCGCCGTGCGAAAGTCCTGCTCCGCCCAGCCGTGCCAAGCGGTATGGATCCAGCGGCTGGCGTGCTGCCCCAGGCAATTGCCGGGGCGATAGAGCAGCCGCACGCGCCAATGGTAGGGGATCTCCATGACCAGGCTGGTGACGTTCCGGGTGATGACGACGCCAGCACTCAATACGTCGGTCCAGGTGGCACCGAGGCCGCTGATGGCAGTGGTAGCGGTGAAGGGCATGCCCAGCAGCGCGATGGGAACAGAGCACGCCGTGGTGGGGGAGAGCGGCGTATTGTGACGGCCAGAATCTACGGCACAAAGTCTACCAAGTCGAGCCTAATCCAGCCCTCCAAATCCTCCGTTTTGATGCGAACCCAGAATTCCTGACCCGTCTCCGACCAGGAGTAGTCTGTCACTGACACCACTGTGCAATCTCGTGCACTTCCTAGTCTCTCCCCACGATCTCCCATATACGCACTGTTGGGATCTGGTGGGTCAACGCCAGGTAGTTCCCATACGACGGCACTGCTTTGATTGAGGCTTGGATCATCGAAGCAACTTACCTGTGCGTTTGTGGGCAAACTCAACAGCTCAATCGGTGCTATTGGGGTTGTCTGTGGTTGCTCATCATGAGGTGCAACACACCACCATTGGGGATAGCACCAGGGGACGCGATTGCTTGGCGTGTCAGATGAATATATCTGTGGTCCTGCATAACCGGAAATTGAGACTGCTAATCCAACCTCGCTCATGCTTATCAGACCCTGCCGGAGCATAGCCCCATGATTAACAGCGAGATTGCCCAGGTTGAGATCCTCCACTACGGGTTCAGTGAGCACGGGTTCTGTTCCCCAACGCCAGAAACGGAAGTTCACGGGACCGTCTCGCATCCAGTTTCCGACAGCGTCAGGCCAGGCCCTAATAGGGCAACGCTGGAGAGCGACCCGAGCGCCGACACCGGCGACGGCGCAACAGGGCAGGGTTGGATGCTCCGGCCCTGTCCGCTGCGCCTGCCCCAGTTGCGCCGTCGAGGAAAGCGGTAAGCTCGCCTCGCGCTTGGCAAGACCTTTCACGGTGACGATGGGTAGAATTCCTCCATCGCCTCCGCAAATCTGATGTCCATCGCCCGCACTACCGATTCGATCTCGGTGTAGGTCAGCCCAACCATCTTGTACCCTTCATGCTCCGCCTCCAGGTCCAGGCTCAAATATGAGACATAATTGCGATACCGTGCGATAGCGTGACACTGAGCCCCATACAGCCACCCACAGGCCAAGTAGAATTCATCAGCGATCTGGCTTCGAAAACCAATCTCAGATGGTGGCTTGAACTCGCCGTAGAAGTCCCAAGGTGATGGTGTGTAATCCGGGAGCAACATGCTTTGTTGGCGGAGCTCAGTGTATTTCTTTCTCGCGTCTTCGATTGTATAAGCACGCCAGATGGCTTGGCCGGCCGCTCCCGCACCCCGTGCTTTTCCCCACCATTGTCGGTATACATGGTTGATGGTTGGATCCGGCGTATCCGGAAACTCCCGCTCACGAACCCAGCCTTCAGGGAAAGCGTTATCTTCCACCAGGAGTGCGCTAACCGGTGAACGCCAACCTGGCGGGGGGGTAGGTGTCGGTTCCCACATCGGGATTGCTTGACACCCCATCACCATAATCGCAACCAAGGTTAATAAGAGTTTCAGCTTCATGGACATCGATTCGGTGGCGGTATGTACACGTTGCCCTTGTTGCTAAAATACCCAACCGGGTAGGGCCAATCTCTTGCGTACTGCTCAAGGACAGGATCAGAGTCAGGTGTGCATCGCGCCAACCTGCTGATATACCCGGCCAGTTCAGCCTCGAACTGGCCGCGGGTCATACCGGCCCTGTATCTCTCCGCCATCTTGATGCCGCATGTGACCGCCTCGTGATCGATCGGTTCATCCCCAAGATTCCAAGCGCTTGGATCCCACGCAGGCCACGGCATAAATTCGCCACGCCAAGGCCCTGTATACTCCTCGCCGCCCCTTCTGTGTGCCGGGTCAATGATCTCGGCAACGCCAGCACCGGCCTGGATTTCCCATCCAGGGAATCCGGCTACAACCCCTACGTAGGCAAAGTGAATGTTCCCTGGGACCGAAAACTCGATGCCATTGTAGCAAACGCCTGGGCACAAGGTGATACCGGGGCCGAGTTTGATGCCTACCTCATCTTTGAAATCCCACCTGGCTCCGTTTTTCACTAGCCGAGCATAGTCGTAAAGAGCCATGGCATGGAGTCCTGCCGCTGCCGCAATCTGGTACTTCTCAGCCTCAGCCGCCTCTCTGATCGCTTGATCTATAGGCACTCCGTCCAAAGCGGCTTCTATAGCGGCATTCATCACATCACACGCCGCGTCCGCGGCGAAGTACTCAGCGATTCTGTTAGCAGCCAGCAACTTCTGCACGTCTGGCCCCTGGGCATTGACGACCATCTCTCGATATAACCAATCCGTCAGATCACGAGGATCGAGCGGAGTCAGTGGCAGCGGCCTCGGCACCAGCCCTTCAGGGTCAGTGTACCCGATCGGGTTCCCAAGGACGTACACATAGCCGTTGATACTTTGCGGATTGCGGAAATCGGGCACAATAGGGTCGGGACTGGTAAACCGGCCCATCTGGTTGCCATACCACCTGGCGCGCAGATACGTGAACCTAATGTAGCTGTCCCACCACTCCCCGGTGTAGCCCAACCCTGCCTGCGCCGCCCCCACCTCCACACCATACGGCGTCCACTCGCGGACGTCCACCACCTCGCCCTCCCCGTCCGCCACCTGCCGCACCGAGCCCAGCGCATCGGACAGGTAGTAGGCCCAGGCTGCGCCATCCCACCTGCCCAGCGTCTCGTGGCCCACCAGGTACAGGTTGCCGCCCTCGCTCAACATCTCTGGCACACCCGTGGCCCAGTCCCATGCGAACTCCGTCACCTCGTCGGCCACCCGTTGCGCCACGCGTAGGCCGTCAGCGGTGTACGTGTACACCAGCGTGGCGGTGAGGCCCTGCGCACCCACCAGCCGCCCGGCGGCGTCGTAGGTGTATGTAAACGTGCCATCGTTCGTCAGGTTGCCCCGCGCATCCCAAGTATACGCCACGTCACCGGCGGCTGTCAAGCGGTTCGCCGCGTCGTAGGTGTAGGTGGTGACAGTGGTCGAGCCCAGGGTGACGGTGTAGGTGGTGCGATTGCCCACCCCGTCGTAGGCATACTCGAACTGCTCACCGGTCGAGTAGAAGGCGCCGGTCAGCCGGCTGAGCGGATCGTAGGTGTAGCTGATGGTGCGGGTGGTGGTGACGACGCTGGCTGTCGCCGTGCGAAAGTCCTGCTCCGCCCAGCCATGCCAAGCAGTGTGGATCCAGCGGCTGGCGTGCTGCCCCAGGCGATTGCCGGGGCGATAGAGCAGCCGCACGCGCCAATGGTAGGGGGTGCTCGTAGCCAGGCCGGTCACGTTCTGGGTCATGGTGACCCCGGTGGTCAACACGTCGGTCCAGGCGGCACTGGTGCCACTGACGATGGACGTGGCGGTGAAGGGCGTGCCGAGCGGAGCGACCTGCCATTGCAGTTTGACCTTCTCGCGCCCCAGAGGCATTCGCCCGGTCAGGCGCAGTTGGACTGACGTGCCCGAGTCTGACTCACCCAGCGACGCAATGGGGGCGGAGCCATCGGTGCGCCATTGGCGGGGGAGGAGATCCAGTCCATCGCCGCCGTTGCCATAGTAGAGGAAGACGCGTCCCTCGTTCATTTGGCCGTCGTCGTACAGATGCGCCCCGACGACGACGTCGGCGTAGCCGTCTCCATTCACGTCCCCCGCCGTGCCCACCGAGCGACCCAGCATCGCACTGTCCTGATCACTCTCGACCGTCCAGTCGGCACTGCCGCTCAGGCCTGAGGCCGAGCCGTGGTACACGTAGGCGCGCCCCTCGTCGGTCTGGCCGCCGTCGTACTTGTATGCCCCGACGACGTCGTCGGCATAGCCGTCTCCGTTCACGTCCCCCCCCGTGCCCACCGAGTAGCCAAACTCGGCACCTTCCTGGTCGCTCTCCGCCGTCCAGGCGGCGCTGGTGCTCAAGCCATCTGCCGAACCGTGGTAGACGTAGGCCCGGCCCTCGTTTCCCAGACTATCCACCAGTGCATACACCCACGTTCCGCCGTACTGTTTGGCCAAAACTCGGCCGTTCGGGGTATACACGTACAGGGCTGAGGTGTCGCCGATGACGACCGGCAGCCTCGCCGCCAGGTTCCAGGTGAAGGTGTCAACGGATGGATATGAGACAAGGTGACTAGGGGAGAGAAGGCAAAGAGATGATTCGCTGCGCCAATTAATTATCTCTGCAGCCATTCTTGACCAACAATCCCACGCTCACTCCACCTCTTTGCCCAGATGCTGTGTCATCTGCTCATCAATGGCTTGTAGTATGCGCTCCAGGTCTTCGTACGTCATAAAGGTAGGAGACATATCCGTGCTAAACCAAACCAGGTACTCTTCGTATTGCCCAATGAAATGGCATTTTTGAGCGAGATCGGGACGTGCCAAATCCCGAGCACAGGCCATATGGAATCGATCAGCGACAGATCTCTCATACAAGACTTCAATCGGGTGTTCCCAAGGGGTCCAGTATCCTCTTGTGGGGAACCAGACGGTCATCTGACGTTCAAACTCCTTGGCTGCCCCCCTGACGCTTGTCATGCGATAGATTTGCTCAAAAGCACCACCGCCCCCACCGCACACGTGAAAGAAAAGCACCCGCCGCTGAAGCGACATCGGACCTCCCCCAAGAGGGGCTTGACCGGCAGGGATATGTGGGCCCTCTGAGTCCGTCTCCCATCCAGGGGGAAAGGCCGAGGCATCAATGAGCAGTTCTTCGATCTCGAATTCACGCTCCGGCGGTGCTTCTTGCAGCATATTGCCCAGCAACCCGCACCCACCACAGGTCAACAAACATAGCATCGCCACCAACACAGTCCCTCCAAAGAGAAGCCGTAGCCGCCCACTGCACTTCTTCATCCTCCGCCTCCATCGAAGTAACCCAACGGATATGGCCAGGCTGGGTTGAAGTAAGGTTCTGTGGGTGCCGGCATGTGCATCAGCCGGGAGGCGTAAGCCCGAAGCAAGGCTTTAAAGTCCCCCATACGCACATCATATCTGGCCCTGTCAAAAAGCCGGCCACCCAGTTCAACGGCCGCATAGTCAGTCGGATCATCAAAACCTGCCCTCCACCACTCAAAGTTCACGTACATGTCCAGTTGTTCAATCAGGCATGGGAGCGGAACATGAACGTTCACGAAATACTTGCCGATGATCCGGGCTTCCTCCCTGTGGGCAGGATCCATAATCTCAGCCACACTGGCACCAAGGTGAAGGGTCTCGAGTGAGAAACCGGCCGCCCTAGCCACGTAGCCGTAATGAATGTTCCCAGGCACCGAGTATTCGAACCACTCGCAACCGCCGGAGTGACATAGCATAACCGTTTCACCCTCAAGTTTATCCTTGATCTGATCTTTGAAATCCCAGCGGGCTCCATCCTTCACCAGTTCCCGCCACTCGTAAGCCGCGATGCCAAACAATAGGGCTGCGGAGCTGCGATATTGCTCTCCTTGGCCATAGTAGGAGTCCGCAAGTTTGTTGTAGGTCCGTATCATACCCACCTCTGGCCCGTTCGCATTGGCCCCTACTTCACGAACCAGCCAACTTGTCAGATCGCGATGGTCGGGCGGGAAGGGGGGTATAAGAGGAGCCAGGCCGGAGGGGTCTGTGAAAAGAACGGGGTTGTTCCTGACATAGATGTAGCGGTGCAGGTCCAAAGGCACATGGACGTTGCCAAGGTGGCGGTCCGGGCTAGCAAACCTCCCCACCTCCGGCTGATACCACCTCGCCCGCAGGTAGAGTAGCTCTGCATCCGCGTCCCACCACTCCCCGGTGTAGCCCAGCCCCGCCTGCGCCTCGCCCACCTCCACACCATACGGCGTCCACTCGCGGCTGCTACCCAGCCTGCGCCGTCCACCACCTGCCTAATCACCAGTAGCGGACCATACCTGATACTTCGCCTCGTTCTCCCACCATTCCCTCGCTGGTACGACCACTAATGGACATATCACTCATCAGCGACGACAGGCCATTCCTGATATTGTCCCTCGCTCATCCACCACTCCCGCGCTGCTATGACTATCAGGGGCTCTCCTTCGTCGTTAAGCTTGTATGCATGAGGTCCCGGTTCACAATCGGGGAATTCGGCTCCGGTAAGCCAGGCGGTGGCCTGCGATACCTCAATGCGAAGAGACATATGCGCTCCCTGATCCCACAGGACTTCTGCCAAAATGGGCACAGCACTGGTGTCGCCAATTCTACCTAACGATTCTGCGGCCGCAACACGTGCAGGCCCGTATTTATCTGAACGGAGGACCTGCACTAGCGCCGGAACTGCCGATGCACCTGCAGGGCCAATTGCACCAAAAGCATAAGCAGCTGCTGTCCTCACGTCACTGACATCGTCCGACAGCACGATAATGAGAGCAGACACAGCCGGTTCCGCGGCCGACCCCATGTCCCTCAGAGCGTAGATACTAGCCAGGCGTACGTGATAATCCGGATCCGAGAGCGATGCAATTAGCTCCGACATAGTAGATGAGGCAGTAGGAAGAGGAGTCGGATCATGTGGACCGATTACCACGTTGTCACAAGTACAGGCACTTGTGCAAAGAACAAACAAGCCAACTACAAGCATTGTCACCAATCTTGCAATCATGGTTTATGGACTCCTGGTAGAAACAGTCATATGGAGGGTGTGTACAATCCCATCCGAGCCCGCGAATTCAGCCCGCCATGGCTTGGCTCTTGGCCAAGCAGAGACTACTGTGAAATACGCATTGTGCGCACTCGAACCGCTCGCCAGTGGAGTACTCCGCCCCCGCCAGACGGTTGAGTGGGCCGTAGAGCCTGTCCTAGGCGGAGCGAAGGATGTAGATGATGACGCGGGTGACGGTGATGGTCTCGGCAACCCGAACATCAACGACTGAGACACCCAAGTCCGCGGCCGCCGCTCATCGCTCCAGCACCTGTCCTACGTCCCAGAGCCGAATCAAGCGATCGGAACCCCCAGAGGCAAGCAGCGACCCATCAGGTGAGAAAGCCACACTGGTTACCCAGGTCTGAGGAACGCGGAGTGCTGCAAGTGCATCCCCGGTCGCCACATTCCACAAACGCACAACGCCATCCTGGCCCCCTGAGGCTAGTATTTTCCCGTCTGGACTGAAGGCCAGGGCATACACGATTCCATCGTGCTTGACCAGCGTGGATTGCTCCTCGTGTGTAGCCATGTCCCACAAGCGCACGCTGCCACTGTCAGAACCAGAGGCTAACAACGTCCCATCAGGCGAGAAGGCAACTCTGCTAATCGCGTCTCTGCTCAAAGATGCTCTCACTTCGCGTGTCGCTACATCCCATAGTGTAATCCCTCCCCCATTTCCCGACGCCAGCGTCGTTCCATC